>Ga0299912_10000304_pt1 | contig 44548 bp, 47 predicted proteins | sample RVTome_2_FD_207667 | JGI IMG/M metagenome (GOLD analysis project Ga0299912, IMG submission 207667) | Soil microbial communities from uranium-contaminated site in the Upper Colorado River Basin, Wyoming, United States - RVT95D214 (version 2) ... | reverse complement strand
GTGCTGCGCATAGGGGCGGCCCTGGTCCTGAAGTCGGGCTCCGTCCTCATGGACAACACGTGCCCCGAGTCCGAGGCGCGGATAATGACCATAATGAACAGGCACAGGAGCCAGTTCCTGGACTTCCACAACCTGAAGACGCGGCGCAGCGGCGACAGGGTGTACGCCGAGCTGCACCTCAGGGTAGACGGGAGGCTGTCTGTCCAGGAGGCCCACGACCTCATGGACCACCTGGAAACCGACATGCGCAACGAGATACCCGACGTGGAGATAACAATACACGTGGAGCCCCCCAGGAAGGAGGGCGAGGACGACTGAGAGAAAGGGTTTAACGGGTTTTCAAGCGACAAGGTAATCCGCGACGATAAAAGTTAGCAGCTGAAGCCCTCTAAAGAAACATTTTCATAAAAAGAGAATGGGGCTGGATCACTCCAACTTTACGTGCTTAGAGAGCTGCCCGGCCTCCTTCTCCAGGCCCAGCCGCTTCATGGTGGCCTTCGTCGGGACGCCTCGCTTGTCCCAGCCTCTCTTGTCGTAGTAGCTCTGCAGCAAGGCGTCGTACTTCTTCTCGTCCAGCTTGGCTCCCTTGATGGGTCCCTTGGGCAGGGGGTGCTTGAACCACCTGGCCGGCGGGTAGTCCATCTTTCTGTTCCACTTGTCGCCGTACTCGCGGACCCAGAACGCCCGTATTAGAGCGTAGACGCGGTCGCCCATCTCCCACATCTCGTCCAGGGTCATCTTGACGCCGGTTGCAGCCTCAAAGTACTTGGGGTAGTCCTCCAGGGGGTAGCCCAGCTCTATCCAGGGGAACCTGCACGAGACCAGGGCCTCGAACATGCCTCCCCTGATGCGCTGGAACTCGATGACCTTGTCCGCCTTCTCGGGCCCGTAGCTGTCACGCTTGCCGCTGCTGATCTCCCAGCTTATGACCCAGGCGTCCTTGTGGTGCGCCCCGATGGGGCTTGTGCCGAAGCTGAGGGCCATACCGGGGCAGGCGTGGCAGTCGTAGGCGCTCACCTCAAGGCCCTTCGAGTGGATGGCGAAGTCGGCCGAGCCCTTGCCTATCTTCTCCGCGGCCTTCTTAACGCCGAGGCCGAATGTGGCTCCCATGTCCCTCATGTAGGCCATGTCCACCAAGAGCTTCTTGGCGCCCTCGAAGTCCCCGAACCTGATGGGCATGTCCACCAGGCCCTTCTCGGCGCACTCCATGGCGAAGCCCATGGCGCTGCCCGCGCCGATGGTGTCCAGGCCCAGCTCGTCGCACATCCTGTTGAGGGTGCCCACCTGCTTGAGGTCGCCCACGCCGATGTTGCTGCCCAGCATGGTGACGTTCTCGTAGTCCAGCTCAGACTCCTTGCCCTCGCTGTCCAGGATTGTGTTGCCGCATATCATGTTGCAGTTGGGGCAGCCTCGCTGGGTGACGGTGGCGGCGTGGACCGCGTCGCCGTTCACGTTGGCTATGTGCTCGAACTGGCCTTCGCTGAAGTTGCGGGTGGGGAGGGCGCTGGCCGTCTGCATCATGGCGGCGGCCATCATGGTGCCCTCCCTCTTCCAGCCGGGGAAGGCGTCGAACTTGGGAATCTTGTTGAATCCCTCTTTCCCGAGCTCCTTCAGCTTGTCGATGTTAGCCGCCTGCAGCTCCTTGCTGCCCTTGAAGATAGCGGCCTTCAGGTTCTTGCTTCCCATGACGGCGCCCATTCCGGGGCGGCCGCCTGCCCTGCCCTTCTGGCTGACCACAGTGGATATGAGGCACTTGTTCTCGCCGCTCTGGCCTATGAGGAGGGCGCCGGCGGCCTTGCCGTGCTTCTCCTTGAGCCAGTCCTCCGCCACATAGCTGTCCTTGCCCCACAGGTGGCTGGCGTCCAGAATCTCGGCTTTGTCGTCTTCCACGTAGAGGTATACAGGCTTCTTGGCCCGGCCCGTGATCACCACGGCGTCCAGCCCGCATTTGCGGAGGTTGGTCGACGCCAGGGTGCCCAGGTTTCCGTCACCGTAGCCGCCTGTCAGCGGGCTCTTGGCGGCTACAACCATCTTGCCGCTGTTGGGCACCTGGAAGGCCGTGTAGGGGCCCGTGGCGAAGATGAGCATGTTCTCGGGGCCCAGGGGATCGGCGCCGGCCGGGAGCTCGTCCCAGAGGAGCTTGACGGCTAGGCCCCTGCCTCCTATGAACTTCCTGGCTAGCTCCTCGGTGTAGGGCGTCACCGTTGTGGTTCCCTTGGTGAGGTCTACTCTTAGGAGCTTACCGTTCCATCCCTTCATGGTTATCAGTTAACTGGAAGGTGCAACGGGTTTAAGCCTTTTACCATCGACCTGCATAAATGTTCAGCTCGAAGTGCTGGTTTATGCGCTCCGATATTCGCTTCGAATTTGTGTTCTGAAGATGACAGCTGCGTGGAAGAATGTGAAAATTTTTCGAGTTAATTTTCGTATTATTTAGTTAAATAGGGCCTGCCGGCGTTTAACCGCCCACCACAAATGGCATGATGACCACGTCGTCCTCGTCGCAGAGCCTAGTCTCCACGCCGTCCAGGAGCTGTATGTTCTTGCCGTTCACCATGACTGCCAGGTCAGCGCCCCCGACCTTGAACTCCCCGAGGTATCCCTGACGCGTCTGCCCCGCCTTGGCGGCCAGAATGTTGGCTAGGTGACGCACAGTGGCTCCGTCTTCTAGCTCGACGTCGTGTTTGCTGCCCACGGTAGAGGCTACTTCTCCGAAGATGCGGACCCTGACCTTCATCCCTTCATCCTTTACCGTAGTGGTTGATAAACAATAGGTTGCGACAGGTATAACGCTCTACCAGTCCGTGTCCACCACGTCTCTCATTGCCTTGTCCGTGGTTACCACAGTTGCACCGACCTCAAGAGCGAGTGAAGCAATTAATGAATCGAAGTAGTCGAGACCGTGTTCTTGAAGAGCAACCGCGTTATGTATCGATGTTACGGTGTTAGGGATCACCCTGCCAGCCGTTATCCAGCCCTGGAGGGCTCGCCAGGTAAGCCTCCGCTCCTCGGCGGTGTAGCCCCTGGCCTTCATAACGAGATCGGCTTCCAGCAATACCGTCACGGGTACTCGGGCCTCGCCACTCTCACCAAGCTCTTCAAGGCGTTTAACGCTTTCAGCATGATGCCTGTTCTCTGTGTTCAGAGCACCGATTATAACCACAGTGTCAAGGAGCCGCATCCTTGCGCCTCGTCGCCTCCTCGGTGATCAGCCTAGTGGCCTCGTGGTCCTCCTCCGTCCAGCCTTGTAGTTTTACTTTAGCTATCTCCCGAGCTTTCCTCATGAGGGCTTCTGGGTCGATGAGCTCCACGTGGCCTTCCTCTTTAACATCTACTAAAAGGACTGCGTTGGCCTTTATCCGGGCTTCCTCCCTTACCTTCTTGGGTAGGACCAGCCTACCCTTATCGTCCACTGTGACTGTCTCGACCATATATAGGTAATATCATTCCCATTATAAAAACTGAGTGGGATTAACAGATTATTAACCCACTAAAACATAATAGTGGGAAGTGGCGGCTATCTCATCTTAGCCATGCTCCTCTCCAGGAAGCCCAGGTCAAGCCTCATCAAGACTTCTTTCGTCGGGATACCCCGCTTGTCCCAGCCCAGAGTATCAAAGTAGGCTGTGCGCCTACGCTTCACCAGCTCCCGGTCCGTGACCCTGCCCTTGTAGGGGCCACTGGGGAGAGGCTCATAGAATCTGTCGGGGTTCTCGTCATCCTTCACGGGTTCCCAGGTCACGTCTGGTCCTCCCAGAAGCAGCAGAGCCTTCTGCAGGGTCACTATCCTGGGCCCGTTGACCCTGCGCCAGCTATCGATGGACATATCGTACCCGGTGATGGCCTTGGCGTAGTCGAATATCAGTTCTTGGGGGGCCCTGGCGAAGTTGCAATAGACGGCTGAGTCGCTGAACACGGAGCCTGACATGTCGTGGTACCCGTCCCTGACGACGCTTGTGTGGTCGCCGCCCTGCACGCTGACGGCGTAGCCGATGTCGTGTGCCAAGAAGTCGGCGTCGCTGCGGGTTCCGTGGGCGCCCACCTCGATACCCTTCACGTGGACCGCGTACTTCAGCAGCTCCTCTGGCTTCAGGCCCTTCATCTCGGCTATCTTAAGGGCCGCCCTGTAGGTGCCCTCGGCCAGCACGTCGCCGATGCCCTCACGGTAGGCTATTATCCGGGCCAGCCTGTCGAATGCCCTGGTGTCACCCCACTCCAGCCTGAACCCCAGGTCCTCCTCCGTGAGGATGCCCCTCTGGTAGAGCTCGGCCGCGAACCCCATTGTGTTGGCGCCGCCGATGCCCGAGTGGCCAAGGTTATCTATGAGGGAGCTCAGGTGGATGTCGTCGGCCGGGTCGAAGATGCCGAAGTTTGCCCCGCAGTAGGCCTGTAGCTCGTAGTCGGGGTTGTCCGTGATGTCGCCTTTCCAGTGGCCGCTCTTGACGCAGCTCAGCTTCATGCAGCCTGTTGTGCAGTTGAAGTCGGCCCACTGCTTCTTCACCCAGAACCCCGTCTCGAAGGCTGGGCCGCCGTAGCTCCTCCTGTCGTGCCACTCGTCCTGCCAGTTCCTGATGGGCTCGCTGCTGAACTTGTTGCCCGTGGACCAGCCGCCGTACCCGGTGCCCTGCCGCCTGAAGCTGTCGTTGGCTATCAGGTGCTCGTGGGCCCTCTTCCACAGGAGCTTCACTGCCTCGGGCGCGTAGACCTCCGGCAGCGGCCCCCAGCCCTTGGCGACGACGGCCTTCAGGTTCTTGCTACCCATGACTGAGCCGTAGCCGCCGTACCCGGCCGCGTGGCAGAGCTTGGTCATGACGCAGGCGTTCCTCACCATGTTCTCTCCGGCTGGCCCCACGTAGATCATGCCGGGCTCCTTCACTAAGCCCCTCGCAGGGTCTCGCCGCGAAAGCTCCTCGGCTACCTCCTTGTTCAGCGCCTTGATGGTCTCCTCCCCCATCAAACCCCACAGATGCTTGGCGTCCCTGATCTCGCCCCCGTTCTCCGTAACGAGTATGTATACGGGCTCCTCGGCCCTGCCCGAGACTATGACGCCGTCGTAGCCCGCTGTTCTAAGCTCGTGGGCGAACTCGGTGCTGGCCGTGGACCCCACGGTTCCGTTGCTGACGGGCGACTTCCCGGTGCAGCATATGCGGCCTCCTGGGTATATGCCCGTCATGGGCCCCGTGAGGGCCAGGAACAGGTTGTCGGGGCCGAGGGGGTCGACCTCGCTCCACCTTTCACCTATACGATCCCACAGTATCTTGGCGCCCAGGCCCCTGCCGCCGAAGTACTGCTCCAGGGTCTTTTCTGGGAAGGTGACATCCCCGGTCTTCCCCTTGGTGAGGTCGACGTCAAGGTACTTACCCGCGTAGCCTCTGGGCGTCACGCTATCACCTCCTCACCCTTCTCGCCGAACAGCTTCACGGCCAGCATCCTGGCCACCTTGACGGGGTTCCTGGAGAACAGTTTGCGGTTCTCGCTCATGCCCTCGTGGACCAGCCTCAGCGCGTTGTAACCGGCCTCCCCGCATACCTTTACGCACTCGGGGTCGCCGCCGCAGAGGTCGCAGATGGTGGCCTTCCTGTCCCTGGGGTGGAGGAAGGGGACGGTGCCGGGGCAGGCCTTGACGCAGGCCCCACAGCCTGTGCACGCCTCCCTGTCCACTATGACCGCCGTGGTCTTACTATCAACTGAGAGCGCCCCAGCGGGGCAGCTCTTGACGCAGGGGTAGTCGTCGCACTGGGCGCAGAGGTGGGCCACCTCCAGGCCAGGGAAGGGCATGAACACCCTTACGCGTGAAGCTTCGGGCCACATCCAGCCCTCGTGGCGCATGCTGCAGGCCAGCTCGCAGCGCCTGCACCCCGAGCAGTTCTCGTAGTCTCTAACGATCCAGATGGAAATCATGGGATACATTTGGTGAGTGAAATCAAGAAACTTTTGGTAAAAAATGGGGTAATACGAGGGTTTACCTCAGCTTGGCCATGCTCTTCTCCAGGAAGCCCAGGTCCAGCCTCTTCAGGGTCTCCTTCGTAGGGATGCCCCTATCGTCCCAGCCCAGGGTCTCGTTGTAGACCTTGAGCTTCTCGTCCACAAGCTTCCTGTCCGTGGTCTTGCCCTTGTATGGGCCGCTTGGCAGGGGCTCGTAGAACCTTGGCGGGTTGTCGTCGTCCTTCACTGGCGTCCACTTGAGGTCTGGCCCGCCCAGCATGAGGAGAGCCCTCTGCAGGGTGACGATCCTGGGGCCGTTGACGCTTCGCCAGCTGTTGAGGGTTATGGGGAACCCTGTCACGGCCTTGGCGTAGTCGAAGACCAGGCTCTGTGGTACGCCGTAGAAGCAGAAGTTACAGAACACGGCCGAGTCCGTGAAGATGGCGCCGCTCATGTCGTTGTATCCGTCGGAGCTGGTGCTGGTGTGGTCGCCGCCCTGGACGCTGGCGGCGTAGCTGATGTCGTGGGTGTAGTCGGCGTCGCTGCGGGTCCCGTGGGCGCCTATCTCGATGCCCTTCACGTGTACCGCGTACTTCAGCAGCTCCTCGGGCTTCCTGCCCTTCATCTTGGCGATGATGTGAGCCGCCTTGTATGTGCCCTCAGCCAATACGTCGCCTATCTTCTCACGCTTCGCCATCATCCTGAGTATCTTGTCGAAGGTATCCGGATCACCCCACTTTGGCTTGAATCCGAAGTCGCTGTCCTTCAATACGCCCCGCTGGTGGAGTTCAACGGCGAAGGCGGCCGTGTTGGGGCCGTTGATGCCGCTGTGGCCCAGCGTGTCCACAAGGGCCGAGAGGTGGATGTTGGCCTCGGGGTCGAAGACGCCGAAATTGGTTCCGCAGTAGGCTTGGAGCTCGTAGTCGGGCATGTCGGTTATGTCGCCCTTATAGGGCCCGGCCTTGATGCAGCTCACCTTCATGCAGCTGGTGGTGCAGTTGAAGTCGGCCCACTTCTTCTTGACCCAGAACCTGTCCTCGAACCTGGGGCCGGCGTAGCTCTTCTCGTCGTGCCACTCCTCCTGCCAGTTGCGGACGGGCTCGCTGCTGGTCTCGGCGCCGACGCTGTAACCGGCGTAGCCGGTGCCGTGGCGCCTGAACTGGGTGCGGCCGATGAGTATCTGGTGGGTCTTCTTCCATAGGAGCTTCACCGCCTCAGGGGCGTCCACCTTGGGCAGTCCTCCTCTGCCCTTGGCGACGACGGCCTTCAGGTTCTTGCTGCCCATGAGGCTGCCGTAGCCGCCGTAGCCCGCCGCGTGGCATATCTTCGCCATGACAGCCGCGTTGCGAACCATGTTCTCTCCGGCGGGGCCGATGTACACCATGCCAGGCTCCTTCCACAGCCCAACATCGGGCTTCCGCTTCTGGAGCAGCTCGGTGACCTCTTTGTTGAGTTTGATGAGGGTCTTCTCGCCGTCGAGGCCCCACAGGTGGCTCGCGTCCCTGATCTCCACACCGTCATCGGTGATGAGCAGGTAGACCGGCTTGTCCGCCTTCCCAGTAAATGTTACGCCATCGTAGCCCGCCTGCTTGACCTCGTTGGCGAACTCCGTCGCCGCCGTCGAGCCCACGGTCCCCATGCTGACGGGACTCTTACCGCTGACACATATCCTGCTGCCCGGGTAGATGCCCGTCATCGGCCCAGTAAAGACCATCAAGGGGCTCTCTGGGGCTAAGGGGTCCAGGTCAGCCCACTTTTCGCCAACCATGTCCCACAGGACCTTGGCTGCGAGCCCTCTGCCTCCGAAGTACTGCTCAAGCACCTTGTCGCTGTAGGTGACATTCTTGATCTTATCCTTGGTGAGGTCTACTTCCAGCCATTTTCCTGCGTATCCGCCCGGCATTACTCGATTACCTCCTCTCCCTTCTCGCCGAAGAACTTGATAGCTAGATCCTTGGCCACCTCGACGGGGTTCCTGCTGTAGAGCTTCTTGTGGATGTTGGGCCCTTCCTCTGTGAGGGTGAGGGCGTTGTACCCGGCCTCGGTGCACACCTTGACGCACTCAGGGTCACCGCCGCAGAGGTCGCATATTGTTGCCTTGTTGTCGCCGGGGTGGAGGAAGGGCACGGTGCCGGGGCAGGCCCGGATGCATGCGCCGCAGCTTGTGCACTTTTCCCTGTCCACCAGCACGGCCCCCGTGTTGAGGTCTGTGCTCAGCGCCTGTACGGGGCATGAGGCTACGCAGGGGTAGTCCTGGCATTGGGCGCAGAGGTGCGCCACCTCCAAGCCGGGGAAGGGCATGAAGACGCGGACTCTTGACGCCTCGGGCCACATCCAGCCCTCGTGGTGCATGCTGCACGCGAGTTCGCAGCGTCTGCACCCTGAGCAGGCTGACTGGTCCCTGGCGATCCAGATAGGTTTAACCATTCAATTCACCAGAAGTTGTCACACTATCATCGTGAGGATGAAATAAAAAGATTCGTAGATTCCACTGAAACTACGAAATGTACCGTAAAACATATCGATTTTGTTTTGAGGGCACTGAAACGATACGGGAAATGAAAAGGGGTATTACCAGCGGTACTTGGCCATAAACGGCTCAAGGTCAGATAGGCCGAGCTTAGCCAGGGTGTCCTTCTTGGGGATACCCCGCTTGTCCCAGCCCAGCGTCTGGAAGTAGGCCTGGGTCCTGATGTCAACCCTGTCCCTGTCTGTGGTCTTGCCCTTGTAGGGGCCGCTTGGCAGTGGCTCGTAGAACCTGGGCGGGTTGACGTCGTCCTTTAGGGGCTCCCAGGTCAGGTCCGGGCCGCCCATCAGGAGCAGGGCCTTCTGTAGGGTTATGATCCTTGGGCCGTTGACGCTGCGCCACCCGTGGAGGGTCATGGGGAACCCTGTGACGGCCTTGGCGAAGTCGAACTGCAACTGCTGGCTGGGGCCGCGGCTGGTGAATGTGCAGTAGACTGCGCAGTCGAAGAAGAGGGCTCCGCTCATGTCGCTGTACCCATCTGTAACGGTGCTTGAGTGGTCCCCTCCCTGGACGTTGGCTGAGTAGCACATGTCGTGGGTGTAGTCCTTGTCGCTGCGTGTGCCATGGGCGCCCACCTCGATGCCCTTCACGTGGACCGCGTACCTGAGCAGCTCCTCGGGCTCCAGGCCCTTCATCTCGGCTATCTTCAGGGCCGCCCTGTACGTGCCCTCGGCTAGGATGTCTCCGATGCCTTCTCGGTGAGCCATCATGTGGGCTAGCCTGTCAAACGCCTCTGTGTCTCCCCACTCCAGTTTGAACCCTATGTCCTCCTCGGTGAGGATTCCGCGCTGGTATAGCTCCGCAGCGTACCCCATCGTGTTGGGGCAGTTGATGCCGCTGTGGCCCAGCTTGTCCATCAGCGTGCTTATGTGGATGTTGTCGCCTGCGTCGAAGATGCCCAGGTTCGTGCCACAGTAGGCTTGGAGCTCGTAGTCGGGGACGTCGGTGATGTCGCCCTTCCAGCGGCCGGCCTTGATGCAGCTCACCTTCATGCAGTTAGTGGTGCAGTTGAAGTCGGCCCACTTGACCTTGACCCAGTACCTGTCCATGTACCTGTTGACGCCTGTGCTCACCTGGTCCTGCCACTCCTCCTGCCAGTTCCTGACGGGCTCGCTGCTTGTGGAGGCGCCGCAGTTGTAGTAGAAGCTGCCTGTGCCCCAGCGCCTGAACTGGGTGACGGCCATGAGGTCCTGGTGCGCCTTCCTCCAGAGGAGCTTCACAGTCTCCGGCGCGTCCACCCTGGGGAAGACGCCCCTGCTCTTGGCTACGACGGCCTTCAGGTTCTTGCTGCCCATGACGGCACCGTATCCGCCGTACCCGGCCGCGTGGCATATCTTGGCCATCACCGCGGCGTGCCTGACCATGTTCTCCCCGGCGGGGCCTATGTACATGGAGCCGGGCTCCTTCCACAGCCCCACGTTGGGCTTCTTCTTCTGCAGGTCGGCCCTGACCTCCTTGTTCAGCTTTATTAGCGTCTTCTCTCCGTCCAGGCCCCACAGGTGGCCAGCGTCCTTCAGCTCGGCGCCGTAGTCGGTGACCTGTAGGTAGACCGGCTTATCCGCCCTCCCTGTGAGTATGACGCCGTCGTACCCTGCCCCCCTGAGCTCCACGGCAAGCTCCGTGGCCGCGGTGCTGCCTATGACGCCGTTGTTCTCTGGGCTCTTGCCGCTGACGCAAATCCTCGCGCCCGGATAGATGCCCGTCATGGGGCCCGTGGCGAAGATCAGCGGGTTCTCGGGCGACAGGGCGTCCAGCTTGCTCCACTTCTTGCCGATCCTGCCCCAGAGTATCTTGGCGGCCATGCCTCGGCCGCCGAAGTACTGCTCCAGGGTCTCTGCGGGGAAGGTTGTGTCTGTCATCTTCTCCCGCGTCAGGTCAACGTCCAGCCACTTGCCGGCGTATCCGCCCGGGGTCACTCTATGACCTCCTCCCCCTTCTCGCCGAAGAGTTTGATGGCCAGGTCCCGGGCCACCTCCACGGGGTCCCTGCTGTACAGCTTCTTGTGGATGTTGGGGCCCTCGTTTACAAGGATCAGGGCGTTGTACCCTGCCTCCGCGCACACCTCCACGCACTTGGGCTCGCCTCCGCAGAGGTCGCAGATGGTGGCCTTGCCGTCGCCAGGGTGCAGGTAGGGTACGGTGCCGGGGCACGCCTTGATGCATGCGCCGCAGCCGATGCACTTCTCGCGGTCCACCGAGACGGCGCCGTTGGCGTCCGTGGACAGGGCCTGCACCGGGCAGGATTTGACGCAGGGGTAGTCCTGGCACTGGGCGCACAGGTGGGGCACCTCAAGGCCGGGGAACGGCATGAACACACGAACTCTCGAAGCCTCGGGCCACATCCAGCCCTCGTGGTGCATGCTGCACGCCAGCTCGCAGCGCCTGCACCCAGAGCAGGCCGACGCGTCCCGTGCTATCCATATGGGTTTCGCCACAGAGTTCACCAGAATACCTTGTACTCGGTGAAGGATGTTTGGTGGGAATAAGAAAGTTTCGAGGCTCACTTGGCCGGGGTTCGCACCCTGTCGAAGTGCTTCATTATGAACTTGTTCAGCTCAGGCTGCATGGTGTACAGCATCTTGGCCTCCCCCTTGTGTATGAACAGCCTTATCAGGTAGACCTTACCGAGCCTGTCCGCGGACTCCAGGTACGCCTCGGGGCACCTCATCTCGCCGTCGCCGCAGTACTGGTGGAAGTCCTTGATGGCGGGCTCCAGTATCTCCTTGAACACCTTCTCCTCCGTGTAGGTGTGGTCGAAGTTGATCCTGAAGGTGTACTTGATGTAGCCCTCGTGGGTCATGTTCAGTATCTTGCTGCTCATGACCTGGGTGTTGGGCACCTTCATTATGTTGAACGTTGGCGTGTACAGGTTCGTGTAGTTGATGCTGATCTCCTCGACTTGGCCTTCCAGGTCACCGATCCTCACGTAGTCCTTCACCCTGAAGGGCTGGCTTAGGAGCACGTAGAACCCGGCCACGATGTTGTTGATGGTCTGGCTGGACCCGAAGCCTATGGCGGCGCCGATGAGGGCCGAGCCGCCTAGGAAGATGCTCGTGGGCAGGCTGAATATCTGGAGCACCGAGGTGACGGCTACGGTGACGAACACCAGCCTGAGAATGAGCATCATGATGTTGCTGACGTGGGGCTCAAGCTGAGCCTTCTCCGACCTGCTCTGCATGAAGCCGCTGATGAGCCTGTAAGCACCGTACACGACGCCAAGGACGACGACCGAGTAGACGAAGTTCCAGGCATTGACCTGGAACCACGCGATGGCTTCCTCGTACATGGTTTGCAGCATGGGTACCACAGATAAATGAGTTACCCTTCCCCGCGTCCCTCACCGTGCCTGTTGGCCGAGTTCACCTCAACTGTCCTGCGTATCTGAAGCAGCAGGTTGGCCAGGAGCCCGAGGGCGACCACCTGGAACCCTGACACGACGAGGAGTATGGATATGAGGAAAGAGTAGGGGTTGAGGAACCCCTGCCCCCCTGACCGCACCTTCTCCAGGCTCAGGTACGCGAGGATGGTCAGCCCCGTGGCGATGCTCAGGCCGCCGAAGCCGAAGGCCAGTGCGTCCACGCGCAGCGAAAGGAGGTCCCTCAGCTTGGTCCTGACCTTGACTCCGAGGGGCTGCCTGCTTGGCCTGTCCCCCCGGACCACGACGGGTACCTCCCTGATGCTGAGCCCCATCCTCTGGGCGGCCAGCATGAGCTCGGTCTCGAAGACCTGGCTTGATGACGGCACCTCCGCGAAGAGGGGGAGGACACCGCTGCGGCGGTACGCCTTCACGCACGTGGTGTCCGTGAACCCCGTCGCGAAGAGGCGCCTCACGAGCCCGTGGTAGCCTCTGCTCAGCAGCCTACGGTGCAGTGGCCGCATGTCCAGGCTAGGTCCCATCCTCTTGGAGCCCACGACGACGTCGAACTCGTCCAGGAGGGCCACGCTCTCCGGTATGAAACCCAGGTCTGCGGAGAGGTCGATGGGGAAGTAGACAACCTTGTCGTAGTGGGCCTCACTCACCCCGAGCCTCAGCGCCTCCCCCAGCGACGGCTCAGGCACCTCAAGGACCCTGATGTTGCTGAAGGCGCCTGCCAGGCCCCTGGCTCTGCTGGATGTGTCGTCGAGGCTCCCGTTCTCCACGAGTATGACCTCGTAGCCGTCGAGGACGCGGTCCAAGTACTCAACGAGGACGCGGGTGTTACCCTCTAAGAGCGCCGCCTCGTTGTGCACAGGGACCACTATGCTTGCCTCCAGCCCCATTGAGCCCCCCTCCGCAGATAACATTTAACCAGTGATGAAGAACACTATTTTAGATTTACTGGGGCATGAAGGTTCCTGTGTTGAGGGTGTGCTACGTGTCACCCGAGTTCTTCCACTGGGGCGTCCACGGCGGCTTCGGATACGTCACCTGGACGCTGAGCAGAAAACTGGTCGATCGGGGCGTGGAAGTCTGCGTGGTCACACCAAGGAGAAAAGGGCAGCGCCCAGTGGAGGAGGTGGACGGGGTGAAGGTGGTGGGGTACGACGCCTACGCGGGGTGCCCATACCCTGCGCGGGCCCTGGCCTCACGGGTGAGGTCCAGAGACGCGTACCGGGAGGCCGACGCCGACATCTACCACAGCCAGGCCGTGAGCTTCAACACGCTGGCAGCCGAATCGGCGGCCCCAGGGAAGCTGCACCTCATCACCTTCCAGGACCCCTACGACCTGGAGGAGTGGAGGAGAATCGCCGAGGTTGAGCCACGCTACAGGATGTCGCCCATACAGTGGGCACGGATCGCGGCTGAGAGGCGCATCCTCACTGAGGCGTGCAGGCGAGCCGACGGCCTCTACACACAGGCGCGTTTCCTGGCGGGTAGAGCCATGAGGCTGTTCAAGCTTAAGGAGCCCCCCGAGTTCCTGCCCAACCCGGTTCCTGTGCCCGAGAAGGTGGCGGCGAAGAGCGACCAGCCCACAGTGTGCTTCCTGGCCAGGTGGGACCCGCAGAAACGCGTGGAGCTTTTCCTCAGACTGGCGCGCAGGTTCCCGGAGGTGAGGTTCATCGCCATGGGGCGGGGGCACGACCCGCAGACGGACGCGGGGCTCAGGGAGGCGTACCGCGGTACATCCAACCTGACGATGACCGGCTTCGTCTCGGAGGAGCTGAAGAGCAGGGTGCTGGCCGAGAGCTGGGCCCTGGTGAACACCAGCGTCAGGGAGGCCCTACCCGTCAGCTTCCTCGAGGCCCTAGCCCACGAGACGCCCATAGTGAGCGGCGAGAACCCAGACGGCCTGACCAGACGCTACGGGTACCACGTGGCGGGAGACGACTACGCGTCCGCGTTGAGGGCCATGCTGGAGGACCAGGGCCGCGGGAGGAAGGGGAGAGAAGGCAGGAGGCTGATCAGGGAGGTCTACGAGGCCGACAGGGTGGCGGACCTGCACCTCAAGGTCTACCGGAGGCACCTAGAGGGACAGCCTTGAGGCTGCTGGTCTTCGGAGGCTGGTTCGGCTCAAGGAACCTGGGGGACGACGCCATACTGGTGGGCCTGAGGGAGATCATGGGCAAGGCGATCCCCGGCGCCGAGATAACCGCACTCTCCACGGACCCCGAGTACACAAGGCAGGCGTGCGGAGTGGACGCGGTCAAGCTGCGGAGCCCCAGGGACCTCATCAGGAACCGAGAGTCCTACCTGGCCGCGTTCAGGGAGGCGGACGCCGTCGTCGTCACCGGAGGCACACCAATATACGACTACGGCCACGTCAGCAGAGCCATCCACATGGGGCTACCAGCCGCCCAGGGCAAGCCGCTGATCCTGTTCGGCGTGGGCGCAAAGCCCCTCAGGTCGGCCCAGGGCCGCGGGATCACGAGGCTCCTGCTCAGGGGCGCCTCAGCCATATCGGCCAGGGACCATTACTCGAGGCGGGTGCTCGCCCAGGTGACCTCCCAGCCCGTGACGGTCACCGGGGACAGCGGCCTCTTCGTCGAACCGGAGGCCACCACGGTCAGGCTGACCAAGCCAGCGGCCGTCATAGCGCCCAGGCTGCTGAGCGCCGACTACAGAGCCCACTACCACGCTGAGCTGAGCCAGGTGGACATCAACAAGACCAGGCACATGGTCGCCCGCGCCGCAGACGCATTGACGGAGGAGGGCCTCAACGTCTACTTCACGCCCTTCCACACCGTGAGGCCCGACGACGACACCCTGGAGACTGCGAGGATCATGAACCTGATGAGAAGCAGAGACGCGGAGACCCTGGGCAGGCCGCCGAGCCCCGGAGAGGCTCGCAGCATCCTAGGCTCAGCGGACCTGGCCATCGGCCTCAGGCTCCACTCGCTGGTCCTGGCCGCTGCCGCCGGCACCCCCACGGCCACCGTGGACTACGACCCCAAGGTGCGCGGCTTCATGGAGATGGCCGGAGCCCAGGAATACGTCTGCAGACCAGAGGACGGGCTGGGCGCGCTGACGGACGCCGCCCACAGGGCGCTGGATGAGCGGGACCAGGTGAGGGAGCGGCTCAGGGACTCCGTGGAGGCCATGAAGCGTAGGATCATGGGGGAGGCTGTGCGCGTCAGCGGGCTCCTAGGCGGCCCCTGAAGTAGGCTCGGGCCGCGCCAGCCAAGAACACCGAGCCTATGACGAGGACCATGTCGCCGGGGCCCGCCAGCTCAAGGGCGCGGGCGAAGGCTTCACCAGCCGCGGGGTGCACCTCGCTGGGCCTGCCGTTCTCCTCCGCCAGCCGGGCCAGGAGCCTCGGGTCCGCGGCCCTCTCCATGACGCCGTGGGTCGTGGCTATGACCAGGTCGGCCATGGCGGATATGTTCCTCATCATGGCCGGTATCTTCTTGTCTGAGCTGATGCTCACCACGGCCACCAGCCGGCCGTGGGGGATGTCGCGCTCCACGGTGCGGCGCACAGCCTCGGTGGCATCCGCGTCCTTGGCGCCGTCGACGACCACGAGGGGACTTGTCGACATGACCTCCAGCCTCCCCGGCCAGTACACGTCCCTCAGCCCCCGCCTGATGGCGTCCTCCGGGACGGCGAAGCCGTACTCGGCCAAGGACTCGACGGCGGCCACCGCCGTGGCCGCGTTCACTATCTGGTAGTCGCCCAGCAGCGGCGTGGCGAGGCCCCTGTACTCGCCGCGGGTGCTGCGAAGGCTGAACCTCTGGCCTCCCAGGTCCATCCCCAGCTTCTCGTATCCCGTGTCGAAGCCGACGCGGACCACCCCGCAGCCCAGATCGTCGGCCTTCGTCTTGAAGACCCTATACACGGACTCATCCTTGGCCGCGGTGACCAGGGTCCTGCCCGGCTTGATGATGCCCGCCTTCTCCCCCGCGATGAGCTCCAGGGTGTCGCCCAGTATCTCGGTGTGCTCTAGGCCGATATTGGTGATGACGCTTACCAGGGGGTCGACGACGTTGGTGGCGTCCAGGCGGCCGCCCAGCCCCACCTCCAGGACGGCGAAGTCCACTCGCCGCTCCTGGAAGTACATGAAGCATAGGGCCGTGACTATGTCGAAGAACCTGAGGGGCATGCCCTGCCCCAGCATCTCCTCGAAGACGGGCCTGATGAGCCCCAGGAGCCTGGTCACGTCCTCCTCGGGTATCTCCTCGCCGTCCACCTTGATCCTCTCGGTGAACCTCTCCAGGTGGGGCGAAGTGAAGAGGCCCACCCTGTAGCCGGCAGCCCCCAGCATTGAGGCGATCATGGCCGACGTGGAGCCCTTGCCGTTGGTGCCTCCCACGTGGATGGACTTGAAGCCGAGCTGGGGGTCGCCCAGCAGCCTCAGCGCGTGCCTGGTCGGCTCCAGTGTGCGGTCTGGGCCGAACCTCCTAACGTTGAAAAGCCAGTCGAGTGCCTCGGTGTAGTTCATGGCTCCACCAGATTGACCGTAGCCTCATGGCGAGTATGGCGAGCCTGCTTATAACTGTACAATAGGTGGAAAAGAAGAGGGGGTGGGGCTACTTCTCCTTCTTGAACCTGCCCTCGAGGCTGGCGAGGCACTGCGGCAGCGTGGTGTACTCCATTGCTCCGGGCCCCAGGCGGCCCGGCTGGAACACGCCGTGCATCCTCATGAAGCTCGCCATCTGCATGGCCTCCTGCCTGGCCAGGTCGAAGGCCGGGTCGTCGAAGAGGTCCACAACCATAGGCTTCCCGTCGTCGTCCGATGCCAGCATGCCGTCCGAGATCTGGACTCCCAGGCCTACGATCCTGGGGGGGCCGTCGAAGAGGGTGCACTTACTGTTCTTCAGCCCCACGGGCATGAATGGGCCCCAGTGGCTTCCCCTCATCCACCCAGCCACCAGGTAGGGGTGCAGGAAGGGGCTGGTGATCTCGCCGACGCTGGGCAGCCCGCTCTGGGCGCGCACCAGGCAGACCGGGTCGTCCTTGCCCACGTACTTGCCAGCGATGTAGTTGATCTTGGTGGTGCTGCAGGCTGCCGCGATCTCCCCGTCGTCGTTCCTAGTAATATTCTTGATCATGTACGTCTCCGTGGCGCCTATGAGGGCCAGGAGGCTGTACAGCTCCTCGGGGCTGCGCAGGACGACGCTCTTGTTCTCCTTGCCGTCCAGCACGTCGAAGCTGAACCCGCAGGTCATCCTGGGGTCGATGACCAGGCCGCTGGTGTTGCCGGGGTCCGCGAATATCTTGTAGAGTAGGTAGTTGAAGGCGGCGGGCTCCGTCTTGTCGGCCGCGTACACTATGACGGGGTCGCTGCCCCTCTCCTTGAACTCCAGCTCCGCCACGCCGGGCCCCAGGCCCTTCACGTTGCCGCTGAACGCGTCGCTGAGCAGGTCCTGGCCGGCCCCGTAGAGCTTGAGCTTCTTAGCCTTCTGGGCGCAGGCCATGAAGGTGTCCCACGCCAACTTGTGGATCTCGGGGCTGTTCTCGCCCTTGTTGTGGGTCATCAGCAGCTCTGTGTCGTCGCCGGCGTTGAACACGTAGTAGCTGTTGATGATTCCGGCCTTCTGGGCCTCGGCCATCTTCTTCTCGGCGATGTTCATCACCGGCTTGGCCACCGTGACGTGGCCAGGGATGCTGCCGACATCCGCCTTGATGAGAGATACGGTCGTTTTGACCATTCCTTATGCCTCAAACTTGAGTGGGCTCATCGTATATAATAATACTTAACCGTTGGGCGGCTAGAGGAGGATGCTCTCCCACCTGTGCGTCGAGCAGCCGCAGCTCTCGTCGTCGGGGTTCATCGCCTCGATGACCCGCAGGAGGGCCTCGGATGAGGGGCGGCTCCACCTCTTCTGGAACTCGCTGAACGCGACGCTGCCCTCCCACCTGGGGTCTACCAAGCCCTCACCGTAGTTGCTCACCAGCTCCAGGGCCGCGTAGCAGGCCCCGATCTCGCGGGCGAAGAAGACCTCCGGCACCAGGTTCATGGTGACTATGTCGATGCCCAAGTTCTGCCACCTGAGCCTGATCTCTGCGGGGCTCTCCAGCCGCGGCCCCTCTGAGACGCCCACGATGCCGCGTTTGAAGACCCTGGGGAACCCGGATGCGGTGCACGCCTCGACTAGGTGCCTGCTGAGCGTCGGGCACATGGGCTGGTGGAGCCTGTAGTTGTACCTCTGAACGTCAAGTCCCTTGTCCTGGAGGCTCACCATGAGCATCTGCGCCCGCTTGGTTGTGAAGTCCACAAAGTCGTCCGGGACAACGGCGTCCCCAGGGTCCAGAAGCCTGTTGGTGCTGCCGCAGAGGGCTGTGCCCAGGATCTTCTTAACGCCGGCCCTCCAGAGGACGTAGAAGACGCGTTCGCCGCTGCTGTCGGGCTGGGTGTTTCTGATCTCACGGGTTATGCCGTGGAAGTCCACGTAGAGGAACTCCTTCCCCTTGTACCTGGCGTGGGTGAAGGGCGCCGTAGGTCCGAAGGGGGTCTCGAACACAAGGTTGTCGCCGATGACTTTAACGCCCTTGTAGTCGCGGGGGAACTTTGCGCCTATGGTGGTGGAGCCGCCTAGGACGGCTATCTCGACCTGCGGGATGTCGGCCATGTATGAAGATGGTGGGTCTACGGGTTAAAACCATTGCCGCCAGAGCAGTAAGCCTGTGATAATTGGGTGCAGATCAATGTAAATGCGGAGATAGAACCCTGCTACCGAATTATATACTAGAATATACGTCAACGACCCTGGAATCTATGGTACGTACAGGGGAAAAATATATATAGGAGAATGTTGCTGTAACGCTACTCTGTTCGCTACCTAGTATTCCGTTGCGGCTCGGGGTATTCCTAGCGATCAAGCTCAAAGGTGAAGAAAAGATGATGTTAAAGACGGCCAATAAGATCGGCAACGAAGACGTATGCCCCGAGTGTGGGAGCAAGCACATTATCATCGACGGCGGCTCCGGGGAGCGGATATGCGGCGGCTGCGGCCTCGTAATGGCGGACAACATGCTCAACGAGGGCCCCGAGTGGAGGGCCTTCAGCCAAGACGAGAGGGATAGCCGTAGCCGAGTCGGGATGCCCCTCAGCTTCAGCGTGCACGACAAGGGGCTCAGCACAATGATCGGGCAGGTGGGCAAGGACGCCTTCGGCAGGACCATCCCCACCAAGACCATGTTCCAGATGCTCAGGCTCAAGAAATGGCACATAAGGAGCAGCTACCAGTCCAGCATCGACAGGAACCTGAGCCACGCCATGACCGAGCTCAGCAGGCTCAGCGACAAGCTCCACATCCCCAAGCAGGTGAAGGAGCGGGCCGCGGTCATCTACAGGAAGGCGCTGGAGAAGGGGCTCGTACGCGGACGCAGCATAAGCGCCATCGCCGCGGCCAGCCTCTACGCCTCGTGCAGGGTCACGGGCACCCCCAGGACCCTCAGGGAGCTGGGCAAGGTGAGCACCATCGACAAGAAGGACCTGGCCCGCTGCTACAGGCTGCTCCTCAGGGAGCTGACCCTCAGCATGCCCATCCCCAAGGCCCAGTTCAGGGTGCCTAAGATCGCGGCCAAGGTGAACATCAGCGAGAACACCCAGCAGACGGCCGTGGACATCCTAAGGAAGGCCGAGGACATGAAGACCACCGCAGGCAAGGACCCCATGGGGCTCGCGGCAGCGGCCCTCTACATCGCCTGCGTCATGAACGACGAGAAGAGGACCCAGAAGATGATCGCGGACGCGGCCGGCGTCACCGAGGTCACCATCAGGAACAGGTACAAGGGCCTGAAGGAGGCCCTCAAGCTGGAGCTGTAAGGCCCCAAAATCCCCTTTGAAACGTTTTTAACCCCACGTTCCTTTCTTCAGCCCACCTGGTGTCACGCATGAGTGAGCCCGTGGACTACCTATCAGAGGAGACCTACCGCCCCGAGTGGCTTAGGGACGGGGTGACGGAGCAGACCCTTGAGGCCGTGGTGAAGCAGAAGCCCGCGCTGGTGAAGCTGGGCAGGGAGCTGGCGAAGTATAAGCGGTTCTACATGGTGGGGAGCGGAGGAAGCTACGGCGTCCAGCTGCCTCTGGAGTACCTGGCGGAGAAGTACACGAAGGTGCCCGTGCACGCCTACAGCGGCTGGGAGTTCATTGAACAACAGCCTGAGGCCGTGGACAGTGAGGCTGTCTGTATATTCATCAGCCAGAGCGGCAGGACCAAGGAGATCGTCAGGGCCCTGGAGTGGTGTAAGGAGCGGGGAGCCGTCACTGTGGGGCTCACCCAGAAGACGGAGTCCGTGATCAACGGCCTCGCCTCGCGGGGCGTGGGCTGGGAGGGCAGGGGCGTCACCCTGGGAAAGCTGGGGTGCCTCTACGTACTCTTCGGGACCATACTCGGCGAGAAGGGGTACGAGGTGGGCGCCAGGATGGTTGAGACGGCCACCAAGTTACCGGGGGTTTTACCCGGGATGATACCCAAAGCTAAGGAGGATGCACGGAGGCAGGGCCTGATGCTCAAGGACCACGACGAGGTGTTCATGGTGGGCGGAGGCATCAACTGGGGCCTCACCTACCAGTTCGGCCTCTGCACGCTGATGGAGATGTGCTGGGTCCACGGCACCGCCATAGACTACAGCGAGTTCAGGCACGGCGCTCTGGAGCTGTTCACCGCCGGGGCTGCCGCGGTGTTTCTCAGGGGCAGGGGCGGCGAGCGTGAGCTTGAGGACCAGGTGATAGAGTTCGCCAGGGGCAACGGCGTCGAGTGCGTGGAGTACGACAGCCAGGGCCTGGAAGTGGACAGCCTGATGACGCCCTTCACCCTGTTCATAGAGCTTGAGTGGCTCAGCTACTACCTGAGCCTGGCCCGGAACAGGCGGATGGGCGCGTGGCGGTTCTACGACAAGGTGAAGTTCTAGGCTTCGCCGCCCCATGCCCCCAGCCGTCTGCAGGTCTCGGCGGCGGCGCGGTGGCCTTCCTTTATTGAATGCTCGATGCTTTCTCCCTTGAGCCTGCCGCAGAGGAACGAGGCTATCCAGCTGTCCCCGGCTCCCAGGGTGTCCACAACCTCCACCGGGTGGGCCCGGCCTCTGTACATCGTCTCCCCGTCGTAGACCAGGGACCCGTGCTCCCCCAGGGTCATCGCCACCAGCCCAGGCGTCCGCTCCTTCAGCTCCCTTACCTTAGCCTCGGGGTCCAAACCCTTCTCCATGAGGTGCCTGCCTGAGAAGAAGCTGTAGTCCAGGTGGGGCATGACACTGGTTCTTGGGTCGTCCAGCTGGTTGCTGAAGTCGCAGCTCAGCAGAGCTCCTGACGTCTCCCTGATGCGCTGGATATGCTCTCTGCCGAAGCCCCATATACTGAAGTAGATGAGGTCGTAGCCGCCGGGGTCAGGCAGCGCCTGCAGGGGCAGCGCGGCGTCCTTCTGGACACCCTCAAGGTAGTGGGCGAACACCCGCTCCCCGTTTCTGATGAGTATGGTTGTGACGGCTGTCTCCCCCTGCCACTGGAGTACTTTGCCCGCGTCCAGGCCCTGGGCTCTGATCTGGTCGAGAACGAACCCGCCATTAAGGTCGGTCCCCACGGCGCCCACGTAGTCGGCTTGGACGCCGGGCACCCGGGACGCGTAGACGGCCACATTCAGCGCGTTGCCGCCGGGGAACCGTCTCCCCAGCTCCACATAGTGGTCCACGCAGTTGTCCCCGATGGATAGCAGCCTCAAGATTTTCACCCAGACTTATGTAATGGTGTTCACCCATCCTATATGGTGTACGATGTGAGGCTGATAGACGCGATAAAGGGAAGGAAGAGCATAAGAAAGTTCAAGGCTGACCCTGTGCCCGAGGAGTGGGTCAGGGACGTGCTGGACGCAGCCAACTACGCGCCATCGGCCAAGAGGGGCGAGCAGTGGAGGTTCACGGTGCTTACTGGTGAAGCCAAGGACGCGTTCCTGAGGATGTTCGACGCCGAGCTGGACAGATTCATAGAGAAGCACGGCGTGGAGGAGGCGGGCTCATCCAAGAACTCGTGCAGGATCATGGGGGAGGCGCCGGTGCTCGTCATCGTGTGGAACAGCGGTAAGCACGGGTGGCTCACGGAGGAGCACAGCGTCGCGGCGGCCATACAGAACATGCTCCTCAGGGCCTATGACCTTGGCCTTGGCAGCCTATGGATCGGGGACGTCTACTACGCGTACGACGCAATCAGACGCTACTTCGGCAAGGACTGGAAGCTGAGCGGAGCAGTATCACTGGGGTTCCCAGACGCGGAAGGCCTCAGCTTCAAGCGGAAGACCGTGGACCAGGTGGCCGAGTTCCTGAGATAACCCATTTACGGTTAACAAGCCTTTAAAACACAGGTAACCCCTACAATGTTACCTAGTTCTGCTAGGAGGTAGAAGCGTGTATCACTTGGACTGGACAGAACCATCCTCCTGACGGAGGACCAGATACCCAAAAGTTGGATAAACCTAGTTCCCGACCTCCCGACGCCCCCCTACCCTCTGCTCGACCCGGCCACACGTGAGCCCGTCAAGCCCGAGCAGCTGCAGCCCATATTCGCTAAGGAGCTGCTCATGCAGGAGGTGTCGGAGAAACGGACCATACCCATCCCCGAGGAGGTGAGAGAGGCATACCGCCTGTGGAGGCCCACACCCCTCGTCAGGGCAAGACGCCTCGAGAAGAAGCTGAAGACCCCCGCCCGCATATACTACAAGTACGAGGGTGTGAGCCCCACGGGCAGCCACAAGCCCAACACGGCCGTGCCTCAAGCCTACTACAATATGAGGCAGGGCGTCGAGAGGCTCACCACCGAGACCGGCGCCGGCCAGTGGGGCAGCGCCCTGGCCTTCGCGGGCAGCCTCTTCGGCTTAGGCGTGGAGGTCTACATGGTACGGGTGAGCTACGAGCAGAAACCCTACAGGAAGGTCATGATGAGGCTCTTCGGTGCCGAGGTAGTGCCGAGCCCCAGCACCAGGACCGAGGTGGGCCGAAAGATACTTGAACGGGACCCAGACACACCAGGGAGCCTGGGTATAGCCATCAGCGAGGCCATTGAGAGATGCCTCAGCCAGGAGAACACACGGTACAGCCTGGGCAGCCTCCTGAACCACGTCCTCATGCACCAGACCATCACAGGTCAGGAGGCCGCAGAGCAGCTGCGGATGGCCGATGATTACCCGGACACAATCATCGGTTGCGTCGGCGGCGGCAGCAACTTTGCGGGCCTCGCGTACCCGTTCCTCAGGGACAGGTTCAGGGGAGCCTCACCAAAGGAGACTCGGTTCATCGCGGTGGAGTCCACGGCCTGCCCCAGCATAAGCAGGGGCGAGTACCTGTACGACCACGGGGACACAGGCAGGATGACGCCCCTCATCAAGATGTTCACGGTGGGCCACGAGTTCATCCCGGAGCCCATCCACGCCGGCGGCCTCAGGTACCACGGCATGGCGCCCAGCCTCAGCGCCCTGGTGAGGGACCGCCTCGTGGAGCCCAGAGCCTACGACCAGGTGGAGGCCCTCAGCGCGGCGGCCATGTTCGCCAGGGCCGAGGGCCTAGTCCCGGCCCCCGAGACGGCCCACGCCATCAAAGCCGTCATGGACGAGGCGACGAGGTGCAGGGAGACGGGAGAGGAGCGAACCATCCTCATGCTAATGAGCGGCCACGGGCTCCTTGATATGGCGGCCTACGAGGCATTACTGGAGGGCAAGCTGAAGCCCTTCCAGCTCCCGCAGACGGTCATCGACGAGAACCTGAGCAGCCTCAAGCGGCTGTACCCCTTCGCCTAAGGCCCCACCTTTCTATATCTCCAGGTCGAGGAGCCTCTCCAGATCGGATTCCTCCACGTCCTGGGGTTCAAGGACCATGCTGCCGCCCTCGGCCGTGAATATGGCTTTGCCGTGGGCCCGCACAAGAGGCATGATCATGTCCGTGTAGCCTTTGTCCACTATGGTCTTGAGGCTGTAACCACAGATCACGTCCATGGGTAACGTCAGGACCTTGTGGAGGCTGTACTCGTAGCGGAGGAGTTCACGCACCTTGTCGTGGGTGAAGAAGCAGGCGACGTCGCCGTAGGCGCGCATCCCGAGGCCCATGGAGCTGAGCCGGTTCAGCTCATTGTTCCAGTGGCTGATTATCCTGAGGGGCTCCACCCTGCCGTTCTCTATGTACCACTTGTCGTATGGGTGGAGCACTATATTGCCTGACTTGAGGTTGGGCTCGACGTCGACGCCGTGTGCCTTGAGGCTCTTCTTGACCTGGCTGGGGGTCTCCTCGGAGCATATGTACACTATCCCTTTGCTCTGCCGCAGCCCGTCTGACAGGTAGTTGTACACTATCCGGTTCCTGGTCTCGTAGGAGTCGTAGAACAGTATGATGTGGTTGTACATCTCTATGTTCTGAATGAAACTTGTTATGTCGCTACCTGAGCCCATACCATATCCAATGTTTTAGCACGTTTTAACATTACTGTTTTTGGCTGATACTAAACGAAGGCCTTCAGGTTTTCCAAAACCTTCTTCGCCAACTCCCCCAGATCGTACGCCTGGACCAGCGATATCCCGTAGAGGCCAGCCAGTTTCTGTATCTCGTCGTCGAAGGGCTTTATTGACGCCAGCATCAGGGAAGCTTCACCTATGTCCAGCTTCCTGGCGCTCATCTCTATGACCCTGTTGAAGGCGTCGTCGCCCAGGGACAGGTTCAGGCCAAGCCTCCGGGATGATAACGTGTGAGACGCCGTCAACATGAAGGAGTAGGTAGCCCCCGATGAGCCTGCCAGCTCCCCCGGGAGGCTGACCTCCCACCCGTCGTCCTCCAAAGCCCTTCTCAGCGTCTCGGTTATCTCGATGAGGTTCTGCTGCGTGGACAGCTCCATGAACCTCTGCTGTGCGGGTTTACCCTTGCTCCAGTAGTCCTCGAAGACCAGGGACATGGCGGCGACGTAGGAGTCAAGGTTGGACCACGCCGCCTGCCTCACGGCCTCCCACTCGCGGGTTGCCAGGAGGCTCTCCCCGCCGTCCACTATAACCAGAGTCAGGTTGGTGTCCTCCGCGTTGTGCCTCAGGTTGGTTAACCGCACCAGGTCGCTCAACTCACCGCTTCTACCGTACTCGACCCTGGTCAACACCCTGACCCTCTTCCCCTTGATCAGGTCCGCCAGCTCGTCGAAGCTGACAGGGAGGTCCTGGACCCTGTGAACCATCACATCGATGGATCTCTCGCTGCCCCTGATCATGGAGGACAGCGTGGAGACGTACTCCTCCCTGTTCCTCAATGCCCTGAACTCCCGCGGCTTCTCGCCGGTCCTCATCGCCTTTATGAACGCGCCGGCCTCGGGTGCGAGGCTCCACAGGGACTCGTAGAATATCTTGATGGCCGCTATGAAGCTGGGTGCGTTGGTCCAAAGGCCGGTGTCGTCGTCGGTGGTCATGCTCATGGAGTCGTCCATGGCCACGGACGTTAGAATCTCGCCGCCGTCCACTATGGCGAACCTGACGGGGCTCGGCACCGATATGTGCCGGACCTCGACGCTCCCCATGATGCGCTCCACCTCCTCGACGCTGGACTCGTCCACCTGGACGAGCATCCTCACCTGCTTACCTTCCTTGCTGAGCCTGATCAGCATGTCGTCCAGGCCCCAGAAGGAGAGGCGGAGAAGGTCCAGGGACGTTGTGACGAGGTTGACCTCCCGCTTGACCCTGCCACCCATCTGGCTCAGGAGTTCGTAGACCTGCTGCCTGCCCTGATAAATCCTGAACCTAGGCTCCTCGGTCGCCTCGGGCTCACGTGTCCTTATCTTCGCCAGGTCCTCCAGGACCCGGTTCTCGTCGGCCTCTAGCGCCGAGAGCCTCTGCTTGGCCTCGTCGATGCTGCGCTGCAGCACGTCCGCGGCTGGGGCGGCCACGTACCTTACGGGCCTCCCCATTATCCGCTGAATGATGCCCCGCTCCTCGAGCCCCTTGAGGACTCTGTACGCCCTCATCCTGTTTACGGTGAAGCGGCGCGCTATGACGCGCGCGGGTGTCGGGCCCATGGCCGTGAGGAAGACGTAGACCTCGGCCTCTTCCTGGCTGAACCCGTACTCGGTGAGTCTGCTGTGTAGGCTCGGTAGGCTCATGGTTCACCTGTAGGGATGTGTGTGGAGGATATTATAAGTTGTTCTAACATTTGTTACAGATAACCTGCACGAACAAATGTTACACATCCATCGTTATCCGCTGGGGGACGCAGCAGGACGTGATACCCCATGACAAAGTACTTCATAAGAGCCCAAGACAAGATGTGGCCTACAGTCATCTGGCAGGGAACCCAGTTGGTCGTCTACTATATGGGGGACGACCCGAAGGACGTGGAAGTCAGGGAGACCAGGGGAATAGACTTCGACGAGCTCCTACTACACATAGACAGAGGGGGCTCCGTGTTCATTACCACCAGGCCGGTCGATGGCGAGGACCAGCAACCCGAGGAATGGAAGCCCAGCGTAGAGTACACGAGGGCCAGGTGAACTGGAGGCGAGAACATGAGTGAGCAGACCCACGTGAAGCATTGCACAAGGTGCGGGAGCACAAGGATAATCCATGACCCCGAGATGGGCGAGGAGGTATGCGGCAACTGCGGGCTGGTGATCTCTGAGGAGATCATGGACAGCGGCCCGGAGTGGAGGGCCTTCACGCCAGCCGAGAAGAACGAGAGGAGCCGGGTGGGCCTCGGCGCGTCCCTGACCCTCTACGACAAGGGGCTCTCAACCGTCTTCTCGGGGTACCGCGACGCCAAGGGGAAGCGGCTCGACACCCAGACCATGATGAAGATGGATAGGCTGCGCAGGTACGACAACAGGACCAAGATGGACGACACCTGGAGGCGCAACCTCAGCATAGCCATGGCCGAGCTGGACACCCTGAGCGCCAAGCTCCACCTGCCCCAGAACGTGAAGGAGCAGGCCGCACTCACGTACAGGAAGGCGCTGAAGCAGGACATGATCAGGGGCAGGAGCATAGACGCCTTCGTGGCCGCGTCAATATACGTGGCGTGCAGACAGCTCAACCTGCCGAGGCCCCTGAAGGAGATAGGCAGGGCCTCCAGCAGGGACCACGACGAGATCGCCAGAACCTACAGGCTGCTTGTGCGGGAGATGGGGATCAGGATGCCCATAGATGACCCGCTGAAATTCATACCCAACATAGCCCACAAGCTGAGGGTTAAAGGCGAGACCGAGTTCAAGGCCGTCCAGATACTCAGGAAAGCGAAGAGGCTGCAGGGGCTCTCGGGTAAGGACCCGAGGGGCATGGCTGCGGCCGCCCTCTACAAGGCATGCATCGAGACCAAGGACAAGAGGGTGCAGAAGGAGGTGGCCGAGGCCGCTGGCACAACCGAGGTCACCCTCAGGAACAGGCTGAGGGGCTTGGAGGCGCTGTTCCTGCAGGCGCCCATCATGCAGGACGACTAGCGGCCTCAAGCATCTTCTCGTAGAGGCCCCTGCACTCCGCGGGGACCTCGACCACCAAGAACTGGTCCAGGCCGCGGGCCCCGGCCTCCCCGTACTCCAGGGCCTGTAGAACCATCTCCAGCTTGTCGGCCGCGTGGACGAGGGCGGCTTCCTCCGTCGTCCCGGCCGCGTACTCGTCCATGGCGTCAACGTAGAGCCGCCTCTGTTCAAGGGGGAGGCCCTTAACTAGGCTTCTGAAGGCGCGGGACTCCGCGGCCTCGTGGTCGCCTGTCTTCTGCCTCGGCGTCAGGTCGCCTGTGACTGCCTCCGCCAAGTCGTGGAGGAGGGCCACCCTCAGGGCTTTGAGGGTGTCCGCTCCGGCTTGGTCCGAGAGGAGCATGGAGAGAAGGGCCACCCTGTAGCTGTGGTCTGCCACGGACTCGGGGTTCTCGATGCCGGCCTCAACCCAGCCTGTCCTGGGCAGGCGCTTCAGCTTGCCGGCCTCCCTGAGTAGACGGATGACTTTTTCTGGTTCCACGGTTCAAAGAGGTGGGCGACGCTTAAAACAGGTGCCCCGAAGAATTAGGAGGTTAGGTTATGTCGCAGACCTGCCTTATGGCTGCGAGCATCTTGTCGTTGTTGGGTGGGCAGCCCTCCACGTAGCAGCCCTGGCCGGCGTACTTCTTGAGGCATGTGCCCATGATGAGGGGCGTGTTGGGGAGGTCTTTAGGTACCTTGGCGTTGCTTCCTACGACTATGAAGAGGTCCCTGATCTCGCCCATCTTCTTCATCTGCTCCAGGTCGTAGACGACGCTGTGGATGGTGCCCCTGCAGGCGCTGCAGGCTCCCTCGCTGATGACGGTTATGCCTTCCGCGAAATTCATGTCCGTGGGCGGCCTCTCGAACCTGTGCGTGTAGCTGGATAGGGGCTCGCCAACGACCTTCGGCTCCACGGTGGGGTCGAATAGGCCGTGCTCCGCCGCTTGTACAAGGTAGTCCAGATCCTCTATCTTGAATCCCATCATCCTAGACGCGACCCTGTCGAGGGCCCACACGTCCTTGCTGGCCATCACGGTATCGAGCTGCACTTTGGGGCCGAAGCTGGGGCCCAGGCCCTCCATGGCGACTATGGCGTCCAGCACCGTCAGGTCCAGGGGCACAACCTTGCTGAGGTCTATGATGCCCTTGACGACGCCGACCCTGTGGAACTCACGCTTCATGGGTTTCGGAATGACGCCCTTCAAGTTCTTGACGCCCAGGGTGACAAGGAGCTGGTCATGGGTCTTCATGACGGGGAGGTTGATCCTGACGTCGGCGTCCATGAAGCTCTTTGAGACCTTGATCTTGTCCACGATCAATGGGTTCGGCACCTTGAGCTCCACGAGCCTGTCCTTGTCCACGTCCACCACCTCGGCGCCGGCCTTCTCGGCCATCGCCTTGACGCCGCTCAACTCCAAGGCCTTGTCCGTCTCGGTGAAGTAGCCAGCGCCCTCCACGACAAGGACCTTGCTGGCCTCCGCCTCCTTGCAGAGCCTGATCATGACCTCTACGACGCGCTTGTCTGTGACGACGCCCGGCCCTGTGACTCGGCCTGTGACCACGTTGGGCTTCAGTGCCACGGTCTGCTCGGGTTTTACTATGCTCTTGATTCCGCCCACCAGGTCCACGGCTTTCTTTACCATGTTGTGGACGTCCTTGTCGGTGGGTTTTCTCGGGTTCTTTACTATGGATACCTGAACCATGCTGTTTAGGTAGGTTGTGTCGGACATATAATAAGGGGACGGCCAATTTTTTGATTAAATTCATTCATCAGATAAAAGTAAGTGTAATGGTGACAGTTATGTAAAAGATTAACTATTTTATAACTAAGGGATTAAGAAAAGCGATTTTTTTTCACTTTGGGGGCGATGACCAACATGATAAGCGGCGGATGCACATACTTTAACGGTGCACGATGCGGGGCGAGGTGCGTTTCATAGGGAGGGTGACAAGGGCGGGGGAGGACCTGTCCACCATAGAGGTGCTGCCAGAGTACTGTGACGGCCTGTACCGGCTTGGCGAGCACAGGCGACTGGTGATCCTGTACTGGTTCCACGAGAGGGATGACGAGAGGCACAGGGGCACCCTGCAGGTGGTTCCCCGCCGCCACGGGGAGACCGAGCTGCGGGGCGTCTTCGCGTCCCACAGCCCTTCGAGGCCCAACCCCATAGGCTTGACGGAGGTGGAGCTTCTGCGGGTGGAGGGCTGCACCCTGACTGTGCGGGGCCTTGACGCCTTCGTGGACTCGCCGATAGTGGACATCAAGCCCGTGTCCATGGACGAGGACAGTTAGCGTCAAGTGGGCCATCGGTTTTTATCCCTTGGCTCCCCAGGGTCACTTGAATTGATAGAAGAGAAGCCTAACCATGGCGTCATGGAGGCCCTGCTGGGGCCCGTGGACTGTCTGCTCGCTGGTGAGTGGGGATTCACCAGAGTGAAGGACATACCCCTGACGGGGGAGTGGTCTAGGGTCATCAACGAGGCGCCCATAGCCGTCCACGTGTGCCTCAACCACGAGTGCGCCGTCAAACTCAAGAGGTCACTGTGGGATATATCTCCCTTAAGCCCGGAGATCGTCCGGGAGGGCCGCGTGGACGTAGCCCGGGTCGGGCGTGAGCTCGTGGACGTGGCGGGGGAGGCCGCCTTCGCCGCCATTGCGGGGGGCCTCGGCCTGAAGCTCAACGAGTACCTGAGCCTCCTGGGCAGTGTGGCCCTCTACGTGGCGGCCAACGCCACAATCGTGGCCACCCAGCTGGAGCTCTTCGAGAAGGGTAACGGCGTCTGCCTGCACAAGGGGCCTCTGCCGTGGCCCTTCCCGGTGAAGGTTGGGCCCCTGCTGCTGGACATCCCAGTGATCGTGAGCCCCCGAGTGGCGTCGGGTTAAAGTTTTTAGCGACCCTCGGCTGTTGGTTCAATCATGGAGCTGCCAGAGATCGTGATCCTAAGCCGGCAGATGGACGAGGCCTTGAGGGATAAGACCGTTGCCCGGCTTGAGGTGGCGAACCCCAAGTGCCTGAACATGCCTCTGGACGAGTTCAGGTCGGCCCTCGTTGGGAGGACAGTCGAAGCCGTGGAGCCCAGGGGCAAGTGGGTGTTCATCAGCCTGGACGGAGGCTTGACGCTACTCTACAACACGGGTATGGGCGCCGACACCCTCTACTTTAAGAGCGAGGCTGAGGCGCCGGAGAAGTACCACCAGAAGGTCGTCTTCAGCGACGGCTCAGGATTCACCGTCAGGGTCTACTGGTTCAGCTACCTCCACCTGGTGCACAAGGACCGGCTGGGCGAGCACAGGTTGACAGCGGGCATAGGCCCGAGCCCCCTGGACCCCGCGTTCACCCTCAGCCGCTTCAGGGAGCTGCTGGACGGGAAACGGAGGGCCGTCAAGGGCCTCCTCACCGACCAGCGGGTCTTGGCGGGCATCGGCAACGTGTACATCCACGACCCCCTGTTCCTGGCCGGCGTCCACCCCCTTAGGAAGGCCAACACTCTGACAGACGCCGAGACGGGGAAGCTGTACGACTCCATCAGGATGGTCCTGAATGAGAGCCTCGAGGCGGGGGGCCTGGCCTACGAGAGAAACTTCTACGGGGAGATGGGCGGCTACGGCAAGGGCAGCTACAGGGTGGCCTATAAAGAGGGGGAGCCTTGCCCAGTGTGCGGCACGGCGATCGAGAAGATCAGGATGGGCTCCACCAGCAGCTACGTCTGCCCCAGGTGCCAGCCCCTGCCGCGAGAAGAAACCTTCCCATAAATTTCTTCTTAAATACGGTTATAAACGGCTGAAACCCTGTTCAGGAGACGGCAAGATGGCTAAAACCAGGGAAGACGTGGTCGAGGAAGCGGTGATCCAAGCCATAGGCCACTATGAGAGGCGCAACATAATCAAGATCATCGGGGCGGCACCCGGCGGGGTCACCTACACCGAGATTCTCGGGGAGACAGGGCTGAACACGGGGCACCTGAACTACCACCTGCGGGGGCTTGAGGGCATGGTCGAGCGGGACGAGGCCCGCCTGTACCGCCTCACGCCCCTCGGGTTGAAGGCGCTGAGGCTGCTGGCCGCCATCGGCGAGGACATCGGAAACGGGGACATGCCGTACATCGACACGGCGTTGACCGCGCAGACCAGCCTTCTCCATCCTCTGGTCAGGGGCTTCATGAACGCCATGATTCTAGTCTGCTCGCTTGGGGTGCTGGGGGGCTTATGGTTGCTGGGGAACGGGTACCTGTACGGGGCGACGAACAAGATGACCTGGGGGACGGCAATAGCCCTAATATGCGGCGTGATCCTGTACTCGCTGCTGAGGAACTACAAGACGGCTCCAGAGTATTTCAGAAGGTGGGAGAAAAGGATACTAAAATAACGTTCCATCATTTCATGATATTAAGCCCCTGAAGAGAATTTCGGTGAAAATAACGTAGTAAAGGATTTTTTACTAAAAAACTGCCCACTGACCCCTTTATATTCGCGCCAAAGGGGCTTATACTCGGTAAAAAATGATGGAAAAAGAGAAAACCGAGACCGTGAACCTGGAGGAGGAGGTCTTCAAGGCCCTCGACCACCAGATGCGCAGAGACATTCTACGCTACGTGGGCGAAGCCAAGTCCGTGAGCTTCACGGAGATAATGAACAGCGTCAAGGTGCCCGACAGCCCGACCCTCTCGTACCACCTCAAGACCCTGAGCCCATTCGTCGAGCAGAGGGAGGGCAAGTACGGGTTGACGGTGATGGGACGGGACGCCTACAACCTGCTGCTTAAGACTTCGAGCTACAGCCGCCTGGCGCTGTTCTGAAGGAATAAGAGGAACGCCACCATGGGCACGGGCCTCCTGTGGCTAATTGCCATTATCGCGGCGGTCTACATGGGCCTCGACATGACATACACGGTCGCGATTCTGCCCACCCTGGCAGCCATAGCGATGTCCACGGTCTATCAGCTGTTCGAATGAAGACGATCGGCTAACACACATAGAATTTACCGTAAGTAATCACTGGTGACAGCTAAAATTGTTATTCCGGGTGACAAGGTGTTTGCGTGATGTTGAAAAGGAGGAAAACCCGCAGGTCCTTGTGCCATGGTTTGTCTTATTCTTTGAGGGGCTCGTCCCACACGAACCGGCGGGTGGGTGCATTGAGCCCGTAGAGTATGACGAACTTCTCGCGGCCGTTGTTCACGATGCTGTGCTTGGCTGAGGGGGGGATGTATATGGCAGTACCGGGTGTGGCGTCCACCTCCAGGTCCTCCACCGTCACCTTGGCCCTCCCGCTGAGCACGTAGTAGAACTCGGCGTCCCCCACGTGGTGGTGTAGGCCGAGTACGCGGCCCGGCGGCAGCTCGCCGAGGCCAACGCAGAGCTCCTTTGACCCTGTCTCCTCCCAAAGGAGGCGCTTGAAGTTGAGCCAGTCCCTGGGGTCGTCGTTCCTCCTCCATGGGACATCCTCGAGTCGAATGACTTTACCCTTAGCAGGCATAACGTTCACTCGTCTTTGGTTGTCCGCAGCCTGATTTAAGACTTAGCGTTCGGGTGCTCTGACCTGATATGTGGGCTCGTGAACCGGTTAACGCAGAGGAGGACAGGGCGCGGTCCTTTCTCAGGTTCCTCACGCATAGTTTTCAGCCCAGGAGACTGACCAGGACTACGCCGAGCACGATGAGGACGCACCCGGCAACCACGCGCCTCGTCAGGGTCTCCGTATCCCTCAGCATCAGGCGCGCCAGGAGCACGCTGAACAGGGGGTAACTGTACACTATTGAGGTCATCACGGAGACCCTGCCCGCGGCTATTGACATGGTGAGGGCGATCCACGCCACGGCGTTCACTGCGCCTGAGCCGGCGAGCCACCAGAAGTTACCCCTGTTGACGTTCAGCCCCCTGAAGCCCCCCTTGGCGACCATGTAGACCATGAAGGCTGCGAACCCGAACAAGGTGCTGGACTGGGCCCCAAGCACGGCGTAGGGGGAGATATCTGTACCCAGCTTCCTGAATATGTTCGAGGCCGCGAACATCAGTGAGGCCCCTGCCGCCAGATGGATGCTGTTCGCCTTCAGGCTCAGCCGTCCACCCCTCATGTTCATCAAGGCGATGCCCGCAACCACCAGCGCGGACCCGGCTACGACAGGAAAAAGCAAGGGTTCGCCCAGGAATAGGATGGCGAAGAGGGTGACGAGCAGCGGGCTCGTTCCAACGATGGCGCTGCTCACGGCTACGCCCATCAGCTTGTATGACTGAAGCGTAAGAAGTCGTCCGACGAAGGAAGCGCAGACGCCGGACAGCGCGAACCACATGAGCGCTCTCATGTCAAGCGGCGGCATGTCAGAGATCAGCAGAGCCGTGAGCACGGCCGTCTGAACGCCCGTCAGTACCAGGTTCGCTGAGTCGGCGTTGCTGTCCCTCATGCCCTTCGTTGCCAGGACGGTGCTGAGCGCAGTGCAGAACGAGGCTACCAAGGCGAGGGACTCGGCGTTCATAGGTGTGACCTGCGAGATTGTTAGATCGTGCGTCGCAGTAAAGCAGTATTAATAAATTGGGGTGCTGGGGGAATCCAACCAGGCTCACATATTTTTCTCCAATCCGACCTGATTCATGGCCTCGATCGGTCCCTTGAACCCCTCCTGCCACGCATATATATTCCGCGGCCCAGACCTCTACATGGCCTTGTTCAGCTTCATGCTCGCGCCCCTCGAGGGTTACTCTGACGGCGTCCTCCGCACTCTCTGCAACAACCACGGAGCCGACCTGACCTTCACAGAGATGGCTCATGTGGAAAGCTTCCTCAGGGGCAACAAGCCGGCGCTAGCCAAAATAGAGGCCCCCGACTCGACGCCTGTCCAGGTACAGCTCCTGACGGGGAGGGAGGATCAGCTGGAGAGGTTCATCGAAGGCTTCAAGCCCTTCCAGGGGTTCAAGGGGTTCAACCTCAATCTGAGCTGCCCCAGCATGGACGTCATAAGGCATGGTAAGGGGGCAGCCATGGTCAAGCGGGCCGCGAAGACCCAGAGGCTCGTTTCCATCATCCAAAGATACGGCTACACCGCCTCGGTGAAGCTACGACTCGGCACGAACGAGTTTGAGAGGATGAACAAGGTCTACCTGAACTGCGTCGGGGGCGTCGAAGCCGACTTCTTCATCGTCCACGCGAAGACTGCCGCCCAAGAATCCGGTGAGCTCGAGGACTACTCGGTCTTCCCGGAGTGCGTTGAGGCTGCGGGTGGGAGGCCGGTCATCGCAAACGGGGGCGTCGACTCCGCCGAGAAGGTGAGGGCGCTCAGAGGGATGAGCGTCGGCGGCGTGATGATCGGGAGAGCCGCCATGAGTAACCCCGCAATCTTCGACGCGTTGAAGAACGAACTCGGGTTCAACGAGCCAAGGAGGGCTGTGCCGGACATAGATGAGCTGAAGAGGGAGTACGTTTTCCTGCACACGCGCCTCAGCGGTCAGGAAAGGTACAAGGAGAACTTTCTTAGGGTCGTTGGGAAAAAAATTGGTAGTGAAATCTATTAGCCAATCTCGGCGGTTCTTGGGTCTCAGATGCTGACGAGACGGTCTTTAATGTCGTGAAGCAACTTGGGGGTGAGCACTTTCCTCGAGGCTGATCTGGACGCAGAAAAGGGAACTAATCCCTATGCTCATCGCCTACAACGGCTATGGGTCATCAAACTCAATGTGAGGGTTTCCGCAGACCCTCTATGTTATATGATTAAATATTAATTGGAGAAGACCTGAAATATTTATTTGTTCATTCTTGTTCTAGAAGTGGGTTCTGAATAGCTTTGGAATTAATCAGAGTTGTGGGGGCCATAGCGTTCATCTTCATAGGGCTAATCGCGATGTACGTGATTAACCGTCTTCTTGCGAAGCTCGCAGTGAACACTAAAACGAAGATCGATGATAGGATATTGAAGGCGACGAGGAGTCTCGATTTCATTGTTATACTACTGACTAGTGCTTATATCGTTCTACCTTCCCTTGAAATTCCATACTCAAGTGAAATTAGCATAAATTTGTACTTTATTTTACTTGCCTTTGTTGTACTGATTTTGGCCAGGGTGCTTGCCATACTACTTGATGAAGCCCTTGAGAAGATTGGCGTTCCTACGAAGAAGAGAGTCATCACGGTCAGCGCGGTCAAGATATCGATCTTGGCGCTGGGCTTCATAGGTATCGTATCTCATTTTCTGAATGTCATAGTGCCCTTCGCCGTCTCCCTGGGCATAATCGGGTTCGCCCTCACCTTTTCACTGCAGTATCCCCTGTCCAACTTCATCGGATGGTTCTACATCATGACATCCAGAATCTTCAACATGGGCGACTTGGTCAGGCTCGGCGAACACAAGGGGTCTGTCCTTTCAATAGGGTATCTCACGACGAAGATCGTCGACATGGATGATTATGGAAATCCGTCGGGGAGGATCTTGACGATTCCGAACTCGACGGTGCTGAACTCAAATATCTCAAACTGGGTTAATCCACCCTCCTTCTGGGATGGGGTGTCCTTCACCCTCGCATACGAGAGCGACCTCAAGTATGTCAGAGAGATCATGATAAAAATAGTCAAGGACGTACTCGAGAACCAGAAGCTGGGTTCTGCTGTAGATGGCTACATGCATCTGTACGAGCAGATTGGCCACAGCGGAGTGAGTTGTGAGCCAAGTGTCGTATTTGACACGGTTGAAGGCGGGTGGGTGAGAGCCAGACTCCTTTACCTCACATCACTCAGTACCCGCCTCACGATCAAAACCCTCATTACAGAAAAAATTCTCGAGGTCTTCAACGCAAATCCCGACCTAGTAAAATTCCCAATAGGCAGAGCTAGATGATCGAGGGTCGAATCGAGCTGAGTTCATCGACTAAAACGTGGGGGAGGTCGGACACCACGATCCTCAACACCCCCTCAGTCATATCCAAGACCCTTTCGATGAACCTAGGAGCGTTCCTTCGTCGTCGGGAGAAATGCTGGAAGCGTAAACTACTAGCTCTCCGCGGCTACACGTGTCCTTGTCTTCCCTCTGCCTCTTTCAGCTTCTTTGCGGCCCTCTTTCTGACCTCTGAAGCCACGAACGCCTCCCTCGCGGGGTTGCTGATCCTCAGGAGTAGCTCAACCTTCACAGACCTCTCATCCATGTGGGTGACGCGAACCTCCGGCTTGGAGTCAGGCATCAGCGCCTCACCCATCTCGGCCCCGACGTCCAGCATGATCCTCTCGACGTCGGACAGGTCCAGGCTCCTGTCAAGGGTCAGAGGCACCGAGACGCGGATGCCTCCCTGGACGGTTCTGTTGACGAGGTTGCTCCTGACGATCTTCGAGTTGGGTATGTAGACCATCTCGTTGTCCCTGGTCAGCAGTATCGTGCTCATCCAGTTGATGTTCACAACTCTACCGAAGTGCTCATCAACCTCTATCCAGTCGCCTATCTTGAACAGGTCGTACGTCGTCATTAGATCGTATGAAGCCATGTTGGGGAGGATGTCCCTGTAAGCCGCTATCGCCACCAGGCCCACCATCGCTATTATCATCAGAAGCAGCGCGACGTCGAGTCCAAGCTGGTCCAGTGTGGCGATGATCCCGATCAACCATATCATGAACGAGACGATCCGCCTCACCTGGAGGGCCATCTTGGGGCTCACCAGCCCCAGTGCCCTGGAGATTATGCTTCCTATGATCTTCGTCGTGAGCCACGTGGCGGCCACGATGGCGGCGACGATTGCCAGTCTCTGGAGGTGCCAGACGATGGCGTCCAGGTTTAGCTGAGCGACAAAGCTTCGAGCGTAAACACTCATGGTCATCCACGCCTAGGTTAACTCGATCTCCCTGAGCCTGTTTGATGTTCTCTCCACGCACTCGGTTGAGCCTAGGACCAGCACCTTGTCGTTCCCCATGAACACGAGGGACCCGGATGGCTGCATGTGCTTGTCCTCACGGATCACAGTCACAACCCTGCACTCCTCGCCCAGCGCCAGCTGCTCCAGGGTCTTCCCGATCACGCTCCCGTTTATGGGCACGGTCACCATAACAGCCTTGAAATCCGCGGACTGGTACTGGCACAGGGTGACCGTCGTCATGCCCTCCAGAGCGTTCAGGAAGAGTCGGCGCGTCTCCTGGGATGGACATATCGCCGCGTCGGCTCCCATCCTCCTCATCTCGGGGACGCTCTCGGGTTGACGCGCCCTGGCGATCACGAATGGGATGCCGTACTGCTCCTTGGCGATCTTGATCGCCCCCATGTTCACAGCGTCATCGTTAGTCAAGGCCATCAGCGCGTCCATATTCTCGGCTTCGACGGTCTTCCATGCCTCCGGGTCTGAACCGCTGCCGTGGAAGATGGCCGCATCCGCCTTCTCAGATACCTGCTTGCACCGCGCCTCGTCGAGCTCTATGACCGTTATCCTGTGCTCTTTACCGGAAAGGTACTGTACTATGGGCAGACCAACATCCCCGGCTCCAATAATGAGAATCCTCAACACACATCCTCCGTTAACGTCTCTCTTCGGAGTGCTGCCTGGCGGTCATCCTCCGGGGTTATAACTTCATAAGTTGTCCCCATAGTCACGCCGCCGCTCCTTTACTCCTCTGCGTCCAAAAGAATAAGATTAGCCCTACGACGCCCAGGACGCCCCCGAGAATCATGGACTCGACGTTTAGGGTGGCTATCATGAAGACCAGAGCCAGTATGGCCATGATGGGCGTGTAGGGGTACAGGGGAACCCTGAATGGGCGGTACAACTGCGGCTCCGCCCTACGTAGCCGCATCAACGCGAGGCACACCATCACCGCTGTCACCGAGTAGCCCAGGGTTATCGCGTAGACTATTAGATCCACTGAGCGCGTGAGCACGAACGCAATGGCCAGAAGAGTGGTAAGCGCCAGGGCCGTGTACGGGGACCTGTACCTGGGATGGACCTTGTCGAAGAGTGGCGGCAGGAGCTTGCTCCTGCTCAGGGCGTAGGCTATGCGCGTCCCCCCCGCGATGCTGCCATTGATCGTCGTCAGAACCGCCACGATGCTTCCCACAGACACGATGACACCGCCTATGGGCCCCATGAAGTAGCTGGCGGCGTCCTGCAGCGGAGTGTCCGAGTTGAGGTAGACCTCAGGTGGCGCCGCCAACACCGTGGTTAATGCTGTACCTGTGAAGAGGATGGTGATAACCGCCAGGGTCAGTAGGAGGGCCTTTGGGATAGTCTTGCCCGCGGTTTTTACCTCCTCCGAGAGCTGAGTTATGGCTTCATATCCGGCGTAGGTGGGGAAAATGAAGCTGACCATGTAGAATGTCGGGAGTATGCCATTGGGGAAGAAGGGTCTGAACCTGCCCACCTCAAGGGTGAACGAGGACCCCGCCATGTAGAGGCTCAGCGTGAATATGAGGATCGTTGTGAGGACGAACTGGGTAAACCCCATGGTTTTTGCGCCCCTGAAGTTGATCGCGGCGATCACGATGATTGTGATGACGGCCAGCGTGAAGGGTTCAACCCACCTGAGAAAGTACTGGACGGAGAGGGCGAAAACCAGTGAGCCTATGCTCGCATCCGTGATGCTCCCTATCCAGTCAAACCAGCCAGCTACGAATGTGATTATACCCTCGCCGTACGCCCGCCTGACGAAGCTTATGGCTCCGCCCGCGCCCCCAGGCACGGAAGCCCCGAGCTCAGCGTAGTTCAGCCCTATGAGCAGCGCGAAGAAGGCTCCTATCAGGAACGTCACCACGATACTAGGGCCGGCGGCCGCTATGGCTCTCCCCATGATGGCGAACATTACCCCACCCATAGCGGTCCCGATGCCGATGAAGGTCGTCTGGGTGAGGCTCAGCGTCCTCATCAACGGAATATCTATGTTTGGCTCTACTTCGACAGGGCTTCTTCCATTTCCCAGGTTCTTTTCCAAACTTCCTCGCCATAAGATTTTGATATTCGCAGCATGGAAAGTTGAGGGGAGTCCTCTGTGTAGAGGGTTGTAAGCTATATAAGGGTGTCTTAGAGGTTTTTCTTTTAACTAAATTTTAAATAAGTCTGATTTTTCGACTCTACACGTAGATAGGTTTAGGTTTTTACCTTCCGCGGTAGGTCTATCCTGCGATTTTATAGTATAATGAAAAAGATAAACATTAAAATTTGATAATATTAACTAAATTTTAGGATTCTAGTAGTTAAAATAGATTTCACGGAGCGGTTTAAAAAATACCGTGTATTGAATACCCCCATAGGTGGTCTACAATTTTCTTTCATCTCTTCTACAAGACCAAAATTAATTTATTCGTATCAATATATGGTTCCAAACATGACCATTTTTTAACGAGTGGGCACTCGTCAACACCGAAAAATATATTTGATTTAACTAAAACCATGTATAAATTACTCGTATCTAGGGAGCTATCCCTTTAATTCAGCGCCAGAGGTCAACTAGCTTTATAGAACCAGACCCACCCAAGTAGATGCATGAGCGTAGAAGTCACCCCTCTGAAGGGCATACCCATGGTGAGGGAGGGAGACGACATAGCAGCCCTCATCGTCGAGGCAGCCAACAGGCAGGGCCTCAGATGGGTGGACAAGGACGTCGTTGTGGTGACGCAAAAGATAGTGTCCAAGGCCGAGGGAAGGATCGTGCGGCTGGACGACGTGGAGCCCAGCGCCTTCGCCCACCATGTCGCTGTATCCATGGAGAAGGACCCAAGGGTCGCCGAGTTAGTGCTCAGAGAGACTGCCAGAATCATCAGGATGAAGGGTCGAGCGCTCATAGTGGAGACGCGTCACGGCCATGTCTGCGCCAACGCCGGGATTGACCAGAGTAACGTAAGGGAGGGCTACGTCACGCTGCTCCCCGTGGACCCAGACAAGTCCGCCGAGGGGATCAGGAAGCACCTGGAGGTGCTCACCGGGAAACGCCTAGCCGTAATAATAACCGACACCTGGGGCAGGGCCTGGAGGATGGGGCAGGTGGACTTCGCCATAGGCGTCTCCGGGATGAACCCATTCAGGGACTATAGGGGGGAGACGGACATGACGGGCCACACCCTGGTGGTCACCAACATAGCTGTTGCGGACGAGTTGGCCGCCGCAGCAGAGCTTGTGAAGGGCAAGGCGGAGGGCGTGCCTGTGGTCATAATCAGAGGCTACGACTACCCGGAGGGGGACGGCGGGGCTGCGAGCCTCGTGAGGCCACTTGAGGAGGACCTGTTCAGGTAGCCTTCTTTTAAACCGCCAGAACCCAACGATCCTTATGGCTACACGACCTGCCGGCGCGTTCAGGGCGCTGCTGTCCACGGGGCTTCTGCTCGTCTACGTGTCCCTCATAGCCTACAGGCCGCTGGTGTGGAGGGGCTCATGGTCCTTCGACGCCTATGATATGTTCCACTGGGCGGGGGTCGTCGGGGCGGCTCTGTTCGTGGTGTCCACATCCATGGGGCTTGACGCTCTCAGGGTCCGCCTCTCAACGGGGTGGGCTGGGGTTCACTGCCCTCTGGGCGTCCTTGCCTTCGTGTTCGCAGCCGTCCACGCGCGCACCAAGGCGGCGGTGTTCCTCCCCGTCCACACTCAAGCCTGTTCATACTCGCCCTCATGGGGCTCCTAGCTGTGAGCGGGGTCGGCCTGCGACTCGTCAGGGACCCGCGGTACGCTAGGTGGGGGGGCTGTTCCACGATCCTGTCTCGGCGGCCCTGAAGATCGCCCTCCTCCACCACATACTGGTGAAGCTGGCGGTGATATGACGTGAAACGGCTGGTCCTACTGTCCCTGGCACTGCTGGCCGCCGCTTTGAACGTGGGCCCCGCCTACGCCCAAAACGAGCCCATCCTCCGTATATACGGCCTCGTGGACAGGCCCCTCAACGTAACCTACGGCGAGTTCCTGGGGCTCCCCCTGGTGAGCGTCGAGGTCTCATATATCTGCGTCGGGGCACCCCCCGACAACCCGGGCGTCAAACATCAAGCCCACGTGATAAAGCGGGCTCCCAATCACGTAAACAGTAAATAGCCTCCCCGCCATCATAATGGCATGGTTCTGAGGCCAGACAAGTACATCCAGCTCCCCGGCCACCAGACGGGGGGGTACGACCACGCGGACGTGTACCACGAGAACGGCTGGGTCTACGTCGCCCACCCCGCGACGGGCGCCGTGGAGGTCATCGACGGGGCCAGGGGCCGCCACGTCAAGACCATCCACGGATGCTCGGAGGCCAGCGGCGTCGTCTGCGCCCAGAGGGAGGGCCTGGTCTTCGCAGCCAGCCGCGGCACAGGCAAGGTGCTCGTCATCAGCGCAGCCAAGGGGACAGTCACCAACAGGATACAGGCGGGCTCCAAGCCCAACGGGCTAGCCTGGGACAGCGACCACTACGTGCTCTTGGCTGTGGACGTGGGAGACCAGTGCGCTCGCCTCTTGGACGCGGACAGGGGCCGGGTCCTCTTCACGGCGAGGATGCCCGGGCGGCCTAGGTGGTGCAAGTACTCCACCTGGAACGGCAAGTTCATAATAAACATCCGCGACCCGCCTGGCATCGTGGCCCTGGACCCCCGTACGGGGGAGGTGGACCCGCTGCGGCCTGTGAGCGAGGCCTGGCCCCACGGCCTGGAGATCGATGGGCGCGCCAACCGCGCCTACGTGGGCTGCGACTCGGGCTCCCTGGTAGTCTACGACCTGGACTCCCTCACCGAGAAGGGCATCGTGAAGATACCGCAGAACAGCGATGTCCTCTGGCTGAACCCTGACCTGGGCCACCTGTACTGCGCCGTGGCGAAGCCCGGCCTCATAACCGTGGTGGACACCGGGAGCCTGAGGATCGTCGAGGAGGTGAGGACCGAGGAGGGAGCCGGGAGCTTGGCCTACGACCCGACCCGCGGCAGGCTCTACAGCTTCCACCCCAAGGCGTGCCGCGCCGTAGTCTATGTTGAGGCCTAGCACACGCACACTGTATCTTTAGGATTAAATTTTTTTAACAAGCTTGCACAAATTTACCTTGGACGAGACGGGCCAGACGGGAGTATTAATGAGTAAAAACAGCTTAACATATCAGATCTGTAGAACCGCTAGCGAATTAAATTCCGCGGAGGATGGCTACAAAGCGGTCGTGGAGGGCCTAGGAAAAAACATCACCAGTAAAACTGGTGATGTTGAGCTTGTGAAAACGGTTCAGGTGTATCTAAGGGACAGGGATAGCAGGGTTTTGGGCGGGGTGGTTGGCCATCTTTTCGGCGGTTGGCTGAACGTCAGTCTCCTGTGGGTCGATGAGGAGCATAGGAACAGGGGTAATGGTACAAGGTTACTCAGGATAATCGAGAGCGAAGCTATCAAGTTGGGGTGCAGATACGCTCATTTGGACACATATAGTTTTGAGGCTAGGCCATTCTACGAAAAGCATGGTTATTCGTTGTTTGCGACGCTTGATGATTATCCAATTGGGTTCAGCAAGTATTTCCTCAAGAAGAAACTAGTTTGACTGGGTGTACACGCGCCTAATGATTATTGTGGAGACGAAAATAATGCACACTAGGAGTAACAGGTAGATGTAGAATGTGCTCTTGGGCGACTCCGGCTCCTCCTCGGAAGTAGTCAATCGAACGATGGTTCCACCATAGCCCACGGCCCACCCGGAACCCTCATCAACCATAAATAGAGAGAGGAGCCGCTCGGTCGTCGGGTGCGCCCACACGCTCCAACCGGTCCCATCCCACCGAAGTATTGTCCCCGCGTTGGTAACCGCGTACCCCTCCTCATCGCTGACGACGGACACAGAGGTCAGGTACTCCTCGGTCGGGCTCTTAACCACGCTCCAATCCACACCACTCCACCGAATTATCGCACCCAATCCCACAGCCCACCCGTCGTCGGCGTCTACCATGGTCACAGAGGCGAGTTCCTTCTGGGTCGGGCGCGGCCAAGTAATCCACTCCTCTCCATTCCACCGAATTACCACGCCCCAGCCCACCGCCCAGCCATCATCGGCGCTCACCATGGACATGGACCAGAGGCTCTGACCCGTCGGGCCGTCCACTTCACTCCACCCCGTACCATTCCAACGGATCAATGTCCCCACGTTCCCCACAGCCCAGCCGTCGTCGGCGCCGATCATTGAAACCGAGTTAAGTTGGGTCATGGTCGGACTCGCCCAATTGATCCACTCAGCGCCGTTCCACCTGATTATTGTCCCCCCGTCACCCACAGCCCACCCATCATCAGCGTCAACCATGGACACAGACAGGAGCCGTCTGTCCGTCGGGCTATCCACTGTAACCCATTTCGCTCCGTTCCACCTGATTATCGTCCCGGCGTTACCCACTGTCCACCCATCGTTTGCGCCGATCATTCGAACGCAGTAGAGGTTGCTCGCCACGGGGCTATCCCATATCACAGCCGCTGTGTCCTCTGAACCGGAACATGGGAGCTTGGTTAGAGAAGGAATTCCAAGTATCTGCGGTATAAATAAGAGAAATAATAATGCAGCCATGGAGATCTTTTTCATTTATAGGCGAGTGAAAAACTGCTCAACACATGATATAATTTTTACTCAAGTCGGATACTAACTAGCTCACATTGATTTTCCGATTATATCCTAACTATCCAACATCGACGTTTAGTTCGATGCATCGATATTGAAATGCTATTAAATATTCACCCCACGCATGAAATTATTAATGGTAAATATTTGGGTCATAGTGCTGACCATACTATTAGCGGGCAGCATCAAGGCAACTGATACGGGTCCAACTCTGATGCCGAGAACCGGAGAGGGGATGGTATACGATTCCTTAAACGACAGGGTCGTCATATATGGTGGCTACCTCGCAAACAATCCGTTTGAGTTTCTGAACGGGACTTGGACTTACAGCTTCGGAGAGAACCTATGGACCAGGATAAACGTGGCCGTGGACCCGGGTCCACGTGGGGCCCCGGCCATGGCATACAGCCCTGACCATAAGATGATCCTCTTGTTCGGTGGAATGAACGCGCAAGGAAGACTCGACGACACTTGGGCGTTCGACTGCGGGGCAGAGAGATGGACAAAACTTGAACCAGGTAACAGGCCGGAGGGACGCGGCGACTCGGCCATGGTCTACGACGCCACCAACAAGAAGTTCATCCTCTACGGTGGCTGGGGCGATCGATCCGGGCTCCAGAGCGACACATGGGTCTACGACCCAGACGAAGAGGACTGGGCTGAGGTGAAGACGGAGACAAGCCCGGGTAGAATGTACGGCCAATCCATGGTCTGGGACCAGGGACCTAAGAGAGCCATCCTCTACGGGGGCCATCTGAACAGCCCCGTATCCCATGTCTACGTGGAGAATCCCTGG
>Ga0299912_10000302_pt1 | contig 44625 bp, 38 predicted proteins | sample RVTome_2_FD_207667 | JGI IMG/M metagenome (GOLD analysis project Ga0299912, IMG submission 207667) | Soil microbial communities from uranium-contaminated site in the Upper Colorado River Basin, Wyoming, United States - RVT95D214 (version 2) ... | reverse complement strand
ATTGTGTTACAATGGGCCATAGTCCGAAATCTCCTTTCTGTTTAGTGAGTTATGGCTAACCCATTCTAACAGATTCCGGGAGTTTTCGGACTTTTTTTAATCAGTTAACCGGACAGCACTGACTCAAGATAAGATAATCCTGAGCTTTCCCTTTTTTCAGGTCTATCTATTAGACTTGGAACTCTAAACCTCATTCTTCAAAATTGCGGCTTCAAATAAAATGGGGAAGCAGAATGGCGGTGCAGAAGTTTATTATGGTTCTCCTGGTCTCTGCTTTTGGGGTTGTGTTGGACTCACTAGGTTTGAAAGCCATGCCAACAACGACTTTTTTCGGATGAGTTGCTCAGTTAGTTCCCCAAATAACCGAAGATCTCGAACCACCAAAGGAATCCAAGAAACGATGCAGGTGCGAAACAGATTCTTCCAGATCGCCGCAGTGCCGCTGGTGATATTTCTGTGGACGAACCTCTCAGCGGCCCAGACATCGCTCCAGGCAGCCGAACTCCGATGCGAGTACCGCGTCAACCCTCAGGGTATCGATGTGATTCAGCCGCGGTTGAGTTGGATTCTACAGCCCGTGGACCCTTCCGCCCGCGGCCTCGTGCAAAAGGCCTACCAGGTGCTGGTGGCCTCTTCCGCAGAACTGCTGGCCAAGTGTAAAGGCGACTTGTGGGATAGCGGTAAGGTCAAATCGGATCAGTCGATCCACATCCCATACGCAGGCAAGCTGCTGACCTCCGGCAGGGCCTGCCACTGGAAAGTTCGTGTATGGGACGCCGCGGGTCAGCCGTCCGCCTGGAGCCAGCCTGCCATGTGGTCCATGGGGCTGCTGAAGGCCTCAGACTGGCAGGCTAAGTGGATCGGGCTGGATCATGGTGAGCTACCCAACGGTGCAATCGAGGCCCAGTGGATCTGGTTTCCCGAAGGCGACCCGGCCAAAGAAGCCTCGGTGGGCCAGCGCTTTTTCCGTCGCACGGTGAACCTGCCGGCCGATCGGCCCATCAAAAAGGCCATCTGCAAGATGACCGCTGACCATGAATTCGCCCTGTACATCAATGGCAAAAAGGTGCTGGAAGGCAACGATTACCATAGGCTCGGCCAAGCCGATGCAACCTCACTGCTTCACGGCGGGGCCAATATGCTGGCCGTGGTTGCCACCAACAAGGGAGACCGCTCCTCGCCGGCCGGGCTGATCGGTCAGTTGAGGATTGAATTTGCCAAAGACGAGCAGATGGTGGTCGATACCGATTCCCAGTGGCGGACCTCCGACGCGATGGCGGCCGGTTGGGAAGCACTGGAGTTTAATGACTCCGGCTGGGGCGCTGCCAAGCAACTTGGCCCCTACGGCATTAAGCCATGGGGTGCTGGCGCCGGTGAAGAAGTTCGCCTACCGGCTCGCTTCCTGCGTCGTGAGTTTACAGTGGGAAAAAAGGTCAAGCGCGCTACTGCATACATTTGCGGCCTGGGCCTGTCGGAGCTTTATATCAACGGACAGAAGGTCGGGGATCACGTCCTTTCGCCTGGTTGTACCGACTACGGCAAACGCTGTTTCTATGTAACCCACGACGTGACGGATTGGCTCAAAAAAGGGTCTAACGCGCTGGGGGCGATCTTGGGCAACGGGCGGTTCTTCTCGCCGCGGCATAAAGTGCCATATGACACCCGCACCTTCGGCTATCCCAAGCTGCTGTTGCAGATTCACATCCAGTACAAAGACGGGACCAAGGAGACCATCGTTAGCGATGAAAAATGGAAGGTGACCACCAACGGCCCTATTCGAGCTAACAACGAGTATGACGGCGAGGAATACGACGCCCGTATGGAGATGCCCGGCTGGGACAAGGCGGGCTTCAACGATTCAACCTGGGACAAGGTCCAGCTGGTCCAGGCACCCGGGGGGGCAATAGTCCCCCAGATGGCGGAGCCCATGCGCGTGACCGAGAAGCTCAAGCCGGTGGCAATCAGCAATCCTCAGCCCGGCATATATATCTTCGACATGGGCCAGAACATGGTCGGCTGGTGCCGCCTCAAAGTGAGGGGGCCCACCGGCACAGTCGTCACCCTCCGTCACGCCGAGATCCTCGACCTCGATGGCACGCTCAGCATGGCCAACCTCCGCTCGGCCAAGGCGACTGACGTCTATACACTCCAGGGCCAGGGCGAGGAAATCTTTGAGCCCCGATTCACATACCACGGCTTCCGTTATGTGGAAGTCAAAGGTTTCCCGGGCACGCCGACCTTGGCGGCCTTGGAAGGGTGCGTGGTGCACGATGATGTGCCGCCCGCCGGCGAGTTCACCTGCTCCAATGAGCTGATCAACCGCATTTGCAACAATATCATCTGGTGCACCCGGGGCAACTACCGTTCCATGCCCACTGATTGTCCGCAGCGCGATGAGCGCCTGGCCTGGCTGGGTGACCGATCCGAGGCATCCAGGGGCGAAACCTACTTCTTCAAAGTGGCTCCGCTCTATTCTAAGTGGATGACTGACATCATGGATTCTCAGAAGGAGAATGGATCGGTGCCAGACGTCGCCCCCAATTTCTGGCAGTTTTACACCGATAATGTCACCTGGCCCAGCAGTTATGTGATCATACCCGGCCACCTGTATCTGCAGTACACTGACCTGCGGACTATCCAACAGCACTATCCCACAATGAAGAAATGGATAGACTATATGGCCGTCTACATGAAGGACGGCCTGATGCCTCGCGACAACTACGGTGACTGGTGCATGCCGAGGAAGTCTCCACACCAGATCGATTCTAAGGATCCCTCGCGGCAGACCAGCAAGGAGGTATTGGGCACGACCTATTTTTACCACGACCTGTGCCTGATGGCCTGCTATGCGCGTCTGCTGGGCAAGGCTGATGACGCGGTGAATTTCGACAAGTTGGCCGCGGAATTGAAGGCCACCTTCAACCAGAAGCTCTTCAATAAGGAAACCGCCCAGTACGACAACGGCACCCAAACCTCCAGCGTGCTGGCGCTGGCCTTTGGCATGGTCCCACAGGAGCAGCGTGCGAGAGTCTCTCAGACCCTGGCGGATAACATCGTCCATAAGTCCAATTCCCACGTCGGTACGGGCCTGGTGGGCGGGCAGTGGCTCATGCGCGTGCTCTCGAACAACGGCCGGGAGGACCTGGCCTACATACTGGCCTCCAACGAGGAATACCCCAGTTGGGGATACATGGTCAGGAAGAACGCCACAACTTTCTGGGAGCTTTGGAACGGGGACACTGCCACCCCGGACATGAATTCCCATAACCATGTCATGCTCGTAGGCGACCTGGGCATCTGGTTCTTCGAGTGCCTGGCCGGTATCGCGCCAGACCTCAGTCGGCCGGGCTTCAAGCACATTATCATGCGCCCCCGGCCGACGGGGGATTTGAAATTCGTCAAAGCGTCTCACGAGTCGATGTATGGCACGATCCGGAGCGACTGGAAGCTTGATGGTGATCGGTTCACTTGGAACGTCACCGTCCCGGCCAACACTGCAGCCACCTTGTATGTTCCCGCCAAGAACGCCTCAGCCGTGACTGAGGGCGGCAAGGCGGCCGGTGAGGCCCGAGGCGTCCAATTCCTCCGAATGGAAAAGGAAACTGCCAGCGGCATTGCCGCCCAGACCGCCGTCTTTGAAGTCCGGTCCGGAGATTACACGTTTTTTTCTCTGGTTTCCGCGGGTAAAGAATAAGGAACGGCCAAAAGTAACATTGAGATCTGCCATCTGTGCTGAGAAAAGGCTGAAATGAAAAGCTTCAGGTGGATCGGGGTGGTAGCGGCATTTCTGATCAGTAACATCATTCCTGTGCAGGCCCAGGACAAGCCCGCACATGGGGACAGGTCGGGAATAACCGCTTAATTATCTTAGTTTTTCAGTAGCCCACTAAATCCTTGGCCAATGATTGCATTGTAATTATAATTAACAATCGCAAATCCTTAGGAGCAACCATGGTTAACCATCCTGATCCCAAATTTACTGGGGAGCGGTGTATACCTTCCGTCCATGGCAACATCGAACTTGAGCATAAGCATCGATATTTGATAGCGCAGCAGCTTGCTAAAGGGAAGACCGTACTCGATATTACGTGCAGAGAAGGTTATGGCACAGCGTTATTATCCGAGGTGGCCGGTCAGGTTATAGGAATGGACACCGATCCAACTATAGTTGCCCACGCAGCGAAAGAATTTAAGGGGAACAACATAACTTTCGCGGTTGGCAGTTTTTCAAACATCCCCCTAATAAGCTGCTCCGTCGATCTCGTAGTAAGCTTTGAAACTATCGAACATAATGATGAACAAAACCAGATGATAGCAGAAATAGCCCGTGTTTTAAAGCCCGAGGGAACTCTTATTCTATCCAGCCCTGACAAGAAAGAATATTCTGACCTCCCGCATCATATTAACCCATATCATATAAAAGAGCTGCACAACGATGAAATGTACAGTCTACTCAGCCGAAATTTTCAAAATGTTCTGTTCTATGGTCAACGCATTGTCTATGGATCTATAATAGCGCCAATAAATGCGAACACCAGAACAGCATTCCGCAGCTTTAATAAATCTAAACCTGGTTTGCATTATGATATCGATGGAATAGATCGCCCGGCATATTGTATTGCTATCGCAAGCAAAGAAAAGAATAATTTTTCAGTCCTTGACACATCTCTCCTGGATCAGGATATAAACCAGTCAGAGGCAATATTGCAGAGAGAAAATTCATTAGGAGCGCAACGCGAAACCATCTCGCAACTAAAACTCACATTGACAGACACCACTAATACAATAACCAGCTTGTATAGTTCACGCTCCTGGCGGTTAACACGGCCATTACGACAAACCGCAGCCGTGATTCGCGAGTTGCGCAACCTTCGCCACCTGTTGGTAACATTGGCGCGGCTGATATATGATAGTTGCCCGTTTCCCCCGCATGTAAAGACACAGATTAAAGGCTTTGTGTTTACTTATTTCGGTACCTTTTTTAAGGGATCAGATACATATGAACGGTGGTTAGACACCAGAAACAACGGTGCCGCCACAAACCAAAGTAATTTAGAGCCTATCGAGACATACTATGAAAAAGTGCCTTTTTCAGTTGATAAAATTACAGGGCTCACCTTTCGCAATCCGGAAGCACCAATCGTATCCATAGTAATTCCGGTCTTCAACAACTGGCGCTACACCTATGCATGTCTTCAAGCTATCCGGGAAAGATCTGGAGATGACATGCCATATGAAGTCATTATAGCTGACGATGGGTCTACAGATGATACGCGTATAATGCTTGATCGCATAAAAGGTTTTCATGGTTTAAAGAATACAAGTAACCTTGGTTTCGTACGCAATTGTAATAATGCTGTCAATCATGCCCGTGGGAAGTACGTCGTTTTCCTTAATAACGATACGGAAGTACAGTCTGATTGGTTGATTCCCCTGGTCAACCTGTTTGAACGCTTTAGCAATGTCGGTATGGTCGGCGGCCGGCTTCTTTATGCGGATGGCAGGGTCCAAGAGGCAGGCGGCATCATCTTACAAAATGGCTGGGGCCATCCCTACGGGCGCGGTGCTAATCCGGCCTCTTATGAGTTTAATTATGTCAAGGAGGTTGATTGTCTCATTGGGGCCTGCCTCATGGTCGAGAAGAGCGTCTTTTTATCCCTGGGGGGGTTTGATGAATCCTTCGCACCGGCATTTTATGAGGAATTTGACTTTGCATTCACCCTGCGAAAGCATGGCTATAAAATCATGTACCAACCGGCATCCAGTATCCTGCATTTTGAAAGCTCATCTTACGGGGCCGAATTGAGAGGCAAACAATCAACAATAAACCATCAGAAGTTCTGCAGGAAATGGCAGAATGTGTTGAAGCAGCAAGCTATATCGAAAGATGATCTGTTTTTGGCTCGCGATCGTTCCCAGGGCAAGAAAATAATTTTGGTTATAGACGATAAGGTCCCGGAATACGATCGGCACGCTGGCGGATTGACGATATACCAATATGTGCGCCTTTTCTGCGATATGGGTTTCAAGGTCATCTTTCTTCCCGATAATTTGTGTCCGTTGGCCCCTTATACATCTGAACTGCAACAATTGGGGGTCGAGGTGATTTATGGTGATATAAACATTAAAGAATGGCTGTCAGAATACGGAAAATATCTTCATTATGCGTGGCTGTCTCGTCCGGATATCGCGTCTAAATACATCGACCTTCTTAAAATTTTAACTACCACCAAAATATTATACTATACCGTCGATCTGCACTATTTGCGTGAACGTCGCCGTTATGAATTAGACCATAATCCAGTAAATCTCATTGCATCCCAACGTTTAAAAAAGCAAGAATTTGGGCTTTTTTCCCAAGTAGACGTTATCCTCACTCCCAGCACCGATGAGAAACGGGTCATCAAAGAGAGCTTTCCCCACAAAAATGTATTTACAATTTCCCCCTTATTTTATAAGTTTTCACCAGAAAACACTCAGGCCAGTGCTGATTTTGCGGAACGAGAAGGAATCCTCTTCCTTGGGGGTTTCGGCCACCTGCCCAACGTGGACGCGGTGTTATGGTTTGTTAAAGAGATTCTCCCTCGTATTAGAGAGCAGTTACCGGAGGTAACCTTCACGGTAGCTGGCAGCAACCCGCCTCAGGAAATCTTGGCCTTGCAAAATGAAAGTCTTCGGGTAACTGGGTACGTCCCCGATCTTCAGCCTCTTTTTGAGAAAGCACGGGTCTTCGTGGCCCCGCTGCGTTATGGCGCCGGGGTCAAGGGCAAAATTATTACCAGCATGGTTTACGACGTGCCGGTGGTCACCACCAGCATCGGTAACGAGGGAATAAACCTGGCAGATGGCCAGGAAGCTCTCATTGCGGATGGGCCGGAAGCCTTTGCCGCAAGTACGGTAGAACTTTATACCAACCAAGCCTTATGGGAACGGTTGGCCCACGAGGCTCAAACCTTTGTCCGCCACCATTTTGGGGTAGAAAAAGCTCAGCAGTTGATTCAAACTGTAATGAGGATATTGTGAGACGTGGCGCGATGGGCGGTACGTGGGTTAACTACGTTCCAGGGCCGGGATTTATAGAGAAAGAAAAACATGGAAAATAAATTATTTATCGTAGGTAAAAATAGCTATATTGGTAAATATTTAGGTAACATAGTTCGTCAATTTCCGTATGATGTTAAATTCATAACTTCCCACCCTGAGGGTGGTGATGACCTCTTTCTGGATTTTAATTATCCAGGAGATTTTAACTATTCTATAATAAAAGAGAGTGACTATATTATTCTTTTAGCGGCTATTTCTTCTCCTGATATATGTAGAAATAATTTTAAAATGGCTTTCAAAATAAATGTTGAAGGTACGATATATTTTATAAAAAATGTATTGAAGAGGAGAGCAAGAGTATTATTTTTCTCAAGCGATACAGTTTATGGAAACTCAGATAATCACGTCACTGAATTTTCAGAAACCAGTCCTGTTGGTGAATATGCAAAAATGAAAAAGGAAGTTGAGGATAATTTTAAAGAAAATATTAATTTTAAAGTCTTTAGATTATCGTATGTATTTTCCAAAAATGACAAATTTACATCATATCTTAACTACTGTTGTAATAACAATACCATTGCCATAATTTACCATCCCATTTTTAGAAAAGTAATCTATTTGCAGGATGTAATTGATTCCGTGATCTTAATAGGGGAAAAATGGGACCATTTTGATAATCAGATATTTAATCTTTGCGGGAATGAATTGCTCTCTCGGATAAATTTGTCTGAAATTTATAGAGAAATAGTGGATAAAAGATTAAAGATAAGCGTGGTAGAACCAGATGAAGCCTTTTTCAATGCGAGACCAAAAGTAGTCAATATGAAATCTGTGTTCCTTAAGAATTTATTAGGGAGAGAGCCGACCCCTATAGAAACGGCCTTTTACCAAGAATTCAATAAATGCGAAAGGGTATAAGATCATGGAATACAAAAGGGCATTAATAACAGGCATCACCGGAATGGTCGGATCACATTTGGCTGATTATTTATTAGAAAATACAAAATGGGATATTTTTGGGATGTGTAGGTGGCGAAGTCCGCTTGATAATATTGAACATTTAATTTCTATGGCCAATAGAAAGGAAAGGGTTTTTTTGCTATATGGGGATTTAAATGATTATATATCATTATCGAAGGCAATAAATATCGCTAAACCTGATTATGTTTTTCATCTGGCAGCCCAGAGTTATCCGCGTACAAGTTTTGATGCGCCAATCGATACACTTCGTACAAATATCTTGGGTACTGCTAACCTTATGGAGGCCTTAAAAGAAGTTATTGATAAAGGAGAGATAGATCCTGTTATCCATGTATGTTCATCTTCTGAAGTTTTTGGCAGAGTTCTGAAAGAAGAAATACCTATTGCCGAGGATGGAAAATATTTCCCTGCATCCCCCTATGCGATATCAAAAGTCGGGACCGATTTATTGGGAAGGTTTTATGCAGAAGCCTACGGGATGAGGACAGTAACTACCAGGATGTTTACTCATACAGGGCCACGCAGAGGAGATGTATTTGCAGAGGCGACTTTTGCAAAGCAGATATCGATGATAGAGGCTGGCTTGTTAGAGCCAGTAGTTAAGGTAGGTAATCTTAATTCATTAAGGACATATGCTGATGTGAGAGATGCTGTTAGAGCTTATTATATGTTAGTTACTGTAAACCCTATCCCAGGAGAATATTATAATATTGGGGGAACGTATTCCTGCACAGTTGGAGAAATGTTAGATTACTTATTAAATATTTCCTTTTTAGAAAACATAAAAATTGAAGTTGATCCGGAGCGGTTGAGGCCTGTGGATGCGGATTTGCAGATTCCCGATACAAGAAAGTTTCAGGCACATACAGGATGGAAACCAGAAATATCTTTTGAACAGACAATGAATGATTTATTAAATTATTGGCGGGAGAGGATACGAAATGGAAAAAATTTTATACAAAGATAATAAAATATGAACGAAAAACATTCCGCTCAAAAGCTCTTTTGCGATTACGGTTAGGTGGTGGCACTATTTTATCAAGTTAGATTTTTCTGAGCCCAGGCACTGCGAAAATTGTGCGGTGTGCTGTGATGAAACATCTCTCTGCCAGAGAACTTTGGTGATGACTATGCGGGTCAAGGAATGGGTGGAAAAAAGCCGGGCGGAAATTCTTCCTTATTCTGACGTAAAGCCCCGTTTCGGAACGTTGGAAGAAGAATTAAAAGAATTACATCTTGAGTTGACGTACGCCTGTAATTTGAAATGCCGTATGTGCGATATCTGGAGCAAATCCAGGCGCGAGCCGAAAATTTCGCGCCAAGAAATGTCCTGCGAAGAAATAGTTCAGTATGTTCAGCAGTCAAAACTATTGCGGAATATTAATGGATTAGTGCTGTCGGGAGGGGAGCCTTTTTTAAAAAAGGGGTTGGTGGAATTGGCAGCTTATTTTTTGAATAATTTCCCTAAAGCCAGCGTTGGAATTTTGTCGAATTTCTACAATGCTCAACTAACTTATAATTCATTGAAAGAAATACAAAAGAAAAGCGAGATAAAGCGGTTATGGATAGGCACATCTCTTGATGGTATGGAAAAATGGCATGACAATACCCGTGGGATGCCTGGTGCCTTCAGGCATTTTAATGAAACATTACAATTGATGAGGATGGAATTTCCCACAATACCGGTATCAGTAAATTTCACCCTTACCACTGATAATTACCATGATTTATTTTCCGTGTATCGCTTTTGCCGGGCAAATAATATGTTTTTCAGCGCACAATTTCCAGTGCCATGGAAAGATGCCGAAATATTCACCTTCCCTGAAAAACAAATGTTTGAAATTGAGCAGCAGATTTTTAAAATTATTGAAGATGAGATTGTTGATTATGAATCAGGAAATATCCATGAAATTACGCTGTTATCTAAATTGTTTTATTTACAAGGGATGATTGATTATCAGCATAATCCCCGCAGGGTATTTAAAAAATGTATCGGCGGTAGAAAATTCGCCACATTTTCTCCTGAAGGCAAGGTGTATTCTTGCCCGATATTAAAACGTATGGTGTTAGGGAATCTGCGTGAGCAGCCGTTTGATGAAATATGGACCAGTGCAGTAGCAAAAAAGTTGCGGGAAAATATCGATCAGGGCTTTTGTCATTGCTGGTTGAATTGTACGATTTATCCCAATGCCAATGAAGCATTAAGTGGCGTTACCAGATCGCTAATGGCCGCCAAACTTAGGTCCATGGCCTTTTTGGCGCGGAAGAAGCTCGCCAGTTGGTTCAAAAATTAATTCAGATTATTGTGAAACGTTGCGCGGTATGTGGTAAGTTGGTCAAATACGTTCCATCCGCAGCGATCGAGGATTTGAGGGAAGAACAGGCATGTGACGGCTGTTGCTTCTCCCTGACCACATACATGTGCTGAGAAAACGATAATTATGCCGGCAACCGGGGCAACCGTAGGAGTAAGCGGCCCCTCTCTATAAGCGAACTTGTTCGTCATAAGAGGGCCGAAATTATCTGTATTGGGAAATACAGCTCAATTTCATTTGTTTTTCAAAAGCCTGCCAAGCCTCCGCTGCCATTACAATTTAAAAATAGAGAATTGATGGAAGGGAACATCTAGATATGAAAGCACTTTTTATAACAAAACTTTTTTTTATGGAGCCCCTTGGGTTGATGTATCTTGCTTCAGCAGCTAAAGATGCAGGCCATGAGGTAAAATTGGCCGTTGTTTCTGGAGATCTCGAAGAGAGAATTTCAGACTATCAGCCTGACGTTATAGGATATAGTGTTATGACTGGAGACCAAAAGTTCTACCTTAGTTTAAATAACCGATTGAAATCAAATTTTAGGTTTGTGAGTATATTCGGAGGACCACACCCAACTTTTTTCCCAGATATAATTAAAGAAGAACAAGTTGATATAATTTGTAGAGGAGAAGGGGAAGAAGCATTCGTAGATTTATTAAACTCAATGGCCAAAGGAGGGGATATATCTAAGATATTAAATCTAACTGTTAAGAATAATGAAGAGATAATCTGCAATGATCTCAGACATTATTCGAATCTTAATTCTCTCCCATTTCCAGATAGAGATCTCTTATCAATCATACCCATAGTGAGACATGGACCAATAAAACATTTTATGGCTTCAAGAGGATGTCCATTCAATTGCTCTTACTGTTTCAATGAAAATTATTCTAAGCTTTATTTCGGAAAAGGGGAAAAAGTGAGGTTTAGGCAACCTGATTCTATAATAAACGAGATAAATGAAGTTGTAATGGCATCTCCAACAAGGTTTATTTATTTTCAGGATGATACGTTTACAATCAATCGAGAATGGCTTGGACAATTTTTGGAAAGATATGCCGAGGAAATTGGACTTCCATTCCACTGTCATGTGAGACCTGGCACAATTGATGGTGAAAATATTAATTTACTAAAAAAAGCAGGGTGTTACAGTGTGCATATAGCTGCAGAATGTGGAAGTGATAGAATAAGAAACGATGTACTTAAAAGAAATATAAGCCGTGAACAGATAGTTAATGCTTCAGAAATATTAAGAAGTAATAATATAAGGTTTATGTTGCAGAATATGATAGGACTTCCGACAGGAAATCTTGAAGATGACTTTTCTACCTTAGAATTAAATATAGAATGTAAACCAGATTATGCTTGGGTATCAATATTTCAGCCTTATCCAGGAACAAAGATAGGAGAATACTGCAAAAGGGAAGGTATCTATACAGGAAATTTCGATGATATCGAATCTAATTTTTTTGATTCCAGCAAGCTCAATTTTTCTGAGGAATATAAGGTTCAGATCTCAAATCTCCAAAAACTCTTTGCCATATTTGTTGAATATCCAGAGTTACATAGGCTTGGCCTTTCAAGGAGCATGATAAATGCTATCAATGAAGAATCGAGAGAGTCATATAAAAGAGCATATAAAGAATTCAGGGGAAAGGCTGATGAGAAGCTTTACGGGTTTAGGATTTAATTATCTTTGAGACTATCCAGTTCTGTCCGGTAGAAATTACTTGAGATTATTTCTATCCCGTTACATGATAATGTAACGGCGCAGTCCGTTACCCGTGCGCGTGCAGAGTCTGGGACGCGGCAACACATCCTTCCCCCTGTTTATCACGTTGATCCAATTCGCGCGGAAGGAGCGTTAGTGTATAATGACTCTGGCCAAGACTTTATAAGTTTGCTAGAAACAATAGGGTTCCAGGTTTCGCTGCGCGAAACCTCGAAGGCGCTATTCGGGGGCGGATACACTGCCTTATTCATTATTAAGAAGATCATAATCGTAGATATTTCATTAGGCTGACTCCAGCGATTACAGATTTCATAGTCGTCTGTGACTGAACCTCTCTCTACCGGAGAAACGTTATGTTGATACGGGCCAGGGCGCCGTTGCGACTGGGATTGGGCGGCGGCGGAACTGACATCGCCCCTTATGTCGATCTGCATGGGGGAATGGTACTCAATGCCACGATAGATAAGTATGCTTATGCCACCATCGAGCCCACCGATGATGGGCGGGTTTATTTCGTTGCTGCCGATTTGGGCTTATTTTGGGAGGGGACAGCTGCGCCAAGGCTGTCATTGGACGGGACGCTGGATCTGCATAAGGGAGTGTATAATCGGGTAATGCGGGACTACGTCCAGGATAAGCCTATTGGACTTAGGCTCATCACCTTCGCCGACGCCCATCCTGGATCTGGCCTTGGATCGTCTTCCACCATAGTGGTAGCTATGCTCACCTCTTTTGTTGAACTCTTCAATCTGCCGCTTGGAGAATACGATATCGCGCGTTGTGCCTATGAGATTGAGAGAATCGATGTGGGCCTTAGCGGCGGCAAACAGGATCAATATGCGGCAACTTTTGGTGGATTTAATTTCATGGAGTTCTATGCGGGGGACCGGGTTGTGGTAAACCCCCTGCGGGTCAAGAGCTGGATTATATCGGAGCTGGAGGCTTCTCTGTTGCTTTATAACACAGGCATTTCGCGTGAGTCAGCCAACATCATCGAAGAGCAGACCGTTAATGTACTCCGCTCAGACCAGGAGGCCATCGCGGCAATGCACCAAGTTAAGGAAGAGGCTATTGTGCTGAAGGAAAGCATTCTCAAGGGTGACTTCAGAGCCCTAGCCCAAAGCCTTGAACGTGCTTGGGAAGCAAAAAAGAAGATGGCATCCAGGATATCCAACCCGCATATCGAGAAAATCCGTCGCCTAGCAAAAGAAGCGGGCGCCCATGCCGCGAAAATATCTGGTGCCGGCGGTGGCGGCTTTATGATGCTTCTTGTCGATCCTGTGCGCCGGATAGAAGTGGCAAAGGCGCTTGTTGGCTTGGGGGGGAAAATTGAGGATTTTCACTTTACCAAGCAGGGCGTTCATGCCTGGAGAGTGGAATGACTACCCAGATGAACTCCCCGTCGTGCGCCATTATCTTGGCGGGGGGGCTCGGAACCCGACTTCAGTCGTTGATATCCGACGTCCCCAAGCCAATGGCATCTGTCGGCGGGCGTCCTTTCCTGGCCCATCTTCTCGATCACCTGGAAAGGCAAGGAGTACAAAGGGTCATCTTGGCGCTTGGCTATAAGCACGAGACAATTATTGAGTATTTCGGAGCACGCTATCGATCGATTCCCCTTACCTATCTTATTGAACACCCACTCTTAGGCACAGGCGGCGCGCTGCGACGGGCGCTTGACGTCGTTGAGAAAGGGCCGATCCTGGCTCTCAATGGTGATACCTTCCTGGCGCTGGACTACGGCCTGATGCTATCCGCTCACCTTGCCGCTGGCGCAGCACTCACCATAGCTTTGCGACAAGTACCAGATGCAGGGCGATATGGGCGGGCGGTTGTTGAGCAAGGGAGAGTTACCGCCTTCTTGGAGAAAGACATTGCCACGTCTGGTTGGGTGAATGCTGGTGTTTATATCCTAACGCAAGATATCTTCGCCCCCTTTAACCTACCTGAAGTTTTTTCCTTTGAACGAGACTTTCTTCAGAGCTATTGTACTCAGTTACGTCCATTAGCCTATCCTACTAACGCCAGTTTCATTGATATCGGCACTCCGGAAGACTATTTACGCGTTAAGCAAGATTTATTCATTTGAATAAAGGGTTATCATGACCTGCCTCCCTTCGACCCACTACTCTAACATAACTTGTGGATCAGTTTTCGGGGGGCAGGCCATTTCGCCCAAAACCTTAAAGACCCATTTGGAGCAAACAGGTTTCCGGGTGGAAAGATTTTACACCGCCACGGATGATTATAGTCGCGGGAAGCTCTTTCAAATAATCCGGCAGCTCTACCATCCGGCCTCCGAGGAAGAATCTCGAATCTGCCCGGAAAGGATCGAGACCCAGGGGCAGGGGGAAGCCATCCACTTTTTTGCCCGCAAACCCGAAATGATGGTCGTCAAGGATCATGAACCGGATTAACCAGAAACCGCGTGTCCTGGCCGTCACCAAGAATTCCTTTATTCTGCGGCATGCCCGTTTGGCCATGCCGCTCTTGAACCTGAAGAAACAAGGCCTTATTTCCGACTATTTCATCACCGATCCGACCCTCTTTGATGTCCCGGATGATGCTCTCTTTGACGTGATATGGCTGCAAAGGGTGGATGATCTCTCTTTGCTAACTCACCTGGCCAGAAAGATTGACAACCTTTTTCTTTATGATCTGGATGACTTGCTGATTGGCCGGGCCGCTTACCGGGGCCCGGACCTGGTCCGCCAGGAGGCGGTCCTGGAGGCGGTGAGGCGCGCTCGGCTGTTAACCGTGACCTCGAACCGGCTCGTGCGCCTCCTGGAAAAGTACACTCAGGCGCCCCTGGCTCAGAAAAGCCTGGTCTGTCCCAATGCCTGCGAATTTCCCGGGGCGATCCGCAAGCCGGCCAAAGTAGCGGGCCTCATCCTAACTTCCAGTGACAACCTCCCCCTCACCCTCTCTTATAATCCGGTCATGGACGCGGTGGCCGAGTTCTCCGAAAGGCGGGGGCTGCCGGTTTACTATTTCGGGAAGGAAACGGAGAAGGTTCGGGCCCGCTTTCGGCGCCTGACCTCTTTGGGATTGGTGCCCTACTGGCACTATCACGCCCTCCTGGCGGCGCTCCCCCCCATGATCGGTCTCGCCCCCCTGGAGACCAAAGCGGACCCGGAGACCCTGGATTTCATCAGTGGCAAATCGGATATCAAGATGCTGGAGTTTGGGGGACACGGCCACCCCGGGGTTTATAGCAACGCTCCTCCTTATGTGGATACGGACCTGCAAGCGGGGGTGGTGGTGGATAACACCACCGCGGCCTGGCGGGAAGGGTTGGACGCGGTTTACGGTAGTCTTTGGCGGCGTCTCGCCCAGGATCAACGGCAGGTGATGGAGCTCCGGAACATGGACCGGGTGGCGGCGGAATGCTGGTATCCCGCGCTGCTCAAGGCCCGTCTGCCCCGTCCCCTCACCGGCAGGGAGATCAAATATCCCCGAGGCATGCTCAATTATTTCCAGAAGGCCTTCCGGCACCTGGTTTATTCCCAGGATTACCTGTTATTGAAGAAGGTGCAGGAGCAGATGCCGCCTTTTCTTTTGAAGATCGTCAAGAAGATTTATTAAGGGGAGGGCCGGGGCTCCCTGCAAGAAATTTTCCCCGAGTTCCCCAGGCGATCTTAATTCCCCAGCCGGTAGCGGCCGCCCGGCCATATCTTGAAGTAGAGCCTGCCGGCAAGTTTTCGGGCCAGTTGTGGAAGGAGTTGGAGCCGCTCCCGGGGGGTGGCCCCTTCCTTCCAGTAGCGCCAGAGCAGAGCGGTGAGCAGTTTGTTGTCGTTCAGGAGGTTCACCTTGTAGCTGATATTGTATGCGTGGAGGCGGTAGCGGGCCAGCTTCTCGGGAAGGTGGACGATGGCTGTGGTCATGAGGATCTTAAGCCAGGCGTCGAAGTCGTCGCAGGAGGTGTAGCGGGTGTCAAACAGCCCGATGTCCAGGAGAGCCTGCTTCTTGACCAGGACGGCCGTGGCGGACACCACATAATTGCGGCGTGAAGCAAACCAGAGAAAATTGGGCCGTTCGGGGACCCGGCTCTGGTCGAGCTTCAGGCGGTGGGCGTGGGGCCCGAAGAATTCCAGGTCGCAAAAGACCAGGGCCGCATCCGGGTTGGCTTCGAGGACGGCCAGTTGCCGGGCCAGTTTGTCCGGGAGCCAGAGGTCGTCGTGATCCAGGAAGGCGATGAAAGCCCCCAGGGACTCCCTGACTCCTCGATTGCGGGAGAAGGCATGGCCGCTATTCACCGAATTGCGCAGGAGCCTCACCGGGGGTAAGCCATCCACCCTCTCCAGCAGGGACTCGATATCCAGGGGCGAGAAGTCGTCCACCACCACCACTTCAAAATCCCGGAAGGTCTGGCGGGCCACGGACTCCAGGGCCTCCGTGAGGAAGCGCTGGTGGTCGGGGGTGCGGCAGTAAACCGGGATGACCACCGAGATCAGGGGAGAGGTTTCCATATTTATCCGGAATTATAACACCCTCGGTCCCCTCTCAGGCCGCTAATTCTGGGGTGGAGCGAATACGGCGACGCGGGCGAAAGGCGCCATCAAGCCCATGACCGGCCTGGTGGCCCTTATCCTTTCATCCCCGTTTCCGCCGTGGGACTTGCCCGGAGCTGCCGGCGGAGGATAATGTGGCAGATTGAAAATTATCATTCCTTGGATAGAACAGTTGAGTACGTTTACAATATGACTGGCAGCAGATTAGCTCAAGCGATTGTTTGAGATATTATAATTAAACTAACACCTTCTTCAATTATTATTCGACTATTTTTCTTCCAGATACTCTGCCTCAGCATTGACCGACCACGGGTCCACATCCTCGCCAAGCAGGCGGCGAGCCGCCAGGACCCCAGTCATAATGGAATGATCCATATTATTATAGCGAAATTGACCATAGCGGCCAATGCAATATAAGTTGGGGAATTGAGACAACCACCCTTTTATTATGGACAAATGTTTCGAATAATTATTTCCGTAAATAGGATAGGCTTTAGCGTAACGGACAACAAATCCATCAAAAAAATCATCTTCCTTATATAAACCTAAGAAGGACAAATCCTCTAGCGCCAGCCTGATCAAGGCGGAATCAGGCGACTTCCACAACTCGTCCCCCTCAAAACAGAAATATTCAAACCCGGCAGAACCATATCCCCCAGACGGCACCATGAAGGGACTCCAGTTCTCATAGAACTGCAAACGACTTGCCCTAATCAGGGGGCTATGTAAATAGATCCAGTTATCCGGTAAGGGAGTTGGTTGCTTAAAAAGAAGATTGACCGTGATAATTGAGCGATAAGTTAGCGACTTGGCCGCGTCGATTACTGTATCAGGTGCTCGAGGCCGCATCCTTAGAACCAGCTCAGAGATGGGCATGCTGGAAAAACAATGGGAAGCTGGCAAGCGAAAACAGATTCCTGACCCCTGAACTTGCAGCGCGGTCACCTGATTATGAGAATAGTGGATTTCTGTCACCTCCAGGCCGGTGCGCACTTCCCCTTTGTTCTGTCTAACCCGATCTGCCATGGCTTCATACATCTGTCCCGGACCTAGGCGGGGATAATGGAACTCTTCAATCAGACTGGCCACTGAGCCTTTCTTTCTCAATCCCAGGGCATCAAGCAAAGCCCGGCCTAGAGACAAATTCCGTATGCGTTGGGCGGCCCAGTCTGCGCTGAGTTCGGTGCAAGGGATGCCCCAAACTTTTTCAGTATAAGTTTTAAAAAATATGGCATACAGGACTTGGCCAAACCGGTTGGACACCCAATCTTCAAGGCTCAGCTCCGGGTTTACTGGAAAGAGACGAGACTTGAAGTAACTGAAGCAGACTTTTAAAGATTCCATGAGTCCCAGCCCGGCCAGCGCATTTCCTACTCTCAAAGGGTATTGAAAATATTTTCCCTTATAATAAATGCGCGAAAGCCGGGGCCGCACCAATAATTTATTTCCCAATATGCTTTCCCAGAGGGTCTGAACCTCTCTATTTTTAGTGAAAAACCGATGTCCCCCAATATCACAGCGGAAGCCTCGGTATTCCACGGTCTTGCACAGGCCTCCCACCTGCTTCTCTTGTTCCAATAATACCGTTGGTATTTGTTGTTTATCCAAGGCATAAGCGGCAGCCAAACTAGCCGGGCCGGCACCTATTAAAACGGTTTTAAGATTAGACATGATTATCCTTTAAGATTTCAGGAGATATTTTGTCAATTTAATTGTTAAAGAAATCGATAAAATGACTATAAATAGTTTTTATCGAGATAAAAGCCACAAAGATATATATTAAAAATATAATAATATTTCTATTAGTTTTATTCATCTTTAATTTATTATATTTATCAATAATCCCCCATTTCGATTTATAAAAACTAAGTATCAGCAAGGGAATTGTTGGTATAAAATATCTTCCTTGAATACCCCTGATATAAGAAGACAAAGGTTTTGTGCAAACAATAAATTCTATAGTGAATATAATTAATAGTGTCGTCAAAAATGTGGCAAACAATATGAAACGTTGATAATATTTTAATAAAATACCTTCATCATTGATCAATAGCAAAATAATTAATGTCAATAGCATAAATAAATAAAAAACTATAGGAAATCTTATGTCCAACCAACCCAAGACCCCTATCCCACTTGCAGCAATCCCAATAAATTTACCGGTTAAGGTTCTTAAAAATATGGCACCATAATTGATTGGATTATTAATGATAAAATCAATTTGTTCTCTGTAATATCCAGAATATCCAGGCATAATTCTCATGGAATCTTCAATATTAACTATTTGACCAAATGCGATAAGGAGTGCGATGTGGCTTAACAATGCGAAAGACAACAGATATAAATATCCTTTCTTGCTCGCGAATTGATGATAAGACAGAATAAATAATAATAGCAAATATCCAATGTATCCCTGTTTAATTTGAATAAATATTAATGATGATAAAATTAAATAAACTAAACTTGTATATTTTATATAAGTTCTTTGAGAGAGAGACAATACTTGAGACGTAAAGAACATTAACCCTGATATTGTTAGCGCATCACAACTTAAGCTTGCCAATTGATGAATGGTCATTGGCAAGAGACCTGTAAAAAGGAAAATCTCTTTCCCAAAAGGGGCGAATTTAATAGCATTAAAAATTAAAAAGACTGCGGTTAATAGGTTGAATAATCTACCTAAATAGAAAATATGTAGAGGAGAAAGGTCTAAAATCCTGCCAAAGCGTATTCCCACGGCTTGAGGAATATAGCCAATTGGATTATAGGCACAAAAATGATTGCTAACCTCCTTCTCTATGGAACTAACTCTTTCTTTGAAATATTTTTTAACGTCATTAAAAAAGCATAACTTATTTTTAACTTTAACAGGATCAACTTCAACCGCCATTCTTAAAATATTCTCCGGCACCATAACCTTCATGTCTTTACAAACAAATTGAAAATTGGAGACTCCCCATGCTCTCAAGAAATGGGTTTGTTCGTCAGGAACTTGAAATGGGGGTAAGATAAAAAGTTGAATAATGCCCCAAGACAAGGCAAAAAATAAAAAAATATGTTGGATATCCAACCAGTTTTTCAGCTTAGACATTTTAGCTGGGCTTTTAGTACTTAAAAGGGTTCCCTTTTGAGGGCTTCTCAGTGACTATTTCTGAGCATCAAGCAAATCAATCCACCGGGGGACCCCCCGATATTTTCGGATACATCTAATCAGACTGGCAACATGATATATAAAAAAACGCCAAGTAGTGTGGCTCCGCTGCTGGACCTGGTGCCGGAAGACCAATTTGGGATAATATCGTAGATGATGCGGGATTAAATGGCCACTGGCACTTATGGGTTTTTATCTGTGCTTGGTTTCAAGCGCTCTCTCTGAGGAAGTCCCTGGTGTTTCTTAATATATTTGATGAGACTCATTATATATCTAACCAAGAAAAGTAGTGATTTACGACTTTGCCTTTGTTCGTCATGGTAAAACACCAGCTTTGGATAAGAAACCACCGAAAATCCCTTTTTCCATATGGTGGCGCAGAAGTCCACGTCTTCAAAGTACAGGAAAAAGCGTTCATCAAAACACAGGGGATGGGGAAACAAGGAGGTCTTGAAGAACATCGCGCCGCCGCAGCCCCAATCCACCTCGAATGGCTGACTGGGCTCACGGTGCAGGTAGCCATGCAGGCGCTGAAATTCGGCTCTGCCGCGCCGAAGCCCCGAAAGCGCACTGGCCAAGAGTATCTGGAGAGTGTGGAACTCTCGATATGACGGCGTGGGTTGGAGTTCGCGGTTCACCATGGACGGTATGGCGCAGGCGATCTGCGGATATGAGTTCATATGATCCATCAGTTCCTCCATCGCCTCCGGGTTCAAGACCATGATGTCCGGATTGCACAACAGCGCAATGGAGTTTTTGTCGCCAACCTCTCGCAACCCCCGGTTCAGACCAGCGCCGTATCCCTTATTCTCCTGATTGATAACTTCAATGGGAAAATCCGCCTCGAGGTCGCCGAGGCCCTCTGAAGGCGAATGATTGACAATTATCAGTTTCTTGAGGAACGGAATGGCTTTTAGGGAACCGATTAGCTTCTGAAGATGCCCTCTGCTGTGATAATTTACTGTAATTACATATAAAGAGGATGTCTTACCGGGCGAGGAGTCCAATTTTTCGGCCTCGTCTTCGGACACTATTATCCCACCATCTTTATCTGAGTTATCTACCAGCATTTGGTTCTAGCGGACGTTCCTAGGAGCTGCGTGAGGTTTATTCAGAACCGTATAACTCATGGATTACACATCTACTCTTCCGCTGCTTGGGCCATCGGGGTCCAGGGGGTCCTGGGAGGCAGATCGTTGAGTACCCGGAAGGGCAACCTGCTCTCTTTGAAAAGGATCACCCACACGGTGAGCATGATTATTTTCAGGTCCAGGAAGAAATTCTGATTCTTGATATACCACAGTTCCAAATTTCCTTTGTAAACCGCGATCTCGTCCCGGCAGAATTCCAAATAGTTCTTTGAACTTCTGGAAATAATGGACTCCTCGTCACGAAATATGATTGCCGCCACCCCGGTTAGGCCCGGCCTCACATTCACGATCTCCTTTTTGACGTGTTCAGGGTAGAGATCGAAGATCCTGGGGGTCAGCGGCCGAGGTCCCACCAAAGTCATATCCCCCTTGAGAAGATTGAACACCTGCGGGATTTCATTGATTTTGGTCTGGCGCAGAAATCTTCCCAGGGGGAGCACCCGAGGATCATCTTTCAAGGTGATGTCCCCGGTGCCCAAATTGGGACTATCCTCCAGCATGGTGGCGAATTTGACCATTTTGAAAATGTTTCCTTGATAGCCGACCCGGGGCTGACAATAGAAAATCTTGCCTTCGCCGGTGAGTCGTAACAGGATGGCGAGAACGAGGCCAAAGGGGAGGAATATGATAATCGTGATCAAGGAGAATAGAAGGTCCACCGCCCGTTTCATGCTCACATCCGATCGTCAAGGTACTTAAAGGTTTCCTTGTGGGAAAAATTGCTCAGTAGGTCGTTAAATAGTTGCACGAGATCGATCTTGGTCCACCGCCTTCCCCTTTGCAAGGCGGCAACCTCGGAAAGAAAATGATCCAATTTAGCATCATCTGGGAAATCATCGTTCTTGATGACGCCGATGTCCGCAAATCTGTCCCAGATCGGCTCTTCACCGTCAGAATAGAACTCTTCGACTTCCTTCTCTCCCGTGGTATCGCTGGGGAAGAAATAGCAAGGCCACCTCCCTTTTTCGGGTAATTCCCCCATGAGCCGCCTTGCCTCTTCCTCCGAGGAGCAAAGGCATGGATTGTAGCCCAGATCCACTAGGTATTTCTGGGCTATCTCGGCAAAACTAGCCAGATCCTCCTCAGGACTCAGCTTTGGGAAGAAGAGTTCTCTATTGCCCCCCAAGAATGCCGATAACAGACATAGCACCCCTGCCTCTTCCTCGGTGATGAAGTATCTTCTGACATCTGAGGGCGCTGACAAGGGCTGACGCTTTTTCAAACGGTAATTGAAACCGTCTAAAAGACTGCCATCCGAAAAGGCGACGTTGGCGAATCGGGCGGTGGAAACGGGGATCTTTCTACTGGCTCTCATCATTAGGAGTTCCATGATTCGCTTCGAGGCGCCCATCAAATTCACCGGGTCTGCCGCCTTGTCAGTGGACACGGAAAAGTATTTGGAGGCAGCTGCGTCGACTGCATAAGACAGGAGTTTCTCCCCATTTAGAACATTGACCTGGATCATTCGCATCAGGGTGTAAGGGTCCTTTTCACTGCGAACATGTTTCAATGCGGAGAAGTTCAATACGTAGTCGTATGCAGCTTGAGATTCCATCATGGCTTCGAATTCAATGGAACCGCAATCCAGACAATATGTCTTGAACTCGCCTTCAATGTACCCCATAGAACTACGTATGTCTCGGACCAATTCCACCAGGTTATTCTCATTGATGTCTACGACGTGCAGAGCCCGAGGTTTTCGGGCGAACATCTGTTTCGTAACCGCACGGCCAATGCTGCCCCCGCCACCGACGACGAGTATCCTGCTCGAACCCACCAGATATCTCAGATCCTCAGCGAACGTGGCAAGATCATGTTCAAAAAGCGGTCGGGTTCTCCCGATGAGTCTAAGCACCTGTTGCATGGTGTCCATCTTTCTCAAGCAGCATTTGTTTGTACCATTGCACGGTTCGGGTCATCTCGGTATCAATTCGCCTGCAGGGCTGCCAATTCAGCACCCGTCTTGCCTTTCCAATGTCGACTCGCAAGGAACCAGTCAGCCGGTTGACTGCTTCCTGCCTGCCCGTGAGGGACGCCAGAATTTTGAGGATACGCTTCGGCACATAAAGCAGCACGCAGCGCCGGGACAGGCAGGAGGCGATCAGGCGAATCAGTTCCGTTACGGATAAGTCTCGTCCATCACTTACAAAGAAAGTTTCTCCGGCCGCGTTCTCGTGGACTATGCACCTGGCTAGCATGTCCGTGAGATTGCCTAGTCCCACCAGGCTGCGTCTATTATCAAGAGCGCCCAGTGGGAGCACGGGTGCTCGCTCCACGAGATCCATGAGCCGCAGAAAGTTGCCTCGAACCCCAGGTCCAAAAACCAGGGGAGACCTGACAATGACCACCTCCAATCCTGATTCTTGGGCGATCTGATGCAAACCCTGCTCTGCTTTCCATTTTGAAAGGGCATAGGGGCTGGAAGGGCGGGGTTCGTCGCCTTCGGAAAAAGGTTTCTCCTCTGTGAATTCCCCATTAACCTTGACAGTGCTGAGAAAAATGAATCGTCGCACTTTCAACTGGGCGGCCGTGCGGGCCAGATTGAACGTGGCTTGCGTGTTTACCGTCTCGTATGACGAGTATCCCTCTCCATCATCTTCGTTCACTTCCTCTACCCGCGCGGCTAAGTGGACTACTACCGTAGCGTCTGCAAGCGCTCTCCGGAAATCAGTGTCTGCATTCAGTTCTCCTAGGGCGCATTGTTCCACCCCGGATACCGTCAGCTGTTCCAGCTCCCGGTGCAAGGCCCTCACGGCAAATCCTTCCAGGACAAGATGATTGACAAGTTCACGCCCAATGAAGCCATTGGCCCCGGTGACCGCTATCAGGCCTGCCAACCGTCGTTCCTCCCCAGACTGTCTCGACAAGGGTGGCGAGGTGTTGCTCCGTGTTTCCATGCAAGTCCCAGTACGCCTCGAGGACAACGTGAGGGGCGGGAACCATGGCCCGGGCGCCAAGGCGGAACACCATGAATCGGCCACCTCAACCGAAGCGTGACGGTAGTTTGATAATTGCCGCCAATGGCTGTGGAAAAGTTGAGCACCGCTTGCATGCTTAGCCTTCTGTCTTCATTTCGGTCAAATTTTCCTCCTCCCGGATTGTTAGTGTTTGAGTCATATCAGAGAGGTTAAAAGAAATCGTCAGACAAATTAAGAAGATAGTATGTTTCTTTAAGGCGATCAAGGGAACCTTTTCCCTCCTTTTCGATGCGCTTTAATGCTTCTTCCCTGCTGATTATTCCGTATCTAATCAAATTACTGAACAAGAAATCGATATAATTCGCACCTATTGATTCACGGAACATCATATTCTTTAATTCTGCAAAATTACAGTCGGCTTTTTTTGAAGAATTGCATCCATGTGGAAGTATCCATCCAATTTCTTTTAAGGCATTATTACATTCGGTTTCATCCCAATCTGCATAATTAAAATAATTTACCACCAGGATGTTAGGGTAACGAATTCGTAAATAGGCAGTATAGGGATTTAAATATAAAATAGATGCTTTAAATACTAAACCGATGTTCCGAAAGACAATGGGATACTTGAATAAAAGTCGTACCCCTCGTTTTATAATCAATAATATTCTTAATAAGTTAGCACCCAGAGAGTACCTATCTATATTATCCGACAAAAATTGCCCTGCGGCGACAACCGTATGTTCATATTTATTGTCCCCATGAACTACGGAGGGAATATCATAATTGTTGGCGATGATAAAAAGTTCCCGGTGGAGAAACTTGCACGGGGCACAAGCAAGATTGGCGAGTATTGGGTCTTTGTCTTTCTTCCAGGCGACGACAAAATCTCTGGCAACCGCTTTATGATAATCTCTTGATAGCTGGATTTCAACCAGTGGCACTTCTAGAATATTTACCATCCTTTTAACATTATCATCGATTGTTTCAGGGGTGAATGGTGTTCTATAGTATGCCGCCAAGCATCTGAGTTTATGTTTTTTAACCAAAAGATGTAAAAGGTATGAACTATCTATTCCACCACTAAGGCCGACCAAACAATCATATTTCCTGCCTTTCCCCAGTTGTCTTAAATTATTAACAACTTGATTAATTGAATCTTGACTAACGTGCCCAGAAGGCAATCTTAGTTCACTTAACGCAGATGCACATAAATTACATATTCCATCTTGGTTGAAATAGATACCGCTTGTACCTATCGGCAACAAGCATTTTATGCATCTTGTTGGGTTTTTATCCATTTTCCACGCCTTCCACTATTGCGTATAATAATGTATTGATTTTATCTGGGAAACCAACTCAAGGAAAGAGATTATTTTATTTATTAGAATTTTAATAATCTTACCGGACCAGCGGCCATTTGTTATAAAGGTTCAGCCCTAATTAGGGGGTGGTAATCTATTTTAAGATGTCTAATTTTATTGATATATTATCTTTTGATAGTCATTGATGCGGTCAAGTCTTTGCCGGAAGGTATCCGTCCCTCGGGGGAATTAACCCCAACAACAGATGAAAAAACCAGCTTATTTGAGGATGCAGCAAGCCGTCGAGCACCTGGAATTGCAGCAGAGCCGCGGCCAGGGGCAGCAAAAGGGCCAAGGGCGGGAGGAAGTATGCCGGTGAAGGCCTGGCCGCCCTACGGACCAGGCGGATGAAGAGGATGACCAGCGAGAACAGGTAAAGGATTAGGAACGGAAACCCCACCTCGGCCATAAAAGTGAGAAAAATATTTTCCGAACTCCTTATCCGGGTCACGGAATCAACAAAATTTTCCCTCGTTACGTAAGGATACCTTATCTCGTAATCTTTCAGGAATTCTTCCCTGGGGGCCCGCAGCCCTATTCCCAAAAGAGGATGTTTTAAAGCGATATGCCAGGAGAAGGGGTAATTTTCCGCGCGGTAGTAGGCCGGTTCAAATTCCTTCCCGATCTTCTCCTGGGGGAGATGATAGAAAAAATAGGAGATTATCCCCATCAGGGGGAGGAAAATGAGGAGAAGGTATTTGAAACGTAGGGCTCCAAACAGGGAGGCCAACAGGCATAAAATAAGGGGTATTAACATGGCTGAGCGCAAGCCGCTCAGGTAAAAAACCAGGTAACTGACAGCCAGCAGGAGCGCGGCCACGATCTTGCCGGAGCCTGATCTCCCGAAGAGCAAGGCCAGGGGGGCAAACCACAAGATAAGGATCCTGGTGTCCAGGGGGTGGGGATTTCCATCCATAATCAGATAGACATTCCCCCAGAAAAAGTAGGAAATCAGGCTGAGCAGCAGGATTCCTGCCAGCATTATGAGGCTGAGCCGGATAAAGAACCTTTGCCTGGATTCCGGGGTGAGCAAGATTCTGGCGCACCAGAACCCTCCTAGTCCCGAAGCCAAGACGATGAAGCCCCTGGCCGAAGAAGAGCCGGGAGTCAAGCTGAAAATTCCGCTGAAAAATACCAGCAAGGCGAGGGCCAGGGAAATCAAGACCTCGGGAGACTTTTTGTCGATGGTCTCTTTCTTGGCGAAAAGGCAGGCGGCTCCCAGGGTCAAGGCACACAATAAACCGGAAAACAGGTTGGCCCGCTCTCCAGGAATCAGCACTAGATAGGGGTGGAGAAATGCCAGTTGTAAAGAGGTGGCACAGAAGAGCAGCCAGATTAATTTATCGGTCCGCGAGGCGCTTGCAGAGCAGTGGCCAACCGGCATCTTAAGCTGGTCCATGAAACCTTAGCCTCTCATTAGGAGGAATCATGACTCCGGCTCCAGGACGCAGACGGCCCCTTCTCCTCCAAGATATCTTTTAAAAGGGAAGGAGCGCAGGAGCCGATAGCCTGGAAGTGGTCCCAGGGTGAGCAGATAATCCTCCCGGGACACCCACCACCAACTCAGCCCGGGCCGGCCCTTGAAATCCTGATTATAGCAGTGGTAGCCGTTAAACTCGAACCCCCCGTCAAGGTGGCAGGGTTCGACTTTTAAATCCTGGACGAGATGATCCTGGGCGCTCTTTAGGCTGCGTTTCATTTCCATAAAGTCATGCAATGCTAGTGGCGTAAAGAACATAAAAAGAAACAAGGGCACGAGGCCTGGTAAAATCCTCCAAAATCTCGTGAAGGAATCTTGAGCCGAGGCCTTGTCCAAGACCAGCCAAATGACCAGGAAGATAATAACCGGGATTAAATATCTGTCATGGAGGCCGGTCAACGTTATTATTATTAAATAAAACACAGCCGCCAAAAGAGACATCGTCGCGGCAAAGGATGGTGGTGGTCTTTCCCCCTGACCATCATGGGGCAACAAACCTTTAAGTGAGGAGAAAATCAGCGCCAGCAGAACCCCTGCCGCCAATACGGCCCAATAGACCAATAGGTAGTAAACCGGAGGGGAAATGGCCACCGTTCTCTGTATGCCCAGAATATAAGTGTCCTTCAATAAAATCGGACCTATTCCCAAATTAAAGAGAACATTGCGGGCAAATATTACTGGAGGATTAACCAGACCTGCAAGAATGGCTGCTTCTAAAATAATGAAGGAAGCAGTTAACGTGACAAAAAAATGCCTAAAGGACTTGCGTTGGAAGTAGTATCCATATCCCAGGGCTAATAGCGGAGAAACGAAAAAACCGACATACGCCAATTCAGAAAAGAAAAGGTTGGAACCCAGGAAGCCAAGATAGCCCAGGAAGCCTTTTTCCACCGGGGCGGTGAAGATCTTGTGGATAACCTGATGTTGCGTGAGAGGAGTGCTTCCCTGGAGAGAGAGGAAAACCTCATAAACAGACCAGGGGATCAACGCAATCCCCACTGCCAGGAACGTCATCCTGAGCTTTCCCAGTTTTTTGCCCTGGGGATGGCCCCAACAGGCACCTAAAAAGGCCAAAGGGATGACCATGCCGATCTGGCGCGTGAGTATCGAACCAAGGGCAAAGACCAGTCCCATGATGATCAGGGAGGTCCGGGATTTCTCCACTCCCAGGGAAAGGAACAGCAGGGCGAATATCGCCAAGGAGGCGAAGGTGACATCGGTCATATAAGTAAAAGATTCGGCCAGAAAGAGGGGGTTGACCACCACGGTTAGAGTTCCCAAGAGAGAGAGCCAGGGGGAGACTCCGGCGGCCCAAAAAAGGCACAATAGACCAAAAGACCCCAGAATCCCCAGAGTCAGTACCGATATCCTCAGGGTCGTCAGGGAAAACCCCGCCAAATAGCTGAACAAATCCCCCCACAAAAGATGAAAAATCAGGGCCGGTCCGCCGGGAGCCCCGCTGGGGCCCCAACCGGTGGCGATGAGCCTGCCCTCCGACCTGAAGGCCTCCAGGCTCTTTACGAAAGCCCAGTCGTCGTTGACCATGAATTCACCCACGGGATTGACGATCAGGACCAGCAGGGCCCAGACAAAAAGAAGCACGATGGCGGGAAACCAAAATGACCCCCAAGAGTTTGGGAGACACCATGATGAATTTTTCGTCTTCTGGACGCTGGCGGATGCCGGGCAGGGGGGAGATAAATACCTTGGCTCCACAGGGTCTCTTAACCTCTCAGGTTAGACAATCTGCCGGCGGGGGAGGTGCTTCCGGTTAGCGGCCGGGACGGCGACGCCAGGCGCCGGGGAATTCTCCGGTCTCACCTCCCGGAGCTAAGCCCAAAATGGCGGACGGTCACCAGGGTCCAGGGCAAAGGGGGTTTCCCCCAGCAGTTGCACCAAGTTTTAAGTGAGGATGGGAGTCATGTCAAGCCAGAGTTCCTGGGGACCGATGCCAAAACGTCTCGGTATCCGCTACCGGCCGCCTTATCAGATGCGCCACACCTTTGCGACTTTGGCGGTCTCCGCCGGGGAGAACATCCACCGGGTGGCCCGAATGTTGAGGCACAAAAGCCCGGTGGTGACCCTGAAAAAGGACGACCGGTTCGTCCTCAATTTAACTCGGTCTAATGGGAAGGCGTTACTGGAGGCGGGCAATTTCGCGAAACATTTCGCCAAACACTAATAATTAATGAAGTATTATTAAGTTAAGGCTATGTTTGGTAGTCCCAACGGGAATCGAACCCGTGTCTTTGCCGTGAGAGGGCAATATCCTAGGCCGCTAGACGATGGGACCACGCCTATTTTTATAACCACAGGCCCGGCTCCTTGTCAATGGGGTTTCCCGCACCCCGGGTTTGGAGGGGCGGCGGCAATTCCCCATCCTTTTCATTGCCCCTTGCCTCCTCCATGCTTAAATTCCGGTGAAAGAGCAGGCATTACTGGATGGGGGAGAATGACCCATGCCCAAGTATCTGATTCACCACCACTTGGCCCGCCGGGAGCATTGGGACCTGCGCCTGGAAGTGGACGGGGTGCTGAAATCCTGGGCCGTGCCCAAGGAGCCATCTATGGACCCCAAGATAAAACGCCTGGCGGTGCTGGTGGAGGACCATGCCCTGGAGTACGGCGATTTTGAGGGGACCATTCCCGCAGGGCAATACGGGGCGGGAGAAGTGAAGATCTGGGATGCGGGTTCCTACGAGAATTTGCGGTCTCTCCCCATGGCCGAGGCCCTGGGCCAGGGGCAGGTGGAGGTGCGCCTGGAGGGAAAGCGCCTTCAGGGCGCCTTCGCCTTGATCCGCTTTAAAGGCAAGGCCAAGGACTGGCTCTTCTTTAAGATGAAGGACTGAGGGCCGTATCCTGCAGCCCCAGCCGGGCCGCGGCCCGGCTAAGGTCCTCCGGGGTGTTGAGGTTTAAAAAACTGCGGCCCTCAGGGTCCAGGCGGGCCACCTCCTCCTGGGCCAACGCCTGGGGCCGGCACTCTTCCAGGAAGCGCCGCACCTGACGGCCGTTATCATGCAAAAAGGCAGTGAGCCGGGCCAGGAGGCGCACGGCATAGACCCCGGGGAAGGGTTGCAGCCCCCGGGAACTGTGGCAGACCACCGCGGTCCTGACCCCCTTGGCGGCCCGGGCAGTTAGGGCCGCCAACAGCGGCGGCGCCAAAAAGGGGGCATCCACCGCGGCCGCCAGCACCAGGGGGGTGCGGGCGTGAAACAGGGCGGTCTCCAGCCCCCCCAGGGGGCCCTGGAAGGGCCGGAGATCGGTAATCAGGGGCAGGCCCAGGGACAGGTGAGCCTGGGGCTGGTTGGTGAGCAGCCAGCACTCCGTGACCCAGGGGGCCAGGGCCTCCGCCACCCATCGGGCCAGGGGCTTTCCCGCCACCAGCAGGGAGGCCTTATCCTGCCCCAGCCGCCGGCTCATTCCCCCTGCCAAGATGGCGCCGCTCATCTCCTTGGAGGACAAAGAACTCCTCTTTATCTTATGGTCGCCAGAGATTTGGCGGGAAGGGTGGGGAGGGGTGAATCAAGCTCTCGGCCGATCCAGAATCTTCTCTTTCTTAATGGTTCGGTTCAGAAAGACGGCGCACCGCTGACAAGGACCGTTGCACAGGGTTTCGCTGTATTCCCGCACTTCATAACAGGGGCGCCAGGGGAGTTTATAGGCGGAGCAGTTTTCCTTCTCGTGACAGTCAAAGATATTCCAGCAGGGGGCCAGGACCATGAGGTTGCGGAGGCAGGCCAGGGTGAAGCCCCGTTCGTGGATCAAACGGTTGATCCGATTGATCTGGGCGACGTCAAAGGAGGAATAGAGGCGGTTATTGGTATTCTTCTCCCTCAAGGGTTTGATGAACCCCTCTTTTTCATACTCCCGGATGCGTTTTTGGGAGAGGTTCACATGACGGGAGACCTCATTGATGAGAAAGAGATCGCCTTCGCCTGCGGCCCGTTTGTTTTTTCCTCGGGGCATAAACGATTCTATAAGGGATTAAGTTTAAACAAATTTTACATAAAACACTTCAATTTACAAGAAAAATTTGCGTCTGAAAAATAATTTTGGCCAAATGAGGGGGCAGGCATTTATTAGGAGAGAGGGCTCAGGGAAAATAATTAAGGGCGAAGAGATTAAAAGGCGAAAAGGGAAATAAGGGCTGAATATGGTAATAAGGCAAACACCTTTTGTCCTTTTCCCCTTCTTAAATTATCCCGGCCTCTGCTTCGGCCTTCAGTCCGCCAAAAGCTTCCCCACTTCTTCCCGGATGCGCTCCACGGGCAGCGCCCCGGCAAAGCGGCCCAGGCCGTTGATATACACCAGGGGCGGGGGGTAGGCCAGGGAGCAGAGGAGCGTGGTCTGGGGGAGATCGGGGGCCCGGGGGTCCTGGAGGACATTGAGGTATTCCACTTGCACTTTACCGGGAAACGCGGCTTCCAGGGTCAGGGCCAGGGCCCGGGTCTGGAATTCCATGTTGGCTGCGGCCAGGGGATCGGCCTCCCCCTGATGATGATGGCCGCCGCAGCCGCAGCCGCAATCTCCGGCCCGGGCCTGGGGCGCGTCATAAATCACCACCTGCACTTTTTCCGGGGGAGTCATAAATCCTCCTTCCTTATTGAACAAGGAGCGTAAGGCATACAGCCGCGTTTAAGGGAATTTTCGCGCAGAGTCCGGGGGAACCCAACAATTTTTCGCAAACCGTGGCTAATATGAGCTCTTTTCGAAAAAGGTGAACTTCCGGGCTTGGGTGATTAATTTATGGGGTATATAATTTAAGCCGATGAGGAGTGAGTTAAATGGAACAGGATATCCTGAAGGCCATTGAACTGGCCATCGCCCATGAGACTGAGGCCCGGCGGAGCTACCTGGCCCTGGCCGATGAATCCGATGACCCGGAGCTAAAGCGCATCTTAGAGGAGATCGCCCACGAGGAGGCGGGCCATGAGGCCACCTTAAGGAGCCGCCTCCGCCTCTACAGGCAAAAACAACTGCTTCGGGACACCATCTCCCGCTACGTCAGTCCCCAGATGTGCGCCGAAATTTTGGAAAACCCCAGCCTCCTGCAACTGGGGGGAGAACGCCGTAAGGTCACCATCCTGTTTGCGGACATCAAAGGCTTCACCGCCCTCTCGGAGAAGATGGAGCCGGAGAAGGTGGTGGAGGTGCTCAACGTCTTTTTCACGGAGATGGTGGAACTGGTGTTTCAGCACCAGGGGGCCCTGGACAAATTCCTGGGGGACGCGCTGATGGCGGATTTCGGGGTGCCGGTGGAGGTCCCCCAGGCCGCGTCCCAGGCCGTGGCCTGCGCCCTGGCCATGCATCACCGCCTGGGAGAGATGCGGACCGCGGGCCTCACCCCCATTCAAGGGATACGCATCGGCATCAACACCGGGGAGGCCATTGTGGGCAACATCGGCTCGGATAAACGCATGGATTTCACGGTGGTGGGGGACGTGGTCAACGTGGCCGCCCGGCTCCAGGAACTCACCAAGGAGCTGGAAGCCGAGACCCTGGTGAGCGAAGCCACTTATCGGGAGGCGGCGGGGCAGTTCCGATTTCAGCCCGTGCCGCCGGTGGTGCTCCGGGGCCGCCGGGACCCCACCGCGGTTTATCGATTATTGGCTGAAGATCAGGCATGATAAGGGTTTCGGGGAGTGAGGGAGAAAAATAAAATTTGTGAAAAATATATTGACAAGATTTTAGATATGCATTAATCTGAGAGTCTGGATGGCATGTGAAATTTTTCACATTTCTCCATTAATTTAAGACCTTTGACCAAACACAAATCCCGAGGAGGAAGATAGATGGCATTAGTAAATCCGCTTGGAAAAGAGAAGAAATTAAAACCCTTACTGCTTTCTCCGGCCGAGGTGGCAGAGGAGAAAAAGCGGGCCAAGGAACTCACCGTGGTCACTTTGACCTCCCGGGAAACGGCCGACCTCATCATGATGGGCATCGGCGGTTTTACCCCCCTGAGCGGCTTCATGGGGCAAGCCGACTGGAAGGGCTCCGTGGGCGACATGAAGCTCACCGACGGCACCTTCTGGCCCATCCCCGTCACCATGTCCGTCAACCAGGGCAAGGCCGATTCCATCAAGATCGGCCAGGAAGTGCTGCTGGTGGATGAAGAGACGGAAGAGATGATGGGGACCATGAAGGTCACCGAAAAGTACAAGATCGACAAAGCCTGGGAGTGCAAAGAGGTCTTCACCACCAACGACAAGGAGCACCCGGGCGTGCAGATGGTCATGAACCAGGAGGAAGTCAACCTGGGGGGCACCGTCAAGGTCTGGAGTGAAGGCCCCTTCCCGAAACAGTATCCCGGCCTCTACATGCGGCCCTGGGAAACCCGGAAGATGTTTGAAGACAAGGGCTGGAACACCATCGCCGCATTGCAGCTCCGGAACCCCATGCACCGCTCCCACGAGTACCTGGCCAAGATCGCCATTGAGGTCTGCGACGGCATCCTGATCCACCAGCTCCTGGGCAAACTGAAACCCGGCGACATCCCCGCGGAAGTGCGCACCGAGGCCATCAACGTCCTTACCCAGCACTATTTCGTCAAGGACACCTCCATCCAGTCCGGCTATCCTTTGGATATGCGCTATGCCGGTCCCCGGGAAGCCCTGTTCCATGCGGTCTTCCGCCAGAACTTCGGCTGCTCCCACTTGATCGTGGGCCGGGACCATGCCGGCGTGGGCGAGTACTACGGCCCCTTCGACGCCCAGAAGATCTTTACCCAGATCCCCAAGGACGCGTTGGAGCTCAAACCCCTGAACATCGACTGGACCTTCTATTGCCACAAGTGCGACGGCATGGCGAGCATGCGTACCTGCTGCCACGGCAAGGAAGACCGCCTGATGCTCTCCGGCACCATGCTGCGGAAGATGCTCTCCGAAGACATGGAAGTGCCGGATCACTTCAGCCGCCCCGAAGTTTTGCTGGTCCTCCGGAAGTACTACCGGAGTCTGACCGAGAAGGTGGAGGTCAAGGTCCACGGATTCGCCACCGGTGACATCCCGGCCAAGAAGTAAGGCGTCAAGTTGGGAGGAGGCGGCAGCGGTTTGCCGTCTCTTCTCCCCTGAAAAGCATAAAGTTAAACGCTTAACCCAAAGAGGAGGTTTTTGGTATGCCGAGTTTCGTGATTGTGGAAAAGTGTGACGGCTGCAAAGCCCTGGACAAGACCGCTTGCCAGTACATCTGCCCCAACGACCTGATGGTCCTGGAACCCGAACAAAAGAAGGCTTACAACCAGGAGCCGGAACAGTGCTGGGAATGCTACAACTGCGTGAAGATTTGCCCCGTGCAGGCCATTGAAGTCCGCCACTATGCGGACATCATGCCCCTGGGCTCCAGCACCATCCCCATGCGGTCCAGCGACAGCATCACCTGGACCATCAAGTTCCGGGATCAGAAGACCATCAAGCGGTTCAAGTTCCCCGTCCGCACCACCCCGGAAGGTTCCATCGATTGCTTCAAGGGCAAAACCATGCCCACCGCGGCAGACCTTAAGAAACCCGGTTTCTACACCGGCCCGGCCCGCACCGAGTAGTTTGCACAGCAGCGAAAATTCAAGGAGGACATTGAGATATGGCTCTGGAAAGAGAATTTTGTAAATGGTCTTTTTGTGCGAAACCGGAAGTAGTCACCATTGAAACCGACCTGCTGCTGGTGGGCGGCGGCATGGCTTGCACCGGCGCCGCGGTTGAGGCTATGGCTTATGCCAAGGGCCTCGGTCTGAAGGTCACCCTGGTTGACAAAGCTGCCCTGGATCGTTCCGGCGCGGTAGCTATGGGTCTGTCCGCCATCAACACCTACATCGGTGCGGAAAACAAAATAGCTGACTATGTGAACATGGTGCGCACCGACCTCATGGGCATCATCCGGGAAGACCTGGTCCACAGCGTGGGCGCCCACGTCGACCAGAGTGTCCATGACTTCCAGGATTGGGGCCTGCCCATCTGGCAGAAAGACGCCGAAAACCACACCGTGGACGGTCAGGTGGCCAGAGACGAAGGCCTGCCCCTGCTGAAAGACGGCGGCAAATGCTGCCGGTCCGGTAAATGGCAGTGCATGATCAACGGTGAGTCCTACAAGGTGATCGTGGCCGAAGCCGCCAAGAACGCCCTGGGCATGGACAACATCTACGAGCGCGTCTTCATCGTCAAGCTCTTGACCGACAAGGCCAACTCCAACCGGGTGTGTGGCGCGGTGGGCTTCAGCGTCCGGGAGCACAAGACCTACGTCTTCAAATGCAAAGCCATGATTATCGCCTGCGGCGGCGTGGTCAACGTTTTCCGGCCCCGGTCCGTGGGTGAAGGCCAGGGTCGCGCCTGGTACCCCGTATGGAATGCCGGCTCCACCTATGCCATGCCCGCTGAAATCGGCGCCAAGATGGTCCTCATGGAAAACCGTTTCGTCCCGGCCCGGTTTAAAGACGGTTACGGCCCGGTCGGCGCCTGGTTCCTGTTCTTCAAGGCCCAGGCCACCAACGCTTACGGCGAAGATTACATGGCCAGAAACTGGGACCGGGTCAAGAAAGAGTATCCCGGTTACGCCGATTCCCCCGGCACCTGCCTGCGGAACCACGCGGCCATGATCGAAATGCGGGAAGGCCGCGGCCCCATCATGATGCACACCGACAAGGCCATGCAGAAACTGGCCGAGACGCTCTCCAAGAAAGAGCTCAAGCATCTGGAAGCCGAAGCCTGGGAAGACTTCCTGGATATGTCCATCTCCGCCGCCTGCCTGTGGGCCTCCTTCAACATGGAGCCCGACAAGGTGCCGTCGGAAATCATCCCCTCCGAGCCTTACCTGCTCGGTTCTCACGCCGGCTGCGCCGGTCTGTGGGTCTCCGGTCCCGCCAAGAACTACATGGGCGCGCCCGACAGCTGGTTCTGGGGCTATGACCGCATGACCACCGTGGAAGGTCTGTTCACCGCCGGTGACGGCGTGGGCGCCTCCGGGCACAAGTTCTCCTCCGGGTCCCACGCTGAGGGCCGCATGGCCGCCAAAGGCGCCATCGCCTTCATCCTGGACCACAAGAACGACAAGCTGGAAGCCGCGCAGAACATCGACGAGGTCATCGCCGAGATCTACCTGCCCTTCGAGATCTACGAGAAGTACAAAGGCTACACCACCGCGCCGGACATCAACCCCAACTATCTGATGCCCAAGCAGGTCCAGACCCGCTTGCAGAAGCTGATGGACGAGTATGTCGCCGGCTGCGCCACCATGTACATGACCAATAAACCCATGCTCATGGAAGGCCTGAAGCGCCTTACCCTGCTGAAGGAAGACGCCACCCGGTTGGCCGCCAAAGACCTGCACGATCTGATGCGGGCCTGGGAGCAGTATCACCGGATCCTCTCCGGTGAGGCCCACCTGCGCCACATCCTGTTCCGGGAAGAGAGCCGTTATCCTGGCTACTACTACCGCTCCGACTTCCTGAGCATCGATGACAACAAGTGGAGGGTGTTCACCATCTCCCAGTACGACAAGAACAAGAACGAGTGGAAGTTCGAGACCGAGCCTTACAAGCAGTTGGTTAAGTAACTAGCCCACAACCTTCTCGGGGCTCCGGATTATGCCGGGGCCCCGAGAAGCTTTTACCTTGGCCGTGGCATCTTTTTTGGCCAGCCACGGCCATATTTTTGAGGGGCAATACCCCTTCCCACCCCCTGCCCGGGCGATGTGAAATTTTCCTTGCGCATCTATTCACAATGTTATAGGTTAGCTATCGAGCTTGATTATGGGGCCGGGGCCGGATGCACTAATTTTGGCCCACAGGCCTGGCTCGCGAAACGTCCTGAAGGAGGACTGGTGTGAACGCCGAAAACCGCAAAATTCTGGTCATCGGGGGAGGCATGAGCGGCCTCACCGCCGCCATAGAAGCGGCGGAAGCCGGGGCCCAGGTCATCCTCATCGAAAAGGCTCCCTACCTGGGCGGCCGGGTGGCTCAACTCCACCGGTATTTCCCCAAACTTTGCCCGCCCACCTGCGGTCTGGAGATTAATTTCCGCCGGATCAGAGAAAACCCCAACATCAGTTTTTACACCATGGCGGAAGTCACCCAGATCAGCGGTACCGCCGGTGATTATGACGTCACCGTGAAGGTCAATCCGCGCTACGTCAATGACCGTTGCGTGGCCTGCGATGCCTGTGCGGAGGCCTGTACCGAGTGGCGGGTCAACGATTTCAACTACGGTCTGGACAAGACCAAAGCGGCCTATCTCCCCTTTGATATGGCCTTTCCCCAAAAGTACGTCATAGATTCCTCAAAGTGCACCGGCAACTGTGGCCAAAAGTGTCTAGAGGCCTGTAAGTATGAGGCCATCGACCTGAAGATGAAGCCGGAAGCCCTGAAATTTAAAGTGGGGTCCATTATCCTGGCCGGCGGCTGGGAGCCCTATGACATTGCCAAGGCCGACAATCTGGGGTTCGGCCAGGTGGCCAACGTCATCACCAACATGCAGATGGAGCGGCTGGCTGCGGCCAACGGCCCCACCGGCGGCCAGATTCTCCGGCCTTCGGATCAGGCGCCGGCCAAAAAAGTGGCCTTCGTCCAATGCGCCGGCTCCCGGGATGAAAACCATCTTCCCTACTGTTCTTATATCTGCTGCATGGCCTCCCTGAAACAGGCCACCTATCTCCGGGAGAAGAACCCGGAGAGCGAGGCCTACATCTTCTATATCGACATCCGCTCTCCCGGCCGCTATGAGCAGTTTTTCTGGAAGGTGCGGGATGATGAGGGCGTCCATCTCATCCGGGGTAAGGTGGCCAAGGTGGAACAGGAGCCGGGCACCGGCAACGTGATGATCGTGGCGGAAGACACCGCCACCGGCGACAAGGTCCGCATGACCTTTGATATGGTGGTCCTGGCCGCGGGCATGGTGCCCTCCACCAAAGCCTCTCCCTTCCCTCTGCCGCTGTCCTACACCCCGGACGGCTTCATCATCCAGGAGCTCTTGCCGCCGGGGATTCACGCGGTGGGCACGATGAAGGGCCCCCTGGATGTGATGAAATCCAATGAGGACGCCACCGGGGCCGCGCTTAAGAGCCTCATCAGCGTGGGCGGGAGGTCATAATGGAAAGGGAAAAGAAATTCGGAGTCTATTTGTGCAAGGGCTGTGGCATCGGCGATGCCCTAGATTTTGAGAGCCTCACCAAGGTGATCAAAAAAGAAGGCAAGATTCAACATATCAAAGAAATTGACATCATGTGCAGCCCGGAGGGCCGGGCCGTGGTCCTGGAAGACCTGAAGCCGGAAGGGGAGGGCATCAACTCCATTGTCATCGCCGCCTGCTCCCCCCGGGTGAAGTTCGAGGAGTTGGACTTCCCCAACTGCCTGGTGGAGCGCTGCGGTATCCGGGAACTGGTGACCTGGACCCAGGAGCCCAAGATCGAGGAAACCCAGGCCCTGGCGGAAGACTATCTGCGCATGTATTGCGCCCGGGTAAAGAAATCCGAGCTGCCCGAGCCTTATGAGACCGAGTGCGACAAGACCATCCTGGTCATCGGCGGCGGCGCCGCGGGGTTGAGCGCGGCCCTGGAGGCGGCCAATGACGGCTACCAGGTCCTCTTGGTGGAGAAAGAGGCGGAACTGGGCGGCTATGGGGCCAAGATGTACCGGCAGACTCCTTCCAGCTACCCCTTCACCACTCTCCAGGAACCCACGGTCTCCAAGAAGATCAAAGAGGTTCAAAGTCACGGCAATATCCGGGTGATGACCAATGCTGCCATCGACAAGATCGAAGGCCAGCCCGGCCTTTTTGACGCCCATATCAAAACCAACGGCAACCTGGACACCGTCCGGGTGGGCGCCGTTGTCCTGGCCGCGGGCTCCAGGCCCTATGACGCCGCCAAACTCTCCCATCTGGGCTACGGCGCCTCCCAGGACGTGATCACCAACCTGGAGATGGAAGGGCTGGCCAAGAAAGGGAGAATCGTCAGGCCTTCCGACGGCAAGGCCCCCCAGCGGGTGGCCTTCATCCAGTGCGCCGGTTCCCGGGACCCGGAACACCTGCCTTATTGTTCCGATTTTTGTTGCCGCACCTCCCTGAAACAGGCTCTTTACGTGCGGCAGCAAAACCCGGAGGCCCTGGCTTATATCCTCTATAAAGACATCCGTACTCCGGGGCAGAGCGAACTGTTCTACAAACAGGTGCAGTCCGATCCCGGGGTGATGCTCACCAAGGCGGAGGTTACCGGGGTGACCGTGGGTGCGGACGGCAATCTCCTGGTGAACGCCAAGGACACCCTTTTGGGAGCCGACGTGGCCTTTGAAGCCGACCTGGTGGTTCTGGCCACCGGCTTGGTCCCCGCCACCCTGGATGAACCGGTGATCAACCTGGATTACCGCCAGGGTCCGGGCCTGCCGGAGACCGAGGTTTATAACGGCTTTGCCGACTCCAACTTCATCTGCTTCCCCTATGAGACCCGCCGCACCGCGGTCTATGCCGCGGGCGCGGTGCGCCAGGCCATGACCATTCCCATGGCCATGGACGACGGCGTGGGCGCGGCTTTGAAAGCCATTCAGGCGGTGGAGCACGTGGCCGTGGGCATGGCCGTGCATCCCCGGGCCTGGGACGAGACCTTCCCGGACCCCTTCATGCAGCGCTGTACTTCTTGTAAGCGTTGCACCGAGGAATGTCCCTTCGGGGCCATTGAAGAGGATGAGAAAGGCACGCCCTTTTTCAAGATCAACCGGTGTCGGCGCTGCGGCACTTGTATGGGGGCCTGCCCCGAGCGCATCGTTATCTTCAAAGACTTAAACGTGGACCTCATCGGCTCCATGATTAAGGCCGTGGACGTCCCCGAAGCAGAGGACGAGGATGATCCGGCACCCCCGTTCCGGATCCTCGGCCTAATCTGTGAAAACGACGCCCTGCCGGCGCTGGACGCCGCCGCCATACATCGCCTCAAGATAGACAACACGATTCGGTTCATTCCGCTGCGCTGCATGGGTTCCTTCAACATGGAGTGGATCAAAATCGCCCTGAACAACGGGATAGACGGCATGATCCTCCTGGGCTGCAAGTACGGCGACGACTACCAGTGCCACTTCGCCAAGGGCAGCGAGCTCTGCGCCTACCGGCTCACCAAGCTCTCGGAAACCCTGGACAAACTGGGACTGGAAGCCGACCGCGTACAGCAGTTACAGATCGCCATCTCCGATTTCGACACACTCCCCCAGATGTTGAGCGACTTTGTGGCTCGGGTGAAAGAAATCGGCCCCAACCCCTTCAAGGGTTTATAGGAGGTAATGTTCCATGGCCGGCGAAACCACCGTTATCAAACCGGACCTGCAATTCGTTAATCAGGTCATTGCCTCCGGGGGGGAGACCTTAAAGAAGTGCTATCAATGCGACACCTGCTCGGTGGTCTGCAGTCTCGCTCCGGACAGCAAGCCTTTTCCCCGCAAAGAAATGCTTCAAGCCCAATGGGGTTTGAAGGAGGTGGTGCAGAGCCCGGATATCTGGCTCTGCCACCACTGCAGTGATTGCACGGTTTTTTGCCCCCGGGGGGCCAAACCGGGGGAAGTGTTAAACGCGCTCCGGAAGCTTTGCATCGAGCAGTATTCGGCTCCCCCCATGCTGGCGAAGATGGTGGGGGACCCCAAGTACCTCCTGGCGCTCATCGCCTTCCCGGTATTGCTCCTTTTGGCCGCGTTGAAGGTCACCGGCCACCTGGCCATCCCCGGGGGGACCATTGTTTACTCCAAGCTCTTTCCCACCTTGCTGGTGGACTTCATCTTCGTCCCCGCCTTCTTCTTTGCGGCGGCGGTGCTAGCCAAGGGGGTGCTGGCCTACTGGCAGGATATCAATGCGGCCAGCCCTTTTAAGGTCAAGGTGGAGGGCAACCTGGTGGGCAATATTATCGCCACTTTGAAGGATATCTTGTGGCACAACCGGTTTCGCAGTTGCGAAACCACCTATGCCCGCTCCACCAACCACCTGTTCGTCATGGCGGGCTTCGTCTTCCTGTTGGTGGTCACCAGTTGGGGTTTCCTGAATGAGTGGGTGCTGCACAAAGAACCGCCCTACTTCCTGTTATCCCCCATCAAGCTGATGGCTATGGCCGGGACCGCGGCCTTGCTCTACGGCATCTTCAACATCATCAAGGAGCGCCAGGCCAACGCCGAAAAGTCCGGCCTGGGTGGCTACTATGACTGGCTCTTCATCTATGTGGTCTTTGCCGTGGGGGCCACCGGGTTGGGCGCCTGGCTCTTCCGCCTGGTGGGCATCAAGATCCTGGCCTACCCCACTTACTTTCTGCACCTGACCTCCGTGTTCTTCCTCTTCTTCTACGCGCCCTACACCAAGATGGCCCACATGGTGTACCGCACCGCGGCCATGCTCTACGCCAGGATGTCGGGACGGGGCTTCTAAAGGCAGGAAGAAATAAAAAAACCCAAACCGGCCCCCTATGGGGCCGGTTTTTTTTGTGGGAAGGTCTATACCCCACAAAGTTGGTTGATTGTAATTTGTGGGGTATAAAGAAATATATACCCCACAAACTTGATATTTAGAAACTTGTGGGGTACTATGATTAACTGGAGTGCCTGGAAAAATTTATGTCAAAAAAATTGGCCCTGTAATCATCGTACTATTTTCTTTCATTGAGAATTGGCTAAAAAAAGGTGTTCTGAATTGATTAAATCGCAATCAATTCCAAAGCCCATTCTTCCAAAGGCATACTGTGAACACCGAGCCTACGACCGCAGTAATGGTGCCAAAAATGGCAAGGTTTGATTTTGACATGATTACTGCGTGAGAAGGGTTTGATCCGTGGTTATCAAACAGATATGGGAAGAGAGTCGGGACTATTATCTTGACTATCAAAGGAGGTTGATCGGGGAACTTTTGATTTCCCCAGTGGGATCGATTAAGCGGAAAAAAGGCTGGGGAGGTTGGTTCTTATACCTACATAAAAGAACGGGGGAAAAGTTTGAGGATTTTTACCTTGGCAATGAAGGCGACCCGGCGGTTCAAAAGATAGTCGAGAAAATTAAGAATCGAAAGAGACTGATTCGCGAATTGCGCTCGACGAAAAACGCCCTAAAAGTTTTGAAGGTTGGAAAAATGTCGCGAGCCCTGAAGGATTTCACCGAGCCCTTACGGAGGCTTTTCGCCGAAATGGAGGGACTTGGCCTGTTTGCAGCCGGCATTGAGCTGGTGGGAAGTTATTGCTTTAAAGTCTATCAAAGTCATTTCGGGGTGGAATGGTTTCCTTTGCGCACAGTGGACGTCGACTTCGCCATACCGATACCATATAAAGGACCATCTGCCGATTTGGAAGTGGTGCTCAAGGAACTCGGTTTCAGACAAGATTTTAGAAGCGACGGCACCATATTCTATGAAGGAAATGGGCTTAAAATAGAATTTTTACAACCGAGGAAAGGCAGCGGCACTAAAGAACCTTTGCCTGAAGTTAAAGAATTATCGACCGTGGCCATACCGCTTCCATACCTTAATATTCTGCTGGAAAATAAAGTCACGGTAACGCTCCGGGATATCGGCCTCATCGCCCTGCCTTCTTTGCCCGCATTTATGTTGCATAAGCTTTTAATCGCCGACTTGCCGGAGAGAAAAAATAAAAGTGAGAAAGACTATATACAGGCAGTGGCGGTGGCGAAAAGAATTGCCACGGACATAACTTTGATCAACGAAGTGAGTCGGATTATTCAAAGTATTCCCAGATCATGGCGGAAGAAAATTGAAAAGTCCGTCCAGAAATTGGCATCTCAAGGCGAAGGCGAAATTATTCTAGAAATTTTAGAGAGGATAAAGGGGTAAGGAGAATAGGTTGCCAAAATTTCGCCTCAGGGGGCCTCAGGGTTGAAAACCGCCCCCGTTTCCATCTGCACCTTCCATTATCTCAGCGGGATTTGTTTTAAGCGGGTATTTTGATAAGATATTAGCGTATCTAAGGAAAATACTTAAAGGAGCCATCTATGGTTGATCTGAACATGCAGGTGGTGGAGCCCGTCCAGCTCACCAAGGAGAGCCGGTTCAAATTCCGGTGTTATCCGGGGATCTCTTGCTTTACCGAGTGCTGCGGCAAAACCACCATTATCCTCACCCCTTACGATATCCTGCGGCTGAAAAACCGCCTGCGCATACCCTCAGGAGAATTTCTCGCCAAGTACACCCGCACGGAGGACCACGACAAGTCGGGGCTGCCCATGGTCATTATGGATATGCCCCGTTTTGAAGGCAGGTGCCCCTTTGTCAAGTCGGTGAGCGGCTGCGAGGTTTATAGCGACCGCCCCGCCACCTGCCGCTACTACCCCATCGGCCAGGGCACCCTCATCACCGAGCAGGGGGTGGACGAGTTTTATTTCTTCGTCCGGGAGCCCCACTGCCGGGGTTATGAGGAGGACACGGAGTGGACCGTGGCCTCCTGGCGGGAGGATCAGGGGGTGGATCTCTACGATGAGATGAACCTGCCCTGGAAGACCATGATGCTCCGCCGGGGCCAGGACGGGGGACCGGTCGCCGACGAAAAGGGCAACAAACTCTTTCACATGGTCATGTACGATCTGGATCAGTTCCGGAACTTTGTCTTTAAAAGCCGCTTCCTGCAAATCTTTGAGGTGGACGATGAAGTGAAGGAAAAGATTTGGGACGATGATGACGAGCTTCTGAAGTTCGGCTACCAATACGTGAAAATGGCATTGAAAATCGAGGATGCCGAGGCCATCCAGCCCCGCATGGGTCCCGGGCCCGGGGCCACCACCATGACTTTTTGAAGAGTTTCTGAGGGAGGAGGCCAGGGGGTTCCGGCGGGCGGGACGCCCGCCCTACGGCCCCCAGCCCCACCCCCCCCCCACCACAAAAGGACGAGCAGATGACCGGGGACAGGGCACAAACTGAAGCCCAGGAAATTGCCGAGATCCTCAAAGACTACCGGGTGGTGGCGGTGGTGGGCCTGTCCGCCGAACCCGAGCGCCCCAGCTATCGGGTGGCCCAGTACCTTAAAGAGCACGGCTACCGCATCATTCCCGTCAATCCCGGCTGCGAAGAGATTCTGGGGGAAAAGTGCTACCCCAGCCTTGAAGACATCCCTTTCCCCGTGGAGGTGGTGGACATCTTCCGCAAGGTGGAGGCCATCCCGGCTATTGTGGAGGAGGCCATCCGCCTAAAGGCCAAGGCGGTGTGGATGCAACTGGGCCTGGTGGAGCCGGCCTCAGCCCAAAAAGCCAGGAACGCAGGCCTGAAAGTGGTGATGGACCACTGCCTGAAAGTGGAGCATGCCAGGTTGTTTAAAGATTGATACCCCTTTTAAGGGTAAAGTGCACCCAGACTGAACGAGGGAGAGGTGAAATGGAGACCCTGGTTGTTAGTCTCATCGTGGGGCTGGCGAGCGCCTTCCTGGGAGCGGTGATTGCCAGTAAAGCCATGTCTCACGGGCATTACCGCTATGCCGAGAAGCGGGACCTGGAAAGCAAAAAAAAACAACTGCTCAATCTCTTCCAGGCCCTTAACGGGGAACTGACCGCCATCTGGGAACGATACATGGGGGTGGTGGGCAGCGACCTGGAGAAAGCCAAGCAGGCGGATGAGCTTCCCTTTACCGTTCTTTTTACCGCCACCCACAGCTATTTCAGCGTCTATGACAATTCCGCCCAATTCCTGGGGACCCTGGAGCCGGAGTCGGGCAAGAGAATCATTGAAACCTATGTCAACCTGAAGTCGCTTTTCGATGAACTGCAAAACTACAACCAGATGGCCCAGAAACACCGGGACGTGCGCCTGGGCGCCAACCTCAACCTCTACGAAGTGGGCCAGGTCCGGGAGGAGCTGGATAGCTTCTTCAGGCTGCTAAAAAAGAGGCATGCCCAGGTCAAAGGCCAGTGCCTCCTGACCCTGGAGATGTTGAAAGAGTTTCAGACCTTAGCCGAACAAAGCCGGACTTCCGTGAAGATCAATATTTGAGAGCTCTGGGAAGTGATGCTGAGGGAGGGGGCCAGGGGCCGTGGGCCCCTG
>Ga0299912_10000301_pt1 | contig 44858 bp, 41 predicted proteins | sample RVTome_2_FD_207667 | JGI IMG/M metagenome (GOLD analysis project Ga0299912, IMG submission 207667) | Soil microbial communities from uranium-contaminated site in the Upper Colorado River Basin, Wyoming, United States - RVT95D214 (version 2) ... | reverse complement strand
CCTCTCCATCGCTGCGCACGCCCTCCAGGAGCTGCCACACGAGGGCTCCAGCCGCACCGTCAAGGAGTGCAGTCGTTAACCAGCTCTCGTATGTCGGCACTTTGAATTCGCGCACGCCGAACTCTCCTACCACCAACGGCTTTCCCACCGAGCGAGCAATCTGAATGTGATCACGAATCCACGTGTTGCCTGATCCGTTCGAGATGTTCCACGATCCGGGATACAGGTGTATACTCGCAAAGTCAATCATGGGAACAGCCGAGTTTGTCGAAAACGAAATGCCTTCCGATCCATCAAACATCCACGATCCCCCGGCATACGCATCACCGCTATATCCGGTGCCTGTATTATCGAACCCCTCTTCACCGGTTCCCACAAGATGATTCTGATCGATGGATTTGATCAACAGCGACGTCATGACCGTCCACCGGCTGATGAGTTGGCCCGACCTGTCAGATGACCGCGGCTCGTTTGCCAGCTCCCAGCCGAATACGGCCTGCTCATTCCTGAACTGAACACCAGTGTATGTATTTGTACGTTGGAGGATCATCGCAACATACGTCTGGTACCAGCGAACGATCAGCGAGTCGCTATAGAAATCATCGTGTCCGTAGAGAGGGTCGATCCGGATCAGGTAGGATTGTCCCCTCGGACCTCTGACAATCGCTTGCCCGGCCCGGATTCCATCATGCAGCTGGTTCGTGTCGCCCTTCGCCACTGGATAATGAACACGCCAGCGTACGTATTGGTTCATACCGCCGTACTCATCCCAGCCATTGACAAGCGGTATAAGAAGCCGCACGTTGTTCATCTGTGCCTGGTACACGACAAAGTCGAGCGCGCGCAGTGCACTTTCGTTGAATGCACCCGGACGATACTGGATGACGGCAGGGTTGAGACTGTCGGGTGAATCGAAGAAGCCCCACGTCCGTATAACTCCAAGTCCAAGGGCACGAGCCGTGGAAAAGAGCGCTTTCACGGCAGCTGTATCGCCGTGGGCAGCACTCTCCATGAGATAATAGGCATTGGCTCCAAGGAAATAGAAGGGCTGGCCGTTAAGAACCAGCTTGTCGCCTGAGCGTGCAACGAATTGCACAGGCTGGGCGTGAATGTTTCCAAGAGCAGGGAGGAAAATCTGGGCGAGAATGACAATCAGCAAAGCTGCATCACAAAAATGCCTCCCGGGGAAGCGAGACTGCCCTGCTCTTCGCAAGATGCCCATTTTCCGTCCCGGCCCTATCAGCGTGCCATTCCCCGCCGATTACTTTTTGAAGAGGTACACCGTAGGAAGGAGCTTTGTCAGTTTCCCATCATACGCTGCGAATGCTTAGACGCTGAAAACAGCAGCGCTGCCTTATTCGCCGTTCCGCCTCAGTGCGCAGAGCACAATGTTGAAGGTCGGCCGCCCCTCGAGGGCTTCCTCGGTGAGCAGTTCTTCGCTCTCAGATTGTGCGGGAGAAAGTAGAGATTCTCTCAGTGAGAATCAACATGCGGATGAATGAAGCCGGGAGAATGCAGACGGTTGATAGAAACAGGAATAGAAAGACTGAAGGAAGAGTCAAGATGTTTATGAAAAGATCGCGCTGGTATGAAAACGCCGGTACTGAGGCAGGCCCGGTCTCCGTCAATGAGTTTTCATACAATCTGGTCAGCTCGTGGATCCGTTACGGCTGCTCACTCTGCGGGGGAACGGGCGGTACCGGGTGACCGGGATGGATTGCGGGAACGGGCGGCGTCTCAACGGCTTCATCCCGGTACAACGTAATGCCGTAGTATTGCTGATCCTCCGGCGGATCGACGTTCCAGTTCCCGTACGAATGTGAGTCGTCGGTTTTGAAGTGAAGTTTGTATTCCCCCTTGTCGAGCAGAACTGAAGTGTTCACCATCCGGTTCTTTCGTGCGCCGCCGGCATGGAAGGTCATGGAGTAGGTCATCTCCCACACCACGTTCCCAGTTTCCCCATCTTCAATCCATCCATAATCAACCATCTCACGGTTTTGTCCTTCGCCGACTGCATAGATGCGAACTCTTGACGTCCTGTCAAGCTTGAACCTCTCCTCCTTGTCTGCATCATCTCCCACACGTACGATCTGTGCAATAATATTCTTGTCGCGTTCCTCAACGTATCGGGCGACCATCCCCTTGCTGAACCGTTCTCCGGTGCCCATCACTGTTATACCGTAGTGCCCGGGATCGAATGGGGGAGAGGCATTCCAGCTGCCGTACGCATGCGAATCGTCGGTGACATAATTCACGATGTAGCTTCCCGGGGGCAGCGAAACGACCTCATCCACAAATCGATTCTTTGATGCCCCACCGGCGTGATATGTCCGATCTACATCCATCGACCACGCCTTGTTTCGTGTCTTTGCATCCAGGATAAACCCATAGTCGGCCATAACGCGCTTGAAATTGCTCCGCTCACCCAGGGAGTAGATTCGTACCATTGCCTCCTGCTTGAGCGTAAACCCCTCGCTGCGATTCTCGTTGTCGTGCACTTTCGTAATGCTTACAATCACATTCCGGTCTTCATTGTACGGGACCGGCTTGAAATTGTGAATTCCCTCGTCGTCCCGTGCCGACATCGTGATGCCGTAGTTCAGCGGATCAGCGGGAGGCGCTTCATTCCAATCAGCCGCCGAGTGTGAGTCGTCGGTGATGTAGTACAGCACATAGTCACCCTTCGCGAGATTCACCTCTTTTGTGCATTCGATATTCTTGGATGCTCCCCCGGCCCTGGAGCATGCACGCGATTGCATTTCCCAGACGCGTGATCGGTTTCCTGCATCCACGATCCAGCCGTAGTCAACGAGCTCGTTGTCACCCCTCTCTTCTCCGACAGCGTAGAGGCTCAATGCAGTCGGCTCCGACAGCGAGAATCCCTGTCGCACACACGCACTGTCCCCCAGGCCCACTGCCTTGAACAGCACACGCGGCATCTCTTTGGGGGGGGAAAATGTCCTGATCATGGATGCCTGTGACTCGTCAACCCGGAGATCAATACCCCACTCTCTTGATCTCTTGTTCCATTCTTTGCCCATATCCTCAGAAAACCAGTCAAAGAAAAACGAGAAAAAGTGTTTTCCGGCACCCTCAGGTATTTCAAAGAGTGGAGTGTTCCTATGATCGACATTCGTGCCGAAGTGCGTGAACATCGTGTGGTAGGTAAAGGTGCACGCTGCAAAGTACACCTCATAGCTCCCGCGCTCGAGCCGGATAGTGGCATCGAACTCACGGTTTGAGTGCAAGCGGGATGTGTTGCCGATATCCATTTTCCATACAACCTGCCGAGTGTCGGCATCAATAATCCAACCGTACGCAAACATCTGATCACTCTTATAGGTCCACCCGTAGCTTCCCCCCGCGCCGAGGGCCTTCACATGGACTGAAACAGGTTGTGGAATCTCAATGCCGGCCGATTTCACCTCGACCGCGCTGAAATCGTTTAAAGAAACAACAGCTCGCTCGCCTGCCATCAAGGGTGACTGGACACCAAGGAGGAGGAGAGCCGCCGCAGCCCTTTTGATCATACGTTTTTCATGTCATTTACGCACACACTGCCACTTACTACTACGGCTAGGTTTGTAGGTTTGTTGCGCTAGGTTTGGGCCAAAACCCGTACTTTTCTGGAATTTTGGGCATTTTTTCGTTACATAGAGCAATGGCTGAACCAGCAATACAAGTCACAGACCTCGTGAAGGTCTACCGGGAGAAGTCGAGTCACCCCGTGCGGGCGCTGGACGGGCTTACCCTCACGGTCCGAGAAGGAGAGATCTTCGGACTCCTTGGCCGCAATGGTGCTGGCAAAACCACCCTTTTGAGGATCCTCACAACGCTCATCGAGCCAACCAGCGGTCGCGTCACAATCCTGCACCGGGATGCCGTGAAAAATCCCCTCGAGGTGCGGAAAAACATTTGCGTGGTGCTGCAGGAGAATGCGGTCGAGCTCTATCTTTCGGTAAGAGACAATTTCTTCACATTCGCCCGCTTTCATTCTATTCCTGCGGGCGAGGTACGGAGTCGCACCAATCGTGTGATCGAGCAGTTCGGGCTCGGTGACTACGCGGACCAGAAAGTGATCGACCTCAGCAGCGGGCTTAAGCGCAGGGTACAGGTGGCCAAGGTCTTCATGGTTGACAAGCCGATCATCTTCCTGGACGAAGCAACGACAGGCATGGATCCAGTCAACAAGCGCGCCACCATCGACGCAATTCGTGAGCAGGCCCGACGTGGAAGGACCATTTTCCTGACCACGCACATCCTTCAGGAAGCCGAGGAGCTGTGCGACACGATTGCGATCATTGATCACGGCAAACGTCTTGCCTGCGGCAGCCTCCAGCAGATCAAATCGCTTGCCCGCCACGCACTTGATATCACCCTGACATTTGACACGCTCACCGATGCCACACTCTCCGAGCTGCGCGCGCTTCCATCGACAAAGTTCGAACACACGGACAATACCGTAGACATGTGCGTCGCGGGCGGGGAAGTCGCCGTACTCGAGCTGGTCGCGCGACTCGCACGACAGCAGCGCGTTTTACATGTGGAAATGAGCAGTGCGACGCTCGAAGATGCGTTCTTCGAGCTTCTGCGAAAGAGCGCACATCGTCCGCCGGGCACAACCGAGGACGGAGGCCTTTCGCCATGAGCATGATTATTGCCGTCATGTACAGGGAGTACCGAATCCGGACCACCAGTATGACGTGGATCTTCTATGACATGTTCATGCCGATCACCTATCTTCTGCTGTTCGGCATCGGACTCGACAAGGCCTTTCACGGCGGCATCGTCACACACGGGGTCGCAATAAGCTACAACGCGTTCTTCCTCTCCGGGGTTCTCTCGATGGCATGCTTTGGGATCGCCATCAATACTACGTACGGTTTCTTTGTTGACAGGGACAACGGGATCTTCTACGAATTTCTTACTTACCCCATGACGCGGGGAGAATTCCTGATCGGCAAGATCATGTTCAATTGCCTGCTGTCACTCGTGCAGTCACTCCTTACCATAGGTCTCGGCTCACTTCTTCTGGGCATTTCTCTCCACTGGGAGAACATCGTCTTCGTGCTGGCGGGAGTAATCCTCGGAACGGCAGGATGGTTCTTCTTCCTGACCCCCTTCGCGCTTCGGATACGCCGTAACGACATGTTCAACACGTTCCTCAATGTTGTGTATTTTGTGCTCATGTTCGCCAGCAGCATGTTCTATCCGGTCGAGGTGCTGCCGGGATGGCTCAAGGGTTTGTCGTACGCAAACCCACTCACCTGGCACACGGATACCTTGCGGTTCGCTACAATCGGTGTTGGCACGTTTGAGGTAGTAGCAGTAGAGGCACTTGCCTTTGCGCTGTTGTTGCTCATTTCGTTCTGGTTTGCCGTTCGGACTCTGCGACACGCTATTCTGAAATGATTGCATTTCGCACCCGCTCTCACTATCATAAGTAAGAAAGAGCACGCCTCCGTTTTCCCTGGGTAGATCATGCGAGAATACTTAGACCTCATCGAGCGGGTTTTGACAAATGGCACATTGAAGAAAAACCGCACCGGTGTCGATACGATATCGTGCTTTGCAGAGCACTACATGGTCGATCTGAGCAAGGGCTTTCCCCTGCTCACAACCAAGAATATCAATTTCAAGGCCATGCTCCACGAAGTGCTCTGGTATCTGTCAGGTGAAGATCACATCAGGAATCTGCGCCAATACACGAAGATCTGGGATGCATGGGCAGATGCGGAAGGAAATCTCGACACTGCCTACGGACGGTACTGGAAGAGGTTCCCGAGCGCACAAAAGAATCCGCATACCGGCAACTACGAAGTGGTCGAGATTGACCAGATCGGGAAAGTGATCGAATTGCTGAAGACCGATCCCGACTCACGTCGCATGGTAGTGACGGCGTGGGAGCCGGGGAACGCGTTCACCAGCAAGCTTCCCCCGTGCCATTACACATTCACCTTCAACGTTCAGGGAGAAAAGCTCAACTGCCATCTCACGCAGCGTTCGGGCGACATCGCAATTGGAATTCCCTTCAACCTCGCTGCATACGCTCTGCTGACGCAGATTCTCGCACAGGAGACGGGGTTCGAGGTTGGCTTCTTTAGTCACACGATTGTCGACGCTCACATCTACGTCAACCACATTGAAGGCCTCAGGGAGCAACTTGGGCGTACTCCGAAGCCGCTGCCGCGCCTCGAGATCGTTCGAAAGCCGATCGACGAGCTCACATTCGAGGACTTCACGCTGATCGGGTATGAACACTACGAGCAGATCAGGTTTGAGGTCGCGGTGTAATCCATCGACACTTAATGGTGGAACAGTTGATATGGATCGTTTGAGGAAAGATGGAGGATCGAAAATCGAGAATGAGCGTGAAGGACGCACCTATCAAAAGTATCACTGCGTGACGTGGAACGATAGATATTGTGAAACTCGCAATCATCGCCGCGATAGCAAAGAACCGTGTCATAGGCAAAGATGGCAAATTGCCCTGGCACATCTCTGAAGACCTCAAGCGCTTCAAGCGGCTCACAACCGGTCACGCAGTCCTGATGGGGCGCAGGACGTTTGAGTCCCTCGGCCAGCCGTTGCCAAACCGGAGAAACGTTGTCCTCACCTCGCGGCCGATTCCCGGCGTTGAAACGTACTCATCACTTCCCGGGGCGTTAAAGGCCCTGAAAGACCAGGAGCGCGTATTTGTCATTGGCGGTGGAAATATTTTCTCTCAGATGATAGAACGGGCAGACGAGCTCTACCTGACCGACGTTGACCAGGAGGTTCAAGGCGACGTGTTCTTCCCGCCGTATGAGCACATGATCGGGAAAACGTTTCACCTAGTTGCCCGTGAAGATCACAACGGTTATGCGTTTCTCGACTACGCCAGGCTTTCACCCCGCCGTTCTCACGAACTCTGAGGATCTTCCAGAATTCGATTCCTTCTTCCCCCCCGGAACTAAATCAATCGTTGTGCTTTTCATTTTTCGTCGTTTTCCATACCTTATATGTATGAAGTATGTTGCTGTCGGCATCATCAAGAAAGACGGGCGCATCCTGGCCTGCCAGCGAAAACGCACTGCCCGCTATCCCCTCAAGTGGGAATTTCCCGGAGGGAAGCTTGAACCCAACGAGACCGCCACAGAAGCTCTGGTCAGAGAGCTGCACGAAGAGCTATGCATTGAAGCAAGAGCGCACGAGGAGTTCTTCCAACAGGAATGGGTATATGCGGAGGGCATCGCTGAGCCGGCGAAGGATGGAGCATTCACAGTATCGTATTTCATCGTCCATTCGTTTACGGGCAACCTGGTGAACAGAGCATTCGAGCAGATCCTATGGGTAACGCCGTCACAACTTCTCACCATGGATATCCTTGAAGGAAACCGAAAGGCCATCGAGCTTCTTCTAAACCACACAGAAGGGCTGGATGAAGCGCACGAATAAATCTTCACAGAAGATTAAGAGGCCTATCCCTCTCCCTCAGATTCGAAAATTTCACACCAGGCTGCTGAAGTGGTTCATTCAGCACGGCCGTGAGTTTCCGTGGCGCGGCATCTCAGATCCCTACCGCATCCTTGTCTCAGAAATCATGTTGCAGCAAACCCAGGTCAGTCGCATCCTGCTGAAATACCACAAGTTTCTCCACAGGTTCCCCTCATTGCAGGCACTCGCGCGGGCACGCCAGCGGGACGTGGTTGTGGCCTGGAGCGGACTGGGCTACAACAACAGGGCTGTACGGCTGCGTCGGCTTGCTGAAGCAGTGTGCAGTCTCCACGGTGGTAGGATTCCCAACGACTATGATGCCCTGGCTGCATTGCCAGGCATCGGAAAATACACCGCGTACGCTTTGCTTTCTGCTGGATTCGGAGAACACGTTCCAGTCGTTGATGTGAACGTGAGACGTTTCCTTTCGAGAACCTTCTGGACAATGCGTTCGGCCCGTGAGGTGCAAAGCGACAAGAAAATCTGGCAGCTCGCAGCCTCTATCCTCCCCGATGAAAAGGTATACACATGGAATCAGGCCCTTATGGATTTCGGGGCAACCGTTTGCACGTCGCGACAGCCCCGATGTGCAGAATGTCCCGTTGCGACACTCTGCAAATCCAGAGCTTTCATGGGACGCACTTCTTCTCCGCATTCAAGGCGAGAGCCGTCGTTCAACGGGATTCCCAACCGTATCTACCGCGGCAGAATCATTGAAGTACTGCGGCACCGCGCCGCAATTCGCACGGCTGTTCTTGGAAAGATGATTTGCAGACGCTACTCTCGCAGGAACGAGAGCTGGCTGTACGGACTCCTTGCCGGCTTGCAGAGAGACGGACTGATTGGTGTACGCCAAAACGGTTCAAGGACCAACAGCTATGTTACCCTCGTATGAAGAACCGCCAGCCGCACTTTCACAGGGTGGAGGAACTTCACGCTCTCTTTGAAGAACGCAAGAACGCGATTCGCAATCGCCTTGATGAGTTCAGCCGGGTCAACCCTGACGAGTACTACTATGAGCTTGCATACTGCCTCATGACTCCTCAATCGAGCGCCGTCAACGCTGCAGTAGCTGTAGAAGCACTTAAGGCAGCAGCCTTTCTCACGAGCGATGTTGACGCATCAACTATACTCGCCCAGAAACGCCATTACATCCGTTTTCACAACACTAAGGCACGTCACCTCTGTGAAGCCAAGAGGCACTTCGCAGAGATCGCGGCTCGGCTTTCCATCGCCTCAGCCAGTTCAGAGATCCGCGAGTGGCTTGTCCATAATGTCAAGGGACTTGGATGGAAGGAGGCATCGCATCTCCTTCGAAACATCGGCCACCGTAACCTGGCCATTCTGGACAGACACATTCTGAAAAACCTAGCACATCACAACGTCCTCAAGACTATCCCGAAGACCTTGACTCCAAGAAAGTACCTTGCAATTGAGAAGAGGTTCGCTGACTTTGCGGAGACAGTAGGGATACCAATGGACGAACTGGATCTCTTGTTCTGGAGTAAGGAGACGGGCGAGATACTGAAGTAGGGATGGCGGACTATCTTTTCCGACATTATTGACAACGAACCCTCGTCCTGAGAAACAGACACGGGTGGATACTGGATTGAAAAACGGCTGAGGATGTTCGCATGAGATACACAGTCATTGGTGCGGGCATGATGGGAAGTGCAGTCGCGTACGACCTGGCGAAGCACAATCGTAGCGACGAGGTGATCCTTGCCGACATCGACTTGGAGCGCGCCACGCAGACCGCACACGCAATCGGGTCGAACGTAACGCCGTTGAGACTGGACGTCAACATCGACGGTGACCTCAAAAATACATTGCGAGGAACCACCGTTGTAATCAGCGCTGTCTCGTATTCGGTGAACTATCGCGTGACAAAAGCCGCAATCGAGGCCGGTGCACATATGTGCGATATGGGCGGCAACGATGAGGTTGTGCACCGTCAGCTCACGCTTGACACGGACGCCAGAGCAAGGGGTGTCGCTATCGTTCCGCATTGCGGATTGGCGCCGGGACTTATTAACATCCTCGCTATGCACGGAGCAAAGGAGTTTGATAATCTCGATTCCATTCACCTGCGCGTCGGGGGACTGCCGCAGCACCCGCGGCCACCGCTGAATTACCAAATTGTTTTCTCGGCAGAAGGACTGATCAACGAGTATGTCGAAAAGGCAGCGATCATCCAGGATGGAAACCGGATGACCGTGGACTCTCTGACCGGTCTTGAGGAGATTCAATTCCCGGAGCCATTCGGCGCATTGGAGGCTTTCTATACCTCGGGTGGCTTATCCATGCTGGCGCACCTCCTTGAGGGAAAAGTACAACACCTCGACTACAAGACCATTCGTTACAAGGGACACTGTGAGAGGTTCAAGACGCTGCTGGAGCTTGGATTTGCCACAAATGAGCCGGTGATCGCGGGAAGCCACGTCAAGACGAACAGGGAATTCTTCATTGACCTTCTCCGGAAGAAGCTTGACTATGGCGACACGGATGTAGTGCTGGGTCGCGCCACAATTACCGGTCGCAGGCATGGAACCGGTCATTCACTTGCGTATGAGTTCACTGATTATTATGATGAAACAACAAAAATGACCGCCATGATGCGAGCAACAGCGTTTCCGACGTCCATCATTGCACAACTTCTTGCACGGGGCATCATCACAACGCGCGGCGTCACCGTACCTGAAGTCTGCGTCCCGGGCGACATGATGATCGAAGAGCTCGCCAAGCGAAAGTTCACCATCAGCACGACGGTCACAGAGACGAGGAGGTAGGAATGCATCCGTTGTCAGTGCAAATCATCACACGCGATAGCGTCCTGCAAAAGGAGATCCAGCAGCACTATGTAGTTCAAACAAAGCACCCCCGGTGGCAAATGATCAAGATATTCATCCATGCTTTCTTTCATCTGAGATTTCGCTAACACCGTCGTTTTCCCCTTTCGTATCTTGCATTGTTCATCGATCATGGCTAACACTAACTCATTCGACATTGTCTCCGAAGTCAACCTGCAGGAGGTTGACAATGCAGTCAACCAGGCGCGGAAAGAGATCACGCAGCGGTATGACTTTAAGGGCTCACGAAGCTCCATCGAATTGAACCAGAAGGAGAAGCAGCTCACGCTTATCTCCGACGACGAGTTCAAGATGAAGAGTGTCATCGATGTACTGCAGAACAAGCTCGTCAAGAGGAGTGTGCCCCTCAAGGCGCTTGAGTACGGAAAGGTCGAGCCTGCCGCCAACAATACTGTGCGCCAGGTTATCAAGCTCCGCGTCGGTATCGACAAAGAAAACGCAAGACTGGTCGTCAAAATGATCAAGGACACGAAGCTCAAGGTGCAGGCACAGATCATGGACGACCAGGTACGTGTCAGCGGGAAAGACAAAGACGACCTGCAGGCTATCATCACAATGGTCAGGAATGCCGACCTGCCCTTCGCAACACAGTTCACCAATTACCGATGACATTGGCAATAAGATACCGATATGTGCTGTGGACTCTGCTGTTGCTCCTTCCGTCGTTCCTCGTTGCACAGGAGAATACTCTCCGCGTGGTTTTTGAGGGAGATTCTTCCCGAAACAGCTCGATCGGCACGTTCCGGCGTCAGGGTGTAGTCTACGCGTCGTTGACAGATATTGTACAGGTCTTCTCCCTTGGTTCGTTTGAGAACCCCTCTGCGCGGAAGTTAGAGCTTAAGCTACCCTCCTACCGCATCATGATCTCCGGTGGCAACCCGTTCCTGGTGGTCACAGATGGGACAAAGCGAAGAACCACGTATCAGCTTCTTTCGGCCGTCATTTATGCGGCAAGCTCTTATTTCGTGCCGCTCGCTTCGTTCCTCCCATTGTTTGACTCGATGCTTGATGCAACTGTCATCCTTGACGCCGCTGCTACCATACTTCGCGTCACAACCGCACCGAAGGTGCGCACATATGACTTCACCACGGTTCTCATGGAATTCAAGACGAACGGTATGCTTCTCCGAATCCCGGCAGTGCGGCCGCTCGAGGACTTCGAAAGCTGGCTCCACAACGACGGGTGGCTCTACGTTACGATCGCCGACGCAAAGGCTGATGTCGATGCAATTAACAGGCTGAAGCCCGCGGGACTCATTAAGCAAATCGTGGCCGTCCAGTCTCCAACGTCGGTGCAGCTTACGTTCAGGCTTTCAGGAAAGATTGCCAACACAGAAATTTCCAGAGAAGAACACTCCAACGACATTCTGATTTCCGTCAGGACTCCGAGTGACCGTGAAAAGGAGCTGCTCGAGAAACGGCAACACGAAATCCAATCGGGACTGGAAAACCAGCGGAAGAGGTGGGAGCTTGATGTCATCGTCATCGATCCTGGTCACGGGGGGTACGACCCGGGGACAATTGGCGTCACCGGGGTGAAGGAAAAAGATGTAACCCTTGCGATCGGTCTGAAGGTGGGCAGATTAATTGAAAAGAGCTTGAAAGGGGTGAGGGTCGTCTACACCCGCAAGACCGACACCTTCGTCCCGGTCTACAAACGAGGTCAGATCGCTAACGAGGCCGACGGAAAGCTTTTTATAAGCATCCATGCAAACTCCACAAAGCACAAGCCCACGCCACTGCGCGGGTTTGAGGTCTACCTCCTCCGCCCGGGTCGTACAGAGGAGGCGGTTTCAATTGCCGAGCGTGAAAACTCTGTCATCCAGCTCGAAGAGGGTTACGAGCAGCGCTACAAACAGCTCACCGACGAAAACTTTATCCTCGTCACCATGGCGCAGAGCGCCCACGTGAAAGCAAGCGAGCTCTTTGCGGACATCGCGCAAAGGGAGCTCGAGTCGCACGTCAAAGTGCCGAACCAAGGCGTGAAACAGGCAGGGTTCTACGTGCTTGTAGGCGCCTCGATGCCAAATGTTCTGGTGGAAACCGCGTATCTGTCTAACCGGGAAGACGAGAAGTTCTTGCGGAGCAATGCAGGGCAGCAAAGAATTGCAGCAGCACTCTTCAGTGCCGTGAAGAGGTATAAGCAGGAGTACGAGAAGCTGTTGCTTGAAGGAAAGGAGATCGGAGAAAACAGATAGCCTGTGTGCCCGCCTTTACTGAACCACCAACACTGGAATCGACAACATATGGCGTACCTTCGAAATGGATGCGCCGAAGAGAATGTCCCTCAGTCCGCGGTGCCCGTGAGCACCCATGACGAGCAGGTCAATCCCGGTCTGCGTGGCGAGGCGGACGAGCTGCTCCGGCACGCGCCCGAACCCGAGAACAGGCACCGTCTCGACTCCGGTCACGCGTAATTGTCGCGCGATCTCCTCGAGCTGCTCTTTATCATGACGGGCCTCGTCATCATATGCATCCTTTCCAAAGAGCTGGCCGCTCACACCCTCAACAACGTGGAATAGGTAGACTGTAGCTCCATGGTGCTTCGCAAGCGTCTGCGCGTGTGACAGCACCTTCACATCCATTGCACCGTAATCCACCGCCACACCGATCTTCGAATACGTTTGCGGGGTCAACTCCACTTTGCCGACGCTCGGAATTGCTGCTTTCCTGCGGCGCCACGATTCCGGCATAGAAATGTAGACCAAGAGGAGCGCAACACCGATAACAATCGGCACAACCGTCACCCAGAGCCACACCGCACTGCTTCCCGCCTCCTCGATCCACGCCATGACAGTCTGTGCAATCAGATTCGCATTCAACCCGACGATGATCGCAGCCGTTATCCACGCCAGAACCCTTACCCACGATCTGTTTGTAAACTCACCCATAATCCCCCGGTTACTTGTAAACCTGATAAGCGGAATGACTGCAAACGGAAGCTGGAGACTCAGCACCACCTGACTCAGTATCAGCAGGTCATAAGACCCATGCTCTCCCTTTATGCCGATGACAAGAACTGCAGGCACAATGGCAATGAGCCGGGTGGTCAATCTACGGAGCACAGGACGCATCTTGAATCGAATGAACCCCTCCATGACAATCTGCCCGGCAAGTGTTCCCGTCAGCGTCGAGCTCTGTCCGGCCGCAATGAGTGCAATGGCAAACAACGTGCCCGCCAGCGCCGTGCCGAGAAGCGGCGTCAGAAGTTCGTGTGCCTGCTGGATTTCCGTAACGACGATGCCGTTCTTGAAGAACACTGCTGCCGCAACGATCAAGATGGCCGAATTCACAAAGAACGCAGCATTCAGTGCGATGGCGGTATCAACGAGATTGTACTTGCTGGCTACTCTTCTGCCCTCTGGTGTTTGCTCCACGTTGCGTGTCTGTACGAGGGCAGAGTGAAGATACAGATTGTGCGGCATCACTGTCGCTCCGAGTATCCCCACGGCCACATACAGGCTCTCCGGAGTCAAGCGTGGCACGAAACCGTGGACTACGTTACCCCACTCCGGTTGAGAGAGGAAGATCTCAATCGCGAAACACACGCCAATGGTCGACACAAACATCAGGATGAACGCCTCCATTCTCCTGATGCCAAAGTGTTGAATAGCGAGGAACAATAATGTGTCAAAACCCGTAATGATCACGCCGTACAGCAAGGGGAGCCTGAACAGGAGACTCAGACCGATGGCAGTTCCGAGCACCTCGGCCAGATCGCACGCAGCAATAGCAATTTCGCACAGGATCCAGAGGACGTACACAACACGACGCGGATACTGTTCGCGGCATGCCTGTGCGAGGTCGCGTCCTGTCACAATTCCGAGTCGGGCTGCAAGAGTCTGGAGGAGCACAGCCATCAGGTTTGACATGAGGAGCACCCAGATGAGCTGATAGCCGAACCTGGCGCCTCCTTCCAGATCGGTCGCCCAGTTGCCCGGATCCATATACCCCACACTTACGAGGTACGCAGGCCCGGCGAACGCAAACAGCCGCTTGACCACGCCGACGTTACGTGGGATTGGAACACTGCGGTGTACTTCTGAAAGAGAAACTGTTGTCTGGTCCGTTCTCATCTGCACGCTTCTCTCATCCACTCACGCAGGTTGAACAAATATCGCCCGAGCCACATGTTTGCTCAAGAATCTTTCCTTCGCGCCCACTTTCACCACCATGGAGCCATCAAACGTCATTTTTTCCTCTACCCTGATCCTGGTGTTGAGTGTGAGACCTATTTTTGCTGCATGTTCAAGCAACTCCCCGTCGTGATCACTGACGCGAAGGATGCGCACGAAGACTCCCGCAGCACATTCCGAAAGGGGGATATCTTCCTGCACCTCGATTTCTCCCTGTGCATTCGGAATTGGATCCCCATGAGGATCCACAGTGGGCCAATGAAGGATCTTGTCGAGCCTCTGTTCCAGTTCGTCAGACGTCACATGCTCAAGCCGCTCAGCCTCTTCGTGAACCTTGTCCCATGAATAGTCAAGGAACTGCACAAGAAACATCTCCCACAGTCGATGTCTCCGGACAATCGATAGCGCCATGCGGCGGCCCCTCGGTGTCAAGCCGACTCCCTGGTAGGGCACGTAGCGGGCATACCCCTTCTCGGAGAGTCTCTTCAACATATCTGTGATTGAAGCATCGGCCAGCTTGAGCTCGCCAGCCAAGACCGAGGTAGATACTTTTTCCCCTCCACGCTCCAGCTTGTAAATGGCCTTGATGTAATCCTCGACGGTCCGGTTGGTCATGAGTGTCGCCTTCGTGCAAAGCTTTCTACTATGTGGTTTAGACGACCCTAAACTATGATTTTTGGAAACAAAACTCAAGTCGAGGACGGCATGCCGCCTGTCGGGCAGACTCCCGACCGGCGAGTCAGAATAGATGTGCAGGAAGATCGTGCGCAGCGGCAGAATCAGGCGTCAGCCCCCGGGGCGCGTCACTCTTTCCCGGAGCTGGTGGCCCTCCGTTCGAATATCTCGTCGCTCAGTCCCGAGTTGAGCCGGTAGTTGGAGTAACTGACAGTGATTGTGCCGTTGCGTGGGAGCTGGGGTCGACGGGTGGGAGTAATTTGCTCAAAAATATTGAGATCTACGGTATCAGTGGGCGCGGACGCAAAGTGCACAACCAGTGACGAGGGGAGCCAGTGCCCATCAACTTGTTGGTACCGGAACGCTGCTGTCATGATCCGCCCGTCCGGCAGCGGCGACACAAATTGGCTCGCGGTCCAATGCTCCGGATCCACATACAACAGCACATCGTGAAGCTTCGACCTGTCGGTTCTTGACTTCAACGTAAGTACCTGGACTGTTGTTCCGTCGAGGACTTCCTTTCTCACACTTTCGATTGAATATCGAGACCGCAGGCGTCCGGTACTCAGCGCCATCCCTTCCCTGGGCAACAGTGCAAAACCGTCCGTTTCGAAGTGGACCTTCTCCGGCCGCTTGAAGTACATGGTGACATGCATGGGTGGAACTTTCAACCGTTCGATATCGACGGTCACATCGAGAGTGACCGTATAGTCATCAATTCCCGCGAATCCGCCTTCCACCCTCTGAAGGATCTGGTCTCCAGAGAGCGCCGCACTCACTTGTGCGTGGCTTGCAGGAGTGATCAACAGAAGAGTAAGGAGCGATACAACCTGCTTCATGAGGACACCTGCTTTTGTTCTTGCAACGTCACAACCCTGCTATACAACGCCATGAGGAAGGTAGCCAGAACACCAATCCCGAAGAGGACGAACCAGATCGCGGTGGGACTCGCGCCTCCCTTGGCATACGTGGTGTACAACCAACCCCCAAACGTGCCGCCGATTGCCCAAGCAATAGCAATCGGAAGGAATGCATACCCCTGGAAGAGACCCTGCTGGCCTTTAGGGGCAAGGTTGGAAATGTATTCATAGTACCTTGGGGCCTGAGTCATTTCACCGATCGAGAAGACAACCAGACCGGCAATAATCGTCCACACGGTGGGATGGAGCGCGATGATGAGCCAGCAGAAACTGGACACCGCGAATCCGATGACAATCGCCCGGCGTGGCGAGAGATGCTGTGTAAGACGGTTCACTACAAGTTGAAGCAGAACGATTCCCCACGCGTCAGCAGACTCGATGATCTCGAAGGGTGCACTCGTGGAAATGAAATCGGTGATGTAGAATGGCACGATGATGAAGATCTGCCAGAACATAATCCAATAGAGTGAGAAAATAAGAAGGAAGACCATGAACTTCACATTACCAAGCACTACAACAAGGTTTTTCAGCTTTGCCCCAAGTGACTCACTTGCACCCTTTGCATCGTCGGCGATTTCTTTGTAGAAGGCAAGATTGACGAAAAACATCATCCCACAACTCACTGCTGAAACCACATACACAAATTGGATTCCAAATGCGTCGCGCACAAAAAAGGCCACAAAGGGACCGAGTGCGCCCCCCATATTTACGATCCAGTAGTACACGCCATAGCCAAGCGATTTGGTCCCAGGGGTTGATGTCACTGCAACGGTGCCGAGAACGGATGGCTTGATAAATGATCCGCCGATGGCCGTGAAAATCAGAATTACGACCATGACCCAGTACAGAGGCAATCCCTCATACAATCCTGCAAACGCATCCATCCCGGTCGAGCCAATGAGAAAATATCCAATCGCAAGTATAGAGAACGCTATGAAAAATGCCCTGCGGAATCCGAATTTATCCGCCAACGTCCCGGCGAAGACTGGAAGGAAGTAAAGAAGCCCGCCAAAGACGGAAGAGAGTTGGCCGGCTTCAATTTCCGAAAAGTTAAGGCGATTACGAAGATAGATGCTTAGGACTGCTTGCTGGCCATAGTATGCGAGTCGCTCGAACAACTCCATCCCATTGGCAACCCAAAATGTTGGGTGAAAGCCGGTGCGGATTTCCTGAACCCGCTCGCTGAGGCTCAAGGAGTCTCCTTATCGCCTGTGGTATGTGTGGGCTTTGGGAAGGGAAGTCTCTTGGGCGCAGGGTTTCACGTTATCCTCACGAGCTTTTCCTGTATCTCGCCCGTAACCTCCGGCACGCCGTCGTGACGGATGAACATATCGACTTCAGTGCGCACGGCCATTTCCCCTTCAAGGTATATTCCCGGCTCGACAGAGAAACAGGATCCCGGCACCACCTGTCGTTCGTCCTTTGTCTCAAGGTTGTCGATATTGACACCGTTGCCGTGGACCTCTTCGCCGATTGAATGACCCGTCCTGTGCAGGAAGTATTTCCCATAGCCGGCCTTCGTGACCACCCCGCGGCACGCGTCGTCCACTTGCCAGCCATAGCAGGCCTGCCCTCTGGTGAATCGATCCTGTACAAATTGAATGGCGGCATCGCGCGCCCTTCTGACGACATCGAAAATCTCCGCGTACTTCTTCGCCGGCTCATATCCAATATACCCAACCCACGTAATGTCGTAGTAAACCGCACCCTGAGTGTTTTTCTTGGCCCAGAGGTCAATGAGCACCGTGTCTCCCTGCTTGAACGGCCTTGCATTTTGAGGCGTGGACTCGAAATGTGGGTCTGCCGGATGGTCATTCGAACCGACGATCGGTGGGTCGTCCGTGACCAGACCGTTCTCGCCGAACCGACGCATGATGAACTGCTGCAGATCGTACTCGGTCATTCCGTTGCCGGTCGCCATCGCATGCCTGATCTGCTCGAAGGCCTCGCCCCGAATGCGATCAACGATCACGCCCGCTTCCTTATGCAGTCGATACCCTTCCTCGCCGATGAGGGCCTCGAACATCTGCACGAGATCTGCCGACGAGACAATCTTGTGGCCGAAGCTCCGTACCAGCTCGATGATTCCCGCATCGACAAGTGAAACATACGGAATGTTGTTCATCGGCGAGTACTGCATCGCGATTTTTTTGGGCGACCCAAGCATCTTTTTCAATGACGAGTGCAATTGCTCCCAAGACAGGAAGATACGTCTCGATCCCGGAAGGGAATCAAGTTTTCCTTTTTCCACCGTATGCACGAGCTTTCTGGGCTCGCCTTTCGCTGGAATAAAGTAGAACCAGCGTCGCGTGGTCAACTTTCCCGTTTCGAGTCCGAGCACGCGATATGCAAGAGGGTCACGATGGCGGAAATCACAAAGAAGCCAGCCGCCCAGTGCCCGGTCACGAAGTGCATGTTGTATTCGATCCAGATCCATCGAAGGTCCCTTTACCATGAATGTAATCGTACCACAGTGTCTGCGATTGAAGAGCCGCGCTCACACAGACGTATGTCAGACGTGCGGCTGGAAATGCAACAGAGCAAACGGGTCCCGGAGAGGAATATACGTGAGAAGTGTGATGGATGCTTCACTTCACGTTGAGGTCTGTGATATCAGCTCAGGATATCCTTACGAACAAAAATATACCAAGTTGCAAGGTAAAAACCAACGGAGAACGCGCCGAGGATTCCGACATGCGAGAGGATTGTCCGCCAGGAAACCGGCTGCTCAAGGACTTTCTGCCAGACGTTGATATAGGTTGTAAAGAGGTACGGGCGAACTGCCACGAAGAGGTCAACCGGGACTGTGGAAACCACCAGGAACACAATGATCACCGCCATGGTACCGATGATTGGACCGATCGCATTTTCAACAAGCGACGAAAGCAGAAACGCCAGCGATGCAACACACCACATGCTCCACGTTGCAAGTAGGAAGGCGAGACACAGTCGCCACGGAACGTCAGCCGCGGGAAGAATGATCAGCGACCTCCCGGCTACGATCAGATCTCCCGTACCGAAGAGCGCAATACCAAGGCCGACGGCAAGCAGGACAAGAAATAACACCAGGGTCAATGTGTACAACAGCGTTGTGATGTATTTGACAAACAAAATTCGTGTTCTGGACGTGGGACCGATCAGGATGAGGCGGAACGTTCCTCCGGTGGCCTCACCCGCAAGCTGGTCGCCGGCAACAAGACTGATGAGGAAGGGGATGTGTATCCAGAGACTGTTCATGATAAAGTTGGTAATGAAGTAGCCATTGAAGAGCTTTCCGACGAAGTAGAAGTCCTGCTCAAGACCCCGTGTCATAGCCTTCACGATCGAGCCGCCTTCCATCTTGAAGCCGATCTCCACCAGAGGTACCAACACCCCGATTGCGATGAAGCCGATGTACGTGCGCCATTTCAGGTAGGTTTTGAGCACCTCGTTGTAGAGAATTGCCGTCATACTGTATCTGCTTCGAGAATGTCAGGTTTCACGCCTGTAGTCAGGCTTCCTGGGTGTGAGCTCTGTGGCCCCTTCGGTGATAGAAAGGAAATACTCTTCCAGCGACCGTTGCGGGATAAGCGCGTGCACATCGACACCTCCTGCAACGAGGGCGCCGTTCAGCGCACCTGTTTGCTCCAGCGGCATACCGATTTCAAGAAACCGATCTTCCTGTTTCACACCGGTGACGAACTGCAGGCGTTTGATGATCTCCGTTGCCAGCTCGACAGGCCGCGCATCTACCCTCACATGATTATTGCCAGTGTTCAGCAAATCGTGCACGTTGCCCTGGACAATGAGTTTTCCTGCATTGATGATTGCCATGCTCGTCGCAGTTTGCTCTATCTCGCTCAACAGATGCGATGAGAGGAACACGGTGATCACTCGTTCGGCGGAGAGCCGTCGAATGAGATGGCGCACTTCCTTGATGCCCTGAGGATCAAGGCCCGTGGTGGGTTCATCGAGCACAATGAACTCTGGGTTGCACAGCAGTGCTTGCGCAATTCCCAGACGCTGCTTCATGCCGTGGGAGTACGTCTTCACTTTCTCCATTGCCCGGTCTGTCAGCCCAACGACGTCGAGCGCCCCTTCAATTGCCCGGCGGTTAGCCCCGTTCCTCAGTGAAGCAACGATCTCCAGATTCTTCATGCCCGAGAGATAGGGATAGAAATCGGCGCGCTCCACGAGTCCGCCCACACGCGACAACACCTCGCGCCTGTGGCGTACCAGCGACTTACCGAAGAGCTCGATCCTGCCGGCCGTCGGCGTGATCAGAGACAAGATCATGCGGATTGTCGTACTCTTGCCCGCACCATTCGGTCCAAGGAATCCGAAGACCTCGCCGCGCGAGACGCACAGGCTCAGGTCTTCCACAGCCATGCGATTCTTGAACCGCTTGCTCAGATGAAATGTTTGGAGCACCATGTCTGCGGACATTGACTCTGCGGACTACTTTGACTATCTTATTGGGTAACTTCCCTTGCCAATGTCACAGCCTTGCATCAGCTGTGGTGACCAGCGCAAGGTTCAGTATCCACCCCCAGGACCGGGATGAAAAAGAAGAACCGTACACGCAAATCCCGTCGCCGCACCATTCACCGTCCTGCCGCACATTCGCCTGCGAGATCACTTGTCGAGAGGGTTAAAAAGAACATCCTTTTCACGAACGTTCCCGACAAAACCCTCACCGCCATTGCACCAAAGCTTGTACAGCGACGTTTCAAGCCCGGAAAGGTGATCTTCAATGAGCTCACCCGGGGGCGCAGCCTGTATCTGATACTTCAGGGCCGGGTGCGCATCAAGAAATATACGAAATACGGAATTGAGTCGCTGCTTGCAGTACTGCACACGGGGGATTTTTTTGGCGAGCTTTCGATCATCGATGGGCTGCCGCGTTCCGCGCGGGCAGAGGCAATGGACGATTGCACAATAGTGGAGTTCAGCTCCCCCGATTTCCGTTCGCTGATCAAAGAGAGCGATGCATTCACCTTTAACCTTCTTAAGAACCTCGCGCTCAGACTCCGTACCATCGACCAAACATTTGTCCTTGAACTCGAGCGCAATGCCCTCGCCTCGAAGATCGAAATGGAAAAACTGACCATGCTTGTCAGTGCGAGCAAAACCGTTAATTCGACTCTCGACATCAACAAGCTGCTCGGCCTCATTCTCGAAGCTGCAACCCGTGCCACGAAAGCAGACCGCGGAACGGTCTATCTGCGCGACGAAAAAAACAATCAAATCTGGTCGGAGGTTGCCCAGGGGGAAAATATGCTGGACATCCGGCTTCCAATTGGCAAGGGACTGGCCGGTTACGTTGCCAAAACAGGGCAGATCGTCAACATCGCCGACGTGTACAAGGATTCCCGCTTCGATCCGGAAATCGATAGGCGCAGTGGCTACAAGACACACACCATGCTCTGCATGCCGATGCGGAACAAGGAAGAAAAGATCGTCGGCGTTATCCAACTCTTGAACAAGTTCCACGGATCGTTCACACCCGGTGACGAATCGTTCATCGATGCTCTCTCAGTGCATGCGGCTATTGCTGTGGAAAATGTGCGCATGGCTCGTGAGATGATTCGCAGCGAGCGTCTGTCGGCCGTCGGGAGGATGGCGAGTACGATCATCCATGATATCAAGAACCCGATGGCAACCCTTCACACGTATGCACAAATCATCAAGAGAAAATCGGAATCCGCCGAAGCCGCAGAAATCGCCGACCAGATGATCCACCAGGTAGATCGTTTTGTGAAGATGACACAAGAGGTTCTTGACTTCTCGCGCGGAATCAGCGAGATGACCATAGAACGAGTCAATCTCGGTAACGTGTTGGACGGGGCTCTGAAGTTCATCAGGGCTGATTTCACCAAGGGCAACCTCACGCTCGTGCAGAACTTCGAGTACTCGGGGGAGTGCAGCCTTGATGTGGAAAAGATACACCGTGCAGTCTATAATATCGCAAGCAATGCCGTGGATGCCATGCCCGACGGAGGCTCACTCACGGTGCATACACGAAAAGTGGACGATCGCGTCGAGATAGAATTCACCGACACAGGCAAAGGAATTCCCGATGAGATCAAGCCGAGAGTCCTTGAACCATTTTTCACATTTGGAAAGAAGCATGGTACCGGTCTTGGGCTTGCGATTGTGAAGAAGATTGTCGAAGACCACCACGGGGAGATCGCCATAGCGTCCAAGCCGGGCCAAGGAACAACTATTTGCCTTTCTCTCCCTCTGACCATATAGTCCTCTCGTATCCCGCAACTTTTTTCTCCAGAGTGCAACGCTTGTGCCCATGTTTCCTTGAAGTTCCCTGATAAAATGCATATCTTTGTATTCGGTTTGCTCGGCGCTCTCTCGCACCGACATTCAGCGGAATCGGCAGACGCGTCCCACAAACGCAAAAAGAAGGAGATTCTCCACGGGCACGTGGCGAAATTGGCAGACGCGCTAGCCTTAGGAGCTAGTGGGGCAACCCGTGTGGGTTCAAGTCCCTCCGTGCCCACATGCGTTTGCGGGATAGTGCGATCCGTGGGGGTTCAAGTCCCCCTCTACCCACGACAATTCTTTCGAGGGCAAAAAGCCGCGGGGGGTACTCAGCTATAGGCTGATGCTTGCCAGCCCAGACGAATACGCAGAGTCAGTGGAAGCCCGGGGATTTGCGTGAAGTGAAAGCTCCAGAGCATAACTGTTTCTTGATCATTACGGACATACACATTGGAAGTCAACATTAATTCACTTTCTGAGGTTCTCTACGAGGCAGATATCCTTGTCACAAACGAGGAGCTGCAACCTCACTTCGAGCGAGCATACGAGGAGTACCGGCCGAAGGCCGAAGTGAGGGGGTTCCGCAAAGGCAGGGTTCCCCTTGACATGATCAGGCGGTTGTTTGGCGAGGCGATCGAGTACAAGGCTCTCGACACGGTAGCCAACGACGTGTACCGCCAGGCGATGACCGAGCGGAATATTCGCCCCCTCGGCCAGCCATCGATGGTCGATATGGACTTCCAGCGCGGCCAGCATCTTCGCTTCAAGATCAAATATGAAGTGAAACCGGAGATCACACTGAAAAATTACAAGGGCCTAAAGATCGAGAAGCCGATCCACACGGTCACCGATGCCGAAGTCGATGCCGAGGTCGTGCACCTCCGGCGTGTGAACAGCACGTCTGCCGAGGTGCCTTCTGTCACCGACGCCGAGCACATCGTGACCGCCGATGTGCAGGAACTTGATGAGGCAGGTACCCCGCTCATCGGCAAGAAATCGGCAAACGTCAGGTTCTATCTGGCCGACGAGACACTGGCGAGGGAGATCAAAGACGCACTTCATACAGCAAAGGCCGGAGGCGTATATCGCGCCACGGTGGAATCCAAACACGGCACCCACACCCACCCCATGCACCTTGCGATGACGGCAACCAAGATTGAAAAAGTGCATCTTCCTGAGTTTGATGAAGCCCTTGTGAAAAAACTGACAGGGAACAGGGTTACGTCGCCCGAAGAGTTCCTGAAGAACCTCCGCAGCGACATTCAACGGTACTGGGACGATCAGGCAGAACGGCAAGTAGACGACGCAATTATCGGAGAGATCGTCCGCGAGCATGAATTCCCTGTACCTGAAACGCTTGCAAACAGCGTCCTTGATGCTCTTGTCGACGACATCCGTTCGAAGTCGCGCGACAAGGGCCTGCCGAAAGATTTCGACGAACAGAAATTCCGTGAGGAAAACCGCGCATACGCGATACAGCAGGCCAAGTGGCTGCTGCTGAGGGAACACATAGCAGAGACCGAGCAGATATCCGTTACCGACACAGAAATCGAACAGCTGGCGCAGTCCGATGCAGTGCGGACAGGCATCGCAAAGGACCGGCTGCTTGACTACTACAGAAATACCGGAGCAGTCAGTGAGCGGGTACTCTCCGACAAGATTCTTTCCTTTCTGAAAAATCACGCGAAGATCTCTGAAAAGGTGATGGCAGCCCACGCACTCAATACATAAGGAACCAGAGAGCAATGAATGGTACAATCTTCGACCAGTTGATCCCCATGGTCGTGGAGCAGACAGGTCGTGGCGAACGGGCCTACGACATCTTCTCCCGCCTTCTGAAGGAACGCATCGTTTTCATCGGAACACCAGTTGACGACAATGTTGCCAGTCTGGTGATTGCACAGTTGTTGTTTCTCCAATCAGAAGACCCCGACAAGGACATTAATGTCTATATTAACACCCCCGGCGGCAGCGTTTCGTCAGGTCTTGCGATTTATGACACCATACAGTATATTCGTCCTGCCGTTGCCACAACCTGCATCGGGCTGGCGGCAAGCATGGGGGCCGTTCTCCTTGCCGGCGGCACCAAGGGGAAACGGTCGGCCCTCCCGAATGCGCGCATCTTGATCCACCAACCATGGGGCGGGGTACAGGGAACAGCATCCGACATCAGCATCCAGGCGGAAGAGATCCTGCGCACAAAGCGACGACTGAACGAGATCCTTGCGTTCCATAGCAACCGGCCTGTTGAGCAGGTTGAGAAGGACACAGACCGTGACCGGTACCTTTCCGCCGAGGAAGCAAAGACCTACGGGCTAATCGACAACGTGTACGTGAAGAACACTGCTGACGTCAAGAAGTAAACGGAGATGTCAGAGAGATGACTCAACGACAACGAGGTAGCGAGAAGATCCACTGCTCCTTCTGTGGAAGAAGTCCGGAGGAGGTCCAGAGCATCATTGCGGGGCCAGATGTGTACATTTGTGACATCTGTGTCTCGAGCTCCATTGACATCATCCGAAAGAACCTCTCGGCTTTTCCCGCCCGCCGGCTGGCACACGGCACTCCCACCCCGATCCAGATCAAAAAGGCGCTCGACGATTACGTCATCGGCCAAGAGCTGGCAAAGAGGAGTCTTGCCGTTGCAGTCTACAACCATTACAAGCGGATCGACTCCAGAGATCATTTCTACGGCCTCGATGACGTTGAAATCGAGAAGACCAACATTCTCCTGATCGGAGCGACGGGAACCGGCAAAACGCTACTTGCACAAACGCTCGCAAAGATACTTGACCTCCCCTTTGCAATCGCCGATGCAACCACGCTGACTGAAGCCGGCTATGTCGGCGACGATGTGGAAACGATCCTTGTCCACCTGCTGCAAAATGCCGAGTACAACGTTGAGAAGGCGGAGCGGGGCATCGTCTACATCGACGAGATCGACAAGATTGCACGCAAGAGCGACAGTGCTTCCATTACCCGCGACGTCTCTGGCGAAGGCGTCCAGCAGGCGCTCCTGAAAATTCTCGAAGGGACGATCGCAGGCGTTCCTCCGAAGGGCGGACGCAAGCATCCCGAGCAGAGCCTGATTAACATCAACACGCGCAACATTCTCTTCGTTTGCGGCGGCACATTTGAAGGACTCGAAAAAATCGTCGCACGGCGTGTGAACCAGAATCCAATGGGCTTCGGTGCCGACATTAAAGGAAAGAAAGAAGAGACCGCCGACCACTTCCTCCCGCTTGTTCAACCGGAGGACCTTGTGAAGTATGGCATGATACCGGAATTTGTGGGAAGGCTGCCCCTGATCTCTTCGCTTCATTCTCTCGGAGAAGATGCGCTGTTCAGCATCCTCACCGAGCCGAAGAACGCGATTACCAAGCAGTACAAGAAGCTGTTCCTGATGGAGGGGGTTGAGCTGGAGTTTGAGGATGAGGCACTGCGAGCGGTTGTTCGCAAGGCCAACGAGCGGGGTACAGGTGCCCGTGCGCTGCGTTCAATTATCGAAGATGTCATGCTCGACATCATGTACAATTTGCCCGATCGAGAGAACGTCGCTACCTGCACGATCACCAAGGATGTGATCCTCCAAAAAAAAGACCCAATCTACACGTTTCAGGAGCGAAAACAATCGGCGTGATGCGGTGCTCCAACTGTGATGTCAGAATATCCCCCGCGAGCTCGATTGCTTCGTAAGCTTGACATCCTGCAATTGCGGCGCTTTCAAACGTATCTCTATCCTGTAATACCTGTACTGGCCCGTCGGCACCCAGCTAAAATTCAATTCCCAGCAGTGGAGATCTCTGTACACTGTCACCAATGGTGCAGCAAACTGCTTGTTGATGATGTCATAGTTCGTGCTGGCATTGATCTTCCAGAACTCGGTAAGGTTGAACCCAAGTCCGACGGACAAGTTGGAGCTTCGAAACTTGAAGCGCGGATCACTCTGACTCTGGCTGTAGTTCCAGGTCAAATCCAGATTCCATGGAATGCTGAAATCCGGCTCTTCTTCAGCATACAATCCAACGTAACTACTCTTCTGCTGTTTCCCCAGTGAGTCGGCTTCTGACTGCAATGGGCCGGCTTTCGTTTCCTTCTTCTCCCCGCTGAAGCGAGTCCCGATCTGAACACCAAAGCTGGTGAGTTGGGCCAGTCGGCCCTCCTCTTTAGCGAGAAACTTGTTGACCCGTTGCCCAATTCCGGTTGCGGGATTGACCTCAAACTTGTACAGATTGAACCGGCTGTTTCCGCCAATTGACAGATACTGTCCGATGCTTGTTCGAAAATCCATACTCAACTCACTGAATTTCAGGCTGTCTGCCGCAAAGTTGTACCCAATGCCCAGGTTCAGATTGAGCAGCTGGAACTTGTTATCCGGCTTCGAGGTATCTTCCGACGCTGTCTTCATCTCGAACACGTTTCCTATACCCAGACCGATTGCCTGGCGTTCTACGGCTGGCGCACCGCCAAAGACCTCCCGCTGGTACACATCGTACCGGAACTCCTGCCCGGTCGTGTCCCTGTAGCTTCCGTAGTATCCAAAGTGTTGTTGGGAAAAATCAGGCTGATACGTGTACGAAACGGATGGCGTCACCTGATGCCGGATTCCTTTAATCCCAAAAATCCCGGGTTGAAAGACGCCGTACACCTTCGTGCTCGCGGAGACTCCTGTGTCATAGAACCTGACTGCATTGAGCCCTTTGACCTCACTATCGATCACCGCGTTTGTTGCCGGGTCCACTGTCTTCCTGGTACTCCTGTCATACCACTTCTCGGTGTAGTTGAAAAACGGAGTGAAGTTGAAGTACCCAACCTTGAGTGCAAAATTGACCGGCAATGTGTGGAGAATCCCGCGGTGTTCTTCAATCCTGTATCCATCAGCAAGCTTAGTTTTTGTCCGGTTGTTCGTAAACTGACCGCCGTAGCTGTACCCGATCAGCTCATACCATGGTTGTTCGGCAGACGTTGATCCACGTTTTCCGAATCGGAACGGAAAACTCTGGCTACGATTGAAGCTTATGCCTGGAAGGATTTCGCTCACTTCAACCTGTCCGGCTTCGGCCTGAAGATTCTGGTCACGATGGATATTGACTGACATGCTATTCGGTGTACCTTCCCATGACTTTGTCAGCGTGGCATTAGACACGACGTTTTGCCGCAACAGGTCATTCAGGTTGTTGCTTGTTTGCTGGAAGTACGAACCGCTTGTAAAGGTAAAGTCGACAACGAGTCGAGTTGTAGGATCAAATTCCTGGTTATGGTTAACACGAATATTAAACAGCTTCTGGGTGCCATAACCGAGATCTCCCCGCTCACCGGTGATGGACCGAGCGTAGGAGCCGCTGAGGCTTCCCGTAAAGTCGTATCGCAGGGCATACCGAAAATCGGAGTAGAGCACCCAGCTTCCCTTTGTGTAACCGTCGCCGCGTACGTTCCAATCCATGTAATCATTCATTGCCCAATAATAGCCGAGATGAAGTAGATACCGCCCGCGGGAACTCTCACCGTACGCAGGTGCAATGATCCCCGACCTGCGCCCACGCTGATTGGGAAAGACTCCAAAAGGCAGGGCGAAGACCGGCACGTCGGCAATGTAGAAGTACACCGGCCGGGCAACCACCTTGTCTTTCACCGTCACCTTCATCTCGGGACTGGCAAAGTAATAGTGCGGATGGTCGAGGTCACATGTTGTATACCGTCCTCCCGCAACAAACAGAACATCTGTTGCAATCTTCTTTATTGCTTCTCCATAGTAGAACCCCTTCTCGATCTGCGTCTTCCCAACGTTGATTTTCCCTTTCTTCGTTTTGAAGTTGTACGAAACTTCAGAACCGTGATATGTCTCGCCTGCGTCAATGAGGTCTGGTATACCGCGAAGCTTGCCGCCCGACGTGTCAGATGTGTCTGGCACCCCACGGGCATTGAGCATTGAAGTATTCCAGTTGATATCGATCCGCTCAGCTTTCAGACCAAGTTCCTTATACCGGATGTTTCCCTTCCCGAACATATACATCGTTTTGTCGGCAAGTGAATATACAATTGAATCGGAGGCAGAGTATGCTACCACCGAGTCGATTCCTGAGGGTGACCGCGCTTGCAGGAGCGTATCGCGCGCAGCACCGGGAGCCCTGAGAGTGTCCTGCATTGTGCTTGCACTCTCACTTCGGGTCTGCGCAACCGCGGTTGCGGCGGGCTGGAGCATCAAAGCCCAGGCGAGAAACAGCACACGTCGGCATTGAGCACCTCTGCACACCATCTCAGCGTTTCCTCGATTTCCACCACTGGTTCAGCCGAATCCGTATATCTTTCTCACGACCGTTGTCCGTCGGTCTGTAGTAGATTTTCGTCTTCAGACCATCGGGCAGGTACTGTTGCTCGACAAAATTCCGCTGGAACTCGTGACTGTACTTGTAGTCCTCACCGTATCCAAGTTGTTCCATCAATTTCGTCGGAGCGTTCCGCAGGTGCAAGGGTACGGGCTCATCGGGCTTCGTTGTAACGTCACCCATTGCGTCGCTGATTGCGGCGTAGGAGGCGTTGCTTTTCGGGCAGGACGCAAGGTATGTCGCAGTCTGCGCAAGCACAATCCTCGCCTCGGGCATGCCGATGTAATCGACTGCCGCGAAGCAAGATGCGGCAAGTGTCAGCCCGTATGGATCGGCATTGCCAATGTCTTCGGAGGCAAGGACAATCATCCGACGCGCAATGAACTTGGGATCCTCACCACCTTCCAGCATACGGGCAAGCCAGTACACCGCCGCGTCCGGATCACTGCCTCGAACGCTCTTGATGAATGCAGATATGATGTTGTAATGCTCCTCGCCCCCCTTGTCATACTTCACGTACTTGCGTTGAAATGCCTCCTCGATCTGCTTCTTGCCGATTATCAGTCTTTTCTGCGCATCGGGTCCTGCGAGACTTACCGATGTCTCCAGTCCGTTCAACACCATTCGTGCATCGCCGCCTGCAAGAAAGATCAAATAGTCTCTGTCGTTGACAACAATCGGCCTCTTGCTCAAGACCGTGTCAACGTGGATAGCCCGATCGATGATGCGGTTCAGGTGTTCTGTCGTGAGAGGCTGTAGCACGTAGATCCGACAGCGTGAGAGCAGGGGAGAGATTACTTCAAAGGAAGGGTTTTCGGTCGTCGCGCCGATGAGAATGATCAATCCATCCTCTACACTGTGCAGCAGCGCGTCCTGCTGCGCCTTGTTAAACCTGTGTATCTCATCGATGAACAGGATCGTTTTTCGTGCAAAGCGCTTCCGGTTTAATTCCGCCTTTTGCAGAACTTCGCGCACATCTTTCACACCTGACGAGACAGCATTCAATTGGAAAAAGTCGGCCTTTGTGTGCTGCGCGACGATTCGGGCCAGCGTTGTCTTTCCGCTGCCGGGAGGACCCCAGAAAATCATTGACGGGAGCTGGTCGCTTTCGATCAGCACTCTCAGCGGCTTTCCTTCATCGAGCAGATGCTCCTGGCCTACGAAATCAGAGAGTGTGCGCGGACGAACACGTTCAGCGAGCGGAGCGTTTGACGATGGTGAGAACTGGGGGACTGTGGGTTCGAAGAGTTCCATTCTTGGAATTTCTGCGCCTGAGGCACCCGACTGCTATACGCGCTCGGACCCGTCGGGCAGAGCCGTTGGCCGCATCACGGGGCGGGCATCCGCCTCCGGCGGAGGATTACGAATTGTCCGTCCCGACAGTACAGTTACCTGACGAGACCTCCGCCTGCGGTGGGCAGGTTGCCTGCCCCATTTGATCAACGGGGGTAAGGCCCGGCAAAGCCGGGTCGCGCGGGCGTCTCGTTGAAGCCACACGGAAGAATCGCGAATCAGCGGGCGCAATCCGAAATCAGTGCAAGTGTACAGCCAGGGGCATCACTTCTTTTTGCTGATCTTGTACACCGTTTCCCCTTCCCGGTGCATACCGTAGTTTTCGCGTGCAACTTTCTCCATCGCTCGCTTGTCACCATCAAGCGCCTTCGAGTCCACCTGCAGACGCTTTCCTTCTTCCTCGGCATGCTGAATCTTCATTTCGAGGTCGGCTTTCTGGTGTTGAAGCTTGAGCCGCTGAACAATCCCGCGATTCCCGAAGAGGAGAAAGAGCAGTATCGGCACTCCAACGATGATGCCGGCAACAAGTCGCTTGTTCTTCAGAAACTTTTTGGCCAACGCACGGACATCGTGCTTGCTTTTATCTTTGCGATAGAAGAGATCGTTCACTGGTACCCGTCCAAGGAACACTTGCTAAGCGTAACACAAATGTACTACTTATTCAAAGTGTTTGCAAGCGAGCGCAGGAGTGGGACTGAAAAGGAATCTGCAGGCGGGAAAGAGACCTCTTGCCTCAGCTTTTGTACCAATCCCTGGCTGGATGGTAAGAGGTCTTGAGAGAGTTTTTCTCACGGTGCCTCTCGATGGCAAGCGTGATCAGCCGGTCGAGGAGCTCGGCGTATGAAATGCCAGATGCTTCCCACAGCTTGGGGTACATGCTGATGGAAGTGAAACCGGGGATCGTATTGATCTCGTTAAGGTAGACCCTGTGCGTTTTCCTCGTTACAAAGAAATCAACTCGCGCCATCCCCGCACAGTCCAGTGTTTTGTATGCAGCCCGTGCCACCCGCTGCACCTCGGTAACGACTTTCCCGGGAAGCTCGGCGGGAATGATTGACCGGGATTTTCCGTCCACATACTTGGCATCGTAGTCATAGAATTCGTTGGACGGTATAATCTCACCCGGGACGGAGACAACCGGCGCCTCGTTGCCAAGGACACTACACTCGATCTCACGTGCATTCTTCACACCTTGCTCGATGATGACTTTCAGGTCGTACTCGCACGCAAGGGCGATTGCAGTACCCAGCTCCGACCTGTTGTGCGCCTTTGAAATGCCGACACTGGAGCCGGTATTCGCCGGCTTGACGAACAAGGGGTACTTGAGTTTTTTTTCAACAGCAGCAATGACCTTCCTCGGACTCTCTTTGCACATGTGCGAAAGGAACCAGACGTACTTTGGCCCGCGCAATCCCGCGTGCTCAAAGAGCTGCTTCTGGAGGATTTTATCCATGCCGATAGCAGATGCCAGCACTCCGGCACCAACATACGGCACGTTCGCCAGCTCCAGCAGACCCTGCAGCGTTCCGTCCTCGCCATACCGGCCGTGCACAACAGGAAAAATGACATCGACGCCCACTTCTGAGGAACCCGGGCCGTCCGCTGAAATGAGCGCCTGCCTGTTGGGTTCAGGCGCCAGAAACCGTTCGGGTTCCTGAGCGAGGCCATCCTTGGACTTGAGCAATTGAAGCGCACGCGCCGAGCTCACCCAGCGCCCTTCCTGCGTGATACCGATCGGCACGACGTCGTACTTGTCCCTGTCGAGGGCACTGATGACCGAGGTTGCTGAGACGAGCGACACCTCATGCTCGCCGGATCGACCGCCGAATACGACGCCGACTTTTAGTTTTCTACCTGGTTTTTGGTATGGAGATTCCCCGTCCATTTAGGTTCCGCGCAATATGACTGCCGAAGGCTTACACATCCTTGTCACATGCCGAAAAGGCGTAAGGTTATAATAGCGAAAAGAGGAGTGAGTTTCAACGAAGGATGGCCGGAGAAGTGCTATTACAAGTCGAGAAGAGGGGCAACAAGCACGGCAAGTTGCTCGAACGATTGTGCATCAATACGGTTGTGCATCAGTCTTCCCTGCCTGTCATAGATGAAGGTGGCAGGAATTGCTCCGCTCCAACCTCCGTAGACGGAATTGATGAACACCTCGTCGTCAGTTGACTTCTTGATATACGTGGGAAAATCAACCTTCATTCGGCGCAAGAATGCGCTCACCTGAGGGAGAGACTTCTTTGGGTGGTCGATCGAAACGAAGACGAGCTCAAGTCCTTTGTCTCTATACGTTCTCTGCAACTTCAGCAGGCCAGGAAACTCCTCAATACAGGGCGTGCACCATGTCGCCCAAAAGTTCAGCACAACAACTTTTCCTTTGAATTCCGCGACCAGGTGCTTCAGGCCCGCTTCATCAACCTGGAGGATCTGAGGCTGCACAGAAGGATGGGGCTGTCTCTCCAGGCTGGAAGCAGCTGCCGCAACCCACACAAGAAGAAAACCGACAACGACAAGGCGACGCATCGGCTCTACTTCTTCACGCGCTTGATTGTGCAGCCGAACGCTTTGGTCTCGGCGCGAGGGACCTCCTTGCCGGCAACCAGTGCATCCAGCGCCACACGGAGGTCCTGCGATGTGATCTCGTCAAGGTCCCTGTTGTCGTCGATTCTACCATGATAGTGCAGGATTCCCTTCCCGTCCACCACGAATATCTCCGGCGTCACCTGTGCCCCGTAAGCATCCGCAATAAGGTTGTTCACATCCTTCAACACGGGGAACTTGAATCTATGCTTGTTGGAATGCTCCTTGACCTCGTCAACGCTCTCTTGCTTGTTCGAGTTGATAGCGACAAACGCGATGCCCTTCGACGCATAGTCATTTTGCAGCTGCACCATACGCTCGTTATAAGCATTTGAAACCGGGCATTGAGTCGCAATGAACATAATCACCGCATACTTGGCCTTGATGTATTCGTCCAGTGAATGATCTTTTCCTTCGACATCTTTCAACGTAAAGGAAGGGACTTTTGTCCCCGGTTTCGTTGGCTCGGCACTGCCGGAAAAAGCCATCAGACTCCAGATAACTGAAACGACAACGACGAACATCATCGCAATCACAATGCTCTTCTTTTTCATCACTCCTCCTCTTGTCCTGGACGTGGTTGTTTGTTTTCTCTCCTACCCTTTGATCCATTCCTCCGCGATTTGAACAGCATTCGTTGCAGCACCCTTTCGGAGGTTGTCGGCAACAATCCACATATTGAGCCCGTTGAGCACTGTGGCATCCCTGCGCAGCCGGCCGACGAACACTTCATCGCGATCCCATGCAGTAATAGGCATTGGATATTCGGACCGGCAAGGTTCATCTTGCAGAATCACCCCCGGAGCGGATCGCAGTGTTTCCCTGACCTCCTCGAGATCGAACGGCCGTTCAAATTCCACGTTCACCGACTCGCTGTGACCTCCATACACGGGAACCCGCACACACGTAGGACTCACCTTTACGGTATCGTCTCCCAAGATCTTCTTCGTTTCTTCCACCATCTTGTATTCTTCCCTGGTGTAGCCGTCGTCGAAGAAGATGTCAACCTGCGGCAGGATATTGTATGCAATTTGATGAGGGAATTTTTTCTCCCTCAAAGGCCTTTTCGCTACTTCAAGCTCAAGCTGCGAGAGCCCCTTCTGACCTGCCCCCGTAACCGATTGGTATGTTGAAACGACGACTCTTCTGATCCTCCAGCGGTCGTGCAACGGCTTGAGGGCAACAACCATCTGAATAGTAGAACAATTCGGATTGGCAATAATTCCCTTGTGACGGAAAATCGTCTCCCGGTTTACCTCGGGAACTACCAGCGGCACCTCAGGATCCATGCGAAACGCGCTGCTGTTGTCGATGACCAGCGTGCCGGCCCGGACGGCATGCGGGGCATATTCTTTGCTCACTGCGCCGCCGGCAGAAAACAGCGCAACATCGACCCCGGAAAACGAATCCGGTGTCAACGTATGGACAGGGTGGGACATACCGGCAAAGGTCAGCATTGTCCCTTCAGACCGTGCGGAGGCAAGGAGAACGAGGTTGCCAACAGGGAACTTGCGCTCTTCAAGGATTTGGATCATCTTCCGGCCGACCAATCCTGTCGCGCCCACAACTGCGGTGTTGTACCTTCGCATGTGCCCTTCCTTTGTTGTTGTCACAATTGATCAAGCGTTTCCCGTTCACGGATCACCGTACACGCCTCGCCGTCGACCAGCACTTCTGCCGGACGAGGGCGGGCATTGTAGTTGGACGCGAGGACATACCCGTAGGCCCCCGCGCACATGAGCGCGAGATACTCTCCACGGTGAGCACGCGGCAGTACACGATCGAGGGCGAAGAAATCTCCGGACTCGCAGAGTGGTCCGACGACATCCACCTTCTCGAACGGGTCCGCATTGATTCGAAGCGGGATGATCTGGTGATACGCATTATACAAACTCGGCCGTATCAAGTCGTTCATACCGCCGTCGACAACAATGAAGATTTTCTCACCGGTAACCTTACGGTATATCACTTTCACAAGCAGCACGCCGGCATGAGCCATAATGGACCGGCCGGGTTGGATAGAGATCCGGCAACCGGTTTCTTCTAAGAGAGGTATCACCGTCTTGATGAGCCTCGCCGCCGACAAGTTGAGCTCTTCAGGTTCCTCTACCGGGAGCTTCGGATGGGTGACATAGCCGCGGTACTGCACGCCAAAGCCGCCGCCGAAGTCAATATGGCGCACGGGAATCCCGGACTGTCTGAGGTCCATGACCAGATCAACAAGGGAGTGAGCGGCTTTCTGGAAAGTCTCTGCCTTAATGATCTGTGACCCAATGTGGCTGTGGATCCCGTGCAGATCGATGTGCGAAAGGTCTTTGGCCCATTGAAGCACGCTGGTTGCCTGGTGGTAATCGATTCCGAATTTGTTTTGCTTCAAACTCGTGGAGACGTACGAGTGTCCGCCGGCATCGATGTCGAAATTCACACGCAAGAGGATGTGAGCTTTTTGCCCTGCACGCGTTGCGATCTCGTTCAAAATCTCGATCTCCTCCACCGATTCCACATTAAACGCATGGATCTTCCGTGAAAGTGCGTAGGCAATCTCGTCTTCCCGCTTGCCAACGCCGCTGTACGTAATCTTGTGAGCCGGAAACCCCGCTTCCAGCGCGAGGTACAACTCGCCCTTTGAACTGACATCAGCACCGAGACCTTCGCGCGCAATCACGTGGAGTAGTGCTTTGTTCCCGTTCGCCTTGACGGCATAGTACGTGCTGTGGTCGTGCCCCTCAAACGCCCGCTCAATGTAACGGCAGTGGTCCACGATCGAATGTCTGCTGTAGACATACAGGGGAGTCCCGAACTCCTCCGCGAGACTGCGGAGTGTTCTGGACTCGACCATCAGCATGTCATCGCGATATGAAAATTCATGCACAGTGAAAGCCTTTTCAATGTTGTGCTGGAAAAACGTGAAAAACGGCCGCGCAACTCGGCATGTCCACGCCGGAGCGACATTATGACGCTTCTGAATAGCTGCGTGTCTTGCTAGGCTCAGTCAAGTCAAAGAAGGAGAAATACTTGTGAAACGGAATATTAAACCCCTCGGCATGGTATGCTCCCGAGGCCTTTTCTTGCACATACGTCCCTCGATACTCCTTCCGGACAATGCGCTCCAGCATTTCAACAAACATGTCTATATCTGTATCTACATTGTAGCAGCCGAGACTTGCGCGTACCATCCCCGGGACGTTGGATTTGTCACCAACAAGTATTTGCGACGCAAGAAGTGCTTCTTCTTCGGGAGTTACTTTCAGGAGCTCCTTCACATAAGGGTGTGCACAGAAGCAGCCATTACGAACGCCTATGCCGCCCTCTGTGCCCATGATCGCTGCGACAAGCGCATGGTGCATTCCATCGACATTGAATGTCATCACTCCGACTTTGTCCGACACATTGTTCGTGGGCCCGTACAGCGTTACGCCGCGCACTTTTTTCAACTTCCTGAGCGCGTACTCCAGCAGCACATGCTCATGCGCACCAAGTGTATCCATGCCAACACTTTCAAGAACCGAGATTGCCGCTGCCATGGCGATCCCTCCGACCACATTGGGGGTGCCCGCCTCCTCTTTCTGAGGCGGCTGGTTCCACACAACACGTTCCAGCGTCACAAGATCAACCACTCCCCCGCCAACAGCGTCAGGATCCCCTTGCTCGAAGAACCTTCTAGGACCTATCAACGCGCCGGTGCCGAAGGGCGCATACATTTTGTGCGCCGAAAGTGCCAGGAAATCGATATGCCGCGGATCATCGTCGGCCATCATGTTGATCGGCCGGTGCGGCGCAAGCTGCGCGGCATCGACGAACAGCGTTGATCCCGCCGCGTGCACCAACTCCGCAATGTCATGGATTGGCGAACAAATGCCAGTGATGTTTGATGCTCCGTTGATCGCAACAAGCCTGACCCGTCCGTGGTATTCATCCAGCGCCCTCTTCAGCGCCGCAAGATCAAGGTGACCATCGCGAGTAATACCGATGTGAACAACAGCGGCCTTCGTGCGCCAGGGCAGGTCGTTGGAGTGATGTTCCATAACTGTCGTGATGACGACGTCGTCCTGACTAAGGTTGAAGCGGTTCGAAAGCTTGTTAACGCATTCTGTCGTGTTTTTTGTAAAGATGACGCAATTCGTGGTGAGATCAGCCCCCACGAAACGTCCGACCACATCATGGGCTCGGTCAAAGATGTCCGTTGCAAGCAGCGATTTGAACCCAGTGCCGCGGTGGACTCCTGAATACCACGGCAAGAATTCTTCAATGCATGCGACGACACGCTTGAACGTCGGCGTACTGGCCGCATTATCGAGAAACACGTACCGCCTCTCTGTCCCGTCCAGCAACGGCACACGGGTGTCAACGCCGACAATGTCGTTGCGCAGCTCTTCAAGAGTTGCAGGTTGAACTTTGCGATCCACTACATGCATGGCCGAATCTCTCATTGGTGCATGACGTGCGTCGTGGTGCGTCAACTGCGCGGGTGAAACGTTCGATGTACCTCTTTAAGGTACTCACGGTCGACGTGTGTGTAAATCTGCGTCGTTGAAATATCGGAATGGCCGAGCATTTCCTGGACTGCACGCAGGTCTGCTCCCCCTTCCAGCAAATGTGTGGCAAAGGAGTGCCGAAACGTATGGGGATGGACTTCTTTCTTGATCCCCGCCTTGTTCGTATTTGCCTGGACGATATTCCAGATCGACATGCGTGTCATCGGGGATCCACGACGGTTCAGAAACAGCACGTCCTGCGATCGGGCACCCTGTCGAAGACACGGACGGCTCTCCGTCATATACCGATCAAGCCATCGCAGGGCAGATTTGCCGATTGGCACAAAGCGCTCCTTCGATCCTTTGCCAAACACGCGAATGATCTCTTCTCGCGACAGGATATGAACAGGCCGCAAGGATATCAGTTCAGACACTCTGATGCCTGTTGCGTAGAGTACCTCAAGAATTGCCTTATCGCGAATCCAGAGGTTCTTCTTGTCGTTTGCACTCGGGGCGGGCTGGCTCAAGATCGCCTCGACTTCGTCTTGGCTCAACACATCCGGCAAGTTGCGAGGAAGCTTGGGCGTTTGTATGTCCTCGGCCGGATTTGCTGCAGCAATGCCGTCGCCAACAAGGAACTTATGCAGGCCTTTGATTGCCGAGCAGGTGCGTGACACTGTGCGCGGCGACAGACCTGCATCGCGCAGTGTCCCGAGGAACTGCACGGTGTGCTGGTGGGTGACATCCTTCCAGTCACGCACCTTCTTTCTCTCCAGGAACTCAATGTACCGCTTAAGGTCAATCCTATACGATGCAATCGTATTCTGCGCGGCGTTCTTCTCAAGTTCCAGGAAATGCAGATAGTCCACACATTCCCGGTTCACTGTTTATCGATCTCTTTAATTGTCCGTGCCAAGCGCTCGTCGGGCGTACTCCCGGGAACCGGCTGATCCTGCTTCATGACTTTCGGCTTTCCGGTTTCGGGATATTTCACCCGCGAATGGTAGATACCAACGAGGGCGTTAAGAAAAGCCGCCTTTATCTTGGTCAGGTCTTTCAGCGTCAGAGGACATTCATCCAGCTGGCCCTCTGCGAACCGCATTTTGATCACCTCATCGATCGCAACTTCCAGTTTCTGCGGCGATGGATCTTCAAGGGTCCTCGTTGTCGCCTCAATTGCATCGGCCATCATCAGGATGCCGGTCTCTTTCGATTGCGGTTTCGGTCCCGGGTACTGGTAATCCTGATCTTTGATCTCGTCAATCTTTGTCTCATCATCTGAACTCTGGGCAAGCCGCAGCGCTTTGCTGTAGAAATACCCGATCAACGTAGTGCCGTGATGTTGTGGGATGAAGTCGATTACTTCCTCGGGAAGGTGGTACTCCCGCGCAAGGGCGACACCGTCCTTCACATGGGCTGAAATGATGAGCGAGCTCATGCGCGGCGCTAGTTTGTCGTGCCGGCTGCGAGAGGTTTTCTGGTTCTCAACAAAGTAGGTTGGCTTTTCGATCTTGCCGATATCGTGGAAATATGCTCCGACCCGGGTCAGGATCTCATTGGCACCGACTGCCACCGCTCCGGCCTCAGCAAGACTTGCAATAGTCAGGCTGTGATGATACGTGCCGGGTGCACGCTCTGCAAGCAGGCGCAGCAGTGGATGGTTGAAATGCGACAGCTCAATAAGTGTGAGATCTGTGGTCACTTTGAAGACACGCTCGAAGAATATCAACAGACCGTATGTTAGTACGGGCGAGATGATTGCGTTTACCGAGGCAAAGGTCAATTGTTCGATCACCACACCGGCTGATTCAAAGCGCTCCAGAGCAAGTGCCACGATGACAAGAGCATAGCCGAGAGCGATGAAGCCTAACGACCGAAAGATCTGCGTACGGTTTTTCATGTCTCGCACTGAGTACACCGATAGGGCCCCCGCAACAAGCGATGAGAGAGCAACCGAATAGTCATTTCCGCGAACCCCGGCGACCAGGAAGGCAATGACGACCGTACCGTAAAAGCCGACCCGGGAGTCAAAAATAATTGTCAACAACATCGAGGCGGCGGGCACCAAGATCAAATACTCAATCGGGACATTGACATTCAACTCTCGCGTGAGGTAGGCAAAGAAACCTTCCATCAGGAGCAGCAGTGCGACGAGTGCCACAAGCCGGTTTCTGCCAATAATGCGTTTCCTGAAAAGGTACAGGTAGATCCCGTACAGCAGTATGACAAGGGCAACATGGAACACCGTGCCGATGAACTGAGCGACGATGTCCGACTCCGGACCTCTCTCAGCTCTTGCACGCAGGAAGGATTCCAGCTTCAGCTTCGTGTCCATCGTGATCCGTTCATGCTTACTCACGACCCGCTCGTTTTCCTGAACGAAGCCGATGGTGCGGGGGACTGTTTCCAGTGCAGCTGTGATCGCCAAATCGGTTGCGGCACGGTCAAACTTAAGGTTCGGACTGATGTGGAGAACACCGACCTTGTACCCTATCTCAACCGCACTCTTTTCTGACGGAAACTGACGCACCAACTCGTCTTCCAGCAATGTCAGAGGGTCATTCCGATCATAGAGGTGCGAGGTCGGGACAATCTCTTCGAGGGTTCCTTTACGGACTGCAACTTCGGCAAGCATCAATGACGCCTTGGGTTTGTCCAAGATGCCGACGCGGTAATAGTCAAGCACGGTGTGGACGAGGTTCCGGTGCAGTTCCTCAAGCCAAGTGCCCGCACCAAGTTGCCCACGCGCAGCCGCCAACGCCGCGATCGCATCCCACTCTCTATCCGAAAGCGGAACCTCCAATCCTGAGGCGGCTGCTACAAACTTCAGCGAATCATCCCCCACTGACGGCCTCTGGTCCCTGGAACTTCGTCTGTACTGCTGACGAAGCCTCAATGCCACATTGAGCTGGGTGAAAAACTGGTTGAGCTTGCCGATCTCCTGTTCTACGAGTTGCGAATCACGATCGAAGACCGTGAACACCTTTTTCTTAGCCTGTTCTACATCCGCCGCATACTCTCGCTCTTCCCGGAAAATGGGAAACGAGAACGGCGCGATGAGATCCTTTCTCGCCCATACAGATCCAACCTTGTAATCAAGATCGATCGATTCCCCCCTTGGAAACATAAGCGCAACAGCAAGCGTAAGGGCAACCGCGATTGCAATCTTGACAACAAAGCTCTTTTCATCATTCAGGTGTTGAAGGAGCCGGACTATGTTGAAACTACCTTTCTCTTCAGGCATGGAGAATACTTAACCGACATTATGTAAAGAAATATCGGGAGATTCAAAACCAGAAGCAATCTCGCATGGACACACACAAACAAAAACGCCCCGTCTCCAGAGCTGAGACGGGGCGGCCGCTGGAATGTCCCGCGAGACCTTAATTCTTCTTTGCTCCCTGGTCGATCCAATCAGCTATCGTCTTAATCTCATCCGCCGTGAGCGACTTCCTGGAAGTCTCTCCTTTCTTTTTCTTCGGGTCGAGTGGCATCGGATCGCCAAAGGGCGGCGTCGGACCAAGCTTCTGAATGAGAATGCTCTCTTTCGATTTCCCAGGGACAAACGGCACACCGTGTTTTCCGCCAGCCATGAGCTGGTCATACGTATCCAGCGACAGTTCGCTTGGGTTGAAGTTCTCCTCGGCGTGACAGGGAAGACAGTTCTTCTTGATTATGGGAAAGACCAGCTTCGCGAACGATACAGGTTCGCTGTTCTTTCTCTCACCCTTCTTTGGATCTTTTTCCTCAGCGAACGCACTGCTAAGACATACAGCAATTACAAGAATTGAAACCGTGCTGCACCTCATCGTACGAGTCACTCTCCTTCCTTACCAATAGAAATGGATCAGCAAATGAAACTCATCGTTCTTAACTTCAACCGGACTCTCTCTCAGAAGTCTGTACACCGGAGTGACCTCCACTCCACTGATGGGGAAGAATTCAAATCCGACACTGTACCGCGCGAATGACCCAGTCTTGAGGTCTTTGTCTGGATCATAGAAGTCATAGGCAAGCTTGATATCGAGCCCGGGGGTAACGACATAATCAGTTTCCACATACGTCACTATACCGTAAACTCCCGATACCCGATTCCCCTTGATCACATCGACCTCGCCGAAGACTGTCAGGTCCCCATAACTGAACGAGCCTAGCCCGCCGTACAGTGTTGTCGAAAGTCCCGCGACTTTGCGCGCGAAGATGTTCCCTGCGAGGCCCAGGTTAACATTCTCTGCCAGTTTGAACATCCCCTCCGCTCTTCCAAGGAAGGCTTTATCGTTGCCCGTTCCTTCGCCATATCCATCTGCGGCATTATACAATCCCCCGGTGATCGTCAGTGGTCCAGGAGAGATTCCTGCTTCGGCGCCGGTTAGTTCGATCCGTCCCCGTTCCGGACTAAAACCGGTTTTGTCCCTGATGAATGCCCGATGGTCGTCAATTTTAGTCCCATAATTCGGAACGAACCGACCGATTTTCAGGAAACCATTTGCCGGCAGCAGATTGAGAAGGCCGAAAATCTCGAACCCGCCGCCACCGTCTGTGTAGAGGCCTTTCCTCAGGTACATGCTCACCCGTTTGGCGAGACGAAGGTTGACGTCAACGTCACCTTGCATTTGCCAGAGTGCGTTCTCTGAGTCCTGCGCTCTGGGTGGGACCCCTGTGTCAGGCCGCTGAATATAGTAGAAGAGCGTGCGAAAATCCGCACCAAGAGATATGAACTCAGACAATTTTGGAGAGAACCCGTCGAGACTAAATTCGTCCGACCAAGCTGGCACCGGCAGCGTTTCGCGTCCGTACGTCACACCGAATTCCCTTCGCATTCCGGCGCCGGAGGGGTTTTCGTGGCACGACTGGCACCGAGCGCCTGTGCGGCTGGCAAACCTCGGCATTGAGAGGGCGGCGTCACACGCAAGAAGCACAATCACAAACGGCATAAGGATTCCTAGGGTGTTTTTCATAACACTAGCCCTTTCAGCATGCACCCGATCTATGTGAGAAACGATGTGGGAGAATATAACAAGACTTGAAATTCGAATCAACCACGCCGCTGGCAATCAACCTGAGCGCATGTTCGCAGGATTGTTTTACGGCCTGAGTCGGAGACGATCTCTGTCATTATGCCGGCCCAGATGGCAAGACCGGGCCCGGCACTCCCCCGAAGCATTATCCTTTCATCGGACTTCCCGAGCAAGGCAGATTCTCTCAGTCGGGCTCGAAGGATGGCCTGAAGATTTCCTTGATTGCATCATTGATGTGCTGTACGTTCGCAGAAGCACGCGGGTCGAAATAGTCGATCAGTGCAACCATGCAACTGCCACAGGGTGCTTCTGTATTGATCCTCCTCCACTTTGTGGGAGAAGTGAAATTTCCTATGTTGAGAATCGTTTGATCGAACACCTGTTGCGGTGGGCGTATGCCGTGAGGCGATGAGCGAGCTGCTTTCTCCCCCGATGGATGCGGGACCGCACCGTCCCGATTGGCGCATGAACAAGCGACGCAATCTCTTCATATGTAAACCCTTCGATGTCGCTGAGGATCAAGACAGTCTGATACTCAGTCGGGATTGACTCAAGAGCTGCAGCAACCTCATCGCCCAGCGCGCCGCGCTGGAATTCACTTGACTTCTCGTCGACGGCGATGGGATGCGGTGCTCTCCCCACGTCGTCAATTCTTCCTTCACGGAAGCTGGCGGGTTCCTCTCCAAGATCAACCGCAATTGTCTCATACTGCTTCCTTCGGTACGCATTAATATACGAGTTTTTGCAGATCTGGAACAGCCATGCGCGGCAGTTGGTCCCCTCCCTGTACGTGTGGAACGACCTGAGTGCTTTCAACATCGTTTCCTGGACAAGATCATGCGCATATTGCTCATCGCCGCACAGTTGCTGTGCAAAGTGCTGCAGCGCTCCAAGGAACGGGAGTGCTTCTCTTTCAAACGCTATGTGATGGGCCATTGAATTTATCCGGGCACTAGTTTGTCTCTCCGCCTGCAATAGCCAACCTTCATGCCAAATTCTGTCCCTGGTATTTTGGGGATTTTCTGCGGGTTCACGCATGGAGGCGGATAGGGAAGGGAGTTCACGCCACACACAAGCCATTCGGAACGCCCGATTTGTGGCATCAGTGCCACAGTGGCTCCTGTAAGTCTGTTGCATGGAGGTGAATCCAGCTTGAATGTGCTGGGCGCTTCGTCTATATTGTGGCGAAGCAATAGAACCCCCGAACATGCAATTAAGTCCCTCCACAGAAGAGTTTCTTGCCCTGCTTGACGCTTTTTCGGGACACAGGCTGTCTTGCCAGGATGATCTAGGAGCGTTATTCGAATTGGCGTCACACCCCGATCGGAAAGGAGTGCTGGACGAGTTGAGTTTCCAGGCAAAGTTCATCTCGAAGTGTCACGGCATCATGACACGCATCGGATCGAAAGGCAATGGATATAACAAGCTTATGGCCGAGCTCACCACAAGCCTCGAAGAGGCAAAAACATTGCTGCATTCATTGCTCGGCAGTGCGACGTCCGACCTAAAGGAGCACTTCACATCAACGTATCTCAGCATGTCGCCGGAGTCATTCCAGAACATTCTTGCACTCATGTATGACTTGAGCTGGTACAAGAACTGGCATATTGATGGGTCGCGAGGAATGGAATGATGCGCTGCGTTGTTCTTGCAAAGGGAAGGAAAAATTGGTAGATTCTTAAAGATGAAGTTCTCACGCTTGCTGCCTACCTGGCGAGTCGCCCTATTTGTATTCGTCGTTGCCGCTACTGTCTGGCTCGGAGCTGTAAACATCCGTGCAATAATCGGCAAAGACCTGCTCAAGCCCGGGGCTCTGGAGTTTGAAGAATACCTGGCACCGGAAGCCGAGCTCGAGATCTTTCGTCTGATTTCGATCGCCTCTGTTGTTGTACTCATCAGTTACAGCATCACAGTGATCAGCAGCATCGTGTTTCTCGCCACCTCCCCATTCAGAATGAAGCAGCACGGGTGGCTTCTGATGAGTGCGATCCTTTTCTACATATTCGTACCCGTCGAGCTCTTCACGATGTATCTCGACGGGAAAATGATCTATCTCGAGTTTTTTACGACTGCAGATATTGCCGTCTTCAAGGAGCTGTTCATCGCCCGGTTAGGGGCGCTAGCCGGCGCACCGGTCGTGGCACACCTGTGTTATTACACCATCATCGCGCTGGCAATCTTTCAACCGATGAAAAAGATTACTTCACCAGTCGCATGAGTCACGAAGAACTCATCAGTGAGCTTCATGAACTCGCCCACCAACTTGGGGTCACGATCCGATACGAGAAGGGTGACTTCGAAGGAGGATACTGTGTGCTGAAAGATTCCCGGCTTCTCCTCGTCAACAAGCGGCTGATGCCCGTCCGGAGGGCGTCCGTGTTGGCACTCGCCATGCGAGAGATCGGCCTCGAAAACGTCTTCATCAAGCCGGCGGTGCGGCAGTATATTGAGGACGAAGCCGCGCGGGCAACACAATCCACATCCTGACATCACGGCACACGGACCATGATCCGAGCCGTCATTTTCGACCTGGACAATACTCTTGTCGACTTCATGGGCATGAAGCGACAGGCGGTTGCCGCAGCCATTCGTTCGATGATCGATGCAGGCCTGAGCCTCTCGTTTGCCGAAGTGGAGGAGAGGATTGAGGTCATCTACAAGGAGCGCGGGATCGAGTTCCAGAGTGTGTTCGATCAACTCCTGTATGACGTTTTCCAGAAGGTGGATTACAAAATCCTCTCCGCGGGTATCATCGCGTACCGCCGGGCACGCGAAGCAGCGCTGGTTCCTTACCCACACGTGAACATGACGCTTGTAGCTTTGCTCAAGCG
>Ga0299912_10000300_pt1 | contig 44909 bp, 38 predicted proteins | sample RVTome_2_FD_207667 | JGI IMG/M metagenome (GOLD analysis project Ga0299912, IMG submission 207667) | Soil microbial communities from uranium-contaminated site in the Upper Colorado River Basin, Wyoming, United States - RVT95D214 (version 2) ... | reverse complement strand
TTCCAAAATGGGGTCCGCACGGCGCGTGCGCCCCACCGCGCTGATGCCGATCTGGCACGTGGCGGGCTTCATGCTGGGCGCGGGTACGGCGCTGCTGGGCGAAAAGGCCGCCATGGCGTGCACCGTGGCGGTCGAAGAAACCATCGACGAACACTACCAAGCCCAGATCAAAAAGCTCGGCGACGACGAAAAAGATTTGCGCGAAACCTGCTCTAAGTTCCGCGACGAAGAGCTTGAACACCGCGACATCGGCTACGCCCACGGCGCCGAAAACGCCATCGCCTACCCATTGTTGAGCCGCGCCATCAAATTCGGCACCAAACTGGCGATCAATCTGTCGGAAAAGATTTAACGCCGCCAAGCATGACGAGGGTCATCATGAAAAAGTACATGATCGGCAAATCCATGCGATTGTTCTTTACCGTCGTGGGCAGCATTTTGTGGCTCGGCATCTGGCTGACGGGATTTTCTCAAGTGCATTGGCTGCTGTATGTGCCTGCGGTCTTTTTTCTTTTTGCTGCGGTCACCGGTATCTGCCCAGGCATTATCATTTCCAGGATGATTATGGGCGAAAATCCCAATACCCCGTAATCGCCTAACGTCTACGCTTCGTCAGCTTTTCCGCTTCGTCACCAAGCCCGCAATCACGCCGCGCAGGGTGCGCACTTCCTGATCGGTCATGCGCGCGCGCTGGAACATGTTGCGCAGATTGCGGACCATGGTGGGGCGTTTGTCGGGCAGGGCCAAAAAGCCGCAATCGTCCAATTCACCTTCTAGATGCTCAAACAGGCCGAGCAATTCTTCCTTGGTCGCAAGACGGGTATCGAGGCGCACCTCGAAGCTGGTGGGCGGCTGAGCGACGGCGCTCTGAAACCACTCGTAGCCCATCAGCAATACCGCCTGAGCCAAGTTCAAGGAACTGAACGCCGGGTTCAGCGGCACCATCAAAATCGCATCGGCCAATGCCACGTCGTCATTGTGCAGACCCACCGCTTCTTTGCCGAACAGCACCCCACACTTGATATCTTGGGCGATGCAGGCGCGCATTTCCGCCGCTGCGGCATGGGCGGTAAACACGTCCTTGGTCATGTCGCGGGCACGCGCCGTGGTCGCCATCACGAAGGTCAGATCCGCCACCGCTTCCGCCGTGGAATCGAACACCCGCGCATTTTCAAGCACCACCGACGCGCCGGATGCCGTTTTTTCGGCTTTGACATTAGGCCATTTTTCGCGCGGTTTAACCAAGCGCAAATCGGTCAGCCCACAGTTCAACATGGCGCGCGCCACCATGCCGATGTTTTCCCCCAATTGCGGTTCCACCAAGATCACGGCGGGGCTTTCGCCATCGGTGCGCACGACCGTATCCTTGGCCGGGCGGCGGCGCTTGGTATAAGAATTGCGTTCGGTCATGGCGCTTAAGTTCCGGCTAAGGTAACGCCGTCTCGAAACAGCTTATAGACGATGGAATCGCGCAGCGCATTATAGGATGCATCGATCACGTTGGCCGATACCCCCACCGTTGACCAAGTGTGACCCGTGCCGTCGGTGCTTTCGATCATCACCCGCGTGACCGCCGCAGTGGCGTCGCCGGGGGTGAGAATGCGCACTTTGTAGTCCACCAGACGCAAATCCTTCAAGGTTGGATATAGCGGCAGCAACACTTTGCGCAAGGCCGCGTCGAGCGCGTTGACCGGGCCGTTGCCTTCCGCCACCGCCATGTCCTGCCCGCCCTTAACGGCCAACTTCACCGTCGCCTCGGACAAAGAGACGACTTCATTGTGTTCATTCCAGCGGCGCTCATTCAATACCCGAAAGCTGGCGCAATGAAAGTATTCCGGAATATCGCCCAGCGCCCGGCGGGCCAGCAGCTCAAAACTGGCCTCCGCCCCGTCGTAGGCGTAGCCCCGCATTTCATTAGCCTTAACCGTTTCCAGCAAGGCGCTCAGACGCTGGTCATCCGGAGACACGTCAATGCCGATTTCGCGAAACCGCACCACCAGGTTCGACCGTCCAGCCTGATCGGAAACCAAAACGTGACGGATGTTGCCGACGCTGGCGGGGTCAACGTGTTCGTAACAGCGCGGGTCTTTTTCCACCGCCGAAACATGCAGTCCGCCTTTGTGCGCGAACGCAGCTTCGCCCACATAGGGACGATGACGATCCGGCGCGCGATTAAGGCGCTCGTCGAGCATCGAAGACAAAGCGCGCAAGTGCTTCAAACCGTCCGTGCTGATGCCTGTTTCAAATCCCATCTTCAGCATCAGGCTGGGGATGACGCTGATCAAGTTGGCGTTGCCGCAGCGCTCACCTAAGCCGTTGATGGTGCCTTGCACCATGCGCACGCCCGCACGCACCGCCGCCAATGAATTGGCCACTGCGTTACCGGTATCGTCATGACAATGAATGCCCAGCTTTTCGCCCGGCACGGCCTCACAAACCTTGGCGACGATTTCTGCAATTTCAAACGGCAACGTACCGCCATTGGTGTCGCATAGCACCACCCAACGCGCACCGCCCGCCACCGCCGCGTTTACGCACGCCATGGCGTATTCGGGGTTGGCCTTATAACCGTCGAAAAAGTGTTCGGCATCGAGCAGAACTTCGTCCATCCGCTTAACCGCATGGGCCACGCTGTCCGAAATCATTTTGAGATTTTCGCCGCGTTCGATGCCTAACGCCACGTCAACGTGATAATCCCACGCCTTACCCACCATGCACACCACGCGCGCCTTGGTGGTCAGCAATGCACCCAAACCCGGATCGTTGTCGGCGCTCCGCCCGGCGCGCCGGGTCATGCCAAATGCGGCGATGCGCGCATGGGAAAGCTCTGGCAAATTGTTGAAAAAGCTGTCGTCAGTGGGATTGGCGCCCGGCCAGCCGCCTTCGATATAATCCACGCCCAGGCGATCCAGTTCGCGCGCGATGACGTCTTTATCCACCGGGCCGAAATCGACGCCGGAGGTCTGCGCGCCGTCACGCAGGGTGGTGTCATAGATATAGACGCGATCTTGGCTCATCGGTGGCGGTTTTCCTATAGTTCTGGGCTTTTCAGCCGTGCGGAGAATGCCGAAAATACCGGCCCGGCACAAGTTTTTCCGCCCCCTCGCCGCCGAGCCCGAAAATCCCATGCCAAGCCTTTGAAAACGCTATACTTGGCGACACGCTTACAAATGTATACTCTGCAAGGTAAGCTTGGATTTTAGCAGATGGAATATCGCGTCGCCAAATAAACCTCTTTAGAATGCAGGAATGCGGCGCTAGGGGTGGGAAGCCCGAAACGGGTTGTCGATGAATATGAGCGCAAAGTTTGATTTTGAGCATGACGAGGAGTACCCCGCATGGCGCGAACGCGCCACGGGAACCAACGTCAATGAGCAAACCTTATTAGCCACCGACTATCTCAACCACTTCAACGAAGTGGTGATGACGCTGGAAATGCTCGCGGACATGCCGGAACTTCTGGAAGAAGCCAAAGCCTGGAAGCCCAAAGATTACAAAGACCATTTCCGCGACAGCACCATCGCCGACAAAGAGTTGGCGATCGAGGCCTATGACCACGCCCCACCGAAGTTCAAGATCCCATTCGAACAGAACATCAATAAAATTAATCACCTCATCACCACCTCGGTCGAACGCTTAGAAACCGATCTGCAAAACGGCGACATGAATTTGGTGCGGGAAAATGCGCAGGCGCTCAGTCAGGTTATCCAACGCTTGATGGACATGTGCAGCGCCAACATCCACGGCTCCGAAACCACCATGGATCAAGCCGACATCGACAATCTCATCGGCGCCGTCCCGCAACAAAGCGCTTCGAAACAAAGCGCTTCGGGCGGCAGTCAAGCCGACATCGACGCCCTATTCGACTGATTTGAATTTGCTGAAATTTTGCCTGACGTCTACGCGGAGGGCTTACGCAGCTGCTTGATGGGGAACGGCATCACGTTGCCGCCCGCCAAACGGACAAAATCTTCAAATGGAATCGGTCGACTGAACAAATAGCCCTGACCGATATCGCTGCCCAAACCGTGCAGGAAAGTACTTTGGCGTTCGTTTTCGACCCCCTCGGCAATCACCTTGAGGCCGAGATTCTTCGCCATGTTGACAATCGCCTTGGCCATGGTCACGGCATCGGGATTGTCGGGCAAGCTGGTCACAAATGAACGGTCGACCTTCAAGGCATCCAACGGGAATTTGGTGAGATAGCTGAGCGACGAATAGCCGGTACCAAAATCGTCGATGCTGAGCGACACGCCCAACGCCTTCAATTCCTTGAGCACGCGCACGGTTTCTTCCGCATTTTCAACCAACATGCTTTCGGTAAGTTCCAAATCCAGGCAACGGCTGGGCAAGCCGGTCAACTTCAAGACTTCGTCAACGCGCTCGGCCAACGCACCTTGCTGGAATTGGCGCACCGATAGGTTCACCGCCACGCTGACGTGTTCAAGCCCCTTATCAAACCAAATCTTGGCTTCTCGACATGCGGTTTCCAAAATCCAATCGCCGATGGGCACAATCAGCCCCGTCTCTTCGGCCACCGGCACGAATTCGACTGGCGAGACCGGGCCTAAATCAGGGTTGTCCCACCGCGCAAGCGCTTCCGCGCCGATGATGCGCCCGGTGCTCAAATCCACTTTCGCTTGATAGGCAATGTGGAATTCATCATTTTCCAAAGCGTGGCGCAATCCGTGTTCAATGGACATACGGCGCAACGCATTGGCGCTCAGCGTCGATGAATAGAACTGAAAATTGTTGCGGCCTTGTTTCTTGGCGTGATGCGAAGCGGTGTAGACGTTCTTCAGCAGATCGTTGACGTTTTCGCAATTGTCCGGATAAACGATCACACCGATCGAACCCGAGGTATAAAGCTCCTTGCCATCGACATGAAAGGGTTGGCTGAGTTGGCGCAGCATGCGGGTGGCGACGGCTTCGACCTCGCCCTCTTCGCGCACGTCTTCCAAGATAACCGTGAATTCGTCGCCCGATAGCCGCGCCACCATATCCCTGCCGCGCACGCATGATTCCAGCCGCTTGCCCGCCAACTGCAACACCACGTCACCGGCTGAATGGCCCATGGCGTCATTGATATGTTTGAAGTTATCCAAATCGATAAACAACACCGCCGTCTTAGATCCGCTTTTGTCGGTCGACTGAGTTGCTTCCAACAGCCGTTCATTGAACAAATAGCGATTGGGCAAGTGGGTGAGCGGATCGCGCGTGGCGAGAAATTTCAATTTGTCTTCGGCGCGTTTACGTTCGGTGATGTCGCGCATCACGGCAATGTAGTGCGTGCGATCGCGCAATACAAAATCGCTCAAGCTGACTTCAAGGGGGAAAGTCGAACCTTCCCGGCGTAATCCCGTGACCTCGCGTCCGGTGGCGCTGCCTTGGGCATTTTCCAGACTTCTCAGCACCGTTTGCGAATCGGATTGACGCCGACCACGCGCATCTGGAATTAGGCTCGCGATTTTTTCGCCCGACAAACCGCCTGATCGATAGTCAAAAATTCGTTCCGCAGCGGGATTTGCGGTTTCGATAATGCCCATCTCATTGATGGTCACCAAGCCGTCCACCGTCGTATCCATGATGGAGCGCAAAAATTCTTCACGCTCGGAAATTTCGCGCATAACGCGGTTCTTTTCCGTAACGTCTCGCGCCACCAGCATGATCTGTCGCGGCGCATCGCCCTGCGGCTCTCCATAGACGGTGGCGGCGACTTCAACGTCGACCTCGCGTCTATCGCTGGTCAGCATTTTCATGCTAGAGCGTCTCTGCCCGCGAGTAAGTCCGGAAAAGCCGTCATCGAGAAGTTTCAAGTAGTCCGCGTGCACATAATTGCACAGCGACGCCCCTTGAGCCTGTTCCACCGTCAACCCCAACAGCGCGCAACCGGCCGGATTCAACGTTTCGATTGCGCCATCAAAGGTGCAAATCGCAATCATATCCGGAGCCAGATCGATCAGGCTGGCATGCTGTTCCGCGTTTTCGGCCAACGCCTCATATCCGCGATCCGCCAAAAGCTCGTTCAGCAGATCGAGGATGCTCTGGCCGGATTTGCGAATGTCTTCGGCATATTCGCGGTATTGAGGGTGCGACATGGGGCCCAACATCTCGGCGCTCATCATGTCGGCAAAACCGATGATGTTGTTCAGAGGCGTGCGCATCTCATGCGATAGAGTGCGCAACACGCCTTGCCCCCGCTGCGCCGATCCTTCGGCCAAGGGCAACCCATCCACGAGGTGGCTGTCATTATCGTTTCCGCTCATCACCAATCCCGGCGCACCACTTCCCCTAGGGTACAAACACTCAGCACCCCCTCACGCACGATTGCCTCTATGACAGATGCCACCCAAACAAAACGCGAAACCGGACTATAACACACTCGATGTGAGGTAAAAAGCGCATTAGTCTGATCATACTAGAGCGGCTCTAAAGCGTTAAGGACCCGCTTATTGGCGCCGCCATGTGGTGGAACCCGCACCGTCTTCAAGGATGATTCCTTGAGCGGCCAATTCATCGCGAATGCGGTCGGAAGTGGCAAAATCCTTGGCGGCGCGGGCTTGAATACGCTGCGCAATCAAGGCGTCAATGTCAGAATCCGACACCCCGCCCTCGCCGCTGGCCCCGCGCAACCAAGCATCCGGCGACTGGCCCAACAGCCCCAACACATCTCCCGCCAACAGCAATTCGCCCTTTAGACGTGCTTTTTCGTCTGCGTCGCGGGCGCCATTGAGCCGGGATTTCAACTCGAACAAATGCGCGATGGCCTTAGGCGTGTTCAAATCGTCCGACAGCGCTTGAATCACGGCAGCGGGCGGATGGTCGGGAACGATGGCTTTAACATCCGCAGCGTTGCGCAGCGCCAAGTAAAATTCGTCCAATTCCTTTTTCGCATCGGCGATGCCGGCTTTGCGGAAATCGAGCGGCTGGCGGTAATGCGTTTTCAACAGCGCCAAGCGGATGGCTTCGCCGGGAAACTCATTCAACAAGTCATGCACGGTGTAAAAGTTGCCCAATGACTTGGACATCTTCTCGCCCTCGGCCATCAGATAACCGTTATGCAGCCAATAGTTCACGAATTTCGAACCCCCATGCGCGCAAGTCGACTGGGCAATTTCATTTTCATGGTGGGGAAAAATCAAATCTTGGCCGCCGCCGTGGATATCAAACGTCGGGCCTAAATGCTTTTCGCTCATCACCGAACATTCGATGTGCCAACCGGGACGACCGCGGCCCCACGGGCTTTCCCAGCCCGGCTGATCCGGGGTCGAAGGTTTCCACAGCACAAAGTCGGCGGGATCGTTTTTATACGGCGCGACCTCGACACGCGCGCCCGCGATCATTTCGTCACGGTTGCGCCCCGACAGTTCGCCATATTCGCGGTAGCTGGAAACATTGAACAGCACATGGCCTTCGGCCTCATAGGCGTGTCCGGCGGCGATCAGCTTACCGATCATGGCGATCATACCGGGAATATGCTCGGTCGCACGCGGCTGATGGTCGGGCAGCATCGTGCCTAAAGCGCCCATGTCGGCCAAAAACGCCTGTTCGGTGCGCTGAGTGATGGCGCCGATGGATTCACCGCTTTCGGCGGCGCGGTTGATGATCTTGTCATCGACATCGGTAATATTGCGCACATAAACGACATGATCTTCACCATAAGTTTCACGCAACAAGCGGTACAAAACGTCGAACACCACCACGGGGCGCGCGTTGCCGATGTGCGCATAATCATAGACCGTCGGCCCGCACACATACATGCGCACGCGCGTTGCATCGATGGGCGTGAATATTTCCTTGGTGCGTTTGAGTGTGTTGTAAAAATAAATGGTCACGAAATCAGCCCCGTTCGCCATGCAACCGCTTGAGCGCGCGTTCCCGCCCGATCAAAGGCAGGTATGCCTTGAGCTCTGGTCCATGGTCAAGCCCGGTCAAGGCGCGCCGCAGCGGCATGAACAACCCCTTGCCCTTCTGCCCGGTCCGTTCCTTCACCGCGTGAGTCCACTGACCCCAGGTATCGTCGGTCCATGGCTCGGCGGGCAACAGCTCGGCGGCTTGCGCCAAGAAGCCCACATCGGCGGCGTCGATCTGCGGTTGAATGTCGCTGGTGGCGATATCCAACCATACATTTACATCGCTTAAGCGCTCGACGTTGGCGCGCACCGCCAACCACAACTGCCCGGTCGTGTTTTGGGGCAAGCGATCCTTCACCTCGACAAAAGCGGTGGCGTGCAATACCTGGGCATTGATGCGCATCAAATACGCCATATCAAACTTGGGCGTGGCGCGTGAAAAATGCGCAAAATCGAAAGCATCCACCAAGCCCTGCATGCTTGCTTCGGCCTTAATGTCGTCAGAGGTGCCCAAATGCGCCAGATAGGATGCCAGCGCCAGCGGCTCGATGCCGTCGGCGCGCAAATCCTTCAGCGCCAGCGAACCCAAACGCTTGGACAATCCGCCGCCTTCGATATCGGTCATCAACGGCAGATGCGCGAAACTCGGCACAGGTTTGCCGAGGGCTTCAAACATCTGCACTTGCAGCGCGGTATTGGCCACATGGTCTTCGCCGCGCACCACATGGGTAATCTCCATATCGGCGTCGTCTATGGCGCTCGGCAGCATATAAAGCCAGGTGCCGTCTTCACGCCGCACCACCGGGTCGGAAAGTTTGTCCGCTTCGAAACTGACCGGACCGCGCACCAGATCAATAAATGCGATGGTTCCGGGTAATAGCTTAAATCGCCAGTGCGCCGGGCGGCCTTCGGCTTTATAAGCTTGCAGCTTTTCTGCGGACGGCGACGTATAGATGGGCGGAAGCCCACGCGCCCGCAACCGTTTGCGCAAGTAATCCAGCTCTTCGGGCGTTTCAAAACATTCGTAAACCCGGCCCGCCGCCAACAACACATCGAATGCCTTCTCATAGGCGGCAAGACGATCGCTCTGTTTTTCCAGGCCATTCCAATCCAGGCCCAGCCACGTCATATCCTCTTGAATGGCGTCGGCAAATGCATCGGTCGAGCGCTCAAGGTCGGTATCGTCCAGGCGCAGCACAAACCGACCGCCCATATGCTTGGCGGCCAGCCAATTGACCAGCGCCAGGCGCGCATTGCCGACGTGAAGATAGCCCGTGGGGCTAGGCGCAAAACGAAAAGCAGTCATAACCTGTTAGCCTGTATATCCATTGGTGAGCGGGTAGCGGCGATCACGGCCGAAAGCGCGAGAAGTAATCTTAACGCCCGGCGGCGCTTGACGGCGTTTGTACTCCGCCCGGTCCAACATGCGCCAGACCCTTTGTGTTGTATCCAAATCATGGCCACGCGCGGCAATGTCGCGCACGCTCATTTCCTTTTCAATCAAGCAATACAAAATGTCATCCAATTTGTCATAGGGCGGCAGGCTGTCTTGATCGGTCTGGTTGGGTTTCAGTTCCGCCGATGGAGCCTTGGTGATGATACGTTCAGGCACCACGCGGCCTTTCGGCCCCTTCAGCCCATCCGTATGATGCATATTGCGCCAGCGGCACAATTCAAACACCCGCGTTTTATAGACGTCTTTCAACACGTTATAACCACCGCACATGTCGCCATACAACGTCGCATAGCCGACCGACATTTCCGATTTATTGCCCGTCGAAACCACCATGAAACCGAACTTGTTCGACAGCGCCATCAAAATCAACCCGCGCGAACGCGCCTGGATGTTTTCTTCGGTGGTATCCATGGGGTGTTGCACAAAATGATCCTTGAGCAGGCGATCAAACGTTTCCATAGCGGGTTGAATCGATACCGTATCCAGCTTGACGCCGAGCAACCTTGCAGCTTCTGACGCATCTTCCAAGCTTTCCTTGGATGTATAGGGCGACGGCATCATCACGCAATGCACCCGGTCCGCCCCCAAAGCATCGACCGCCACGGCGGCGGTGATGGCGCTGTCCACACCGCCCGAAAGGCCGATCATGACGCCGGGAAAATAATTTTTGTTCACGTAATCGCCAAGCCCCATCACCAGCGCTTTATAGATGGCTTCGTTTTCGTCGGGCAAAGGAGCCATCGGTCCATCAATGGGAATCAAGGTGGCGTTTTCCACATTAAACTTTACCGCCGCTACCATACTTGCAAACGCAGGAAGCTGGGCGCGAACTTGGCCCTGGGGATCCATGATGAACGATTCACCATCGAATACCAATTCGTCCTGCCCACCGACTTGGTTTACATAAACCAGCGCCAGTCCGCTTTCGCGCACCCGCGCTTGCGCGAGTTGCTGACGCAAACCCTGTTTATCCATTTCATAAGGCGAGCCGTTAAGCACCAGCAAAATGTCGGCGCCATCTTCCATGACACTTTTCGTCACGACCGACGTCCACATGTCTTCGCACGTCATAATGCCGAGCTTAAAGCCGCGAAACTTTACCGCACCGGGAAGCGGACCGGACGCAAACAAGCGTTTTTCATCGAATACGCCATAATTGGGCAAATCAAATTTTGGAATGACCGCCTGCACACGCCCACCATCCAACAACAGCGCGGCATTGAAAAGTTTCCCATTTTCCACCCACGGAGCACTCAGCAGCAGACCCGGCCCCCGGTCCTTCGTTTCGTGCGCCAAATCTTCGACCGCTGCGCTGACGGTATCGATAAAGCTTTTTTTCAGCACCAGATCTTCAGGCGGATAACCGCTGACCACCAACTCTGAAAACACCACCAAATCAGCGCCTTGATCGCGGGCATCTGCACGTGCGGCACGCACCAAATCCACATTGGCGGCAACATCGCCCACGGTGGGATTCAATTGGGCGAGGGCGATGATCAAGCTGTCGGTCATGGGTGTCGTCTAAGGCGTCGTCTGAGGTGAATGGAGGGCGGGAAAATCATGGGCTGGAGGGTAGGCCGAGGGCCGATTCCTGTCAATGCAACCTTGATTTCATATGACAATTGACCGCGCATTACCCCTTCCCACGGTTGCAATTTATAGGTTACATTAATTTTACAAGCTTATCCGCTCAGAGTGAAAGCCCTAAGCGGAAGAAGGCAGGGTGAAAATGAGTAGGGCAGCCGCCAAAACATCGGACCATTCATACGTCAAAGTCGAACAACCCAGCGGCAGCGCGCTTTGCCAGCAGTTGGTGCATTCGATGCTGGATGAATATACCGAGCGCCTGATTAAAATGGTGGAAAGTTCCACCCATGGCCTCAGCACCAACGATATCCGCGAGTTTCTGAACGGTTACAAGTCGCAAACCCTCACAACCAACACGCCCGTTTTCAAGACCCACTTTCAACGTTGCCTTAATCGGCGCGAGCAGGAGGTCTTTGATCCCAACCGCCGCCAGCCGTTCAAACGCGTGTTGACCATGCGCTTCATCGACCTGTTCCCGCCGGAAGGCGCGCTTGATGACAGCAACGCCTACGTGTCGCGACGCATCTTGCCAGGGTTGTTTTCGGCGCTCGAAAAGATGGTGGGCTCCGATCCGTTTGCCCTCGGTTATGCCGCGTGCCGAGATGCGATGGAAAGCACCAAGGACTCCAAGGATAACGTCATTTGGGAAGATCTCTATACCCACCCAACCGCAATAGGCGCCGTTGATGACCTTCTGATGCGTCTGGTCGCCCATTTTGACAACCCGATGAAGCGCATCGTGTGGATGCTGTCGATCGTCAATAACGATCTGGCCGATCCGCACGAATTCGATTTCGAAGGCCGCGCCAATCAAGATTGGCAACTGAATGAACGCGGCATGATCAACGTACTGCGCCATCTATTCAGGAACCTGCGCCACCGGCTCTCCGACCAATCCGAAGTCCAGGCGTTGAGCCAGAAATACGGTACTACCGCCACCCGCCAACTGGTCGCGCTGATCGCGGCGCTGGATCAAGCCCAGGTTTAAGCCCTCATCCCCGTTGTAAAGAACCCATCCGCCAACGATCTTTGGAACGATCACAGGGCTTGCATTTCATATGATGTATCGTCAAATTACTGCATGACCGCGCCAAGACCACCTCAGAACTTGACCCGCCAACGCACTGAAGAACGCGCCCGCGCGTTGAGCAATGCGGTCGTTCAGGCATTCACCGATAAGCTTCGCAGCGAAATCCACAAACACGGCGGCTTTCTCGGCATCCGTCATGTGGACGAACTCGAATCCCAGTTCCAAGCCAAAGCCAAACAATTGTCCTCCCTGTTCGCCCAGGCGTTTGACGAGGCCGCGCGCGAACAAGAGGAGCTGCGCTGGTTTTCCATCAAACGCCCGGCTTTCGACCGCTTGATCGTCAAGCGCTTCGAGCAGTTGTTCATGCACAAGGACGCCAACGGGGAAGTTAACGGCTGCATTTCTAGGCGGCTATTGCCCGGTTTCTTCCTGGCGCTCAACATGATGGTCGGGCCGGAAACCATGGAAGCGTACCAGCGCCGCTCGGATGAGGCCGTAGCCCGCGTCATGGGCGGGGTATTGCCGATCAACTGGGACTTGGTGGATCAAGACGACGCCATCCACGATGTGCTGCTGGACGCCCAATACACCATCGCCCAGTATTTCGAAGACCCCCATCGCCGCTTCGCTTGGTTCATCCAGATCGCCAACGCCCACTTGGCCCCCGCCCTCAACGCCCACGGCTTTGACTCCACGTGGGAACTGGGCCACCGCTCGCTGCACCTGTTGATCAATAGCCTGCTCGGTGACCTGAAGGCCGCCGTCGACGATGACCAAGCTTGGCAGCGCTTGGCGAAACGCCACGTCGACGCCGACCGCCTAAAGCTGGACATCATCCTTGAACGTTTAACGCAGCACGATTAAACGCCCGCCGCCAGTTGATGCGCGCGCAGCAACTGACGCTCTTGTTTCAACTGTTCGGCCAGCAAGAACGCCAGCTCCAACGCCTGGGTCGCATTCAGGCGCGGATCGCAGAAGGTATCATAGCGCGCCGACAAATCGGCCTCGCCGATTTCCTGCCCACCGCCGATACACTCGGTCACGTCCTTGCCGGTCATTTCAAAATGCACGCCGCCGGCATGGGTGCCTTCGGCCTTGTGGACATCGAAAAACGCCAGCACCTCGGCCAGGATTTGATCGAAGTGGCGGGTCTTATACCCGGTCGAGCTTTTCACCGTATTGGCGTGCATGGGATCGCACGACCACACCACGTTGCGGCCTTCGCGTTTGACCGCGCGGATCAATCCCGGCAGCACACGCTTGACGTTATCCGGCCCCATGCGGGTGATCAGCGTCATGCGGCCCGCTTCGTTTTCGGGGCTGAGCGCATCGATCAGGCGGATCAGTTCATCCGGCTCGATCGAAGGCCCGATCTTACAGCCGACCGGATTGCCCACGCCTTTCAAAAATTCGATATGCGCGCCATCCAATTGACGGGTGCGTTCGCCGATCCACAACAAATGCGCGGACGTGTCGTACCACAACCCGGTCAGGCTATCGACGCGGGTCATGACTTCTTCATAGTTCAGCAGCAGCGCTTCATGCGAGGTGAAAAACGACGTTTCACGCATGGCCTGGGTGTTTTCCGACGTCATACCGCACGCGCCCATGAAGTCCAGCGCTTCTTGAATACGGCTCGACATATCGCGATAGCGCTCGCCTTGGGCGCTATCTTCGACAAAGCCTAGGTTCCAGCGCTGCACCTTGTGCAGATCGGCAAAGCCGCCCTGGGCAAACGCGCGCAGCAGGTTCAGCGTCGCCGCCGATTGGTTATAGGCCTGCACCAGACGTTCCGGATCGGGGGTGCGCTGCTCAAACGTGAATTCCTGGCCGTTGACCATATCGCCGCGATACGACGGCAGCGTCACGCCGCCCACGGTTTCGGTATCTTCGGAACGCGGCTTGGCGAATTGCCCCGCCATGCGCCCGACCTTGACCACCGGCATGGCCGCGCCAAAGGTCAGCACCACCGCCATCTGCAACAACACCCGAAAGGTGTCGCGAATGTTGTTGGGATGGAACTCGGCGAAACTTTCGGCGCAATCGCCGCCTTGCAGCAAAAACGCCTCGCCCTGGGATACCTTGGCCAATTTGGTTTTGAGCTTGCGCGCCTCGCCCGCAAACACCAACGGCGGATAATTGCGCAGACGGTTTTCCGCAGCCTCAAGCTTGGCCGCGTCCGGGTATACCGGCATCTGCACGACGGGCTTGCTTCTCCAGCTTTTAGGCGTCCATTCGGCGGACGTTTTGGCAGACATGGGCAGTTCCTTCATATTCAACTCAGACCCAGGCTATACCCCGCTTTGATGGGATTTTCCAGGCCAATTGCCGATTTACGCATCCTCGTCATGATCGGGCAGCTTTTCGCGCAAAGTGACGAATTCTTCCGCCGCCGTGGGATGGATGCCCACGGTGGAATCAAACTGCGCCTTGGTCGCCCCACATTTAAGCGCCACAGCGAAACCCTGCACGATTTCCGGCGCGTCGTCGCCCACCATGTGAAGGCCCACCACGCGCTGGCTTTCACGGTCCACCACCAGCTTCATCATGGAACGCGCATCGCGCCCCGAAAGGGTGTGTTTCATCGGGCGAAAGCGCGAGATATAAACGTCCACCGGGCCGTTTTTGCGCGCCTCGGCTTCCATCAGGCCGACGGTGCCCACGGGCGGATGGCTGAACACGGCGGCAGGTACGAACTCGTAATTCATCGCCGTCGCTTTGCCCGTGAACTGGGTGGCGACAAAGGCCATGCCTTCGTTGATCGCCACCGGGGTCAACTGCACCCGGTCGATCACGTCGCCCAGCGCAAAAATCGACGGCACGGAGGTTTGAAAATACTCGTCCACCTTCACCGCGCCATGATCGCTCAATTCAACACCCACCGCTTCCAACCCCAGACCTTCGGTATTGGGGTGGCGTCCGGTGGCGTAAAACACCCGATCGCACTCGATGGTTTCGACGCCGTGTAGGCGCAGGGAATATCCATCACCGACCTTTTCGATCGAGCGCACCACGCATTCGCGATGAATCTTGACGCCTTGTTTTTCCATTTCTTCGGCCAAGGCATTGCGGATGTCTTCATCGAACCCGCGCAAGATGTTGCCCGCGCGGATAATGAGCGATACCTCCGCGCCCAGCGCATGCATCAGGCCGGCAAATTCGACCGCGATATAACCGCCGCCGACGATGGCGACACGCTTAGGCAATTCCGTCAAATCCAGCGCTTCGTTCGACGTGATGGCGTGTTCGATGCCGGGCACGCCCGGCACGTGCGGACGCGCCCCGGTCGCAATCAAAATTTTCGCCGCCGTGTACGATTTTCCCGCAACCTCGACCGCATGCGGCCCGGTCATCACGCCCCGCCCGTTCAACAGCTCCACGCCGCTTTCGCGCAAGATGCGCTGATAAATGCCTTCCAGGCGGTTCAGCTCGGTATTTTTGTTGGCGATCAGTTGTCCCCAATCGAACATCGGCTCCGCCACGGTCCAACCGAAGCCGCGCGCGTCGGCGAAATCGTCGGCAAAATGCGCGGCATAAACCAGCAGCTTTTTAGGCACGCAGCCGCGCATGACGCAGGTGCCGCCGACGCGACTTTCTTCCACAATCGCCACGCGCGCGCCCGTTTTGGCCGCCATGCGCGAAGCGCGCACCCCGCCCGAACCCGCGCCGATGGTGATCAGATCAAAATCGAATTCAGCCATCAACGAGCGCCTCTCAAATTCCACCCAAACACATGTATTTGATCTCAAGGAATTCTTCGATGCCGTACTTGCCGCCTTCGCGCCCTAGGCCCGATTCCTTGACGCCGCCGAAGGGGGCGACTTCGGTCGAGATAATGCCTTCGTTGATGCCGACGATGCCGTATTCCAAGGCTTCGGCCACACGCCACACCCGGCCCACGTCGCGGGCATAGAAATACGCCGCCAGGCCGAACGGCGTGTCATTGGCCTGGGCGATGACGTCGGCTTCATCGCTAAAGCGATACAGCGCCGCCACCGGACCGAAGATTTCTTCACTCGCGCACGCCATAGCGTTGGTGACGCCGGTCAAAATGGTCGGGGTGTAAAACGTGCCGCCCAGTTCATGGCGTTTGCCGCCGGTGACGACCTTCGCCCCCTTAGCCACCGCGTCGGCGACCAAACGTTCGACCTTGACGATGGCGGCTTCATTGATCAACGGGCCTTGGGCCACGCCGTCTTCAAAACCGTCGCCAACTTTCAGCGCCTTCACCGCCGTCGCCATTTTTTGCGCAAACGCGTCATACACGCCGTCTTGCACAAAGATGCGGTTGGCGCACACGCAGGTCTGCCCGGTGTTGCGATATTTCGACGCCATCACGCCTTTCAGCGCCGCATCCAGATCGGCATCGTCGAACACGATGAACGGCGCGTTGCCGCCCAATTCCAGCGACACCTTTTTGACCGTCTCGGAACACTGGCGCATCAACAGCTTGCCCACCTGCGTGCTGCCGGTAAACGACACCTTGCGCACAATCGGGTTGGACGTAATTTCCGCGCCGATTTCTTTAGGATTTCCGGTAACGACGTTGAACACGCCTTTGGGAATGCCTGCGCGTTCCGCCAGCACCGCCAAGGCCAGCGCCGAATAGGGCGTGTCTTCGGCGGGTTTGGCCACCACGGTGCAGCCCGCCGCCATGGCGGGCGCGCACTTGCGCGTGATCATGGCGTTGGGGAAATTCCACGGCGTGATCGACGCCACCACGCCGATGGGCTGTTTGATCACGACGATGCGCCGATCCGTCGCCGGGGCGGGAACGGTATCGCCATAAACGCGCTTGGCTTCTTCGGCGAACCATTCGATGAACGATGCGCCATAAGCCACTTCGCCCTTGGCTTCGGCGAACGGCTTGCCCTGCTCGGCGGTCATGAGCGTCGCCAGATCGTCTTGCGATTCCATCACCAGATCGAACCACTTTTTCAAAACATGGGCACGTTCCTTGGCGGTTTTAGCGCGCCACTCAGGCAACGCCGCGTTTGCCGCATCGATGGCGCGCCGGGTTTCCGCCGCCCCCATCAAAGGAACCGTGCCCAATTTCGCTTCGGATGCGGGGTTGAACACGTCGAACGTTTGGGCGCTATCGGCACCCTGCCACTGGCCGTCGATATAGGCCTGCTGGCGAAAAAGCGAAGAATCGGAAAGTTTCATGGGTGTCCTCTGCAAGTAAACCTGGGGATGAAGTCGGGCAGTATAACCGTCCACGTTCCATCTGTTAACCACCCCCTTTGCCTTAAAACCACGCCGCAACATAAAAAAAGTGACGGAACGAAGCCAAATTATCGTTATTTTTCAAGGGGCGTTATTTTTGACCCCCGTTTATCGTGCGGCGCGTCCCGTCCATTCCTCAGCACGGGAAAAGCCATTGCTCGGCTCTACCTCCGGCTTTTAAAAGATAGGAATATATAGCACATGTAAGGAAATTTGTCAATGCGCAGCCGCGTCATCCATTGACCTTCCCGTTTATGGAACGTTTAGACTGCTCCAACGATACAAACAGGAGGCCACAAACAGGGGGCCACAAACAGGAGGGCATGCGCCATGCGCGGTTTGGTTCTATTGATTGCGCTCAGTCTGCTGGCGGCCTGCGGCGACAATTTCGATCGCGCCGATGCCTCCAACATTGACGCCGTCAACGCGGGCCAGCCGCTTTACGCCATCCACTGCGCATCGTGCCACGGCGAGAAATTAGAGGGCCAGCCCGATTGGCGCGTGGCCAACCCCGACGGCGCCCTGCCCGCGCCGCCGCACGACGACAGCGGCCACACCTGGCACCACGCCGATGCCTTGCTGTTCAACTATACCAAACAGGGTGGCCAAGCCATTGCGCCCGAAGGCTTCACCAGCGCCATGCCCGCCTTCGGCGAAACCTTAAGCGACAGCGAAATCTGGGCGATTTTGAGCTTCATCAAAAGCAAATGGAGCCTTGAAGCGCAAATCCGCCAGGGGCGGATGAATTGATCGGCCTCGCGCTCCCCCGTAAAACTCCTCACCCTCCCGTCATGGCTGGGCTCGACTCACGGCTGTCCGGTTTAATTTTTGATATAAACCCTTGCGGGTTGTTCTAACAATTACATCAAACAAAAGGGGTCATGCGCGGACCACCGGGTCCAGCTTTGCTGGCCCGGCGGTAAACTTCACGATCCGCGCATCCATGTCTTAAAACCGCGATTTAAAGTCATGGACCACCGGGTCGAGCCCGGTGGTGACGATTCTGAGTTGTTTTTTGAAGTTGCCACGCAACTGAAATCGTTAAACCGGACAGCCGCGAGTCAAGCCCGCGCATGACTAAATTTGTATGATATGATTGCGAAAACAACCCGCAAGTGACAAAACATTCACCACAGAGCGCACAGAGTTCACAGAGATAATTTTCAACGCTGTATCATCTGTGGTCCAAGACTTTTTGTCATTCCCGCCTTCTTAGCCGAACGCCCCCGCCAGCACCGCCTTGCGCAGGTTGCGGTCGCGTTTTAAATGCCATTCGCGGCTCATGGCTTCGTTGCGGGTACTCAAGCGTTCGGCGTAAAGCAGCATCCAGGTGCGGCCACGGGTGGACTTGGCGCCGTGGCCTGAATTGTGGGCGGCAAGCCGCGCATCTAAATCAACGGTCCAACCCACATACGTGCGCGGACCGCCTGCTCCGTCGCTGCCCAGGATGTAAACGAAGCCGCACACGGTACTTTCCTCTCCGAGGCCTTCTCCCGGCCTCTCGCTACGCTTAAGAGCGGGCGACGGAAACGCCGACCCCCATCATGATCATACCGGTGACGCGGTTGACCCACCGGGCGTTGCCGGGGCGCTTCATCAAGCGGCGCAATTGCTGGCCCAAAATGCACACTAAACTGATGCCCGCCAGCAGCGTCGCCGCCACCGTGAGCACGATTTGCCCGCCCACCAGCGGCGTCAACGAAGTAAGATCGACAAACAGGGGCAAAAAGGAAAGATAAAACACCACCAACTTGGGGTTGGTTCCGTTGATCAGAAAACCGAGCAAAATCTGTTTGAGCGGAGAACGCGCGGGCTGCACATCCTCCAACGCCATCTCTTTGCTGGTGAACTGTTTGTAGCCCAGATAAACCAGATACATGGCCCCGGCCAATTTGACATAGACCATCATCGGCGCCAGCACGGAAGCCAGCGCGCCCAGCGAAAAGAGCGCGATCAGCAAATACAACACCGCGCCGATCACTTCACCGACCGCCAGCAAAAAACCGGACTTAAAGCCGTTGCCCGCACTGGTGGCCAGCACCGCCAGATTGGCCGGGCCGGGCGACAGCACAAACACCAGCGTCGCTAAAACAAGGTTCAAGATAGAGGTGGCATCCATAAAAGAGACCCCCCTATTCCACCGTTACCGATTTGGCCAGATTGCGCGGCTGATCCACATCGGTGCCTTTGATGCACGCGGTGTGATAGGCCAGCAGTTGCACCGGAATGGCGTACAAGATCGGGGCCACGAACGGATCCACCTCGGGCAGCGCGATGGTGGCGGCGGCGAGATTGCCCAGCTTGGCCGCGCCCGGCACGTCGGAGAAAAAGATCACCCGCCCGCCGCGCGCGATGACTTCTTGCATGTTCGACGCGGTCTTTTCAAATAGCTCGTCGGTGGGCGCAATCACGATCACCGGCACGGTTTTGTCGATCAGCGCGATGGGGCCGTGTTTCATTTCCCCCGCCGCGTAGCCTTCGGCGTGGATATAGGTGATTTCTTTGAGCTTCAGCGCGCCTTCCATGGCGATGGGGTAATTGGTGCCGCGCCCCAGATACAACACGTCGCGCGCCAACGCCACCTCGGCGGCCAGTTCCTTGAGCCGTCCGTCGTGGTTGAGCACTTCCGACGCCCGCGCGGGCACTTCCACCAAGGCTTCGACCAATTGCGCTTCGCGCTCATGAGTTATTGCCCCCTTGGCGCGGCCCAAGGCGATGGCGAGGCACGCCAGCACCACCAACTGGGTGGTGAAAGCTTTGGTCGACGCCACGCCGACTTCCGGCCCGGCGTAAGTCAAAAAGGTCGCATCGGATTCCCGCGCGATGGTGCTTTCGGCCACGTTGACGACGCTTATGATATGCTGGCCGTGCGCCTTGGCGTGACGCAGCGCCGCCAGGGTATCCGCCGTTTCGCCCGATTGCGAAACGAACAGCGCCGCACCGCCCGCCGCCATCGGCGCGTCGCGGTAGCGAAATTCGGACGCGACATCGATTTCGACCGGAATGCGCGCCAGCTTTTCGATCCAATAACGCGCCACCTGACAAGCGTAAAACGAAGTGCCGCAGGCGATCAGCGTCAGGCGCGTCACGGCGCTCAAATCGAACGGCAGATCGGGCAGCGTGATGGTGCGCAGGGCCGGATTGATGAAACCCGATAGGGTGTCGCCGATCACCTGGGGCTGTTCGTAAATTTCCTTGAGCATGAAGTGCGCGTAACCGCCTTTGCCCACCGCGGCGTCGGAAAAATCGCTGATGCGCACCGGACGCTCGACCGCTTCGCCCGCTTCGTTGAACACTTCAACGCCGGATTTATCGAGCACCGCCCAATCGCCGTCTTCCAAATACATGACGCGGTTGGTCAGACGGCTGAGCGCGATGGCGTCGGAGCCTAAAAACATTTCACCGTCGCCTAAACCGACCGCCAGGGGGCTGCCGCGCCTAGCCCCGATCATCAAATCGTGGTGTCCGGCGAAGATGATCGCCAGCGCAAACGCGCCATCGAAACGTTTGAGCGATGCCGCCACCGCTTGCTGGGGGCTCAGGCCTTCATCCAAATAGGCGGTAAGCAGATGCACCACCGCTTCGGTATCGGTGTCGGAGGCAAACACATGACCCTTGGCCGTCAGTTCGGCTTTCAATTCTTGAAAGTTTTCGATGATGCCGTTGTGCACCACCGCGACCTTGGAAGTGGCGTGCGGGTGGGCGTTGGCTTCGTTGGGGATGCCGTGGGTGGCCCAGCGCGTATGGCCGATGCCGACATCGCCGGCAAGCGGTTTGGCTTCAAGCGCGCGCACTAGGTTTTCCAGCTTGCCTTCGGCGCGGCGGCGCTCGATCGCGCCATTGACCAAGGTCGCCACACCGGCGGAATCGTAACCCCTGTATTCAAGCCTTTTCAGCCCGTCCACCAGACGCTGCGTCACGCTCTGTTTGCCGCCTTGTTTACCGATGATGCCGATGATGCCGCACATATGAGCCGTCAGTCCTTTTTAGATTTTTCTTTTTGACGCTGTTCTTTTTCGGCGCGTTTGCGGTCGCGAAAACGCTCCGCCGCGCCATGCGCGCTTTTCTGTTCGGCGCGCGTGGTGACGATATCGTTCGCGCCGACGTCTTGGGTGAGGGTCGAACCCGCACCGACGATTGCGCCCGCGCCGACGTTGACCGGGGCCACCAATGCGGTGTTGGAACCGATGAACGCGCCCGCGCCGATATTGGTTTTGTGCTTCAAAAAACCGTCGTAATTGCAGGTGATGGTTCCCGCGCCGATGTTGGCATCCGCCCCCACCCGCGCATCGCCGATGTAACTGAGATGGCTCACCTTCGCGCCCTGTTCGATCTCGGCGCTTTTGATCTCGACGAAGTTGCCGACCTTGACGTCTTCGCCCAAATTCGCGCCGGGACGCAGCCGCGCGAACGGCCCGACGGTCGCGCCCGATGCGATGGTCGCGCCTTCGATATGGCAAAAACCCTTAATGTGGACCCGATCATTGATTTTAACGCCGGGGCCGAACTGCACGTTCGGTTCGATCAAGACGTCGCGCCCGATTTTGGTGTCGAAGCTGAAATAGACGGTCGAGGGATCGATCAGGGTCGCGCCGCCCTTCATCATTTTATCGCGCATGGCGTCTTGAAAGATCACTTCCGCCTGCGCCAACTCGACGCGGGAATTGACGCCGATCAGTTCTTCTTCGTCGCCTTCGACCACCGCGCAGCGAAAGCCGTCTTCGCGCGCAAAGCCCACACAATCGGTCAGGTAGTATTCGCCCTTGGCGTTGTCGTTGCTCAAACGCGACAAAAATTGCGGCAGCAATTCACCGTCGAAACACATCACCCCGGAATTGCATAAGCCGATCTCGCGCTGTTCGGGCGTGGCGTCGTTCGCTTCGACGATCTCCATCAGCTCGCCGTCTTCGTCATCCAACACCAGCCGCCCATAAGAACCCGGCTCCATCGGCTCGAAGCCCAGCACCACCACCGTGGGGGCTGGCGTGGGGGCCGATTGTCCGGGCTGCGTTTCTCGCGCTTCGAGCATGGCGTTGAGCGTCTGTTCGCGGATCAAGGGAGAATCGCCAAATAAAATGAGCACGTTGCCCTTGAACGGACCCAAGGCCTCCATGCCGACGCGCACCGCGTCGCCGGTGCCGGCGCGATCATGTTGCACGGCGGTCTTGCGCGGGGCCACGGCCGCTTGCAACCCTGCCATATCGGGGCCGACCACCACCACGGTTTCGTCCACATGGATTTTATCGAGCGTGGCGAGCAGGTGGTTGATCATGGGCCGCCCGCCGATGGGGTGCATGACCTTGGGCAGATCGGACTTCATGCGCGTGCCCAGCCCGGCGGCGAGAACGATGGCGGCGGTTTTCTTCTTTGACATTCGTGGCGGCCTGACTACATATCCCAAGGAAATACAAGGTGGAGAATCGTTCCCCAAAGTGTAACGCGTGGGCAAAGTGCCACAAGCGCTATTCCCCGCCAAGTCAAAGATTACTTCGGATTATTTCATGATGACGCTTCAGCCCTTAGGGCGGATTTCCGCCCTGATTTTCGATTTCGACGGCACGCTCATCGACAGCGCGCCCGATTTGGCCGCCGCCGCCAACCGCATGTTGAAGCCTTTGGGGCGGCGCGAAGTCTCCTTAAAAGAAGTGCAAATGATGATCGGCGACGGCGTGCCGAAGCTGGTGGAACGCTGTTTCACGGCCACCGGGGAAATTCCGCCCCCAGCCGAATTCGAGACCCATGTGGCGGCATTTATTAAAGACTACGAGCCGCGCTCGGCCGAATTGACGCGCCCGTTCGACGGCGCAATCGATATGCTCAAGCGCCTTAAGGCCCGTGGGCTCAAACTCGCCATCTGCACCAACAAACCCTTTGGCGCGACGATGGCGATCTTGAAGGCTTTGAAATTGGCCGATTATTTCGATGTGATCATCGGCGGCGACAGCCTGCCCGGCATTAAAAAGCCCGATCCGCGCCATCTTCAAGCGGCATTGCAACAGATGAACGTAGGCCCCGATCATTGCGCCATGGTGGGCGATAATCACAACGACGTAATGGCCGGTCACGGCGCGGGGCTGGCGGTGGTGCTGCTCAGCCACGGGTATACCAAAACGCCGACCCGCGAACTGGGCGGCGAGGTGGTGATCGACCATTTTAGGGAACTGGAAGCGGCGCTGGCGGCGCTGCGCTAGGGCTTAGTTCGCCCAAAAGGCCCGCGAACCCGTCTTGACAGGGCGGAGGCGGAGCCGTAAACAACCCGGGCAAATGCCGATTGGCCCAAAAAACAACGTCAATCGGGCGCGTAGCTCAGCGGGAGAGCACTGCCTTCACACGGCAGGGGTCACAGGTTCAATCCCTGTCGCGCCCACCACAGAAACCTCAGGCCTAAAGCCTGGGGTTTTTTCGTGGCGCGACAACCATATCATCCTGCAAAAACAAACGGTTGCAACCAAATGTAGCCGTTAGAAACCTGTTCAATACGCGGCAGATAACCTATGAGTTTCCAACACTTCAACAAAAGTTTAGAGAACTGGTCTTTTAGGCCGTAGCTTTTTTACATCATGCACACCACGCTTACAGCAAACCCCAATCGCGCAAATTGGCTGACTTGCTGAAAAGACGCCAATTGCGGTAGAGTATGGCGATGAACAAGCTACTTGAAAAAGCCTTCGCCGAGGCCTCGCGCCTTACCGAAGATGAACAAGAAACCATCGCTAGCCTCATCATCGAAGAGATCGAGGCCGAGCGGGGGTGGGAGCAGCGCTTTGCCAACTCTCAGGACCAACTTGGACAATTGGTCCGCAAAGCCCGCAAAGAGGTCGAGCACGGCGATGTGCTGCCCTTCGATCCGGCAACCCGTTCTACCCCGTGATTTCAAGAACCACCAAAACGTTTTGGCGGCATTTCGACGCATTGCCGCTCGGCGTGCGCCGTCAGGCCATACAAGCCTATGCGCGTTGGCGCGAAGACACCAGACACCCCAGCCTGCATTACAAATGCGTCAGTGAAATCCACGCCGTTTATTCTGTGCGCATCGGTATCCACTGGCGAGCTTTAGGCTACCGCGACGTTACGGATGGCGAAACGATCCTGACGTGGTTCTGGATTGGGTCGCACGCCGATTACGACAACCTGCTGACATCCCTATAATCCTACTGACCGCTGGCCTATCCTAGGCGGCGATCGCCCGCAGCAGGGGCGACACGGTGTGCATCATTTCGGTGCGGTGCGCCAGGAAACACGAAATTAAACAATTTTTCGCTTAAAACCAATGAATATGGTCCATGCATCTGGTTTAACGCACTTTTGCTTTCGGGCGAATTTTATTCCGCAACCCTATCGTGAAGCTGAGCAATATTGCCGTGGCACGTATTGAGGCAGTACTTGACGATATCGCCAATGCTGGCGATGCCCACAAACGCATTTCCATCTTTCACCACCACATGACGGGTGCGGCGCGTGGTCATCAACTCACGAACCTCTTCGATGTCGTCATCAATGTCGCAGGTGACAATGTTGGTGCTCATGACGTCCGTCACCGGCAACTCACTCAAATCACGCCGATCGGCAAAAGCCTGAACGATATCGCGTTCAGAAACGCTTCCCAGCGTCGTTTGGTGGCCATTTCGGACCAGGGCGAAGCCGATGCGCTCCCGCTTAAACAACGAAGCCACCGCATGCACGCTAACATCGGAAGAGACGGAAATTAGATTCTCCCCCTTCTTGGTCAGAATTGTTTTGATATGCATTTCCGATCCTCCGCAGTTGAAATGACACACCCCCAAGCACCGTTGATCATATAAATTTTATTTATCATACAAAGAATTATTTATGCAATCCACTTTTGTACTCAAACCCGTATTTCCAAATATTTGTTACAATTCCATACAAATGGCGCTATTTCTGTGTATTATTAAATCATGGGCATCACCTCCGCGAAGCCTTATGGACGACGGGCCGTCGATAAGCATTTGCCGCCGCGCTTAAGGATCAGGCCTTCCATTTGAACCCCAATCCATTTTAAACTCGGATATCGCAACCGAGAGCAGACGAGGGAGCAGCGCGCCAATGCGTATATCCGAAATATTAAAAAAGAAGAGCAATCAGGTCTTCACCATTTCCCCAAAAACCACGGTAAAAGAAGCGGCTCGCCTGTTCAGGGAACGCAAGATCGGCGCGGCTCCCGTCGTCAATCCCGGCCCCAAAGTCATCGGCTTGTTGACCGAGCGGGATGTTCTTCATGGCATCGCCGATTATGGTTCTGCCGTGCTCGACATGGAAGTCGATAAGCTCATGACCCAAGACGTCTATAGCTGCACCCCGGATGATGGTTACCACCAAGTCATGCACCTGATGTCGGACCGCCACGTCCGTCACGTGCTGGTTATCGTTGAAGGCAAACTCGAGGGCATCGTCAGCGTCGGCGATATGATGAAAAATCGCCTTGACGAAAGTCAGATGGAAATCAACGTGATGCGCGACTACACGCATTTTAGGATGCCCCACGGCTAGTGTCCTGCCCCAGAAAGACGCTATCCGTCTTTCTGGGATAAGCAGGCCACGAACATCAAGAATCTCGGGTGATTCAGCTTTTGAAATACGGTGTTTTATTGCGCCGTATTTTGAAATCCTTCCACCCAGGGCAGACCGACGCTTTCACCGCCCGCTTTAAGATCATTCCCATAACCCTAAGCGGCAATAAAAGCGCAGGGGCGTCCAAGAAAATTATCAATACAATCATTGTATTAGCGATTTTTGCAGCCGAATGGACCCGACCGCCGCGCCCCACCCGTGCATATTTTTATCACCGCGTCGAATTCGCTTAATTCTTTTTTGAACTTCCCGTTATATTGAATACATTCATGATCCTAAATGCATGCAACTGCACGGTAGCCGCCAACGGGGGACACGACGCTGAATAAACTGGTCTTCAATGACCTGGATACGGGATCGGCTCTGCAATCCGTAGAATCCGTGCTGTTTTTAGGGAACGTCAACGCTGCGGGGCAGATCGTTCTGCCGCACGGCGATTTCTTGCGTGCGGACTTTGTGCGCTCCGGCCCCGACTTGCTGATTGAAACCCCTTCCGGCGAGCATTTCATCGTTCCCGATTATTTCATGGCCGAAAGCCCGCCCGCGCTGATCACCCAGGGCGGCGCGATGCTGAACGCGGAGCTGGTGACGGCGCTGGCCGGCCCCATCGCCCCCGGCATGACGGCGCAAGCCGCCCAACCCGGCCAAGCGGCGCAGCAAAGCAACGGTCTTGGCGAACCCATCGGTCAGGTCAGCGAAAGCGAAGGCCAAGTCACCGTCACCCACGCCAATGGCGCGCAAAGCACGCTGACGACGGGCGACAGCATTTTCCAAGGCGACACCATCGAAACCGCCACCGGCGCCAATGTCGGCGTCGTCTTCGTCGACGACACCATCTTCTCGTTGGATGAAGACGCGCGCATGGTCATGGACGAAATGATCTACGACCCCGACACCCAAACCGGCGTATTCAACGCTCAGGTGGTGCAGGGCGTGTTTTCGTTTGTCAGCGGCCAAGTGGCGAAAACCTCGCCGGATGGCATGGTGGTTTCCACCCCGACCTCGACCATCGGCATTCGCGGTTCGACTGGCGCAGGCAAAGCGGGCGCCGAAGGACAGGAAAACACCATCACCCTCGTCCCAGACGTGGACGGTAACATTGGTGAATTTATCATTACCACCGCTGCGGGTACGTTAACGCTCAACAGTGCTGGGGCGACAACGACGACATTCAGCGTCAATGCCGCGCCGAGCGCCGCCATCATTCTCAACCCGGTGCAGATCCAGCAGAGTTTCGGCGCGTCCCTGACCAAGCTGGTGCAGGTGGTGGCGCATAAAGCCGAAGCCGACGCGGGCCGCGCCCAGGAACAAGCGCAGAAATCCAGCGAAGAAGCCCAGCAGGCCAAAGCCGAGGCCAAACAGGCCGAAGCGGAATCCAAGCAGGCGGACGAGACGGCCCAACAAGCGGACGCCGAAGCCAAAGCCGCCCAGGCCGAGGCCGAAGCGGCTCAGGCCGAGGCTGAAGCGGCCAAGGCCGAAGCCGAAGCCGCAGGCGACGAGGAAGCCGCAGCAAAAGCCGCAGCCGCCGAAGCGAAAGCGGCCGAAGCCGCCGCCAAGGCTCAAGCGGCGGAAGAAAAAGCCCAAGCGGAAGCGGAAAAGGCCGAAACAATGAAGGCCGAAGCGGCGGAAAAAGCGGCGGCGGCGGAAACAAAGACCGCAGAAGCTGAAAATGCCCAGGCCCAGGCGCAAAAGGCGTCGGAATTCAGCACGCTGACCAAATCCGTGGCGACGGCGCAGGCCAAGGCGTTTGATGAGGCCCAGCAGGCCAACCCCAACCAGCAGACGGCGGAAAAAGCCGCGACCGCGACCACCGTACAACAGCAGGCGCAGGCCAAGGCGCTGGCGGATGCCGCAACCAAAGCGACCCAGGAAGCCGTGGCCAAAGCGGCAACCGAAGCGGCGGCCAGAGCGGCGGCCAAAGCGGCGGCGGACAAGGCGGCGGCGGACAAGGCGGCGGCGGACAAGGCGGCGGCAGACAAGGCGGCGGCGGACAAGGCGGCGGCAGACAAGGCGGCGGAGGAGGAGGAGGCGAGAGATGCTGACCGATCAACAACCAACTCTGCGCCCGGCAGCACCAGCGTATCGGTCAGCGGTTCGGAAGACACTCAAATCACCGGCGCGCTGCGCGTGACCGATCCCAACGGCGATACGCTGACCTATGGCTTAGGCAGCACGGCGAGCCACGGCACGGCCTCCGTCAGCCGCGACGGCGCCTTCACCTATACGCCCGACGCAGACTTTTACGGCACGGATCGTTTTACCATCGCCGCTTCCGACGGCAAGGGCGGCACGTCCCTATCCGTGGTCAACGTCACCGTACACGGCGTCAACGAAACCATTACCGGCACGGCGGGCAACGATACGTTAGCGTCGCTCGCAGACAACGCCTCCATCGACGGCGGCGCGGGTACGGACGTGCTGAACTTGGGCGGCGTGATGTCGAACTACACTTGGTCGGTCGACGCTGACGGCGAAATTACGCTGACCGATAATCAGGGTACCGACGGCACCGACACCATTTCCAATGTTGAATCTCTGGCGTTCACCGATGGCACCATTACCGTCACCACGAAATCTGCGGAATATCAGGTCAACACCACCACTGCTCTTGAACAGCAGTATGCGAGGATCATCCCGGTGGAGGACGGCGGCTACGTGATCATGTGGCAACACAACAATGGCACGGACTGGGATATCAAGGGCCAGCGTTACGATGCGGCGGGGCAACCGGTTCTGACGGGCGGAGTCAATGAATTCACCGTGGCGAGCGGGGCAAGCGATCAGGCATTGTACCTCTACAACCAAATCGAGGCCCTACCGAACGGCGGCTTCGTCGTCACTTGGCACGACGAAGCCCTGGGTGTAGGCGACTGGACGGCTTTCGCCACCATTTACAACGCTTCCGGCGGCATCGTCACCGGCAACATCCAACTCAACACCTTCACAACCGGCGAGCAGGCACATGCTTCGATGGCCGTGATCGGCGACGATGAATTGATCTTCGTCTGGCAATCTATAAACCAAGACGCCGCCGACGCCAGTTATGGCGTCTACGCCCAGCGGTTCACCACCAGCGGCGTCAAAATCGGCAGCGAGGTGCAGATCAATACCACTACGGCGATCAGCCAGTACCAGCCGATCGTGCTGTCGCTGGACAATGGCGGTTATGCGGTGTTCTGGAGCGACAACAGCGCGGGCGCTGGAACCGACAATATCATGGGCCGCTTCTTCGATTACAACGGCACTGAAACGGTGGCAGAATTCATGGTGAACACCGTGACCCCCGGCGCTCAATCTTATCCCAAGGCGGCGGTGCTGAACAACGGCAACATCGTGCTCACGTGGTCGGACAATACTGCCGACGGCGACGGCCACGGCGTCTACGCGACCATCCTCAACAGTTCCGGCGGCGTCGTAAAGGCCCAATTCATGGTGCCTGTGGATGGCGCCAGCGACCAAGCCATTTCCAGCGTGGCGGCGCTGGAAGACGGCGGGTTTGTGATCGTCTGGCACGAAGGTGCCGAAGGCACCTATGATGTTCTTGCCCAGATGTTCGACGCCAGCGGCAACAAAGTCGGCGGCGAAATCGCCATCAACGCCTACACCGCGGACGATCAATATTGGTCGAGCGTCATTCCCCAATACGACGGCGGTTTCATCGTCACCTGGCAATCGGACGGACAGGACGGCGATGTCTGGGGCATCTACAGCCAGCGCTTCGACGCTGACGGCAACCCGGTCGGCCGCACCACGCTGACCGGCGATGCATCCGCCAATACCTTCAACATCGCCGCCGGGCAAATGGGGCTCGTCATCGACGGCGCGGGCGGAAGCGATAGTCTGGTTTTGGCGGGGGCCGCCGCCGACATGAACACCATCAAAGTCAGCAACGTCGAAAGCATCACCGGCTCCGCCGCCAGGGACATCGTCTTTCTGGGCAGCACGCTCAACAACGGCCTGACCATCGATCTGGGCGCGGGCCTAGATGCCGTGAAACTCGCCGACGGCGGCAATACCAACAGCTTCACCAACGTCGAAGAAGTCATCGGCGGCACCGGCGACGACGTCGTCACCATCCTCACCACCTTCGCCGCAGCGGACGAAGCGTGGTTTGAGGGCATGGGCGGAACGGACTCGCTCATCCTCACCGCTGGCGACGACTATTTTCAGGCGGAAGACTTCGAGAGCATCGATGGCGGCGCGGGCAACGACACGTTAGCGTTCGAATGGGGCGGCGATATTCGCGGCGTGACGCTAACCAACGTGGAAACCATCGCCATCGATTACGACAACAACAGTTCAACCAGTCTGATGGTCGATGATACGACGGCGTTCTCAACCGCCACCACCATCTTCGGCAGCGGCAATAACGACAGCATCAGCAGCAAGGTCGGCATGGACCTGACCAACGTCACGCTATCGGGAGTTGACGCCATCTACGTGGATTCCGACACCAATACGGTCGGCGCGACTCTGACGCTGAACGCGACAACCCTGCCATCGGGAATCAATATCAGCGGCAGCGGGGACGACATCATTCAGGCGGCGGGCGCAACCCTTGATCTCAGCGCCGCGACTCTGAACGGCATCTCGTCCATTAAAGCGGCGGCTTCCGGAACGACGGTTATAGGCACGACAGGGAACGACGCCATTCTCGGCGGTGTGGCCAACGACATCCTGATTGGCAAGAACGGTGCTGACACCATGACCGGCGGCGGCGGCGCGGACATCTTCACCTATTTCACCAGCGGCGAAGGCGGCGACACGATCACGGACTTCGCCGTCGGCTCCGACAAGTTGTACTTCGCGATAACTGGCTTCCCGTCAACCACGACGCAGAACAATCCGTTGAATGCGGCGGACTTCACGTCGGGCGCGAACACAACGTCCGGCAACTACTTTGCCTTCGACACCACCAACAACAATCTGTATTACGACGCCGATGCGGCGGGCGGCGGCGCGGGCGTCCTGATCGCGACCCTAAACACCGCCATCACCGAAGCCGATATCGTAATCGCTTAAAGCCATATCGTTACGCCCACGCCATTGTATAAAGCTATAACCGACCAACCGGGGCTACCAACCGGGGCACTGGCCATCGGCGGCATATTTTCCGCCCGGCTGGTCGATGACGCCGTGTAATTTTTCCAACTCCGCATTAAAGCGCACGCCGATATCGTCGAGCACCTTTTGCATAACGGCGGTTTGGGCGTTTTGTCCTTCAACCATCGATGCCGCCGTCACCGCGCCGGAACGCCGCAGCGCTGCGCGCATTTCATGTTTCAAGATATCGGCGTACTTACGCACGGTGCGGCGGTTGACATCCACATGCGCCATTTCGTGACGCATCACGACATTGTAATGACAACTGCCCTGCGCATATTCGCGCGGCACATGCACGGTGTGATCTTTCAACCCAAACTGCGCCTCGACCCGGTTGACGTGAACACAAATGGCGCCGCCCATGGGCTGACCTTGAAATTGCACCTTCACCCCGGTTTCGAGCTTAATTCCGGTCATGCCCAAAACCTTAAAACCATTGCGCTTAAGGCCATGCGAACCCGCCATGACATTGATCTGGTCCAAACTTTTGGAGGAAGTCACCCGCGGTCCCGGATCAACGATCTGCACCGAAATGGCGGCGTCGGACACCCGCGGACAGGCCGCGCGGGCCAAGGCCGGAACGCTAAGGACCAAGACCGCCAAGGCCGCTGTCGCTGTCGTCGTGCGTATCTTCATTGCTTTACTGTACCGCCCAGCCTGTGAAAATAAAATGCGCAATCGCACATGACCCTTGAGGCCAATTTCATGATATAACCGTCCCCTTGAAAAGGACCGAAAGACGAGCGCACACCCATCACCGGGGGGATTCAACCATGTATGTCACGATCGTTCATGTGTCTGTCGGCGACGAATACGTCGACGAATTCATCGCCGCCAGCTTGATCAATCATAAAGCTTCCATCCGCGAACCCGGCAACCGCCGCTTCGACGTGCTGCAACAGGCCGCTGAGCCGACAAAATTCGTGCTCTATGAAGCCTATGACGACGAGGCCGACGCCAAGGCGCACAAGGATACCGATCACTACGCCACATGGCGCGAAACGGTCGCCCACATGATGGCCGAACCGCGTCAAAGCGTGACGTATGTCGGGCTCGCGCCTGAAGCCTGAATTGCAATGCTAAACGCGAAAGCTTAGAGTCCGGACCCTAAACATGATCCCAACCTTCACCATTGCGGCCCTGCCCAAGATCATCTTTGGTTCCGGCATGCTCAAAGAACTGCCGGGCGAGATCAAACATTTTGGCCCACGCGCATTGATCGTCACCGGAGCCGGATCGTTCGTCGCATCCGCCGCCTGGGCGGCGCTGCGCCAGCGGTTCAAGAATGAAGGCATCGCCTTTGAACTTCTCCTCATTCCTGGCGAGCCGTCGCCGGAAGGAATCGACGCCGCCGTGGCGCTGCACAAAGACGGCGGCTTCGACGTCGTAATCGGCATCGGCGGCGGCAGCGCATTGGATGCCGCCAAGGCCATCGCCGGACTTTTAAAACCCGCCAACTCCGTCATGGATCATTTGGAAGGCGTAGGCCCGGAGCTGTCTTACCGCGGCCCCGCCACGCCGTTGATTTGCGTGCCCACCACGGCGGGCACCGGTTCCGAAGCCACCAAAAACGCCGTGCTTTCCCGCCATGGCGCAGACGGTTTCAAAAAATCGTTTCGCCATGATAGCTTGGTCGCGCGGATAGCCATCATCGATGCGGACCTGCTCGCCACTTGCCCCCGCCCCCAAGTCGCAGCCAACGGCATGGATGCATTCACGCAACTGCTGGAAAGCCTGACATCGCTTAAGTCCAACGCCATGACGGCGGCGCTGGCATGGTCGGGGCTGGAACGCTTTGTCCTTGGTTTTTGGGACATGTGGTTAACCGCCCCCGCAGCACCGGGCGAGCGTGGCGACGACAGCCAACGCGCCTGTGACGCCCGCGAACACATGGCCTATGCATCATTGATAAGCGGCATTTGTCTGGCGCAAACCGGGCTGGGCAGCGTGCATGGTTTGGCGCAGCCTTTGGGTTCGCTGTTTCCCATTCCCCACGGCGTGGTGTGCGGCACGCTGGTCGCCGACGCCACCGCCATCAACATCCAGGCGCTGAGCGAACGCCTGCCCGATAGCGATGCGCTCGGCGTCTATGCCCGCGCGGGGCAACTGTTGGCGGGCGGGGTAAGCGGCAACGCCGCGTTGGATGCCCTGGTGCGCACGCTGCACGATTGGACCGAACGGTTGAACCTGCCGCGTTTATCGGCTTATGGCGTGAGCGAGGCCGATATCCCCGCCATCGTCGCCAACAGCCGCGGCTCCAGCATGCTCACCAACCCGGTCAACCTCAGCGACGATGAAATTGCCGAATTGGTGCGCCGCCGCCTTTGACACCCGTTTTTTTTAAATAGGGTCCGGCAAACTTCCATCTGATGGAAATCCCTTAAATCGCGCCCATCATCGACATGGACAGACCTTCCGGCGGAGAATATATTGCGCTGCATCATTTGATGTTGCATTGCAGCATTGCACCCTTCACCCTTTGATGAACGGACCTCCCCCATGTCTTCCCTGTCCCCTATGAACGCCGTCAGCTTTGAGCCTACCGTCACCATCGACGCCAAGGACAGCCTTAGCCCCATTCCCATCATCAAGCTCAAAAGCGCGATGAAAAAACAACCGAACAACGCCATATTGGCGGTCGAGACTACCGACCCCCATGTGGAAACCGATTTGCGTGATTTCTGCGCCGCGACAGGCCATGTGTACCTGTGCGTCAATTCTATGGATGGGCACACCGTCCATTACATCAAAAAACAAACCCGCGAATGCGCCACGTGCAGCCAAGCGCGGATCGTGCTCGCTGGCTTAGGCGTCATCGCCGCGCTGGCCTTTACCGCCCCGCAGGTCGTCATCGGCGATCCATCGGCGCCGATCACGCTGGTTTTTTTGGTCGCGCTGATCGCCCTGCCGCCACTGCTGATCAACAATGCCCGGCTGTTGGGTTCACTGATTCACAAACGCAAAACGTGAAGCAATCCCCATTGCGTCCTATAATGGACCGATGAGCGAAGAGACACACCGCCTGTTCAAGCCCGAACTCACGCCCCAGCGCATGTTGGCGCTGGGGATATTCGGCGGCAGCTACTTCGCCGAGTGTCCGGGCGGCATTGCGGAAGATCTGCCCCGCGCATGGTTCAAAGACGCCAAACTTTCGCACGGCGGCTTTAACGCCGGGCTCAATTGCTTTGGGGTTGAAGCAGGGCAATCACGCAAAATATGGCTGGCCAAGGGATGGATCACACCCGACGACCCGCTTGGCTGGTTTCAGTGGTATTGCCGCTACAGCCTGGGGCGGCGCTTGGACGGCATAGACGATTTTCAAATCAAGCGCTGGCGCGCCTTCGGCCCGCGCCACATCGCCCAGATCAAAAAGAACTGCCACCCCGGCGACGTATTCTGTCGCCCGCGTCAACGCCAAGCGTTACTGCAATGGGCTTACGATCCCTTTATTTAAGGCCAGAATTTAAGACCAGAACCTAATCGCTATTTTTAAGACGGACTTCCAGCGGTCCTTTAACGTGAATGTCGCGCTGCGGGTAATCAAAATGGATGCCATGTTCGTGATAGAGGTCCCATATTTTCAAATAAATATCGCTCTTGATGCTGGATATCCCATTTTCCGAATCCGGAATCCACAACCGCAATTCCAAGTTCACGGAACTATCGCCAAAACCCATAATGAGACAGCGCGGCACAGGATCCTTTAAAACGCGATCAAACCCTTGAACGGCTTCGACTGCCAAGTCGATGGCTTTGCGCAGATCGTCGTTGTAGCTCACGCTGATGGGCATGCGCTGGCGCACGTTGGTGTCGGTATACGACCAATTTTCCACCGGATTGCTGATGAGAAATTCGTTCGGGATCAAATGTTCGATGCCATCGCGGGTAATCACCGAAACGTAACGGGCGCCGATGGTGTTGATGCGGCCATACGTATTGTTGACGGTAATGACGTCGCCGGGTTTGACCGAACGGTCCATCAACAAGATGACGCCGCTGATCAAGTTCGCCACCACCTTTTGCAAGCCAAAGCCGATGCCTAAACCCAGCGCGCCGGAAAATACCGCCAACGCCGTCAAATCGATGCCCACCGCATTCACCGCCACCAAAATGGCGATGGTGATGAACAGCACCCGCGCCAGCTTGCCGAACAGCACCTGTTGCGATGGCGTGATGTGTTTCAGCGCCCGCAGACGGTTTTCCACCAGATGCGCGGCCCAATTGGCGATCCACAAAAATACCGCCAGCGCCACGACCGCCTTGGCCGCGCCCAGCAGCGACAAGCGGAAATCGCCCAGATTGACCGCCAGTTGATCCATGAATTTCAACGTCGGCGTCAAAAACCCAACGATATCCAGCGCCGCGTAGGACCACACCGACACCGCTACCGCCTTCGCCCACCACGGGTCGGCGACGAAGTTCAGCAACAACCGGATGACCACCCACGCCGTGAGCAGGCTGGTCGCGATGGCCAAGATGGCGGCGGGGAACGTCAGACTGAGCGCCGCAAACTGCCCCGCGCCCACCAACACCAGCCACACCGACGGCATGATCAACGGTTTGATGATCTGTTCCGCGTAGCGGCGGTAACGATTGGCCCAATTGCCGACGAGCGCCCGATCTAGGGCGCGCTGCAAGGGTTGATCCACCACCCGCGCCAGCAGATACGCGCCCAACACGGCGGCCAATTGCACCAAATTGGGAATGACAAAAACATGATTCTGAACCCAGGCGATTATATCCTCGCCCAGTTTAGTCACTGCTTTGAAATCGAAGGATTTGTCCACGGCTTACCCTTTACGCAAATTTCTAGGCATAGCCTAGCAAGTCACGCGACTTTGCGAAACAGCATCTTAAGCCCCGCACCGCCTGGGTCAGCCACGCGTTTGATCGGCGCAAAGCCAAACCGCCCGAACAAATGCGCCAATGTGGCCTGGGTAAAGAACTGAATGTGCATCGGCGGCGCAAACACGTTCCATTGGGTGACGTCCCGGGGCACTTGCGACGAGGCGATATCGGGGGTGGTGATGAATACTTTCGCGCCTGGCTCCGTCACTTCGACGAGAAACCTAACGAAGGCTTCAACATCGAGCACGTGCTCGATCACCTCGGACGAGTATACAAAATCGAATTTTCCCAACTTGCCGCCCGCAAAGTCGTCGAACCCGCCGCAATGAAATTCGCATTGCGGATAATGAGCGTGGGCATAATCGATCGCTTTGGGATTAATATCCAACCCTGCGGCAACCTTAGCGCCCACCGCCTTCATGCCGCCCACCACAAAACCGCCGCCGCAACCAATATCCAAGACCCGCTTGCGCCACACCTGAGGCAACAACTTCACGGCATTCAAAAACGCGCGCCGCTTGCGCGAATCCGCCTTGGGATAGTGATCTTGGTCGATGCCTTCGGTGTCGCCGGATACGCCGTAGCATTGATCCAATTCATCTTGACTGGGGCGTGGATGGCAAAAGATATAACCGCATGATCGACATTTGCGAAACGCAAACCCGTCCTTAATCACAAAGGCGTCGGTGCGGGTATTACCGCACACGGGGCAAGATGTTGCCGAAGGGTTGGGATCGATCACGCGATATTCCTTAAATCATTCATCCCCCTGTTTACGCCACCCCCCAGCCGACGTCTAGGCCTTCCACAATTCGGATTTGCACAAGGCACAAATCGGTTCCAAACACCTCTGCCGTGCGCTATGCCTATGTCATGATGGATGCTCCCCAATCCGGGCCACCGCCCCTGCCGCCTCAACCGCCCAAAACACCCTTGTATGCCAGCCCTAGGGCCGCATTCTGGGGCGGCGTGGTCGAAGCGGCGCGAGTGCCGATGCTGATCATGGGGGCCAGCTTCGTCGGTTTCGGCTCGATGATCAAAAACATGGATTGGAGCCTGGGCAACGCCCTGTATTCGACGTTCAGCACCTGGGCGCTGCCCGGCCAGATCGCCATGGCGGAAATGGCCGCAGAAGGCGCACCGTTGATGGCCATTGTGCTGGCGGTGTTTTTCATCAACGCGCGATTGCTGCCGATGGTGGCTTCGCTGCTGCCCCAAGTGCGCCGCGAGGGCATGCCCGCGTGGGGATATTACCTCGGCGCCATGCTGATCGCCGCCACCAGTTGGGTCGGCACCATGCGCCGCTTACCCGATCTGCTTCCCGATCAACGCTTTTCGTTCATGGTGGGATATGGATTGTTGCTCTATACCGGATCGCCCCTGTTCACGGCGGCGGGGTATTTGCTGGCCGGACACGTGCCCGAGCCGATAACGCTGGGGCTGGTATATCTGAACCCGCTTTATTTTTTGGTGCTGTTTTTAGTCGATCTGCGTTCCCGCACCAAGGTCATGGCCTTGGCCTTCGGCGCGCTGTTGGGGCCGACGACCTATCTATTCGCCCCCGATTGGAGCCTCGTCGCCACCGGATTGATCGGCGGTACGGCGGCATGGATGCTGGGACGGCGCGCCAGAACCGGGGGAGCGCCATAATGGACGTTATCTTGCATTCCCCCGCTTTATACTCACCCATGGCCATCATCACCTTGGCGGCGCTGGCGTCCTTTGCCTCACGCGCGCTCGGCACGGCGCTATCGGGGCGCATTCTGGCCGATAGCCCCGTCATCGAATGGATCACCGCCGTCACCTATGCGCTGATGGCGGGATTGGTGGCGCGCATGATCCTGTTGCCCATCGGCGCGTTGGACGAAACGCCCGACGGGATACGCCTAAGCGCCGCGGCGACTTGCCTGGCGGTATTTTTCTTAAGCCGCAAGAATATCGGTCTGGGCGTCATGGCCGGAAGCCTGACCCTGATGGCCCTGGTGGCGTTAAGCCTCGAATGACGCCCAAAATAAATTCGATCCAATCCACTGAACCAGCTTTTTACGGTTTCTTTATGGGTTTCGGGCCATGCTGCACGCATTATGGCGCAAACATTTGGCATCTTAGGTTTTCTGCTGGCATTGCTCGCCCTGTTCCTGGCGAGTGAAGTCATGCGCCGCGCCGCCCACAACCATACCCGGTTGGAACTGACGCTGTTCAAGGCCATGACGCGCCTTCAGCAGATCGAAAGCAAAATGGCCCACGTCGACCGTCTCGCCGCCGAAGTGCGCTACGAAAAAAAGCGCCAGGCGGAAACCATCAATGCCATGGCGCAAAAGGGCGAGATCAAAACGACCCCGGAAGCTTCGTCACCTGCGGCGCAAACCCGCGCCGATTCAGATCGCTTTACGCCGTCCGAATACAAAAAGAAACAGGCGGGCTAAGACCCAATCCCCGACAACGCCGCTTAGGGTCCGGACCCTAACGCTTTTGCAGAACCAACGTCACCCAATCGCCGCGCACGATGCGGCGTTTGAATTTCAGCCCCTGCGACATATATGCCGCCAGCACGAACCGTTCGTCGCGCACCAACAATCCCGACAGCACCGCAAAACCGCCCCTTACCAGATGTCGGCCTAAGTCGGGCGCGATGGCGCACAGCGGTCGGGCCAAAATGTTGGCCACAATAAAATCAAAGCGATCGTGCGCCTTGAGGGGATGAAAGCCCGGCCCGCAGCGAAACTCAACCAACCGCTCGACCCCGTTGTAGCGTGCATTCTGCGTCGCCACGCGCACCGCCACCGGATCGATGTCGGTGCCTAAAATCGGAATACGCCACAACTTCGCCATGGCGATGGCGAGAATGCCTGAGCCGGAGCCGACATCCAGCGGGCGCTTAAACGTATGCTTTTTGCCCAACGCTTCGATGGCTTCGATACAGCCGGACGTGGTGGCATGGGTGCCGGTGCCGAACGCCGCGCCCGGATCAATGCGCATAGGGATTCGCCCCGGCAACGGGCGTTCCTCAACATGCGAGGCATAAATGAAAAAGCGCCCGACATCGATGGGCGGAAAGCCCTTTAAGTTTTCCGCCACCCAATCGCGCGGGGCCATTTCTTCGATATGCAGTTTCGGCGTTTGGGCGCCTACCGTCTTGGCCGCCTCGGCCAAAACGCCGCCCAACAACACCGGATCAAACGGGGTGGTGGAAAAGCCTTCCATGCGCTGAAAGCCTTGGGCGTCTTCGTCCACCGTCCACATCATCGTTTCGACAAACGGCTCCAACGCGGCCTCGAACGCGGGCACGTGAAGGTCTTGGATGTCGATATAAATGCGCCACAGCGCGGGTTCGTTTGTCATGAACTAGGTATGCAAGAGCCCCGCTTAGGCGTCAACGGCTTTCGCGAATTAGGGCTTAAGGTTCTGAAATGCAAAATACATGCAGATTTTCTAATGATTATTCACCGATACATGCAAAACCCCTAATTTGTAAGGGGTTATATTCTTTGTTATGATTTATCCCTGTTTAACGGTCCGGGGGGACCAAAAAAACAATCAAAAGGGATACGACGATGAACGATCTGACCCACAAATACGGTATCGCCATGCTGGGCGCGTTGTTGATGCTGGCCTTCATCCTCGCGGTGTTTGGTTAAAGCATCGCAAAACGCACACCCTGCGTTGAAACGCGCGAGCGCAACCGTGCGGCTTTTGTTGCGGGTAGAAACTTAGCCGCAGCCGTAGTTCGTTCAATATAATAATACGACTTTGATGAACACCCCTCCCCATAAATCGGACGTCGTTGCTGGCTCGTTCGTCATTTAAAATATGGTATATACACCATATGTATTTAGGAGCATAATCAAGTTGTCTTGGGTTGTTGAGTTCGATGATGCGTTCGAGCGCGAATTCGATCTTCTCGATGAAAAGGTGAGGCTTAAGGCGCTCGCCATATTCGGTCTCATCGAAGAATTCGGACCTTCGCTTGGACGGCCCAAGGTGGATACGCTCTACGATTCGGCCTTCCCCAATATGAAGGAACTGCGTTTTAGCGTCGGGCGGGAGGAATGGCGTGTAGCATTCGCCTTTGACCCTGAACAAAAAGGCATCTTACTGATAGCGGGCGACAAGGCGGGCAAAAACGAAAAACGCTTTTACAAACATCTTATCGCCACCGCCGACCAGCGTTTCGCCGCACACTTAGACAAGACCTATACCGAAAGAAAAAAGGACTAAGCCCATGGGAAAGACCTTGCAACAAAAAATAGCGCAGTTGCCCAAAACGCAACAAGCCCGTGTGCGCGCAAAAACGCAAAAACTGATCGAAGAAGAATTGAACCTTCGCCAGTTGCGCGCCACGTTGAACCTGACGCAGACCCAATTGGCCGAAGCCCTGGGCGTCGGCCAAGATGAAGTGTCGCGCGCCGAACGACGCGCGGACATGCTGATTTCAACGTTGCGCCACACCGTAGAGGCGATGGGCGGAACGCTCGACATCGTGGCGCACCTGCCCGGACACCCGCCAGCGCACATCACACAATTTAGAGACGTCCTCAACACCGACGCTCCGCGCAAAGCCAAGGCGTAATTTTCTCCCGCCTTCACGCCGGCTCGACAAAACTGGCCATAACTTTTTTGTATCCGGCTTTTTCAAACTGGATGTCGAGTTTGTCGCCGTCCAAGGCCTTAATTACGCCATAGCCGAATTTTTGATGAAACACCCGCTGGCCGACGCTAAGGCCGCCCGAACTGACGCGCGCCGGAGCATAGACGATTTCATCCGCCGGGCGGCGTTGTGCGGCGCGTTTCCACCCATTGCCATAACCCGCATTCGTTTTGCGCTTAAAGGCATCGGATGGGCCGTCGTCAAAACTTACCCCACCGCCGCTCGACACGCCCACATCCCCCGCACGCTCGATATGGTCGTGCGGCAGTTCTTCGACAAACCGCGACGGCAGCGACGACTGCCACTGGCCGAAGATACGCCGATTGGCGGCAAAGCTGATCAACGCCATGCGCTTGGCGCGCGTCAGACCCACATACGCTAAACGGCGTTCTTCTTCCAAGCCCTGCACGCCGGTTTCATCCAGCGCGCGCTGATGCGGGAACAGTCCTTCCTCCCAGCCGGGCAAAAATACGGTATCGAATTCCAGGCCCTTGGCGCCGTGCAGCGTCATCACCGTGACCTTGTCGGTGGTGGCCAAGTCTTCGTTATCCATAACCAGCGAGACGTGCTCCAAAAAGCTGGTGAGCGTATCGAACTCGCTCAACCCCACCACCAGTTCTTTCAGGTTATCGACCCTTCCCGGCGCTTCGATGGATTTATCCAGTTTCCAATATTCGATGATGCCGGCTTCGGTCAGCACCTGATCCATCAATTGCGACGGCGGCAGTCTGCCCGCGTCGCCGCGCCAGCGCGAAAAATCCACCATCAAGTCGGCCAGGGTTTTGCGCGCCTTAGCGCCCAGCTCGTCGGTCACGGTCAGCTCCGCCACCGCGGTGGTGAGCGATATGCCGCGTGCGCGCGCGTGCAGGTGGATCGTCTGCAGGGTCTTGTCGCCAAGGCCGCGCTTGGGAAAATTGACGATGCGCTGAAACGCCAGATCGTCGTCGGGTTGCGCGATGATGCGCAAATACGCCACCGCATCGCGGATTTCGCGCCGTTCGTAAAAGCGCAATCCCCCGATGACCTGATAGGGAATGCCCAGCGTGATCAGGCGTTCTTCAAACTCGCGGGTCTGCGCCGAGGTGCGCACCAAAATGGCCATGCTGCTGAGCCTCTCGCCCCGCGTCTGGCGGGCTTCGATCTCTTCGCCCACCCAGCGCGCTTCTTCGATCGAATCCCACACACCATGTACACACACCTTTTCGCCATCGCCCAAATCGGTCCACAGGGTCTTGCCCAAGCGGCCCTCGTTCTTGGCGATGAGCCCCGACGCCGCGCCCAAGATGTGCGGCGTGGAACGGTAATTGCGCTCCAGCCGCACCACACGCGCGCCCGGAAAATCCTGTTCGAAGCGCAAAATATTGCCGACCTCGGCGCCGCGCCACGAATAAATGGAATTGTGCGTCACCACGCCTTCGGCCACGAAATTGTGGGTGGGATGAACGTCTAGATCATGAACGTGGGTCTCGGCGCTCACCTGCTCTACCTTCAATATCCGCGCGTAAGTTCCGTCGCCGGTAAACAAAGACATGCCGGGCCGCACGCTGGAAGCGGGCATGAACAACAACGAATTGCCCTCACGCGCTGGCGACCCCGGCCCTAAGCGCGCGGCGCGCACCAACAAGGAGGGAACGGCTGCGGCAATGCGCTTTGCGATTTCCGCCACCACGCCCCAATCCTTGTTCGCCGTCTCCATCCGCCAGCTTAACGAATCATCCTTGCGCGCCGCACGTACGCTCAAACCCAACCCGCGCAACACGGTGGCCACGGCGGGGTCATTGCCCGCAATAGAGATCCTGTGCATGGGCATCGCGCCACGCCGGTCTCCACACAAGGTTATGCGCACCGTATGCCGGTTGCTGTCGCGGCTTTGCGGCCGGTGATGGGGGAAGGACGGCGATAGACCAAAGTCAGCCATCACATCGCGGGCGGCGCGCTGCGTATCAAAAGCGGCAAAAACGCGCGCGATGTAATGGGCATCGTGAACAAGCCCGCCCGCCCCCTTGGCATTTTTCCGACCCTTGCGCGGCGTAAACGGCAGGGTGGGCAATCCATATTTTAAAGACAGGATGTATTCTTCGGCGCGGGCCTCATTTTCGCTCAGATGCGTAGAAACCACCCACACCGCGTCTGCGTGCTCCTGCACCGAACGGGTTTTGTAACCCGGCAGCGCCCGTGGCCGCCCCGAGACATAAGAACTGCTGACGCCTAAACGGTAGCCTACGCCCTCTTTATACATGAGATAGACAAAATACAGGTCCGAAAGCCCCTGCGCCCGATAATCGGCAAAATGGATGTGCTCCGGCGTACTCACCAACCGCCGCCCGCATTCGGTGGTCAGCGCAATCATTTCGCCGCGCCGCGCCCGCTTGAAGACGCGCGTCACTTCGGCGGGGCGGAAATCGCCACTACCGAACGCCGACAAAACTTTGTCGCCAGCCTTAACGTGCTCGATGGGCTTGAGGCCGCCGTCGGCCATCGTGATGCGAGCGCCCGCAGCCAAGCACTGATCGTCGTCGCCGACGCAACAGATGTTTTTATGCGCCTGGGCCAGCAGGCGCAGCCACAGGTATTGAGCCACATTGGTGTCTTGGTATTCATCCACCAAGATGTAGCGAAAGCGCGATTGATAGGATTTCAACACGTCCGGAAAATCTTGAAACAGCTTCACGCACAACAACAACAAATCGCCGAAGTCGGCGGCATTGAGGCGCTGAAGCTGCGCTTGATATTCGACGTAGACTTCCATCGCCTTGCCGTCCAATTGATCGATGGCTTCGGCGGAAGAAACCTTATCGGGCATCAGCGCCCGGTCTTTCCAGCGCTGAATGACGGCGCTGAAGGTGCGCGGCGGAAAGCGTTTGGGATCGATATCGCGGGCGTCGAGAATTTGTTTGAGCAAGCGCACTTGGTCGTCGGCATCCAATATGGTGAAGTTGGGTTTCAGCCCCACCGCTTCGGCGTGACGGCGCAAGATGCGCGCGCCCAGCGCATGAAAGGTGCCCACCCACCAGCCTTCGACCGGAACGCCCAACATGCGTCCGACCCGTTCTTGCATTTCGCGCGCGGCTTTGTTGGTGAAAGTGACGGCCAAAATCTCGCCAGGCCGCGCCTTGCCCTGCATCAAGATATGGCCCAAGCGCGTGGTCAGCACCCGGGTCTTGCCGGTACCCGCGCCCGCCAGCACCAGCACCGGGCCGTCGGTGGCCTCGACCGCTTGCCGCTGGCTTTCGTTTAGGCCATCCAAGTACGCCGTGCGCCCCACGGGGTGCAGAGCGGGCGGCGCATCGTCTTCAGGATCGGTCAGGTCGAAAGGATCGTTCATGAGCCCTTATACCACGGGGCGGGGAACACAAAAGCCCTGGGCGCAAAAACAGCGGCTTTCACGCGTCGCGCTCTTCGTTGCGGGCGCGCACAAGAGCGCGGGTATAGGCGGCCATGACTTGGCGTTCTTCCACCGCGCCCAAAAACGTGCGGGCTTCCCGGTCGTCGATCACCGCAATCAGGCTTTCTCCCGAATCGGCCATTTTCTTCAGCGCCGTTTCCAAATGGTCGTCGCCCAGCAGCACCGGCGGGTTGCGGCGCGCCACGTCGGCGGCATTGATCAATGCATCCATAGCGGGATCAAACGCGCTGTCGCTTAAGTCGGCCAGCGTAATGGTGCCCACCAGCTTGCCGGTTTCATCCACCACAAACAGTTTGCCGGTACGCGACAACTGCAACAACACCCGCAATTTCGCCATGTTCACGCCGGGCAAAACGGTTTCCAGGGTTTGGGGTGTGGCGGTCATAATGTCGGCGACAAAACGAGCGCGCAGCAATTGCGTTTCGAACCCGCCTTTCAAATCCAGGCCACGGCGTTCCAGTTGCAAGGTAAAAAAGTTATGCCCCAGCATTTGGCGCGTTATCGCGGTAGACATCACCACCGCCAACATCACGCCCAAGGTCAGTTCGTAATCGCCGGTCATTTCAAAAATGATCAGGGTGGTTGAAATCGGCGCACCCAATGTCGCCGCCGCCACCGCGCCCATGCCCACCAGCGTATAACCGCCGATGCCGGTATCGACGACAGGCGCTAGCGCCGTCGCAATAATGCCATAGGCTCCGCCCAGCATCGCGCCGATCATCAAGGATGGCGAAAAAATGCCGCCGCCAAACCCCAGCCCTAAGCTAAGCGAAGTGGCGACAATCTTGCCGATCAATACCGCCACCAGCAACCACAGCCCCATCTGCCCCAACAAGGCGTCATCGGTGGCGCCATAGCCCACGCCCATGATCTGGGGCAGCGCCAGCGCAATCAAGCCCACGGCGAAACCGCCATAAGCCGGGCGAAAAAACGACGGGCCGGGCAGGCGCGGGCTTAAATCCTGAATGCGGAAAATGCCCATCATCAACGCCGTAGCGACAATCCCGGACAACACGCCCAGCACGGCAAAGGCGGGCAGTTCCAGATAAGACGAAATGGCGTGCGGCGGCAACGCGAAGGCGGGAAAATCGCCGTAGAAAGCGCGCGATACCGCCGTACCCGTCACCGATGCAATCACCACCGGCGCAAACGTTTTCAAC
>Ga0299912_10000299_pt1 | contig 44913 bp, 39 predicted proteins | sample RVTome_2_FD_207667 | JGI IMG/M metagenome (GOLD analysis project Ga0299912, IMG submission 207667) | Soil microbial communities from uranium-contaminated site in the Upper Colorado River Basin, Wyoming, United States - RVT95D214 (version 2) ... | reverse complement strand
GGTATACACAGTGCGAAAGATTTGTCAGTTCCATCCCGCATATTATACTTCACCCCCAAAGATGCAGGGAGAACTCCATCCCTCGACCTTACGGTCGGGGTATTAAGTATGGAAAGATAAATTGAAAAATCATATTACTAATGATAAATGATGACTTTTGCCATTCTCTTACCAGAATCGACCAAAAAGCTGTAATTGGCCTGCTCATAGAAGATGATTGATGCGGAGTCAGTTTACTACGTAAAATACAATAAGTCAAGAGAGAAAGGTCGCGATTGTCCAAATTGTATACTCATATGCTGTTGCAGAGGTGTATTCTGTGAACTGCTAAAGGGGATAATAGTGGTTAAAAAGACTACTAATACTTCTGACCATTAAGATGCTTATGGGCAACTACAAATAAAGCTGCCCACACCCATAATAATGGCACACTCAGATAGATGTAACCAGTGGCGGTAACAATGGTTACGGTAGTGGTAACATCAAAACAACCAAAAACTGCCCCGGCTACAATTGCTCCTATAAAACCAACCGCTACGCCATACCAGGGAGTTTGTTTGGATGCCCGCAGGATATTTACCGAAAGTTGTAAGAAAACCACAACCGCAATAATGCATGCCAGACCACCCAGGATACCTGTATCGGTGTAAAGCTGAAGATAGGTGTTGTGTACATGCACTTGATTGACATTATACCTATTATTGTATATCTCAAACCAGGATCCAAGACCAATACCCGTTATGATATGGTAGTTCGTTAGGAGAGGAACTGTCTGTGACCATAGTTCTACTCTTCCCAATAAAGAACTAACAGATAAAGACTGTGCTAGCCACTCAGCTTCATCGTAAAATACCACGACTGCTGAAGCGGTAAGACCCAGAACAGGCACAACTATGCCAATCATCCATAATCGCCAACATATCAGTACAACGGCTAGACCACATATGACTGCTATCCAACCATTGCCACTGGCGCTCAGGAAAAGTATCGCTAAGAAGATGACTCCTAATACCAGCGCCCCTATACGGAGATGCGTGTTGTTTCGGAACCAGGCTATAGCAAACAACGGGGGCAAAATTACTGACAGCAATGCACCTAAGCTGTGCATCTGTAAAGATAAGCTAGTCCTGGGTAATCCTTCAAACAGTTTGAAAGCCCATTGATTAAAGAATAACTGCCTCCCGTTGCCTTGAGAAAAGAACCATATTGACATGAGTAGTGTAATAACACAGATTATTCCAGTCATCCACAACCAGTATTTGTTTCCTTTTTCACTGTTACTGACTATGCCGTAATAGATCAGAATGGATGCCAGAGTTGAACTTAAAGCTCCGAGCGCCACCTCTTTGTTGGGAGCTACTACCAAACCCACCAGCATCCCTAAAATATAAAGCAAGATGGGCACGTCAAATGGGGTTCGCTGGACAAAACAGCGGTTAAGCCAGAAACGTAATCCCAGGGGTATGACAGCTATAATCAGGCTAACCCATAGGAGAGGATTATTAACTAAAATGGAAAAATAAATTGGGACAGCAAATAGAGGCTGAAATGTGAGTATGTACTCTACCAGCTTTTGGTTATTCGTTTGTATCTTGGAGATTGGACTACTCATGTTTGCCCTTGATTTTATTTTGAGTGGATAAATTTCCTACGACTTTAAAGCTGTAGTTTAAAGCAAGAAAGCTTAAGATGACATGATACATCATCCGATTTGAAGAGACAATAAGCCAGAGCCTAATTCAGAAGGTTTAATGTTGAGAGTTGGGCTTGGTGTTACTACTGTGACAAAACATCAGCGCAAGCTGAGTCTGTACTATTGGCATTATTTACCACGCTGTTTTTTAATCCTGTAATAAAGAAATTGTCCAATCTGTCTACATATTGAGAAGAGTACATTTTATAGGCTTGACTGTGTTCGGCTGTTTTGACTTCCCAAATTTCATTATCGGGGTTATTTGATGCCATGAAAAGTTGGTAAGTCTCCTTCCAGGTAATCAGGTTATCATTTTCTTCGTGTATAAAGAGGATAGGACAGGTAACGTCAGGGATAACATCTATTGGGTCTATTGGTTCGTAGCTGTAGAAGGTCTTTACCGTGAATGCCACTCCTGGGATGAAGAAATCCAGCAGGAATTTTGGAATCCCTCTTAAAGCTGCCTGACTGTCTATCATACCGCGCACACTCGCAAAACAACCGTTCAGCACTAATGCCCCGACATTCTCCTCACTCGCAAAAATACATGATGATGCAGCCCCGGAACAAAATCCGATGACGCCGATGCTCGCTGAGGCGAATCCCTTACTGTTGAGATAATCGATGGCTCCTCCGATATCTTGCTCAATATTTGATAAAGATCTTCCCCTTCCTTCCGATTCGCCTCTGCCCCTCAGGTCAAACAGCAGGAGATCATATCCCCTTTCTGTCAGGTCACGTGCCAGCCCCAATGTGTCAACATCGTAATCAATGCGATTTTGAAATCCGCCATGCACGATAATAAGAACGGCATTTCCCCGACTGGCTAGATACCAACCCTTCAATGTGACACTATCATCACGACTGGGAAAGGAAACATCACGATATTCTACGCCAACAGAAGACGGGGAACCCTTTAAAGGGAGATGAGGAATTTCCATTATGGCGATGGCTCCAAATATTGAGAGCCCAATATAGAGAATCACAACGATTGATATGACTCTAAGTGCAATCTTAACGAAATATGGCATTATTAACTTTGCCCGTCGGAGGATATTTGTAGGCAAGAATTACCTCATAATGTACAACTCTGTCCGTTTTCCTGTCAAAGACATTAATAATCAATTATCACAGCATGAGATAGTTGTTATACCATGAGTGTTAAAACTTAAGAAAATGGCTTCATCGTAAGGTCTAGTGACGGGGAAATTGCTACGATAGCTAATATTATTTTGATTAGTCACCAAAAGTGATGCGCATCGGAGCCATGGAAAGGATCATGATAATTACTCCCGAGTGTCTTTCACATATTTAGTAAACTGTGCCAGCCCCACGAGGCTGCCAATCTCGTAAAATCGCCTGTCTACCTTGAAAGCGAGAAGTTCCCTTTCTGCGATCAGTCTCGGAAAAAGAAGCTCCAGTGAATATGGCTCATCGGGCGGAATCATCTCTAGGACTTCTTTCCTAAAAATATTTGCACCGTAGTCGATGTATACCATATCTTGAGTCCGACTCTCTGTTTTTTCATATCTGGTAACAAAATCACCGTCGATGGCCGTATTGCTACGGTCAAATCGATCATAGTTCTCGTAGACGGTCATCAGGGCTTTTTTACCGTGGCTGAGGAAATATCGCAGGGTATCATTGAAGTTAAAAAAGAGGTACGAATCCCCGTACATTACAAAAAACACGTCCGCCAGCAAACTTACGGCGTTTTTCAGTGCCCCAGCAGTGCCAAGTGGCTTCAGTTCACGGCTGTATATGAGTTTGACGCCGAGGGTGGTGCCATCGCCAAAGAGCTCTTCGATCTGGTCTCCACGATACCCCGTGCATAGCACGACATCGTCGACGCTCTGGGTTTTCAACATTTCAAGCTGGTATTGCAGGAAAGGCTTTCCAAAGACCGGAATCAGTGATTTAGGTCGGTCTTTAGCGATTTCCCCCAGCCTAGTCCCCAGACCACCTGCTAAAATTACTACCTGCATATTATCTTGTTTACAGTTACCTGTTGATTATAAAAAAAGGATGCTATAAAAATAACACAATGCAGATTGCCATTCAATAGGTTGGATAATGAGCAAGATAGTTACGGTTATAGGTTTTTCAGACGAATTAATATAATCAATATAATGAAAGACCACCTGATACGTACTCAGGTCGCGGCAGCAGGTTATTCTTAGACAATGTGGTGCGTTCAATTTTAATTCAAGTGGGTAATAATATAAAATGTTGATAGGAAAGCAGTCCTTCTACCTTTTTGGTTATAGATAGAATGTGATAGAAAGAGATGGGTAGAATGGATAATTCCCGCGCTTATATTGACAGACGCCGCAACATCTGGGAGCTCTTGAACCGTAGTAATGTTGTACTGACTAAGTATGCCGATATGAGGTTACTTAAAGAAATAGGCATCTCATATAAGCAGTTCATGGTGCTTTATATACTGGATCGCATTGGTGTTACAGCGACTGTAACACAGATTGCGGGACTATTAGATAGAAATCCGAATACACTTAGTACAATACTTGACCGGATGGAGAAGAGTGGACTGGTAAAAAAGATAAGAGACAAGAAGGACCGTCGCTTGGTCAACGTCGTGATGATGCAGAAGGGGAAAAATAAGCTTACAAAAGCAATGGAATTAGGTTGGGCAATGTTAGAGAAGCTAAGTTCACCTTTTTCGGAAGAAGAACTGCAGACATATACATTATTGACTGAAAAACTTCTAAAAGAAGCCAATGAATTGTTGGTACCTCGGAAAGTCGTTAAGCTGGTGAATACCAGGAGAGTTCAGTCCACCCAGAAAACGTCTATTGATTGATTTACAGAGGTCTACAACAATATTTTGTAAAAGTGGATATAGATAGAATCTATCCCATCACCTGCCAAACATCCTCTCTCTAAGGGCTACTATACCCGATGACTCAGTTACTGTTATCCGTGGTGGGAGCATTACATCATATCGTGCAGTTAGAGAGACGCGGCACCCACTAGATAGCCAAACAAGGGGTAGTTTACTACCATAAACCGACTACACATAGTACAAGCAATCGTTTATTAGTAGCACGAAACGACCAGATACGACGCATATCGTCGAAAATGGTGCCCATGTAAGTGTGCTAATCGAGCCTGATAAAACCCCTTCGGATATAATAGGATACTATAGCTACGAAAATTGACAGTTAGAAGCCCTTATTCACCACGTGTTAGCCCCTTATGGTCATAAAAAGCGCGCTTAATGGTAACCAGTGGACCATTAAGACGCCATAATTGTCAGTAAGGAGTTGTTTTTTGCGATAGGTAGTCGCCAGGTGTATCGCCCAGCGCCAAACGAGTGGTTCGTTGCGAATTTGGTCAGTTTGAATTCTCCGGACCTTCTTTTAGAGTCGACGAGTTTTACCACTATTTTACTACTGGCGATTTTGGGCTAGCCAGTGTTTATGATGGGAAATAAGGCGTACGTCTCAACACAGCTCGCAATGTCCGGGTACCTGCTGCATATCACTGAATTCCTGAAGCCGCTGCCTAACCTCCTGGGTAATGATACCAAGTTCTTGGTCTTTGGTCGCTATGTCCCTGGATAACGGGTCTTGGGCGTACTTTAGGATTAGATTCTTATGCCATGTCTCATAATTTTTAAGGGTTCTTTTACTCCTGGCGATACCTATAATGGCGCCTCCGCCTCTTAGCTGCCAAAGTTTAGTGCCGGGGATAATCTCGCATGGTTTATACCACGAGTTTTCAATCATGGAATGACCGCCAGCTTTTTGAATGGCATCGTTCCAGGCGGATATAATAAACCATTTCGTGAGACCCGGCCTTCCCTCATCATGAAAATCTACTTTAGTTCTGTATACTTTTACCTCATCTGTTATTATTTTGAGGAAGTGTAGAAGCGCTTGAGAGTATTGTCCAGCTTTGAACGCCAAATCACCGATCTTACCTTTATCACCAACCAATTCCGAGAATTTGGACGATTTAGAAGTACCGAGATGGCTCAACAAACCCTTGACCAGATGCGGCTCGGCAATCCCTGCGCCTATGTCAGGATAGGTGACCTTTATTTGCTTATCTTCACCTATTTTAACGGTGCCTATTGGAAGGTAATACTTCCCTGTCAGGAATTCAATAGGCAAATCTCTCCACAAATCCCTATCCCAGGGAGATGGCAAATCGATTCTTATTGCCAGTTCTTTAGCCAGTTCACGCATTTGCCGTTGATGTGGCGTCTCATCATATGTCCTTCTTTGGGATTGTGCCTCCTGATTTTCTGATTCTGGGCTTTTAGTATTGTCAACCGTGACAAACAGGTTCGCAACCGGGCTGAATTTTTGATGAGCGCGGGCAATATCAATATCAGCAACATTAAGGTAGGAATCGCTCGTGGTCTTGATGTCGGTGTGCCCGAGAGTGATTCTCAAATACTCCAGATTGCCTCCATTTCTTAATGCCATGGAGGCATAGGTATGCCTGAGTTTATGCGGTGCTAGTCGTCTTATCAACCCGGCTTGCTTACCTGCCTTCGCCAGCATTACCTGTATCTGCCGGTTAGTGAGAGGGAGACCGTTATTATCCAGAAATACCTTACTCCCAGGCTGGTGATGCGTTGATGTGCCTTTTAGATAATCGGTAATGCTCTCCGCCGTAAGATCCGAAAAATAAGCAAGCCGTTCTTTGTTCCCTTTCCCGCAGACTTTCAGTCTTCGATTCGTCAAGTCGAGGTTCGCCAGGGAAAGAGAGGTCAGTTCGCTAAGTCGTATGCCGGAATCCAGGAAAAGCAGGAATACTGATTTAACCACCGGTGTGTCTTTCACAACATTGTAGACGGCTCGGATTTCTTGGTCGGAATATACCACGGGAACTTTTTTCGGTATTTTCGGCGCAGCCACGGCCGCCAGTGGGTTCGCCTCGATCAATCCCGCCTGTTTCAGCCAAGCCCAAAAACTCTTGACCGCACGCGCGTAGGTGTTGATGCTCGTACCCGTGAGTTTATTCTGGCTTTGCTTCGCTGATCCTTGCCAGGTATGGCGGTCTCTCAGCGATGCCAAGTAGCGGCGAAAATCGTTTGCCTCAATACGGCAGACATCATCGACATTACCGAGAAAGCTAATAAATGTAACAACCCTGCCTTTCACATGGGTGATGTTACTTTGACTGATGCCGCTGGCACGCGCGTCCAACTCGTACTGGTCAAGCGCTTCTTTCAAATTCACTTGATGCTGATCCTTTTGAGTTTTTCACTAACATCATATTCTATACCTCGATACCAGGCAAGTGTTATGGCTAGTGATTCACGAACGGGGTTTTGCACCTCTTTCTTCATAGATGTTCCTATCTTGGTTTCGGCTAGGGACGATTGGTTGCCGCAAACCCAGATTTGTCACCGGGCTTGATTTATGGTGCGACTGGCATACATCCGAATTGCTAGCGTGCAGGTAGAATTTGGAGGTTGTCTTAATATCACTGTGCCCGAGTTGGATCCTGATGTATTCCAGATTACTGCCATACTTCAGGCTGAGCGTAGCGAAAGTATGGCGCAATTTGTGGGGGGACAGTCGTTGTGTTAGACCCGCTTTCCTCCCCACCCTCACCAAAATCGCCTGAACGCGGCTAGGTTGCAGGGGCTGGCCATCACGGGTAAGGAAAAGGTGATCATCCCGCCAACGCTCGGGTCTCTGGGGGAGGTACCGTTCAATATTCAGTGCGGTCGCTGGGCTGAAGTACACGTAACGTTCCCTGCCGGTCTTTTCCCGGAAAACATGGGCGCTGCCTTCAATGAGGTTCAGGTCAGATGTCTTAAGCGTAATGATTTCCTGAAGAGTGATCCCGGAATCGAGAAGGAGGGTGAACATGGCCTTTTCACGTGGCTGGTTGTTAACAACCGAAAAAACTTTCTTAAGCTCTGCCTCGCTCAACGTTTTCGGCAGGCGGTGGGCTAATTTTGGGGGTACCACCTCTTTCAGCGTATCATGCTCGATTAGACCTTCGCGTTTCATCTTGGACCAGTAACCCTTGATGGCGCGGACGTAAGTATTGACGGAGGTTGAGGAAAGCTTCTGTAACCTCCGCGCCCGCCCCGGCCACCGGTTGCGCTGCTGATTGGCAAGGATAAACCGGCGCAGATCATCGGCCTGGATCAACCGCACATCCCTCGGGTCACCGAGAAAAATATGGAAAAAACGGACGGCACGGGTAGTGTGATCGATAGTCCTAGAGCTCAGTCCTTCGGCGCGGGCGATGAGAACATAGCGTGCCAGCAATATGGCTGGTGAAAAGGGGAGGCAAGTACTCGTCTCACGCTCATGGAGCGGGTGATGGGATTCGAACCCACGACGTCTTGCTTGGGAAGCAAGCGCTCTACCACTGAGTTACACCCGCATTCGCGACTTACACGTGAATTTTACGATATAAAGCACGGGAAATCAAGTTGACAAGTTAAAATATTGACACTTATGACTGTGGGGGATAGTATTTGGATGAGGCATAAAAGTGCAAATAAGTGATATAACAGTAAAGAAGAAACTGCCAATTCAGAGTTTCGAGGTATCAAATCTATCTAATATTGTCGTGCTTGCAGGTCCTAACGGAATAGGTAAAACACGTCTTATTCAAGAGATAATCAACCTACTTAGAAATCCGAGGTCAGACCCATCAACGTGTATGAAAGTCATTGCTACGTCTGAAGAGGAAATGGCGACCTGGGGTAAGAAGCTACTGTCTACGCTCGATAATAGTGATTTACAAGTCTTGAAGCGGTACTTACAAAAGAATCGGAAAAGAGGGAAATGGACGGGTAGCGTTGTTTATCTCGACTCATTCAGGACATTTGAACCAGTCCAATCATTTCAATGGAGTTGGGACTTCAGAGACCCCTTTGATGAAGAAATTGGATGGGATTTATTATTTAATCCATTTAAAAACAGGTTTCAGGACACAATTCAATCTATTTATAGGAAATTAGGGTATTACAGAAGCGATATTTCTGCGAGGTATGAGGAACTAAGAAAAACTGGAAAAAGAGAAATGCTAATTGACCCAACGGACCCACTCAAGAAGTTCAAGGAAGCTTTTCATCTTCTTTTGTCGCCAAAAGAACTCGCTGATATTCCTTTAGGTAATCCCAAAATTCAATATATTGATAATGGACAACTACTTCCAATTGATACCCTAAGCTCTGGCGAGCGGGAAGTATTTACAACAGTCTTCGACCTTTTGTTACACGAACCAAGCGATTGCATAGTGTTCTTTGACGAGCCAGAAATGCATCTTCATCCAGAGCTCTGTTTTCGTCTTTTGCGGACTCTTCAGAGTGTTGGAGAAAGAAATCAATTTGTATTTTGTACCCATTCTCCAGATATCATTACGGAGTCAATGACTCACTCGGTGATTTTCATAAAACCTCCAGATGGTGACAAGAATCAAGCACTATGTGTCGAAAAAGAGGATGAGAAGACTACGGCACTAAATCTGCTAGGACAGAACTTAGGAGTTATTGCACTTGGTAGGAAGATTGTGTTAATCGAGGGGCTTGAAGCTAGCCTTGATAGGCAAACTTACGGAGAGATAATCGGGAATGGGTTTCCTCAATTCGTTCTTGTTCCAAGCGGGGCACGGCAAACAATCTTATCGTTCTCAAAGGTGATAGAAGATGTTTTATCCAAAGCTATTTGGGGGATAGACTTCTTCATGATAAGTGATGGTGATAGTAACCTACCTGACCAGGTGATAAAAGACCTAGAAGTAAAATCTTCTGGACGACTAGCATTTCTCCCACGCTATCACCTTGAAAATTACTTTCTAGACGAAAACATTATCTCGCAGATGTTTGACACAATGGAACCAAAAGATAGTTGGCTTCTGGACCCCAAACAAGTTAGGGGCAGACTAAAGGAGATAGCAAAACAGTCTATACCTTATGCAATCCAGCTATGGCTAGGTTCTTCCCTCAGGTCTAAGGTAGGCGAGATTGAGGTTTCAATAAAGGGCGTTGAGGGAATGAGCTTGGTTGACTACACCAAGCAACTGGAAGAACCAATACTCAGAGAACACAAACGTATAGGCACTGTTTTATCTATTGAAGAAATTAAAAAAGATGTTGAAGAGAAATGGCAGGAGTTGACACAACTTGTCGACGAAGACAGAGAAGACTGGAAAAAGCTGATTCCCGGTAGAATGGTTTGTCATAAATTCGCCAGCGTTGCGGGAGTTAAGCCAGCCAGATTTGAGACAATGTACATTCACAAGGCAAAAGAAGCAGGGTTGACTCCCTTTGAAGAAATCGTTAGTATCTTCAAAGCCTTCGAATTGTTAGTCTCCAAATAGGCGCAAATAAAGGGGCAAATCGCTAAATCTGTCCCTCCATCTCCTCCCATATCATCCCCACCATTGTCTGAACCTGCTGTATTACTATTTGTGACGGAGGCACGGGAAGAACACCCATCAGATCTATTTTCTGTATAGCTTCACTCTTGTTTGCGCCAGATTTAATGAGTTTCTGCACGCGGTCGCGGGCGGTTTCAAAGAAAATTCTAGTACGGCGCACATCTTCTTTATTGCACATCGCGTCATGCCCGGGGACAACTGCCTCTATTTCCATTACTTCAATCCGTTTCAGTGCATCAATCCATTCCCCGAACCTGGAATAAGGTGCGACAAACGGCATCCCCACATCCACGTTATCCCCGCAGAACAATACTTTATCTTCCGGCACGTAAATCAGGATGGACGCCGGGGAATGTCCGCCCACCCAACTCAGTTCCAGCTTCATATTTCCGGCATAGAGCTTCATCTCATTTACAAAGGTGATCTGCGGTGGGATGATTTTTACATTATCGAAGATATCTTTGTACTGTCTATACAAATCCGGGTAGAAATGATTGATTTCCGCAGGCAGGTTCGCCTGCAGGTATTCGATATCACTCACTGCCTTATAATGCGCGATTACTTTCTTTGTCAAACCCTTTGCGCCAAGTACATGATCGAAGTGCTCATGTGTGTAGATAATATTGAGAATACGGCGTTTCGTCAGCTCACGTATTTGTTCGCGGAGGTCACGGACATCATCTGGGAACGCCGGCGTATCAATGACGATGGGTCCTTGCTCCGTGAGCACCACCCCGACATTACACCCGAGATATTTCGTCTCTACAAAGACGTGTTCACTGACCTGCTGCACTGGCTCCCCGATTCTGTCACCCTGAGTATTGCGAAGGGTCTCCCTGCCTACTTAGTCAGTGCTGGAGATTCTTCACTACGTTCAGAATGACAAGGCAATCTATCTCCTCGCCCCAATGTGGGAGAGGACTAAGATGAAGGGTCATGACCTCATTTTATTCACCCTCATTCTGACCTTCTCCCCTCAAGGGAGAAGCACTTGTTTAGGTGCTAATCCTCATGCATTAGCTGGCCCAAGCTGTAGATACACCCGCAGTAGTGCTGACGGTAGACTCCCAATTTCTTCGCAATTTCATTGGCACGTTTGAAACCGTCCTGCTTCTTGAAATCTCGCGCCAGAAATTTATCCCCACCTATTTCTTTACCAATGCGGTTGACCACTAAAGCCGGCTTGTGCGGACTGACCGTGAGCGAGGTTGTAAAAACATCAAAATCATGCTCTTGCATGTAGTGAAACGCCGATTCCAACCGCAGCCGGTAGCAGACCTCACAACGCCTGCCGCCCTCCGGCTCTTTCTCCAGTCCAACTGTCGCTTTCATCCAGCCCTCAGGTTTATACTCATCTACATATAGAGGAAACCCAATTGATTCCGCCACCGTCCGTGCTACCTGTAGTCTTGTCTCATACTCAGCGGCAGGGTGAATATTGGGATTAAAAAAATAGCCGGTGACCCGATGCCCTTCGGAGAGCAGTCGCTCAGCGACACTCCCGGCACAGACTCCACAGCATATGTGCAACAGTACCTTCATTGTTGGTTACCACGACTCAATAGCTTTAATAATATCGTAAAAATCTGTAAATGGAGTGCAGGCAATGTTATTCTGCTGGCAATGTCGTAATAGACTCGCAGTGGCAAAAATATAGTCGCATTGCTGTGCCGGCACAAAATCGGAATTCCCGTCCCCTACATAGACCACACGGTATTTTTCACTCAGGAACTTCTTCGTCCAGCTGAGTTTGAAATCTTTATCCAGAACAGTGCCATCTGCCCCCACATACCTGACCTTGAGACCTTTGGTGTCGAACCGGGTCTCTGCTGCATGATACTCGATGTCGCTAAACCCCATCCCTTTCAATATCTCCGCTATATAGAAATCGAGACCATTGCTCACGATGACGAGCCGGAATCCTTTTTCACGGCAGAAACGTGTAAAATCAGGAAAACCAGGACGTAGCCTGATCTTACCTTTGATATAGTCCAGCATCTCCTGTCGACCAGCTTTCACCATGCTGAAAGAAAGTCGATTGAACTCGCCAACGGTCAGTTTATCATCTCGATATTTCTCAAGGTACTCACGCCATTCCATACCAGCAAAAGCATCCAGTAAAAGAAAGCTAATATCCTTGTAGGTTACGGTGTCATCAAAATCGCACTGAATGAGAGTTTTGGTTATCATACTCTCAATTATAGCATCGGGATGTGCCGACTGATAAATGATATTGCTATAACTGCGGATTATATAGTTCCGGGTTTTTGCATCGAACGGCGCGCTCTCCACAGGAGAATCGAGCACACGACGGCAATGGTAAACAGTGAGACACTCGCAATCGTAAAAACCATATCAAAACCACTTGTATCGATAAGCTTGCCGACGAAGGGTGTAAGTACACCAGACATTTCGGCACCCGCGAAGAAATAAATCCCCAACATCGTGGAACGGCGGCGTTCGGGAACATTACTGACTAAAAATGATTCCGATGTAGGCATCCGGGTCATATTCATACCGCCAATTAACAGCAGGACTATAATGAAAAGAGCGACATTGGGCACAAATTTCATTGTAAACAGGAGTGGACCGGCAAACAAACTGGCAACTATCATTACCGAGGTACCGCCGAAACGGTCGGAGAGATATCCCCCCAGAGGCGCTGCGAGAACACCAACAGCTGGTGTAACTGCCATCAAAGCGGCAGCTGCCGGTGCAAGCAATCCGAAGTGGTCAACCAGATACAGAGAATAATATGCCGCAACCGACCCGGTCAATGTTCCGGTCGCTATACTCATCACCAGAAAAGGCACCAGTATGCGCCATTCAATCTTCGTCGGTGATGCTGACACACTTTCAGCGACTTTTCCTAATGTTTGATGGGTAATCCGTTGTTGTCTACCGAGTAGGTAGTACAATGCCACACCAAGAATAATGACCGGTATTGTTAAGACGAGGAATGGACCATGCCAGTCCCAGGCAGCGGCAATAGGCGCAGCAATTAAAGGCACCACCCAGAAAGCCGAGCTGCCACCTATAAGGTGGAGACCCAATGCTCGTCCGCGTCGCTCTGGTGATACTACTGTGGAAATGGCGTTTGCAGCCGCCGGATGATAACCCCCACCCAGAAGAGCAGCAAGCACCAGAAATGCTATCAGAGCGAGATAAGAGTGCGATAAACCTACCAGCAAACCTGCTAAAGCTACACCCGAAACGCTGATAGCCACCATCAACCGGGTACCAAAACGGTCGGCGAGCCAACCTGCTGGTAACTGACTGATACCGCCGGTAATAGAAAAAGCGGATATTAACACACCGGCTTGAGTATAGTTTAGCCCCAGTTCATCCCGAATCATCGGCATGAATGGATTTAACATCGCTCCGACTACATGATGTCCGAAATGTGCGATTAAGAATAGTGGTAATAAGCCGGTAAAAAACGGCTTTAGGTTTGATAGTTTAATACCAAACCCTCTCGGGATATTGGGGGGTGGGAATTGACTTGGATTCGGAGGCACAGTCATGGATGAAATTATAATACCACACCACCAAACTCACCAGAAATAATGCACTGAAACAAAACATATCTCAGCTCGCCATGGCAACACTATTCCTGACTTAGTCCGGCAATAAAATGCCCGATGGCTATAATATTTAAGCAAGGAGATGACTACTCAGAACTGGTCTCTTTCTTAGCCGGTGGCTTCGGACGATACCTTAACATCGCCAGCATGTAACCTGCAACTCCAAAGAGTACAGCCACGACTCCAAAGATGACGTACTGCACCCAGTCAGACATGACAAATCCCACAAAAAATGTAGATGGTGTTGACCATGCACTCTCATTCGAGGCGGCATCAATTGCTTTCACACGCCAGTAATAAGGCGTCTTCTTGCTCACCGATTGTAATGACTCTTCTTCTGCTATTGTATACGCAGAGGTCGTAAGTCCCGGTTTCTGCAGTATCAAAATAGAGAAGGTGGCATCCGTGGCAATCTGTAACGTATAAGAAACACCACTTGGGTCGTTTACATCCTGCCAGTCCAAAGTCGCTAACTTGTTTGCTTTAATCAAAGGCTGTGGTAAGAGAAGCTGAGGCGCCGACGGTGCAGTAGCATCCATAGCAAAAGTAGCTGTAAGGGTACTTGTACCATCGGAAACAGTTATGAGACGATTGCCTCCCTTACTTACCGGAGCTTTAAATACCACCGTAAATGCTCCATCTTTATCCGTAGAACTTGAAGACAGCTCTTCGGTGTCGTATTTGAAGGTAATCGTATGCTTCGAGGCAAAACCAGTACCGCTGATAGTAATTTCGGTCCCAACAAAACCGCTTGTTGGATTAAGCGAGAGAGAGGGTACGACATTGAAAGAAAACTTCAAAGTGTTAGTTTTATCTGTAATGGTGATTTGATGTGTACCCGTGCTACTGGATGACGCGGTAAAGGTAATAGTGAAATTGCCATTGATATCCGATGCTCCGAGAGCCACCTGAGTATCGTCAAAGTTTGCATATACTGCCGATTTTGGTTTGAATCCGGTACCGCTGGCAGTGATAGAAGTGCCGACTGAACCACTAACTGGAGTCATCGTAGCGGTTGCAATACTGGTAAATTGTGCACTGGCCGTACGCGTAACATCACTGGCGACAACAGAGTATATTCCAGCAGGGAGAGCTGATGCAGTAAAGCTGGCGGTAAAACTTCCACTATTATTAGCAGTCACTGGTGATGGATTCGTGGTCACATTTACTCCATTATACGTAATACTGATGGTTCCATTTGTTTGAAATCCGCTACCAGTTACCGTAACAGTCGTGCCTGAAGGACCGTTATTAGGATTGATGGCAAGAGACGCACTAATCGTTATATCAGCAGTGGCCGAATTGCCTGAAGCATCACGAGCCTGAAAAGTATGAACCCCACCGGCAATTGCCGGGATAGTCAACGTAGTGGTACCGAAAGCGCCATTACTATTAGTGGTGGCTGTACCACTAATTGTGGTCCCATCTAAAGAGAAGGAAACAATCGAAGAACCGGCAAATCCATTTCCTGAACAAGTTATTGAAGAGCCAATCGTTCCGGTGGTTGTAGATAATGTGATTTTTGGTGATACTACAAAAACTACACCGGGTGATGAACCGACATAATCTCGCGCTGAAATAGTATGCCAGCCGGCAGTAGCCGATGGAATGGTTAAATCTACATTTGAAAATGTCCCGCTGGAATCTGAAGACGTTGTAACAATCGAATTACTATCGAAACTGATTTCTATACTCGTACTTGCCAGAAAACCATAACCACTAATGTGAATTTCGTCAGCAACTACTCCTGTTGAGACACTGAGCCAGATAGCCGGGATTATAATAAAAGTGGTGGGGTTTACAGTATCACCGGTGGCGGTGACTACCACATTGTAAGGGATACCTGTCCTTGGGAGAGTAGGGACAATAAAAGCATTAGAGATAGTCCCTCCTACTGGCATAGTAGTCGATGGTATTACCGTAACACCTCCGAATGCGACAGTATAGCTTGTTGCTGTAAAACCACTCCCCGTGATGGCGACTAATGTTCCCGGTGGACCTGATGTTACAGATAATGCTACATTTGTGATGTTCGCTGCAGATGCAGGTAATGCTGGTATTAGAATTGTCAATGTAGTAAATATAACCGTGCATGCTATTATGTAAAACCTTCTTGATAATTTCACCTGTCACCCCCATAAAACTATATTTCACCATGCGGTGATTAAAAACCCTATATATATAACGAAAAATACTAAACAGAGTTTTGAAGGGAATTATTTACTTTCAGATAATTACTTTCAATAATGTTGGTTGTAATGGCGCTTTGGTTTACAAGTGAACCACCATATATTCTACACCACCACTACATTAAAGTCCATCATCGACATAATTGATTTAACCATCGTGGTCGGTTTACCTACAGCAAGTTTGTCTTTTAAATCGAAATATTCAAGGCAGGTGGTACAGGCAAGTAGCTCGATTCCCTGTATTTCCAACCTTTTCAGATATTCCAATACTTGTGAACCTTCACAAACCAGACGGACGCCAGAATTCCAGAATATCAGACTATCTGGCTTTTTATCACTTTCACCCAGCAACCTGAGGAAATTAGCCATGAGAAGCGAACCCAACCGCTCATCACCCCTCCCCAAACTTTCACCCTGTATCAACATTATTTTGGGCGTCATTGTTTACTCCTTATTACAGAATCAACGTAGCATCACCGAAGCTGTAAAAGCGGTATCTTTGTGAAATGGCTTCTAAATAAGCTTTATCTATCAGTTCTTTACCAGCAAAGGCAGAAACCAGCATGAGAAGAGTACTGCGAGGCAGATGAAAATTCGTTATCATTGCATCTACCACTTTGAATTTATATCCGGGTAGTATGAAGAGGTCAACCCAGCCGTCAAAAGGTAAAACATCTCCCAACTGAGCTGCCGCCTCTAACAGTCTCACGCTGGTCGTGCCCACACAGATAATCCGTTGGCCACGAGACTTTGCCCTTGATAGTTCTCCTGCCACTTCTTCTGTAAGCACGCCATATTCTCGGTGGATATGATGTTTTTGCGGGTCTTTTTCCTGAACAGGACGGAAAGTATCAAGCCCAACATGAAGAGTTACAAACAGACATGTAACGCCTTTATACTGTATTCGATTCAGCAATTCAGAAGTGAAGTGCAGTCCGGCTGTCGGTGCCGCAACACTGCCTGATCTTTCTGCATAGATTGTCTGATAACGCTCCGGATTCTGCAAAGGAGTATGAATATACGGTGGCAAAGCAATCTCACCGAGCACTGGCAACTGCGTCTCTTCCGAAAACCTGAGGGTACGTAAACCTGCTTCACCCTCTTCAACCACTTCTGCCGAAACCAGTGCACCGATACCCAGTTCCAACATGGCACCTTTTTTCACCCGTCGCGCCGGTTTCACAAGCGCTTCCCACATCTGAGGAGATACCCGCTTCAATAAAAGAATCTCTACTACCCCACCTGTTCCGGACTTTTTCCCGATTAGACGCGCCGGGATGACACGACTATCGTTAAATACTATAATGTCACCAGCGTGCAGAAAATTGGGTAAGTCAATAAAACGGTGGTGCTCCAGTTCGCCATTAACACGATTTATCACCATCAACCGCGCTGAATCACGTGGCTCTATGGGGGTCTGGGCAATTAATTCCGGAGGCAGGTAATAATCGAAGTCGCTTGTGTGCAATCTCATCACCCTATTATAGTTACCTGTAATACTATCATAAAAGGTGCATCCTGGAATGGAAAGGATTAAAATAACCTTCATACATTATCCCTGAAAGGAAACTTATTATGAGCACACCAATTACGGCAGAGCTGCTATCGATAGGCACAGAACTCCTCAGAGGAGAAATTGTCGATACTAATGCGAGTTACATCGCTACCCAGTTACCTCTCCTTGGCATAGAACTCCAGCGGATGACAACAGTCGGTGATAATCTCGATCAACTGTGTAAAATTCTGCGTCAGGCATTGGAGCGTGCTGATGTTATTATCACCAGCGGTGGGTTAGGACCTACGGAAGATGATTTAACTCGTGAAGCCATTGCTGCTACTCTGGATGAGACATTAACCATCGACCATGAACTGGAGAAAAATCTGCGATTGATGTTTTCTCGGTCCGGGCGGGAAATGCCACCACACAACATCAAACAAGTGATGATTATTCCCTCTGCCAAATCTCTCCTCAATCCACGAGGGACAGCACCAGGCTGGTGGGTGGAGAAGAATGGCAAAGTTATTGTGACACTACCAGGACCGCCGCGTGAGATGACTCTGATGTGGCAGAACGAGGTCACACCTCGACTCAAAACACGCTTTCTGACGAAACCGATCCTTGCCCGAACTATCAAGTCCTTTTTCGTCGCCGAAGCCACAGTTGCTCAACTCGTAGAACCGTTTTTCAATGTTGAAAATCTTACTGTGGGCATTTACGCTAAACCGGACGGCATTCAAGTACGGCTCATTGCATATGGCAACAGTGCAAAGGAATTGCTAGACGATTCTGAAAGGAAAATTACAGACTTACTTTCGCCCTACGTTTGGGGCAAAGATAATGACACACTCCCAGGATTAGTGGGACTGTGGCTGGTCAAGAATAAACTCACTCTTGCGACCATCGAAGACATGACAGGCGGTTTACTTTCTGACACCATCACCTCTACTTCTGAAAGCAGGAATTATTACCGTGGCGGACTTATTGCTACCAATAACCATGCCAAGATATCCTGTGGTGTGCCTGAGGAGACAATCAGCAAGCATAGTGCAGTTAGTGCCGAAGTAGCTGAGGCAATGGCAGTGACTGTCAGAAACAATCTCACTACGGATATCGGGGTTAGTGTCACCGCAATTGCAGGTGCAGACAGTAAACAACCCGGATTGGTTTTTATCGGGATCGCCGACAATAATGGTACAAAGACCTGGCAACAGCAATACCAGATTGGACGTGCAGACACTAGAGAACGAGCCGCGATTGCCGCTCTTTTCAGACTACGTGAGCGCTTGATTGAATTGAACCTTGTAGAATAAGAATCAGCCATTAAAGAAGGAATTTTAAAAAGAACTTAACATCCTATTTATTTCTGAGGAACATTAATTTCCATGTAACACACAGTGAACGGCAAATATGAGAATTTTTTCGTTGAGACCTCTTTAAAACCTAGCTTTTGATACCATTCTTTCAATATAGTCTGTTCATCGATAGTGCCAATAGAAATCTTTTTTGCTTTGTGCTCTTGTACATAATCAATAGCAAATTCGACGAGTCTATGACCGTATCCATGATGACGTTGGTAGGGTAGGATGGCGAGCTTTTCCAGATAATAAAGTTCCGTGTCCGCCTTCTCCAGCGCAACAAAACCAATCTGAATCTTACCTAAAAAACCGCCAAAGAACATTAATCCTTTTTTATTCAAATCAGTTAATTGCTGAACAGTAATAAACGAAGGGTGTGTGGGACAGTTTGTCCGCGTTAAATTAAATTCGCGTGCCACAGTTGTGAAGGAATTTCTGATGATACGCGCACTATTTCTAATTTCTATAGTGTTGAAAATTTCTTTGATATCAAAAACTTGAATTACCACATAAAACTACCTAGTCTTCACCTATTTGAAGAAATCTCTAATAGTATCGAATTCACTGGGCAGAAAACCCATGATAATCGGGAATTTATCCAGGAAAAAGCCTGCCAGAGCAGACTCTGTAATAATACTGGAGCTCGTGTACTTCACGAGAATTGCCAGCAACGCACTGACAGTTAGTACCGATGCTACGAGACCAAAGAAAGCACCGCCAAGGTGGTCTACCCAGCCAAGCATGATAGCTTTTAATATGGTTTTAATCACTCCGGCAGCTATGGCGGCTATTACCATCACTACAGCGAAAATGATGATAAAAGCGACAATATTAGCCACATTGTCGTTTGAGATAAAACCCATTGCATTACCAAGCTGTTTATAAAAATTACTGGCCAGAACGATTCCTACAATAAAACCCAGGAGCGATAACACCGACGTAACCAGCCCTTGTTTGAGTCCTGAAAACACAGAAATACCCATAATAATCACGATAACAATATCAAGCCAATTCATCTTGACACCTCCTTCAATAATTTATATTGAAATGATTTTTCTGGTTTAAGCGCATTGTATCACAGCCTCTTTAATTGGTAAACTAGGAATAACCGCTAGTGGTGAGAAAGATATGAAAACATATAAAGTCATCTTTTTACCGGAAAGCAAGGAAATTGAGGTTGAAGAAGGTACCACACTTTTACAGGCGGCAGAAAAAGCGGATGTCTTCATAAATAATCTGTGTGGCGGCGAGGGATTGTGTGGTGAATGCCGTGTCCAAATTGTAAGCGGGAACGCTCAACCAGATAAGCATACTCTTGGCTTTTTAACCGGTGAGGAAATTGAAAAGGGATTTGTACTTGCTTGTCAGACTAAAATTACAGATAACCTCACTGTCATGGTGCCCGTTAAGTCCCGTGCCGAGCAGGAGAAAATTCTCATGGCAGGTTCTCCTGTAGTTTACGGCGAACCGGAAAAAGTCGTTCTTGCCAGACGACCTCGAGAAAGAGTGACTTCTTATGACCCACTCGTGAAAAAAGTCTACCTAACTCTCCCAGAACCAACAATAAAGGACAATATTTCAGACATCGACCGCATCACACGTGAATTGCGAAAGGCAACACCTTACCAAAACTTTGATATATCATTATCCTGTCTGCAAAATCTTGCAGATAAACTACGTGGAAATGATTGGAAAGTAACCGTGACCATTGCCCGGCATAATGAAATGGGCAAGATTCTAAAAATCGAAGAGGGCGATACCTCACACCGAGACTATGGACTGGCTATCGATATTGGGACAACTACGGTGGTTGTTCAGCTTATCCAACTAAGCACTGGAAAGATTGTGGCTACCAAAGGTAGTCACAATCTTCAAGCACGCTATGGTGAGGATGTCATTTCCCGTATGGTCTTTGCCTGTGTCCGTGGTTCTGTGGACCCTGTACACAAGGCTGTCATTGCAAATATTAACAATCTAACGCGTGCTTTGATAAAAGACTGCCATATCAATCCGGAGGAAATCAATGTCATTGTTTCCGCCGGGAATACGACGATGAGTCACTTCCTTTTAAACCTACGACCTTGCGCTATCAGGTTGGAACCCTACGTACCAACCACTACTGTATATCCACAAATTATGGCACGTGATGTTGGTATTGAAATCAGTAAGCAGGGTATCATGGAAACCTTACCAAGTGTTGCCAGCTATATAGGGGGAGATATTGTCGCCGGCGTGCTTGCCTGTGGCATGGCAGATAGACCGGAAACTCGATGTTTGATCGATATCGGTACAAACGGTGAAATTGTTATTGGCAACAATGAATGGCTTGTTTGTTGCTCTGCTTCAGCGGGTCCAGCATTCGAGGGAGCTGGTGCCCGGAATGGTATGCGGGCTGTAGCAGGAGCAATCGAAAAGGTAGAAATAAAAGACGGTATTGTGAACTATGAAACTATTGGCAAGGTGAAAGCCAGAGGTATCTGTGGGTCCGGATTGATTGATGTGATTTACGAAATGGTGAAAAATGGTATCATCGACCAGAATGGTAAGTTTAATACTTCTCAGCAAAATCATCATTTTGTTCTGGAAGATGGTGATCCGCGCTACATTATAGTACCGAAATCAGAGAGTGAAACAGGCTCTCCAATCACAATCTCGGAATCGGAAATTGCCAACCTGATTAAATCGAAGGGCGCAGTGTTTGCCGCTATTAAATCTCTGACTGATTACGTGGGCATGTCCTTCGACCGTTTTGAGAATATCTATGTGGCGGGTGGATTTGGTAGTTCACTGAATATTCCCAAGGCAATTGCCATTGGACTTCTACCTGACATTGATACAAAGCGGATGCAATTTATCGGCAACAGCTCGCTCACTGGCGCCCGTATGGCTCTGATGTCTATTGCCAACTTCGAGAAGACGATGGACATAGCACGTCGTATGACAAATGTCGAACTATCCAATTATGCTCCGTTCATGAACGAGTTTATCGCTGCTCTTTTCCTACCGCATACGGATAACCGACTATTTCCTTCTGTAAAATACAAAAAGTAGAAATACCATGCATTGTTAACTCCAAGTATCTAGATAGACTATGTTTGTTGTTTATGGTCTTCAAAAAGTGTTCCTACTTGGAAGATATTATAAATAAAGAGGCAGTGTCGTTATACACAATCTGACACTACCTCTTATATTCACCTTATATAGTGGAATTTGAGACTAAGATATTTTAATTTTAGCTCTTTATGCCGTTAGATCGGTTTGCCTTTTCGTCGCGATTTAGTCTCTTTGAAATCAGACTTTGGTTTTACCAGTAAAACAGGAACATCCGTAGCGCGAAATACTTTTTCAGCGACACTGCCGATTGCCCAACGGCTGATACCGGAGCGACCGTGACTTGCCATGATGATAAGATCAGCATCTTCCTCATCGGCAAAGTGGACGATTTCTTCAGCTACATTACCGATAAGCACGGTAATATTAGTTTTGAGACCCTTCTTTTCGAGTTTTGCTGCAGTTTTTATAAGGTAATCTCTGCCTGTTTTAGCCATCTTGCCAATATCCAGTGGTACGTTCAAAAGTGACACCGAATCAGCTCTATAGATGCGTCCTGTAATACGGTCGCCGACAGCAAATTTCGTTTTAAATTGTTCGACTGGTTCTGCTGAACGTGGAACATCCACCTTCATACTTTCAGTGACAGTCACAAGCTCAATCGCGTTGATATGACAATTCGTGGCAATTTCCTCAACGTGTGGTAATACAATCTCCGCCAGTTTTGAGCCATCCAAGGGTACTATTACCTTTTTATAAGCCATACTCTCTCCCCTCCTTTTTTATTGTCTTACTATAATAATATAACTCCGCGAATTTGTACATAATGCAGATCAAAATATTACGGCGTCAGTCATTAAATAGCTTATATTTTCGGGTATTGACCAACCATAGGAAATACCGCGCACCCTAATCAAGTGAATTGTATTATTTTTTAACACGGTGTTAGAATTATTCTATGCATATGCATAGATTGTGAGCTAAGGATTTGATGTCAAATGAAAATGAAAATAGTACTAATAAAGACAAGAATATAAATAACTCCAGAGATAATCTCACGGAGGAACCTCCTTCCACTGACAATCTGAACCACGATTCAAGCAATAATCAATCAGACAACAGCAATCCGCGTAGCTTTGGCAGAAAAAGACTCTCTCCCATTAGGGATTGGACGCAGGGCAGCGTCCTTAACAACCTTCTTTCGCTTGCTTGGCCTATACTTATTAGCAATAGCCTGAATATGCTTGGTCCTATTATTGACATGGTATGGGTAGGCAAACTGGGTGCTAGCGCCATGGCAGCAGTTGGTCTTTCCGGGCAGATTGTTATGGTGGTCAATGCTTTAGTGATGGGACTTTTCACCAGCTTGCGTGCCATGGTAGCCCGGCGCATTGGAGAAGGTGATGACAAAGGCGCAAATCACGCATTTCAACAGGCATTTGTTATTGGTATCGCCTTTTCTGCATTGATGGCACTTATAGGTGTCTTCCTATCGAAGTATATAATTGGTATTTTTGGTGTAGAACCTGATGTTGTTAAAGAGGCTGTTCCTTATAACCGTATCCAGTTCGTGAGTACAGTGACCATGTGCTTGAGGATGATGACGGAAGCCACCATGCAAGCATCCGGAGATACGAAGACAGCCATGTGGATCGGTGTTTTCTTCAGACTTCTACACATCGGTCTTTGTCCATTTTTAGTATTCGGATGGTGGATATTCCCTTCTTTGGGTGTTAGCGGTGCCGCTTTGACGGGTGTGATTTCACAAGCTCTAGGAGGCAGTGTCGGCTTATGGATTCTTATGGCGGGATACAGTCGACTGCATGTCACTTTTAAAGGCTTCGTATTTGACTGGGACAATATCTGGCGTCAGGTAAAAATCGGGATTCCGTCATCTGCCAACCAGATGTTAAGAAGCTTTTTAGGTCTCCTGATAACGAAAATCATTGTCCCCTTCGGCACATTTTCATTGGCTGCCTACGTACTAATTCAAAGAATCGATGGTTTTCTCGATGTGGGTGCATCTGCAATTGGTAATGCCGCCGGGGCACTGTCGGGTCAGAGCTTGGGAGCAAAAAAACCGGAACGTGCAGAAAAAACTGGTTGGCTGGCAGTGAGTCTGGGAACTGGTTTGATGGCAGTTATTAGCATCGCGATATTGATATGGGCGGACGAGGTTGTACGTATATTCAATAGCAATCCAGATGTTGTAGCATTAGCGAGTACACTCATCAGGATAGCCTGTATCAACTATATAATGATTGCCCCTGCTTCCGTTTTGACTAGTTGTTTGAACCAGGTTGGCGATACAATGATACCCTTGATTGCCAGCATGGCAACGATGTGGGGCATACAATTACCTTTGGCATATTTTCTCCCGAAAGTGTTTAATAATGGTGTCTACGGTGTAATGTGGGCGATGGTGATTGCACTGAGTGTGAGGGCAATTGCTTACCTTGTTTATTTCCGGACAGGAAAATGGAAATACAGACGAGTGTGAGGAAACCATCATTTCAGCGAAGATTGTTTAGCGCTTGAGAAAGTAGCTGGAATTTAAAGAATCTATTTGGAGATGAATTCCGTAAACAACCAGTAGCTTGAAATGAAGTGCAGATAAAACAAACACCATATCAGAACGCCCGGTGAAACCCGTCCTATTTTGCCACCGGGCGTCTGTTTTCTGCAAAGAAATATTAGAGCTTATAGACTATTTCCCTTTGTATGCAGGCGGTCTCTTTTGCATGAAAGCGCGTGCCCCTTCGACGAAATCTTCCGTCCTGCGGACATTTCCAGACAGCTCTCTTTCCAGTCCGAGGCCTTCTTCGAGTTTCATATCGTAACCGCGAATCATCGCTTCTTTCGAGGCTCGAACACCAACCGGACCGCGGGAGATGATTGTCTCTGCAATTTCCTTACAGGTCGACATCAACTTGTCACGGGGTACGACACGGCTGACTAAACCCATGCGGAGTGCCTCCTGGGCATTATACCGGTTGCCAGTCATTAAGATTTCTGCTGCGAATGCACGTGGAATGAACCGTGGTAACCTTTGGGTGCCGCCTGCACCAGGCATAAAACCGATATTAATCTCTGGCTGACCAAACTCAGCATTTTCAGCCGCGATTCTGATATCACAGGTCATCGCCAGCTCATTACCACCACCCAGACAATATCCATGAATGGCGGCGATAAATGGTTTCCATATTTGGTCTGGGCGTATGGGTGTCCTCGGCGCTCTTTGCGGACCTGCCCCAGGCTGAGCTCCAGGCGCCGGAACGAATCCTCTAATATCTGCGCCAGCGCAAAAAGCTTTGTCTCCAGCGCCGGTCAGGATTGCCACCCACAGGTCATCATTATCCTTGAACTCATAATAGGCATTCTGCAACCCCATAACGACTTCAGGGGCCAGCGAATTCCTTGCTTCGGGATTGTTGATGGTTATGTAGACAATTCGACCTTCCTTCACAAAATCAACACCAGGCATTTAATCCTCCTAAATTTATTTTTCCATCACAACTTTGATGCGTCTGAATTCTAACAAAAATATCTGAATTAAGTCAATTAATAATATAAAAATAAATCTTATCTTCTTTCGCTTGACAATATAATAGGTAGATGTTACAATACGTCGCTAAAGCCCGTCTGAATTATTGGATGGGCAGAATTGTAATTTCTGTGAAGGAGGAAAACTCAGGGGTATTTTGAGGGCACCGGGCATTCCTCCAGAAGCTTTGTGCCCTACACTCCGAAATCCCTGAAGTTGCCGGATAAAATGACGACAGTAGTAAAAGATGAAAAAGTACTGGAAATCAAAGATCTGAAAACTTATTTTTACACACAGGAAGGGGAGCTTAAGGCAGTTGACGGGCTTACTTACTATGTCGCCAAGGGTGAAAGTGTAGGGCTAGTAGGTGAGAGCGCTTGCGGAAAGAGCGTTAGTGCTCTTTCAATACTCCGCCTTATTCCGTACCCTCCCGGTATTATTGTAGGGGGGGAAATTATTTTTAATGGACAAGACCTGCTCAAAGCCACAGAGGAAGAGATGCGTCACATCCGTGGTAATCGTATCGCTATGATTTTCCAGGAACCAACCACATCACTGAATCCTGTTCTCACAATTAGAACTCAGATTTCGGAAGCACTTGAACTGCACCGTGGCATGGAAAAAGAGGAAGCTACACAGGAATGTATCAGATTATTGAAGTTGGTCGGAATTTCCGATTCGGAACGGAGAGTCAATCATTATCCATTTCAGTTCAGCGGAGGTATGCAACAAAGAATCATGATTGCTATGGCATTAAGCTGCAATCCTGCACTACTTATCGCTGACGAACCAACTACCTCCGTAGACGTTACAGTTCAAGCACAATTGCTCGAAATAATCGATGATTTAAGAAGACGTTTCGGTACATCCGTCATCGTCATTACTCATAACCTGGGTATTGTAGCTCGCTATGTTGACCGCGTAAATGTAATGTACGCTGGTAGATTGGTCGAAACCGCGCCGACCGAAGACCTTTATTCCAATCCCCTTCATCCCTATACCATTGGTTTATTAGCATCAGTACCGAGACTGGATAGTGAAAAGAAAAAATCACTGAGAGTAATCAAGGGACTACCACCCAATCTGGCACGTTTACCAGGTGGGTGTGCTTTCCACCCGCGTTGCGACTATGCTATGCCAAAGTGTCGTGAACAATACCCGCCTTTAGAAAAGGTCGGTGAAAACCACTACCGCGCATGTTTCGCTGAAATTAGTAAATTACAGAAAGTATTGTAAGATAAGTGAGGGTTATCGGATAATGAAAGACAATCATCTGATTGACGTTGAAAAATTATTTATGTACTTCCCGGTAACCGCCGGCGTTCTTCAGAAAAGAGTGGCGGATGTTAAAGCAGTTGACGGTGTTTCTTTCTATATAAAAAAGGGGGAGACTCTCGGACTGGTGGGAGAAAGTGGTTGTGGAAAAACAACTACCGGGCGCTGTCTCCTTCAACTTTATGAAGGAATGAAGGGTTCAGTACTTTTTGAGGGAGTTGATCTAACCAAACTTAGAAAAGAACAAATGCGCCGAATGCGCCGAAACATGCAGCTCATTTTTCAAGATCCCTTTGCTTCTCTTGATCCACGCATGACTGCCGGTCAGATTATTGGTGAACCATTAAAGGTTCATGGACTTGCCAAAGGTAAGGAATATAAAGACCAGGTTGCTGAGCTATTCCGCATGGTGGAACTTGAACCATATATGGCAGACCGTTACCCACACGAATTCAGCGGTGGTCAGCGCCAGCGTATAGGTATTGCCCGCGCCTTAGCAGTCCGACCCAAATTTGTAGTCTGTGATGAGCCAGTTTCAGCCTTGGACGTGTCTATCCAGGCACAAATTATCATCCTACTTGAAAAACTCCGTGATGAACTCGGTTTGACCTACCTCTTCATTGCACATGACCTATCGGTAGTGCGTAATATTAGCGATCGTGTAGCTGTAATGTACCTCGGGAAAATTGTGGAAATCACCATGGCTGACGAGATATATGCAAACCCCTTACATCCTTATACTATTGCCCTGTTATCCGCAGTGCCTATCCCAGACCCTAAAGTAGATCGTACCAGAAAACGTATTATTCTCAAGGGTGATGTACCCAGTCCTATCTTCCCTCCACCCGGATGTCGTTTCAACCCACGCTGCAATATGGCAAGTGATATCTGCAGAAAGGAACAACCGGAGTTGAGAGAATTGACACCAGGCAGTGAGCACTGGGTTTCCTGTCACATGGTGAAATAACCAGCACGTGCTTAGATAGCAATATTTTCTCTCTCACAGCAGAGTTAAAGAGTTTATTATCTCCACAAGAACCTTAATCAAGGGATTCTGCGGAAAACTAACCTTTTTATTCAGATTCGGTTATAATTATGTGTGAGTGAAGTAATTTATGACAACAGGAAATATTCAACCAAACAAACGGATAACGAATGTGCCGAACAGCGGTCAACAAGTTAAAAAATCCGTTGATACAAAGCCAGTAGATAAAGACAAGCAAAGACGCAGAAATACGTTAATCACCGCAATATCAATTTCCCTTGTTATCTCTCTTATCATCGGTATTGCCTATTACCTGATTTATGTTATGCCATTCCAGAAAGCTTTTATACAGGTTGCCGATGATGTAGTGAAAATCGACTACTTCCTGAAGCGAGCTTTGAACAGTAGCAGTGAGAGCCCAATCTGGGATACAATGAACGTTCTTGTAGAAGAACTTATCATAATGCAGGAAGCGCCCAAATATGGGATAGATGTTACCGAAGCTGATATTGACACCACTCTCCGTGATGTAGCTAAAGGTGACAGCGAGAGTATCACCGACGCTGAGTTTGAAGAATGGTACCGACAATTACTTAATAACAGCCAGTTGTCCGATAAACAATATAGAGATTATGTCAAACGCATCCTTATGCGGCAAAGGATGGCATTGCTTCTAGCAAACAACACTCCCAGTGTCGCTGAGCAGGGACACCTCTGGATAATAGTAGTGAAAACCTATGATGAAGCAGTTGCCGTGAAAGAGCGAGCAGATAATGGTGAGGAATTCGCGAGTCTTGCTCGCGAGCTCTCCCTGGATACTGAAACTGGACCAAATGGCGGCGATCTAGGCTGGGTTCCCTTTGGACTACTCGAAGACCGTTTTCTCTATACAATTACTGGCCTAGATATTGGGAAGTGTAGTGAACCAGTTATCAACACTCCTGCAACAGAAACCACTACAAGCGAGGAGGATATTACTGACTATGCTTTGCTTATGGTTTCTGAGAAAGACGTTGCCCGAGAAGTACTGCCTGAGCAATTAGATTACCTTAAAGCCAAAGCATATAATGACTGGCTCAATGAGCAGATGAATACTAAAAAAGTTAGTTTCTACGGTCTTCATGGAGGCGGCTACGATTCTGAAACTGATGCCTGGCTTAGCTATCAGTTAGAGAGACTGAAGAAAGGAACCAGCAGTAGCAGTGATAGTAGTACAACAGAATAACAATACATGGAACAAGAATAAGTAAAATGATACGTGTTCAGAATCTCACAAAGTATTACGGTGAACGTCTTGCTGTTAACAACATCAGCTTCAACATCGATAAGGGCGAAATTGTGGGTCTACTTGGTCCTAATGCAGCCGGAAAAACCACGACCATGCGTATCCTGACCGGCTTTCTGATGCCAACAAAAGGTGACGCATTTATTGCTGACCACAATATGGCGACTGATTCTCTTGAAGGACGCCGTCACATCGGCTATATGCCGGAATCTATTCCGCTTTATACCGATATGAAAGTACGCGACTACCTCGAGTTTTTCGGTCGCATCAGGGGATTGGATGCCAATCAGACACACACCCGCATTGATGAAGTAGTTCAAACCTGCCACCTCGAAGAATATATCGATGTGATTATCGGTAAGCTTTCCCGAGGTTTTCGACAGCGAGTGGGCATTGCCCAGGCTATCATTCACAATCCAGATGTATTGATTTTGGATGAACCGACTATCGGCATTGACCCAATACAAGTTGCGCAAACGCGAAATCTGATTAAAGAACTGGGAAAAGAACACACCGTCCTCATTTCCACCCATATCCTTCCCGAAGTGAGTATCATCTGTGAAAGGGTGATCATTATCCATCGCGGTAAAATTGTGGCAGAAGATAACATTGAGAACCTCTCCGCAGTATTGAGAGGGTCACGTCGTATCCGAGTCGAGGTCAAGGGTCCTGCAGACAGGATTTCTATAGCTTTACGCCGTATTCCGGGAGTTCGCCGGGTAATGCGAGAAGGTGACTTCTTTATTGTAGAGTCTCCGGCAGAAGTCGACCCTCGCGCAAAAATCAATGAGACCATGGTGAAAAGCGGCTGGACATTACTTTCCGCTGAATCGGTGGAAATGAGCCTTGAGGAAATATTCCTGCAGCTAACCACAAAAGAAGATGAAGAGGAGCCCCACCAGTGAGAAACATTATCCTCATTGCTTCTAAAGAGTTACGTTCTTACCTTACATCACCTATGGCATACATTGTGGTCTGTATTTTCTTGTTGCTCAGCGGACTATTCTTCGTTCTGTATCTGACAAATACTAGTTTTAACGATACGAGCATTCAAGGTTTTATCGACCCTCTTTCTGTATTTGGAGTACAGGCAGGAGGGAATATTCTACTTTTGTTATTTGCTGTCGTCCTGACAATGCGTACCCTTGCAGAGGAGAAAAAATTGGGTACACTGGAACTTCTACTCACTTCTCCAGTTAGAGATTCAGATGTGGTTTTGGGTAAGTTCCTGGGCAGTATGGGCATTCTTACAATAATGCTGATATTAACATTCTTGTATCCCTTACTTCTCGTTATCCTCGGAGACCCAGATATGGGACCTATTTGGACAAGTTATCTGGGTTTGTTTTTACTCGGTACTACAGCGCTATCAGTTGGTATTTTTGCCTCATCGCTCACCGCGAATCAGATCGTCGCCGCTGTCGTCTCGGGAGCAATTCTATTTGCTCTATGGGTGATTGGTATCGTTGCTGGGAACGTTCCAGAAGGGCTACAAGAGGTACTAAATTACATGTCAATTTCCTATCATTCTGTGGGTTTTGAAACTGGTGTAATAGATACCAGAGATGTCATTTATTATCTTAGTCTCACTGTCCTATTTTTATATTTTTCAATTCGTTCTCTTGAAGCAAGCAGGTGGAGCTAATGCAGATTGTTGTTTTTGCCATAATCGGTGTCATTGCCATGCTTGTAGGGCTTATCCTGCTGCTTGTCCTGCCCGATCTGGGCTTCGTTGCGCTTGGTCTTATCGCATTGGGTATAATTTTCGTCGCCAGCGCGGGTATTATTGAGTTTAGACGTGTGCGTAGTGCCATCGCAAGCAAACGTGGCCGATTTAGCACCAGCACTGTTATCCTCGTCTCCATCTTTACAAGCATTGTTCTTTTAATCAATGCCATCAGTGTCGCACAATATCATCGTTTTGATTTTACGGGACTATCGAAATTTACGCTCACTACCAAAACTAAGGATGTGCTTGCACAACTTGATGAGCCTGTGGAGGTCCTGTGCTTCTTTGTGCCGGAAGTGAAAAATATCTCTGAAGATTATCAGGAGATTTACGATTTAGCCGGACCGTACGCTCTGGCACTCCTTCTCGAGTACAGGAACTATACTGATAAATTAATTATTACGAGAGTTGACCCTGAAGAACATCCAGAACAGGCAATAAAATACGGTATAACAGATGCTTATTATTACCAGTCAGTCGTTTTTGAAACAGAAAAGGGTACAAGATTTATACACGCAGGTGACATATATTATCAAGCAGAGCATGCTTTTACCAGCGCTATTCTGGAAGTAACGGGTATCCAGCAAAAGAAAATATATTTTCTGACAGGACATGGTGAAGCAAATCCCGCAGATACTGGCAGTACTGGATATAGCTATGTTCGCGAAGGTCTTCTTGATAACCTCTTTCAGGTAGCAATGCTTGATTTAATCGACACCCCTGAGATACCTGACGATTGCGCTGTTCTGGTAGTCGCCGGTCCTAAAAAAGCTATGGATAGCAACGAAAGGCAAATAATAGCGGACTACCTAGAAGCAAATGGTTCTGTTTTCTTTCTCACTAACCCTAATGCACCGGATGACATCGCGCAACTACTTGCATCATGGGGAATGGATGTTAAAAATGGCACCGTAATTGATCCAGCTTCATATTCTACCCCGAATAAAGATACCCCAATCGTAACCAGAGACCGAAATTGGCGGGAATTTACGACTCTGTATTTCCCGGGAGTTACGGTAATTGTTCAGACTGAAAATGTCCCTGCAGAGTCGGAATTGATACCCTGGATCATGACGACTAAAGACAGCTGGATGACTGATGAATATTCCCCGACGATTGACCCGGTATACGACGCGGAAAAAGATTTAAAAGGTCCGTTATTAATTGGTTATATTTTAACAGCTGCAGAAGCTACAGATACTTCTGACACAGAACCTCAGAGTCCCAATATCGCCATCTTCGGCGACTCTGACTTTGCCTCCAATGCTCACTTTATTAATGGCAATAACGATGACTTATTCCTCGACATGGTAAATGTATTGTCTGCCGGCAAAGAAGTAATATCTATTGAACAAAAACCTATACAGACTCGCCGACTGATACTTACACCAGAAAAAGCAAACTTCCTGCGTATCTCCAGCATTGCTCTTTTACCGGCTATCGTTCTGGTAATAGGGGTGGTCTTCTGGTGGCGACGAAGATAACGAAGACAATTCAGGAGCATACCTTTGAAGCTTAGAGCTATTATCGTTCTGGTGGTTGTTGCAGCTGTTCTCGGAGTGACCTTATATGCGGTCAACCGTCCTGGACCTGAAGAGCCTGTAGACCCCATGCCTTACGTCTGGGACCTTGATATGGACAACCTTCAACACATTGAAATCAACATGCCGAAGACAGGACAAAGCGAGAGTTTTTTATTACATGAAGACCGCTATTTTTACTTTGATGTCGAGAACGGTTCAATAGTTGATATGGATAGATGGGGTGGAGGTATTCCTCTACTCCTCAGCGGACCTGGCGCGGATAGACGTCTTGTTATCAATGCCACAGATGCTCAGTTGGCAGAGTATGGTTTTACCCAGCCTAACCTGGCAATCGAGTTAATACTCAAAGACGGCACGGTATACAATATCGAAGTAGGTGATAGCACACCAAGTGGAAATACGTACTATATTCGAATTAAAGAAGAGCGAGACATCTATACGGTTGATTATACCTGGTATAATGTGATTTCCAGACTTGTCACCGAACCTCCTTACCCAGCCGCCAACTTCGTAAATGAGCAGCTAACTGTAACACCATTAGAAGCAAGCGTGGGGCAAACAATCACCATCACCGCGGATATGGTAAATAGCGGCGCCCTTAAAGGCGAATACACGGTTGAACTCAAGGTAAACGGGTACGTTGAAGGCACGCAGACAATCGAACTGGGACGTAATGAAAGAACTATTGTTGTTTTCCAGATCACCAAACCAGCGGGTAAATACTCCATCAGCGTCGTCGGGAAAACAGCTTTACTTGTTGTTAAATAGGAAAATATATGACGCAACATATTGGTGTTGATATCGTAGAAATCGAACGTGTCCAGCAAGTAATTACACGCTGGAAAGACAGATTCCTGAAGAGAGTTTTTACACCCAAAGAATTAAGTCTCTATAACCAGCGAAACTCTTCCCTTGCGGTCCGCTTTGCTGCTAAAGAAGCAGTGCTTAAATCACTCGGAGCCTGTGATTCGGGGATCAGCTGGCAGGATATCGAAATCCTTACCGAAGCAAACGGCAAACCGATAATCAATCTCTCAGGTAAAGCTCGGATAATCGCACAGCAACTGTCTATCAAGGAGCTAGCGGTAAGCTTGTCCCACTCTGAGGACTATGCGGTTGCTTTTGTCGTCGGAATAACCGACTAGGCTCGTTGGCTTTCCAGCATCCCCGCAAAAATCTGCCATCGATTTCAATGATACGGTCGGCGACTTCTCTCAATGGTCGCGACGTGTTCTGCCTGCCGAATAAAGCTACCTCGGCATTCTGTCCGTTGTTCTTTACCTGTTGTATGGCACCGACGTAGTCACTATCACCCGCCACAAGAATTGCGATATCATAATTTTGCTTGAAACTGTGTGTGAGTAAATCAGTGGTGAGCATGATATCAATGCCTTTTTCATAGGGTGGTGAACTAGGCCACATATTGGTATAGACCAGCCTTCCGAGCCTCATTTCCAAATAGGGAACTTGCTGGACGCTATTGAAAAATTGCTGTTGACTGCGGTAGCGTTCCGGTTCCTGTTTCAGTCCCACAATAGCATTGTAGTAATAGATACGTATCAGCCGTCGTTTTTCCAGCATCTTCTGACAGAACAAACCAATATCAATATCAGTCCTGTGCAAATTATCTTTCAATGAGTGATAGAGGTTACTACCATCAATGAAAATCATTACTCTTTCCAGTCTATCCACCACATCTCCTTCTTATGAATTTATTTCCTAGAAGCAATGGTAAGATACCACCTCACCTAAACGTGATTTCCCGTCCATAATGTCGAGTTGAATTTGCTTAACAGTATCTTCATCAAGTTCCAAATCTTCCTTCAACACGACTACCTGTTCAAGTAACTCAACAGGTACATCAACTATTCCCGTACCATAGAAGTTTAGACCAAGATAATATTGTATCTTTTCATTAAAAAAGTCCATCAACTTTTCATCATGTCCTACATCATAAGTAAAAGTATCTGATTTAGTCGGATATACTCTATAAGCATTGGTACTCATTTTACCCTAATCTCCCTGAACCTGTTTTTCAGAAGAATTGAATTCGACCAACGCATTCCAATTTATCGCGCCATCTAAAACGTATTTTTGGCTGAATTCGGCGGTAAATCGGTTTACTATTTGCGAGTATTCTCTGTGGAACTCAGCATTTCTCTCTTTGGCAGTAAATCCTAGAGGTTCAATTATTTCAAGATATAAATTGGAATTACCAGAAATAAACTCCCAGAATTTTTGTCCGCAGTATTTGTAATAATCTCCCCTATCAGCATTCCTGGTACGCCCATAACAGCAACCGTTAACAGCAATTACATTTAAACCTGAATTGCTGGTATGAAGGGTTTGTTTTGCTCTCCGAAAATCTAATTTCATTTTCTCTACCTGACTACTGTTTCCCCAATTTGGTCCGGATTTGATAGCCATAATAAAACGAGTGCTATCTTTATCAAATTCCAAATCAATGCCTCGTGCCGATGATTTCCATCCTCCAAGAGCTTGTTTACCTACGAAAATAGCTAATCCTTCAAGGAAATCTCCAAACATAGTCTCTTCTTGAGAAGATAAATGGGCATCAAGAATAGTTTTTACGAGATCTTGAGCTAATGTAATGTTTTTTGCTTTGAAAAGATAGGGATTTTTATTTCTTAATATTTCGCTCAGTTTTAGGGATTTAAGGCTGTCTAATCGAGCCTGATGAAAGCTACGAATATGCTTTTTAACATATGATTTTACTTCTTCATTCCTAACAGGATTCATATTATCTTTTTCCCGTTACCATTGTGTTTGTTTTTCCAACCGGTAATGGAACTTTCTGCCAATTCATGATAACCGTTCATTGCTTCTATTCCTATATAGTGCCTGTTCAATTCAAGACAGGCTAGAGCCGACGTTCCTGAACCGACAAAAGGGTCAAGTACTACGTCGTCTTCATTTGTAAATAGTTTAATAAACCAAATCGGTAGAGAAAGAGGAAATGAAGCACTATGACCGCGATTAGCACACTCAGTTGCTAGGTGCAAGACATTAGTGGGATAGGCATATTGTCTATTCAGCCAATGTGAGATATTTTTACCAAATCCACTTCCCACCTTTGACACATCACGAATCATGTCTGTCTGACTGAGTTTAGATAACCGCTTTCTAGTCCAGTCTCCCATAGGAACCATCACAGATTCTTGATACATCTTAAACTTCTTCTGCTTTGTGAAATGTAGACAACGTTCCCACGCATCCCTGAAACGATTTGGCCATTTCCCTGGATAACAGTTCTTTTTATGCCAAATGTATTCTTCCGTCCAGAGCCAGCCTTGTTTTCTCATTTCAAGAATAAGTTCTAAGACATAGGTCTGACGCTCTCCATTTTCAGTTCTTTCTTTAATGTTTAGGATAAAGGAACCATCCGGCTTCATTACTCTATATAATTCTTTTGAAATTGGTAGAAACCATTCTACATATTTATCGGTTGGTACTCCCTGATAAGTTTTTTTCCTATTATCAGCATACGGGGGAGAGGTGAAAATGAAATTTATTGATTCATCTGGTATAGCATGGAGCACAGCAAGACAATCACCGCAAATAATGCAATCAACAGGTAAAATTGATTTTCCTTTTTCAGTATCTGGTTTTATTGAGATTCTATCCATAGATCCGACCATTTGTTCTAATATTACACGTATCCGTGTAAATTGTCAATACCCTTTTTTAGCACTTGGTGTAGCCGCACAGTGGGCACTTGTAACACCCTTCTTCATAGGCAAGCAAGCCACCACAATCAGGGCACTGTCCGGCAATGTTTCGTGCTAATCCGTAGTCGCTTGTCTTGCCACCTGTAGTCTGTGGTTTAGCTTCCACCACTTCCGATTCAGCAATTTCACCGCCTATATGCCTTTCTATAACACTGGCAATGGCATCGGCACAGGATAGTACAGATTTGCCACCTTCCCATGCAATGGAGGGACATCTAATACCCCTTAGCTGTTTGACCACTGCCTGCGCATCCACTCCCGACCTCAACGCTATAGAGATTAATCGACAAATAGCTTCCAATTGAGCTGAGGCACATCCACCCGCTTTCCCGAGTGTAGAAAAAACCTCAAACATTCCAAATTCGTCGGAATTGACCGTAACATAGAGCGCGCCACAACCGGTATTGACTCTTTCCGTGAAGCCGGTAGTCCTCTTTGCCCGTTTCCGCGGCGTGATACGGGTTTCAGTTTTTTTCTCTGTCTTTTCGCTTTGATTTCCGGTGCTCATCGGTTGACCTTCACGGCTCCGGTCGCGATAAATGGTGATACCTTTTAATCCCTTTTCATAAGCAAGCATATAGACATGAGCCACATCTTCTTTGGTGGCTTCATGTGGGAAATTTACGGTCTTGGAAACGGCATTATCTGTATACTTTTGAAAAGCAGCTTGCGTCTCGATATGCCATTCCGGAGTAATTTCATGGGCAGTGACAAACACCCGCTTCACATCTGCTGGAATCTTGCCATTTAAATCGCCCAGATGAGCCCCTGCGGCAAGCTTTTTCATCAGTTCTTCCGAATAAAATCCATGTTTCCTTGCCGCTTCCTCAAAATAGGGATTAATTTCGACCATCTGAGTCCCATCCAGAATGTTCCGCATGTAGGTCAGAGCAAACAACGGTTCAATACCACTCGAACAGCCCGCTATGATAGACAATGTGCCCGTGGGAGCGATGGTAGTTCGCGTAGCGTTTCTTACCTTTAAGCCATTAGCAGTATCGAATTTGCTTCCTTTGAAAGCGGGGAAGACACCACGCTGAGTTGCCAGTTCCACCGAGGTTTTAGTAGCTTCTGTCTGAATGAAGTGCATTACATCCTCAGCAATACCTAATGCTTCTTCCGAGTTATAAGGCACCTTGAGTTGCATCAGCATATCCGCAAAACCCATTACCCCCAACCCTATTTTGCGCGTCTTCCGGGTCATTTCGCCGATGGCATCCAAGGGAAACTTATTTATATCTATGACATTATCCAGAAATCTGACTGCCAGTTTTACCGTGCGTGCCAATCTGGAGTTGTCAATTTCATATTTATTGCCTGCGTGCCGAAGCATGCGACTGAGATTTATCGAACCGAGATTACAGGATTCATATGGAAGGAGAGGTTGCTCGCCACAAGGATTGGTGCTTTCAATCTTCCCCAGGTGCGGGGTGGGATTCTCCTTATTGATGCGGTCGATAAATACAATACCGGGATCGCCGGTTTTCCATGCCATTTCTACTATTTTGTTAAACACTTCCCGGGCATTCAGCTCACGAGCGACTTCTCTGGTACGCGGATTAATAAGTTCGTAATTGCGTCCTTCTTTCACAGCATCCATAAACTCGGTAGTCACCGCTACGGAGATATTGAAATTGGTTAGCATATTGGGGTCGTTTTTAGCACTGATGAATCTCATGATGTCCGGGTGGTCAACGCTGAGAATTGCCATATTAGCACCGCGCCGCATACCACCCTGCTTGATGACATCGGTGGCAGTATCGAAGGCGCGCATAAATGAGACTGGTCCGCTGGCTACTCCACCGGTTGTACCAACACGGTCGGACTCTGGTCGCAATCGCGAGAAGGAAAATCCTGTACCACCACCACTCTTATGTATCAGCGCAGTATACTTCACTGCATCAAAGATAGATTCCATCGAGTCATCGATGGGTAAGACAAAACAAGCAGATAGCTGTCCCAGTTCCCGCCCGGCATTCATCAAGGTCGGTGAATTAGGGAGAAATTCCAGGTTCGCCATCGTGCCGTAGAACTCATCTTCCCACTTGCTTACATCGGCTTTGGCATCATAGATTAACTCAGCGGATGCAATTGCCCTTGCCACTCTTCGAAAAAGCTGTTCCGGTGTTTCAACCGGATTGCCATTCTTATCTTTTGCTAGATAGCGCTTCTCCAAAACACGCTGCGCATTTTCTGTTAGTTTTATTTCAGAACCGGTTTCACTTTTCATCTTCTCTTCCTTGACTATCTTTATTGGTGGTGAGACCTCCGGTTTGGCCTTATCTTCTGCATCTAAGAATTCCTTTACCAATTCCAGAATTTCTGATTCACTGGTAAAGTGCTTCTCTTTTGTTTTTGCAGGCACAAGAGATTCCATTCCCGGTAATGGTTGGTGCTTTCCACGAGTCGTCTTGTCAGCTTCATCATGTTTTTTCTCAAGACGTTCAATGACCTGCTGGGTGAGTCTTTCGATATGCATGCGGTCAGAAATACCCATTTTCTCTGCGGCAGAAAAAGTCGCGCGGGCAATTTGATTGCGCGTTAATTGATTGACCTGCTGGTTTCTTCCGGTCATTACCGTCTTCTTCCCCTGATTCTCGTGCGATCACTGATGTCGGTCTCCGGCAGAAGAGGTAATTGCTGTGATGGGCTAATTTCGCTCACAGTTGTTTCAGCCAGACTATCCACTTCTTCTTTGAGCCGGGTGATATCTGCAAAATCACGATATACACTAGCAAAACGTATGTAGGCAATATGGTCAAGGTTCTTCAATTGTTCCATAACCATATCACCAATCGTTGAGCTTGGCACTTCAGCTTTTCCTTGCGCAATAAGTTCCGATTCAATTTCATCGACAATTTTTTCAATTACATGTCCCGCAATCGGACGTTTTTCACAGGCTTTTCTTACACCTGTGAGAATTTTCTCTTTTTGAAAAGGCTCTCGTCGCTTGTCTTTCTTGATTACAAAAAGAACGTTCTGTTGAAATTTTTCGTGCGTAGTGAAACGACCATTACAGCTCAGACACTGCCGTCTGCGCCGAATACCGTCATTAGTATCACGAGAATCGAGAACCTTTGAATCACTATAACCACAATGGGGGCATTTCATTGCCACTACCCCCCTGATAAAAGACTATAACACGCCTATAGCTAGTAGCAGGGATGTTATTAAATCACAATATGTAGTAGTATGTCAAGCGTTTTTGAAGATTTTCAAGCCTATTCCAGAAAATATTTTAAAGGTTGCTCGAGTATAATCTTGACAATGACAGTAATGTGCATTAAGATATATTACGATATATCGTGACATATCTCAGCAATGGAGGTAATCACCATGTACAGACAACGTTTTCGACCATTCAGGCCATGGCATGAAAGCCCCTTTCAAAGAGGCAACATGAAATACATCATCCTGGATTTGATAAAAGAAAAATCACGTTATGGATATGAAATTATGCAAGCTCTTGAAGAGCTGTCACAGGGCATGTACGCGCCCAGCGCTGGTGCGGTATACCCAACCCTGCAAATGCTCGAAGAAATAGGATATGTCAGTGGTAGTCAAACGGAGGGCAAAAGAGTCTATTCTATCACACAAGAAGGTCGTCAATTTCTGATAGATAATGGCGAGCACACTGAGGAAGTTAAGGGACGCATACAAGATCATTGGGATTCTGCTCATGTAGGTGAACGACGAAAGGTGATGAATCAGGTAAGAGAGCTCTGGCAATTGATTGGACAGGAATTTCCAGATATAACATCGGAGAAGAGACAGCATATTAGCAAGATATTGGAACGAACGCGGCGTGAAATTCAGGTAGCAATTGGGAAATCACAGAAATGATTCCTGGCACCTATTGTTATACATCAACTAGTTTTTGCCCCAAGTTTTAAACTAATTTTAATCTTGCATTTTAATATTTTATTAGATGATATAGAATGATTAATAAAGGTTGACCATGCATATTATCTGGCGTTTGTTTGGACTTCTGAAGAATTACTGGAAAGTGGCTTTATTAACCTTCCTCCTCCTTATCATTTCCAGAGGATTCGCTCTAGTCCCAGCCGAACTTCTCAAACGAGCCGTCAATACCGTTAATTCCCCTGATTTCAGCCAGAATACTCTATGGTATCTCGGACTGGGTATTGTTGGCGCGGGTATACTCAGCGCTATCTTTGTGTTCGGACAAAATTATCTCAGCGAATATATCGGGCAAAAAATCGCCTTTGACCTGCGTAACCACCTTTACGACCGTATTCAACGCCTTAGCTTTGCCTTTCATGATAGAGCGCAGACCGGCCAGCTTATGTCCCGTGCCACGCAGGATGTTGAAGCCGTTCGGATGTTTGTGGCAATGGGCTCCGTGCGTATCATTTATCTTGCTGTCACCTTCTTTGGCATTTTAGGAATTCTACTCTGGATGAACTGGTCTTTAACTGTAATGAGTCTCATTTGTGTTCCGCCGGTAGCTATTATTGCTATCAAAATGAGCAATAAACTACGCCCTATCTGGACCAGAATCCAGCAAGAAATGGCGACGATGACCATCGTTCTCCAAGAGAACCTCTCCGGTATGCGCATCGTTAAAGCATTTTCAAGAGCACAGCTTGAAAATACTAAATTCGAGAAAGAGGCACGGAAATACTTCGATGACAGTCTTTACACCGCCCGTGTTCAAGCTTTTAATGGACCTCTGATGACCTTTCTATTCACCCTCTCCAGCGGTCTTATAATATGGTGGGGCGGTCGAGAAGTAATAAAAGGGCAATTAAATGTGGGTGAACTAGTGCAGTTTTACACTTACGTGGGTATGATGATCATGCCGGTGCGTATGCTGGGATTCATGGTGAATATGGTATCGCGCGGCATCGCTGCCGGTGAACGTATCTTTGAAATATTAGATATGGAATCCGCTGTGAAGGAAAAAACAAATGCCGCGACTTTAGAGAATGTTCAGGGAACTGTTAAGTTTGACCATGTGTCCTTTAGCTATGCTGTTTCTTCCTATGAATCCATCGGGAACGTACTGGAAGATATCGATTTTGAAGCCAGACCCGGCGAGATGGTGGCCTTGCTGGGAGCGACGGGTAGTGGCAAAACAACTCTCGTCAACCTAATACCACGCTTCTATGATGTTACTTCCGGCAATATAACTATTGACGGCATTGATATCCGCAATGTCACCCTTGCTTCCTTACGGAGAAACATCGGTATGGTACAACAGGATGTTTTCCTTTTTTCAGCAACCATTAAAAATAATATCAGCTACGGCGCCCTAGATGCCAGCATGGATGATATCATTGCTGCCGCCAAGGCATCTCAGCTACATGACTTTGTAATAAGCCTGCCTAACGGTTATGACACTTGGGTTGGTGAACGTGGAATTACTCTATCCGGCGGGCAACGCCAGAGACTAGCAATTGCCCGAACCTTGCTTCTCAACCCACGCATCCTCATCCTTGATGATTCTACATCAAGTGTTGATACGGAAACGGAATATCTACTCCAGCAAGCGCTACGACAACTGATGAAGGGACGCACAACCTTTGTCATCGCACAACGACTTCAGACAGTGAAAGATGCCGACCAGATACTAGTTTTAGATAAGGGTAGGATTGCCGAGCATGGAACGCATCAGCAATTACTGCGTGAAGGTAAGATTTATCCCGAAATTTATGAACTGCAGCTTCGCGCTCAGGAAGAAGCTCTCGGGAAAGAGGTGCTATCGTGATGCCCGGCGGTTTTGGTGGCGGCGGTGGAGGCCATCATGGTGGAATGGGAGGCCCTCCGGGTATGGGGGGTCATCCTCCAGGGATGGGTCCTCATGCCCTAGCGCGTGCTGCCGACCTCTCTGATGAGGAAGTCTTCGGTAGAGTCTACGACCAAAAGGTAGTAACACGCCTATTACGATATTTAAAAAACTACAAATTCCAGTTTTTCCTGGCATTTATCGGTATGATAATTCTCACATTCACCAGTCTAGCTATGCCCGCCTTATTCGGTGATGCAATTGACATACTCGCCAGTCCATCCAGTAAGATGAATTTCTTTGATAGACTCATAGCAGATACATTTCATGTCTCCGGCAGTAGTAATCTCCTCACCATGATTGTCATTATCTTTATGGTCAATGGTCTGGCACAATGGGCTGCTCAGTACACACAGCAATATACAATGGCAAACATCGGACGTGGCGTCCTGTATACATTACGCATGCAGATGTTCATGCATCTTCAAAAGCTATCCCTCAGCTTTTACGACCGTCATGAAGTCGGACGTGTCATGTCCCGCGTCCAGAATGATGTCCAGTCGTTACAGGAAGTGCTAACATCTGGTGTACTTGAAATTGTTGCCGACGTTTTAAGTCTCGGTATCGTGGTTTTTATGATATTTACAATTAATTTTCAGATGGCGCTGGTTACTATGACGGTTATCCCGATACTCGTCATAATTCTGTTCTTATACGAAAAATACTCGCGCAATGCTTTCATGCGTGTCCGCCAAGCAATTTCCGTAGTCAATGCCGATTTGCAGGAAAATATCTCCGGCGCCCGAGTCATTCAGGCAATGTCGCGGGAAAATGTTAACCTTCAGCGGTTCGGTAGTGTCAATGAGCAAAATCTGGATGCTAATCTACAGGCAACACGCCTTTCTTCCGGTTTAATATCATCCGTAGAGGTGCTGGTAGGTATTTCTACCGCGGTTGTTATCATCTTCGGTGGATTTCAGATAGCGGCAGGTAAGATTTTCGTGGGTCAACTGGTTAGCTTTGTTTTATATGTTCAGAGATTTTTTCAGCCTATTCAGAGTCTTAGTATGCAATACACTCAGCTTCAACGTGCAACAGCTGGCGGTCAGCGTATCTTCGAAGTCCTGGACATTGAACCGGAAATCAAGGATTCACCTAATGCAACAGAGTTGTCATCAATTAAGGGAGAGATCATCTTCGATAACGCGAGCTTCTCCTACCAAGAAGGAATTGAAGTACTACATGATATCAACCTGCATATCAAACCTGGCGAGACAATCGCACTCGTCGGCTCTACCGGTGCCGGTAAAAGTACCTTTGTTAGCTTAGTAGCCCGTTTCTATGAAGTGACAAAAGGTTCTATCAGCATCGATGGTTATGACATTCGCAAGGTAACACAGGAGTCACTCCGCCATCAGATCGGTATGGTACTGCAGGAACCATTCCTATTTTCAGGGACTATCAGGGAGAATATTTCTTATGGACGTGAAAAAGTCAGTGACGAAGAGATTTTTACCGCGACAAAAGCTGTAGGCGCCCATGATTTCATCATGCGCCTGGAAAAAGGCTACGATACGGTACTACAGGAGCGTGGAAGCAATTTAAGCCAGGGTCAACGACAGCTTATTAGCTTTGCCCGCGCTGTCCTTGCCAATCCTCGTATTCTAATACTGGACGAGGCTACAGCGAATATTGATACACAAACAGAGGTTCTCATCCAGAAAGCCTTAAAGAATATCCTGAAAGACCGCACATCTCTGGTTATCGCCCACCGTTTGTCCACGATTCATGATGCCGACCGTGTAGTAGTGTTGGATGCCGGCAAGATTGTTGAAATCGGTAATCATCAGGAGCTTATGGAAAAAGGCGGCTTGTACTATCACTTATATACTATGAGCTACGCATACACCGACTCGAACAATGATTCGAGCACAGTATCACGACAACGCCAAGCAACCTAAGCAATTATCTTCCCACCTGCGTCATTTCCCCCACGTCTCATAATATAATCAATCACGCGATATAACTGTACGCAAGCTATTGACATGATCAGTTTTGGCACAATTAACCAGAATGCATTAATGCCCAGCGCCATATAAAGTGCCGGGTCTTCTACCATACTATGGTTAACGCCAATGGAAATGTGCAGGCGTTCCAGTTCCGAGCGGGTCAATCCACCTTCTTTGCTTTTTTCTAGAATAACAGCACTACCGTACATCAACCCGAACAATACTGCAGTGACCCATAAAATAACAGTGCGGTCACTTAATCCCAGTGCTTTCATAAAAGGTCTGAAGAATCTGTACAGATATCTATCCCATTCCAGCCATCGCAAACACTCAAGTGTAATCATTATACTCATGATAATACAGAGTATCTTCAATAGCATCCAGCCGGTATCCTTCCCCCACGTCGCTAGCGCCCGTAAAATTGTTTCCTGCTCTGTCAACTTAACTGCGCCAGCAACACTTTGCGATGTATCACCCAGAAAGAGTGAGATAAGTAGAACTGTTACAATAGCGACGATAACGCGGATAAGAGCGATTTTAATACCGTTAATACCGGACTTGTGCTGAATGATGGTTTCGACGAAGATACTATGTGCGACAAGAGTGAATACGGCAATGAGAGTCATCTGCTCCAAGCTGAAAGGCACCACGGTCAGGATGGCAATCGCTGCATAAATATTGATAAAAAGCCCGCTAAGAATTGGAAAAGTGGCTTCACTAGGGAGATTCAACAGATTCATTACGGGATTAAGAATGAAGTCCAATTTATAGAGCCAACCACTCCATTGCAACAAAGCTACTGCTAGAGATACAGGCAGGAGAATCTTCATCATCCACAGAAAAGCATCCCAGCCTTTTCTCAAGCCTGAAAATACGCCATTTTTCAGTCTTTCGCCAACCGTACCAGATATAGGCACCGAAGAACTCGGCGTGGGTGGTTGAATTTTTTTACGATTAAACAGGTTAAGTGGCATTTATTCCACTATTCCAACTCTCAATCAGTTATCAATAAACTCTATTCTAGCACAGCGTCTGAATGATAGATGAGTAACAAAATACCTTGGGACTCTGTTATTTTCTGCTGTGAAAACTACGTTGAAAGGCTTTCATCTCACAGAATGCATTGACATCACCATCTGTCAATTGTAAACTCTAGCTATCACCCCCAAACGGTAATGAAGGAGAACAAAATGATTATTGATATTCATTACCACTACATTCGTATGTCCCTGGATACTGAATCCTCCAATAATACAATTAAAGGCTGGTTTGAAGATGCTGAGCGTGCG
>Ga0299912_10000298_pt1 | contig 44937 bp, 41 predicted proteins | sample RVTome_2_FD_207667 | JGI IMG/M metagenome (GOLD analysis project Ga0299912, IMG submission 207667) | Soil microbial communities from uranium-contaminated site in the Upper Colorado River Basin, Wyoming, United States - RVT95D214 (version 2) ... | reverse complement strand
ACAACTCAATCTTTTCAGGACTTGTGCCTTGCAGGAACTCTTCCAACCGCCAGAGAATATAGCTGCTAATATACTTAATTCTAAACAGTTAACCTTAGCCCTGGCTTAGCCGGACAGAAATGAACTTTGCCGAATTCCATCTCCAAGCAAGCGCGATATTTATCTTTCCGTTTACCCCAGAGGTCTGCATGGAAAAATTTCCGCTCCAACCCTGGTCTGCGCACCATTAAAGAAATGCACACTCCTGGCTCAATATCAAAGACATTTTCGTCTTTGCCGCCGTCAGGCGCTTTTTCTTTTTTCTTTGTGCTCCCATGCAAATCAAGAACATAAATCCGGTTAAAGGTTTGCATCAAGCTCTGGCGCATACCGCGAAAGGTGGGATTATCAAGGAAGGAATGGTTGGTAATGATGCCTACAATGCCTTCCTCTACCTGGTCCATTTTCCATTGGGCAAAACGGATGAATTTGACGTAATCGTCTTGCAGCCACTTGGGATTTTTTTCTCCCAAGGGCTGACCGTCAACCCACTTATAAGATTCAATGAGCCCGCCGATAAATGTGGCAATTTTCCTTTTTTGAATTTTTCCGTTTTTGGTTTCAAATGGGATCTCACGATAGCTCGGATTGAGCGAGTGGCCTTTATATGGAGGATTACCCATAATAACCAGAATCGGTTTATCCTTGACGCCTTGTGCCTCTTCCACCTCTTTGGACAAGGCCGGTAATAACCAGTTTTTTTGCGGTTCAATGGGCTCCAGGGTGTTGGTCAGATAGATTTGCAGTCGTTCCCTGGGCTGCATCCGGAAGCCTTTATCGTGCAGATATTGGGACAGCTTCAGGTGGGCAATGGTGTATGGGGCAATCAGATATTCAAAGCCGTACAAGTTTTTCAGGGCATGCTCCCGGATCATTTGATCCCGCAAGCCCTCCGGAACCACCTCCAGTATTTGCTCCAAAACCTCCAATAGGAAGGTGCCGGTGCCCGTGGCGAAGTCCAGCACCGTGACGCGCTTGCGGTCGGCAAAACCATCCTGGATGCCAAAGGTGCTTTTCAAGATGTCGTTGACCGCGCGCACAATAAAATTAACCACGGGTGGCGGGGTGTAGTAAATGCCCCGCCCTTTGCGCATTTTTTTGTCATAAGCCTTTAAAAAATCTTCATAGAAATAAACATAAGGGTCTTTAGCAAACAACAGCCGTTCTTCTTCGGTCTGCATAAAAAGGCGGCGCTGGCGTTTGCTAAAGGCCAAATCCTCCTGGAGCGCGGCCAGATCAAGGTTATTCATAATGCTCAGGATTTCTTCAATCAGCCATTTGATTTGCCGGTATTCCTCCTTATCCATCTCGTCCAGAAAATCGACCAGCTCGCGGATGAGTTCAAAATTCGTGGGGATATATTGCTTGGCATTGTTAAGGCTGATGGGCGCGCCGTTGCCGCGGTTCAACCGCGCCAGAAATAAACCATAACCAAGCATCTGCGCGAAAGCGTCGGCAAAGCCCGGGATGTCAAGCTCGTGAAAGACGTCTTTCTTGAAGACTCCGAACAGGCCAAAGAGCTTTCCTTGCTGGTGCTCCCTCTCTTGCCTGATTAATTCTTCAGTGAGAAATTCCCGCAATTCATGGCAGCGAATCGCCAGGGCCAAAGCCAAATACTTCGCCCTGCCTATGCCCTTGGGCGGAGTAGATAAAAAGGCGCAGATTAACGCCGCAACTTTATCCGCTTTATCAGGATCAAGGCGGGCCTTGGGATAACCGACATCGCTAGGATAGCAAAGGGTTTCGCGCTTGAGGATGGCTCCATCCTTCAACCAAATCCATTCCAGATAATTGGTCAGGATCAGGTTGTTGGACAATTGTTTGTATCTGGCGATTTGGTCAGACTTCAGAATCTGGTCCAGATTTTCATCGGTCTTCTTGTTTTCCAGGTAGCCCAGGATGCGCTCGTCGTTGGTCTTGAATTTGAAATCAGGAGCGCCTTTGCCGGTTTCGTCACGCTTGGGTTCGTGAATGATTTTGATTTTCTTGCCTGCAAGCGCGTTCAGAAGATGGTCCAGCGCCGGACGCAAGGTATGCTCGGTCGAGTCTTTGACATTGAGCTTTTTAATTTGCTCAAAATATAATTTGAAGGCTTCGATCATAACAGCACACTCTAAATCCCCAGATAGTGAAACGCCAAAGCAAAGGCCGAGTCGGTGACAATAATCAAGAACAGGGCCGCGACCACCGCGGAGGTGGTGGCGGTCCCCACCGCCTCCGCCCCGCCCCGGACCATGAAGCCCCGCTGGCAGCCGATGCCGGCGATGAGCAGGGCGAAGACCCCGGATTTAATGAGGCTGGGGATGATGTCCATGAGGGTCAGGCTCGCCTGGGTATCCTTCAGATAGGTGTAAGCCGTCAAATCCAACCCCACAACCCCCACCACCAGGCCGCCGCCGATGGCGAAGAGGTCGGCGTAGACGGTGAGCAGCGGCACCACCACCATGGCCGCCAGGACCTTGGGCACCGCCAGGAAGCGGATGGGGTCGAACCCCATGGTGGTCAAGGCGTCCACTTCCTCGTTGACCTTCATGGTGCCTATTTCCGCGGCAAAGGCCGATCCCGAGCGCCCGGCCACCAGGATGGCGGTCATGATGGGGCCCAGCTCTTTGACCACGGCGATGGCCAGGAGGGGGGCCACGTAAACATTGGCCCCGAACTGCTTGAGTTGCAGGGAGGACATGAAGGCCAGGATGAGACCCAACAGGAAGCTGATGAGGCTGACAATGGGCAGCCCATCCATGCCCGCGCGTTTCATATAGGAGGCCACGTCATCCCACCGCACCGAGCGGGGATGGAGAAAGGCGTAAGCCAACGCCCGCAGGAGTTCTCCCAGAAAGGTGGTCACCTGCACCAGGTCCGCAACGAACCTGCGGCTGGCCTCCCCCAACTCTTCCAGGAGATGGCCTTCATCCCGGTCGGCGATCAAAGGCGGCGTGGCCAGGTCCTCCCGGTCCAGGAGTTCCATGATGCCCCGGGCCGCTTCCGGGAGATTGGCGAATTGAAAATCTATGGACCTGGAATGGGCCTCCTGCTCCAGGTTCAAGAGTTCCAGGGCTCCCGCGCTGTCCAGATACTCCACCTGGGAGAGGTCCACGATGAGCCTGGCCGGGGCCATCTCCTGGAGCCGGGCCTTAAACTCGGAGTCCAAGGATTTCAGGTTCTCCAGGGCTATCCGGCCCGAAAGGGAGAAAATGACTTCCTTACCCTTCTCGCCGGTAAGCTTCAAGGAATACTGGGGTGGGGGCATAGCGCTGCTTTTCATCTCCGTCTGGTGTCGCGCTTCATCAATTGTATGGCAATTAATTTTTTTTTAATAAAACACGTTGATTTGGTGGGGCGGCCGTCTCTGGCCGCCTCCGGAAATGGCGGGCACAGAGGCCCGCCCCACCAGCCTTTTCATGGTTTAAGGGTGAGCCTCGGCTCATGAACGACTGGTTCGACCAAGTGAGGCATTAAAGTCCCCCTTTTCTAAAGGGGGATTTAGGGGGATTATCAAGAGGTTATTTATAATCCCCCCTGCCCCCCTTTAGAAAAGGGGGGGTAAAACAACAACCCATAAAATGTCACATTATTTCTGAAATGCCACACCAGGAGATTACCGGTTAAAATCCAGTGCCAGAAACTCTTTTTCAGTCAGGCCCCATCTGCTATGGGCTTCGGTGGCGCTCAAGGCAATGGCCAGCAAGCCGATCACCTTTTCCCCCTTAAGGAGCGGAACACAGATGACATAGAGCCCGGACCCGTCCTGGAGAAACAACCGTTGCTGCTCGATTTTCCGGTTCTTGAGGGCCTGCTGCACCACCCCATAGTTATGGAAATCCAGGTGCGCGTCCTTTTGAGGCGGGTAAACTGCCAGGGTGTCCCCGTTCTTATCCATGACGCCCATCCGGAAAGGACACATGCGGCAGAGCTTAATGGCTTCGGGCTCCGTTTTTTTCAGGGTTTCGTTGATGGCCGCAACATCCCTTTGCAAAACCGGTTCCGAGAGGGGTTCGACCAACCTGTCGAGGCATTCCTTGATCTCCTGCTTGAAGGTGGCCGCGGCCGGGCTCAAAGGAGGTTCCTTAGACTGACAACCATAGTTGAGCCCGAGGAGCAGGATGGGCAGAATAAACCAGAGCCGGTTAAATTCCAGCATTTTCTGATGATAACGGCTTTCCATTTCTACCTCACCAAGTTAAGCCGCAGATTCTACGGCAACTTACCTGCGTTTAGGCAAAATTTATGACCGGGATCCATTTTCGGGGGTTCAAATTTTGAGAGGCCACTCATCTAGAAGGAAACCCCTTATGTTTTCGGCATAAAACCACAAATACCATAAAGAATCAATCCCCCTGAGGATTTCAGCAATATCCGTCCTGCCGGGACCGGGTCCCATTGATTGCCGGCCCCAAGGACCCCAGCCCGGCATCGTAATTTTGGGTCCAAGAGGAGAAATAGAGTTAAGGGATCGCCGGAGTATTTACCGGAAGGGGTATGCAAAAATGAGATGGGGAGTAACGGATACCTTGCCAAACTCGATACTTATCCCCGGTGCGGTTAATATTTAAGAAGAGTTATTAATTATAGGCGACAATAGCTTAATTATATTTATATTTTAGAATATTCTTTAAAAAACCGCTCTTCCCGCCAGTCCACGGGAACGCGCACCAGCGCGCCCTGGCGGTGCTGATAGAGGAGGTAGCCCTTCTCCGCGCCGAAGGCAAAGAGCCGCCGGGTGAGAAGCACGTCCTGGCGGCAATAGGACTCCAGTTCCTCCCAGTTACCCGCGGAGTAAAGCTCCAGGGCCAGGAGGCCGTCCCCGGTCTTTTGCTCGCCTAAGGTCTTTTCCGCCAGGTGGCCCAGGGAGAGGCGGTGCCCCAGGTTTTTTTGCACCTCTTCCAGGATGTCCAGGGTGGGAAGAGAAGCCAGGTCAACGGAAGTGTAAGGCTGGAGCACCCGGTAGTCGAAACGCTTCACATTGAAGCCCACCACCAGGTCCAGGTCCTGGAGGCGGCGGCCCAGGTCTTCCAGGTCTGCTTCCCGGTAGGTCACCATTTGGGGCGGGTTGCTCTCCCCCAGAACCGCCAGGGAGACGCCCATGCGGTGGCATTGGCCCCAGCCCCCCACGTCCGCGGCGGAGCAGCAGGTCTCCAGGTCCAGAAATCCCACTTTCCGGCCATTAATCCAGGTATCCGGCTCCAGCTCAGGCTCCGGAGAGGGTAGGGGGGTTACAAAAAACTTCGGCGGGGCCTCGGCCACCGCCGGGGTCTCCAGACCCAGGAGCAGGCCCGCGGTGAGGACCGCGGCCTCCTTGTCCAGGGGTTTGTTCCCGGAGCCGCACTTGGGGGAGTGGACGCAAGACGGGCAGCCGTCTTCGCAGGGGCAGGCGTCGATGACCTCCCGGGTGCGGATGAGCAGGTCCTCCAGGATCTCAAAGGCCCGCTCCGCCAGGCCCACGCCCCCGGGGTAGCCGTCATAGATGAAGATCGCGGCCCGCCCCACCTGGGGGTGCGCCGGGTGGGAGATGCCGCCGATGTCGTAGCGGTCCGCCAGGGCAAACAGCGGGAACATGCTGATGAGCACGTGCTCCAGGGCGTGAATCCCCCCCATAAAGTGGCGGCCTTCTTGATAGACCGCGGCCTTCACCGCGTCCGGAATCTCCAGCCACATGCCCACGGTCTCAAAGATCATGGGGGGCAAATCCAGGGGCACCAGTCCCAGGAGTTCCTGCCCGGGGAGCCGCCTCTTTTCGTAGCTCAGCATCCGCTCGGTGACCTTCAGCCTGCCGGTATAGGCCATGAATTGGGCGATGCCCCGGCGCTCCCGCACCTCCAGGATTTCCGTCTCCTTGTCCGTCTGGATGCGGGTGAAATAGTTGGGCTCAATGGGCTGGACCCAAATATTGCGCCGCTCCAGGTCCAGGCGCTCCACCTGGTAGGTGCGGGCCTTATGGAGATAGACCGCGCCGGGATGACACTCCCTTAAGGCCCGGTGGCCGTCAATGGAGCCCAGGGGTTTTTTCTTGCCTTCCAGGAAGATGGGGAAGCTGTCCCCCACGCCCCGGATATTCACTTCCTTCTGGGGAAAGCGGGAGCGGGCGAACCAGGCGTCGCCCCCGGCGCTCTGGAGGAGGTGGCGCTCCTGGGCCAGTTCTTGGATGACCGGGGCATACGCCTTCAGGTCGAAGAAGGCGTCGTCCTCCTTGAGGGGCAATTCCTGCGCGGCGCAGGGGAGATGCTCCTTCACCACGTAAGGGTTGTCCGGGTCCACGATGGCGGTCTCCAGGGGCCGCCCGAAGAACTGGTCCGGATATTTGATGAAATACTGGTCCAGGGCGTCGGCCTGGGCCACCAACACGATGAGGGAGTCCCGGCCCTGGCGGCCCACCCGCCCGGCCCGCTGCCAGGTGGTGACCATGGTGCCGGGGTAGCCCACCAGGATGCAGACGTCCAGGCCGCCGATATCTATCCCCATCTCCAACGCGCTGGTGGAGATCACCCCCCGCATTTTGCCGGAGGCCAGCGCGTGCTCGATCTCCCGGCGCTCCTCCGGGAGAAACCCGGCGCGATACGAGCTGATATAGCGGCGCAGCTCCGGCACCAGGCGCTGGGACCAGAGGTGGATGAGCTCCGTGAGCTTCCGGGCCTGGGTGAAGCAGATGGTGGACAACCCCTCCCGGATGGCCTGGGAAAAGATTTGCGCGGCCACCGTGGGCGCGCCCCCGGGGGGGTTCAAAAAGAGAAAATGGCGGCCGGACATGGGCGCGCCGCTCTCATTGATGCTCTCCACTTCCAGGCCAGTGAGCTTGCGAATAAATTCATCAGGTTTGGCAATGGTGGCGGAAGAAAAAAGAAACTGGGGGGACGCGCCGTAGTGGGCGCAGATGCGCCGGAGCCTTCTCAGCACCTGGGCCATGTGGCTCCCCATAATGCCCCGGTAGGTGTGCACTTCGTCCACCACCACAAAACGGAGCCTCCCGAAAAAATCGGCCCAGGAGCCGTGGTAAGGCATGAGCCCCATATGCAGCATGTCCGGGTTGCTGATGAGCACGTGGGGGGGCCGGGCCTTCAAGGCCTGGCGGTCCCCGGGAGGAGTGTCGCCGTCATAAATCCCGGCCTTAAGAAATGGGGAGGGTAGGGCCGCGTCCAGTTCTTTGAGAGCCTTAAGCTGGTCCTGCTCCAGGGCCTTCAAGGGAAAAAGATAAAGCGCGTGGCCCCGGGAGTCTTTAAGCAGGGCCTCCAGCACCGGCAGGTTGTAGATCAGGGTCTTGCCGCTGGCCGTGGGGGTGGAGACCAGGATGTGCTTCCCAGCCCGAATGGCGGCCAGAGCCTCGGCCTGATGCCGGTACAAGCGGGGAATGCCCAGGCGCTGCAGGGCCGTGATGAGGGAGGGAGCCAGGCTGGTGTCCCCATACTCCGCCGCTTTATCCGGCAGGTAATGGTAATGCGTCAGAATATCCCGGTGTTCGGCGGAATTTTTTAGGGAGTGGATGAAGTCCTTAAGCATGATCAGTGGTCAGTGGCCAGTGGTCAGTGGCCAGTTAATGGTAGGGCGGGCGTCCTCGCCCGCCACCAGTTTTCGGCCTTCGGTTTAAGTTTGTATGGCGGGCCGTGCCCGCCCTACGTCCACAACAGGTAGCACAGGCGTCTCGCCTGTGCAGCGCAGGTTAAAGCCTGCGGCTACCAAATATTTTGCGGATGGCGGGCGAGACGCCCGCCCTACCATCCCTGACCCCTGGCCCCTGACCCCTGACCCCTCTCATTTCGTCCCTACGTCCACGTGCTCCCAGTCCGTCTGGTAGCCGAAGTAATTCCATTCCTGGGGGAGGCGGCAGCCCAGCCATTTGGCCGCGGTGTAGACCCAGCCTGGCATGTTCCGGGCGTCGAGTTTATGCATGGCGTTCCGGTTGTATTGCCGGGTGGCCGGGCTGATGGGGTTGGGAGCGCCGTCCACAATGCCGTTGCCCCGGAAATTATAGTCGTTCAGGTCCAGACCCAGGCCCAGGCGGTGGTTGGAGGAAGGCGCGTGGCGGCCGTGGTACATGGCGGCCAGGTCCTGGAATTGGCACAGGGCCACAGTAGCCGTGAGGGAACTGCCGTCTTCATCGGGGAAGCTGAGGCACTCCGCGGCCACCGGCCCGGAGCCGGCCCGGGCGGAAAAGGTGTCCTCCCCCCCCCGCACCACCAATAGGGGAACCCGGCGGTTGACGTCGTAGTAGCCTTCCCGGAAGATATATTCCAGGAGCAGGCCCACCAGGGGCGCGAACTTGCTGTTGATTTCGAGCTGCATGCGCTCCGGGAGGTAATGGGCCTTGTCGTTGATGTCCGCCATTTTGGCCGTGTGCCAGACAAAGCCGCAGGGCCGATGTGGGTTCAAAGCCACGGTCTGCCATTTTTTTTCAAAACCGCAGTAGGTCTTGATCTTCCTGGCTCCCGCCGGCACCCAAACCGGGACACTGAGGGTGACGCCTACCTGGTCCCCCTTAGGCCAGCGGCGGCGGCGCAGGTCCTCCCAGGAGACTTCCCCCACTCCCGGCCGCAGGTTCAGGGTCTGATGGCGCAGCTCAATGAGCCTGCCTACGCCCAGGAGGCTCTTGGCCAGGCGGACCTTGGTGAGAAAGTCCTGATCCCGGGCCTGGGGAGACATCTGGGGGTCATAGGCCAGGGGCACCTGCTGCATTATCTTGGCGGTTTGGGGGGCTTTGCCGGTCTCCAGGATTTGGGGAGGGGAGGGGACGACTCCGGCGCCCCGGGCTCCGGCTGGCCAGATCGCGGTGAGACAGATCGCCAGGACCAATGACGCCAGGGCGGACCGGGATAGCATGGCTGTCATTGTATGTGAGCAGGGGAGGGCAGTCAATGCGAGAATGACTTGGTGACGGGAGTGGTTGGACCTCCCGCGGTGAATTTTAACCTTTCCCTAACCATTTTTAACCTTTCCTAAACAGTCTTTTAACATACGCCCCCTACAATGCCCTCAACTATGGATAAAATCTTGACCTAGGGGGGAGCAGGCAATGGAATCGCCAACATCCAAAGGGCCTTCGCCAGTTGCCGCGGCAATATCTTCAATTTCGAAAAAATACTCAAAAAAGACCATGACCTGGGTGGGGATATGGGGAATGGCGGTTTTGGCTTTAACTTTTATGATAACGCCGGCCTGGGCCTTGAGCGCCGAAGAGCTGCTGAACCTGATGGTGGATGAAAAGGTGCTTACCCCGGATAAGGCTGAGAAAATCAAACAAAAGGCCCGTAAAATCGACCAGAAGAAAAAAGGGGAGGATGAAGCCAAACGGGCCCAGGAGTTGGAAAAAGTCAAGCAGGAGGCCAAGGCTGAAGCCAAAGCCGAAGCCAAGGCCGAGGCCAAAGCGGTAGTGAAAGCGGTCTCGCCCTTGGGTGGCTGGAAGGTTTCCTGGAAGAACGGCTTGAAAGTTGAAAGCCCGGACGGCAAAAACAATATAGGCATAGGTGGAAGAATCTATGCGGATTTCGCCAGCGTCTCCTCATCTAAACGGGCATTTGCCGATCAGGTCCGGCTGGATGCAGGGACTCCCCTTACCGGTTTCGGGAGCGAATTCCGGGCGGTCAGGATTTTTGTGGCGGGTACTGTTTATGATATCGTTTTTTTTAAGGGAGAGTATGACTTTGCGCAGGATGGCAATGGCACCGCGGGATTCAAGGATGTGTTCATCGGAGTGAAAAATATTCCCGGCCTCGGGCATATCCGCATCGGCCATCAGAAGGAACCATTTTCCCTGGAAGAGCAAACCAGCAGCAGATTTATTACCTTTATGGAAAGAGGGTTGCCGAATGTTTTCGCCCCTTCCCGCAATACCGGGGTCATGGCCTATAACACCGCATTTGACAAGCGGCTGTATTGGGGGGCGGGGGTTTTTCAGGAGGTAGATGATTTCGGCAATAACTTCAACAACCATCAAGACTGGAACGTCACGGCGCGACTCGCGGGAACCCCCATTTATGAGGACAAGGGCCGGCACCTGGTACACCTCGGTTTTTCCTACAGCCACCAGTCCCGCAACAACGAAGATTTTCAGCTGCGCTACCGGCAGCGGCCCGAAGCTCATGCTACCGACGCCCGGACGGTGGACATGTTTAGGACCCAGTTATGGACCCAAAATATCGATCTGATCAACCCCGAGATCGCCTTGGTGTGGGGTCCCTTCTCACTTCAAGGTGAATACATGTTTGCCTTTACCGATGCCAGTCGTCGAGTGTTCCCTGCACAAAATCTGTTTTTAACCAAGAATAATCCGACTTTCCAGGGGGCCTACGTTTATGGCAGCGTTTTTCTCACCGGCGAACACCGGAACTATGATCAATCTAACGCTTGCTTTGACCGGATTAAGCCGCATCGAAACTTTGACATGAAAGGAGGCTGGGGCGCCTGGGAGCTCGCGGCGCGCTATTCCTATCTGAGCTTAAATGATAAAGGGGTGAGGGGCGGCAGAGAAAACAACTTCACTGCCGGGCTGAACTGGTACTTGACACCCAACACCCGGTGGATGTTCAATTATATATATGCCGATGTTGATGACCGTGAGGTCACCCCGCGCCCCACAGCATACCCTCGAGATATTGTGAGAGGCGCAGCACACGTGGCTCAAACTCGCTTTCAGATTGATTTCTAAAGTCTGAGGGCGACGTTAGTTAAGGGCAAAGCCGAAACCGCGGCTTTGCCCTTACTTATTCGGGGTTCTGGTTCTCCACCCTCGCCTCGCAGTTATCGGACCCTGGCGTTTTTTTATATCGACGATGCACCCGGAAAAAGCCCAATCCGGCCTTATCGCTCCGCCTCCAGAATGAAGCACTTCAGATACAGGCTCTCCGGCAGGGATAAGAGCGCCGGATGGTCCCGGGCCGCGCCCCGGCGCTCTATCAGCCGGGCCTGGCGGTGGGACTCGGCCGCGGCCCGGCGCACGATCTCCAGGAATTCCGGCTCACTGAGATTATAAGAGCAGGAGCAGGTGAGGAGGACGCCCCCGGGATTGAGAAGTTGAAAGGCCCGGCGATTGATCTCGTGGTAGCCCTTGACCGCGGCCTCCCGCTCCCGGCGGCTCTTGGCGAACGCGGGGGGATCCAGCACAATGAAGTCGAAGCGCCGGGCCTCCGCCACCGCTTTTTTCAGGAACGCAAAAACATTCTCCTTCACCGGCTCCAGGTTGTCCAGGCCGTTGAGCCGGGCGTTTTCCTGGGCCCGGGCCAGGGCCGGGGCGGAGCTTTCCACCAGGGTGACTTTCCGGCATTGGCGAGCCAGGTGCAGGGCAAAGCCCCCCTGGTAGGCGAAGCAGTCCAGGGCCTCTCCCTTGGCGTAGGCCCCGGCGGTGAGGCGGTTTTCCCGCTGATCCAGAAAGAGCCCGGTCTTTTGGCCCCCCCGAAGGTCCACCAGCAAGCGCAACTCCCCTTCCCGCACCTCCACCAGGGGGGGCAGCTCCCCCCAGATGGTGTTCACCTCCAGGGAGAGACCCTCCAAGGCCCGCATTTCCGCGTCATTACGGAGGGTGAGGGAGAGGGGAGAAAGGTTTGTTTTCAGGAGATCGATAATCTCCGGGAGCAGGCGCTCCATCCCCGGGTGCAGGACCTGGAGGGCCAGATGCCCGGCGTAATTATCGACTATCAGGCCCGGGAAGCCGTCCGCTTCCCCATAAATCAGGCGAAACGCGTCAATCCCGGCCACCACCCGCTGCCGATAGGCCAGAGACCGCTTCAGGCGCGCCTCCCAAAAACCCCGGTCCACCGGCTCCTCCCCATAGGTGAGGAACCTTAAGGCGATGCGGGACTTGGCGCTGAAAAAGGCCTGGCCCAAAAAGCGGCCGTGGTGGTCCAGGACCGCGGCCAACTCCCCGGCAGGGAGTTCCACCGGAGCCGCCAGATCATCCCGGTAAATCCAGGGGTGCCCGGTGCGCTGCCACCGCAGCCCTTTGGCAGTCAGACGCACCTCCGGCAAATGGGGCATTATTCCTCCAGATATATTTTTAGTGGCCAGTGGCCAGTAATCAGTGATCAGTAATCAGTGGTTAAATATAAATTAAATAATCCAATAGGTTACAATTGGCAGCTAATCCCGGGTAGGGGAGGGGGGGTGTGGGGAGGAATGGGGGGCGGGTTTTAAACCCGCCCTTACGGTACCTGGCCCTCCCACCTCAAACCCTCTTTCATCGGCGCTATCCCTGTCTTTCCTGGCACTCGGCCCAGCGCTTGCGGATCAGCCTGGCGGCAAATTCCGGATGGCCCAAATAGCCCCGGAGAGAGGCAAGGAGCTGTGCCTCAATCTGCGTAAGGAGATTTGCCACTTCGCCCACCGCGATGAAGTTGCGCACCTCCTGTTTGGTGAAGACTAAGTTTTTCCCCAGCGCGGCAATAACCTGGTTTAGGTGAGGGCCCAGGTCCGGGGGCAGGGTGTCGGCGGTGACGGCCAGGGGCACCCGGGCCTCCATCACCACCTGCCAGCGATCCCCCGCCACCGGCCGGGACAGGTCCCAGAATTCCAGAACCAGGCCGTTATTTAAGGCATGCCGGGAGAGTAATTTCTCTAGGTCCATATCGATTTAGCCGCCTGTCTGTATTATACTATAGGCATTTCCAGCCCCTGGCAAGGCTGGCCTTCAAGGAGAACGCATGCGGAAACCGGTCAATCTCGTCGTTATTGTGGCTGCCCTGGTGGCAGTCGCCATTGCGGGCAGCGTCCTTTACCAGAGGTGGCATGATTCCCCCCGCTATGCCTTACAGCAAATGGTCCTGGCCATCAAGGCCCGGGATATGGATAAGGTATTTAACTATGTGGATTTAAAGGAAATCTTTAACAACTTCCTGGAGTCTTCCACCGAGGGGCTGAAATCGGATGACAAAGGCGGAGATGAATGGAACCAGTTCAGCCGCCAACTGGGGCGCAAATTTGCCCGGAAACTCTTGCCCAAGTTATTTGACAATTTTGAGAAGCAGATTCGCCAGGCCATTGAGAACTATCTGCAAAATCTGCATAACACCCAAATCCTGGCCCTGACCGCGGCCGTGACCACTGCCGGCATTGAAGTTCAGGGGGAGGAGGCCCAGGTGACCCTCCAGGACCCCAAAACCAAGAAACCTTTGCGCTTCCGGATGCGGCGCTCTCCCGAAACCGGCGCCTGGCGGGTGGTGTCTATAAACTATGATGATTTTAAGCAATTTTTGAAAAAGGAATTTTTGGGATTATCCCCCCAGAAAGATAACGTCTGATAATATATATTATGTAAACTAAGACGATGGTGGAAGAAATTTGCCCCCAATGCGGTTCCCGGACCAGGGGTTATCGCAATCCGGTCCCTACCGTGGATATCATTATTGAATATGAAGATCAGGGCTTGATATTGATCCAGCGTGGCAAGCCCCCCGAGGGCTGGGCCTTGCCCGGGGGCTTCGTGGAATATGGGGAGTCCCTGGAGGACGCGGCCCGGCGGGAGGCCTGGGAAGAAACCGGCCTGGAGGTGGAACTCCTGGGACAGTTCCACACCTATTCCGACCCCCAGCGGGACCCCAGGCAGCATACCATCAGCACCGTTTTTGTGGCCCGGGGTGGCGGCGCGCCCCAGGCCGGGGACGACGCCCGGTCCCTGGCGGTCTTTTCCCCGGAGGAATTGCCCAGGGTCCTGGTCTTTGACCATGCCCGCATCCTGGCGGACTATTTAAAGGTGCGCCGGGAATGGCTTCGGAAAAATTAACAAGCAATATTAATTAAATCAAGTAACTAATATAATTTAATATAAATAACCAATATGGAAAGGTTTTCGTAGGGTGCGTTTTACGCACCATTAATCTGTCTTGCAGTAATTATTTGGCCGGACAGCATAAATAACCCCTTGAAAATCCCCCTAAATCCCCCTTTAATAAAGGGGGACTTTAAGGAGCCTGTCTTAAGTCCTAGTGGAACCAAAGTGGCTTTGTAACTCATCCACAGGGGCGTGAAATTATCAAAGCCAAGCCGGCGCTCTTTCCCCCCCTTTTCTAAAGGGGGGTCAGGGGGGATTTTAAACCCCGGCAGGAGGCCCCATGCCAGACTGGAAAAACCAGCTTTTTTTCGGGGACAATTTGGAGATTCTCCGGGAGCACATTCCCGTGGGCAGCGTGGACCTGATCTACCTGGACCCGCCCTTCAACTCCAAGGCCACCTACAACGTGCTCTTCGCGGAAAAGAGCGGCGAGAAGTCCGCGGCCCAGATCACCGCGTTCGAAGACACCTGGCACTGGGGCGCGGAATCCGAGGGAGCGTTCCACGAGGTGGTGACCGTAGGCCCCCGGAAGCTCTCCGACCTCCTCCAGGCCTTACGCAGCTTCCTGGGCGTCAACGACATGATGGCCTACCTCACCATGATGGCCGTGCGCCTGGTGGAACTCCACCGGGTCCTGAAGCCCACGGGGAGTATTTACCTGCACTGTGATCCGACGGCGAATCACTATCTGAAAATGATATTAGACGCCATTTTTAGCCCAATAAATTTTCGCAATGAAATTATTTGGAAGAGAACCAGCGCTCATAGTAGCGCCAAGCGTTATGGTCCGGTTCACGACGTAATCCTTTTTTACACGAAGTCTGCAAATTTCTTTTGGAATCAGGCATATACAGGTTTTGAAGAGAAATACATTAAATCACATTATACTCAATTGGACCCTGACGGGCGCCGTTGGACTGCGAGTGATCTTACAGCGAATGGAGTTAGAAAAGGCTCGTCCGGAAATACGTGGAGGGGGTTTGATGTAACATCAAAAGGAAACCATTGGAAATTTACTATTGAAAAATTAGATCAACTTGATGAAGAAGGAAGAATTTATTGGCCGCAAGCCGGTGGTTGGCCCAGATATAAACGCTATTTAGATGAAGTGAGAGGGGTGCCTTCCCAGGATATTTGGGCGGATATACCCCCGATTAATGCCCAAGCCAAAGAACGCCTCGGCTACCCCACCCAGAAGCCTGAGGCCCTGCTGGAGCGCATCATCCGGGCCTCCAGCAACGCGGGCGACCTGGTCCTGGACCCCTTCTGCGGCTGCGGCACCGCGCTCATCGCTGCCGAGCGCCTGCAGCGCCGCTGGCTGGGCATCGACCTCACCCACCTGGCCATCACCCTGATTAAAAACCGCCTCCACGACACCTTTGGGCCGGAGCGCACCCCCTACGAGGTCATCGGCGAGCCCGCGGACCTAACCAGCGCCCAGGCCCTGGCGGAGGAAAACCGCCACCAGTTCGAGTATTGGGCCTTAGGATTGGTGGACGCCCGCCCCGCCCAGGACAAGAAAAAGGGCGCGGACTCCGGCGTGGACGGGGTCATTAATTTCCAGGACGACAACAGCGGCATCTACAAAAAAGTGGTCCTCCAGGTGAAGAGCGGCCACGTCACCGCCGCCCAAGTGCGGGACCTGAAAGGCGTGCTGGAGCGGGAAAAGGCCCCCATCGGCGCACTTCTGACCCTCAAGCCCCCCACCCGGCCCATGAAGGAGGAGGCCGCGGCCGCGGGCTTCTACGAGCCGGAGCACTTTCCCGGGCACCGCTACCCCCGGCTGCAAATCCTGACCATCGCCGAGATTCTGGGAGGCCGGAGCCTGGAGTACCCCCGGTTCGCGCCGTCCGGCACCTTTAAGAAAGCGGCCCGCCGCCGCCAAGACCCGGGCGACCGCCAGGAGCCGCTTTTATAAATACCCCCCTTTTCTAAAGGGGGGTCAGGGGGGATTTTTTCCCTCCTCATTCCCAAGCTCCTGCTTAGGAAAACGCAATTGGGGGCGAAGCTCCTGCTTCGCCTAACAAAGGTCCTATTGGATTTGGTGAAAAAGCAGGAGCTTTTTCTTTCATTTGGGTTCCCAAGCTGGAGCTTGGGAACCAGAAATTAGGCAGCACATTAACAAAGTTACGGATGGCGGGCACGGAGGCCCGCCCCACCATTAATGAAACCGAAAACCGAACCACCAAAACCAAAAACCAAAAACTAAAAACTGTATTCCATGCTATTGCGCCTCTATAAAGCCTTAACCACCCTGGCCGGCCTCTTGGGCTGGCCTTATTTCTATTGGCATCTGCGCTCCCGGGGCCGGGGGGAGAGCTTTCTCCCCCGGTTAGGCTTAAGATTACCCCCCCCTCCCCCGCCCGGCAGTTTTCGCATTTGGCTCCACGGCGTTTCCGTGGGGGAAATTCTGGCAGCCCAACCCCTGGTCCAGGAACTTAAGGGGCTTCTGCCCCAGGCCGCGTTCATCGTCACCACGGGCACGGAAACCGGCCAGGCCGTGGCCCGGCAGCATTTTACCCCCCTGGGCGCGCAGGTCTGCTACTTCCCCCTGGACATTCCCTGGACCGTCGCCCGTTACCTAAAACATCTCCGCCCTGATATTTTTGTGGCCCTGGAATCGGAGATCTGGCCCAACTTCCTGACCCAGGCCCGGGCTCAGGGGGTGCGCCTGGCCCTGATGAACGCCCGGTTATCGGATAAAAGCTTCAGAAGTTATCTTAAATATAGGCGGTATCTAATTGATATATTGAATAATATAGAACTAATAGCCCCGGGTTCACCCCAGGATTATCAGCGCTGGCAGGCCTTGGGCCTCCCACCCGGCAAGCTCCATCTCACCGGGAATCTCAAAATCGACCGCCTCTTAGAAGCCCGGGAGCCAGAGAAAGTCATGGATTTTCGGCATCTTATCCAAGGACCAGGGGGGCCGGAACAGTCTCCCGTCTTCCTGGCCGCGTCCACCCACCCCGGGGAAGAAGACGCGGTCCTCCAGGCTTATCAGGCTCTCCTGGACCCCTACCCTTCCCTCCTCCTCCTCCTGGCCCCCCGCCATCCGCCCCGGGCCCCGGAATTGGGCCGCCTCCTCAGCAGCCGGGGCCTCCCCTTTCAGCTTTGGAGCCGCCTCCAAGTAAGACAGGAATCCCGCCGCCACCCGGTGGTGCTCATCGACACCATTGGCGATCTCTTTTCCCTCTACGGCCTGGCGGACGTGGCCTTTGTGGGGGGCAGCCTGGTGGACCACGGCGGGCAAAACATATTGGAGGCCGCGGCCTGGGGGCTGGCCCCCGTCTACGGCCCCTATATCCAAAACTTCCGCTGGGCCCAAGACATCCTGGAAGAGGCCCAGGCCGGGACCATGATCCGGGACGCCGCCTCTCTCACCGCGGCCCTCCGCCGCTTTCTGGACCACCCGGATCTCCGCCGGACCCAGGGCGCCCGGGCCCGGGACGCGCTCACCCCTCACCAGGGCGCGGCCCGCCGTCAGGCGGAGCTGGTGTTAGGGTTAGCAGTGAGCACTAAGCAGTGAGCAGTGAGCAATTAGCTATGCAAAAGTATGTCTCGATAAGCCTTATTTTTTACTGATCACTGATCACTGATCACTGATCACTGTCCCTTCTTTCCTCTGGAAAATATGCGGTTGATAGGATATATATTGAGAAAAAAAAGGAATTTTAGCGCCCTCCCTTGATGAAACAGGACCTGAAATTATATTTCCGTCTCTTAAGGTACTTGAAGCCCATGTGGCTGCGGTTTGTGGCGGCCATGCTGGCCATGCTTTTGGTCTCCGCCGTCACCGCACTCCTGGCCTATATGGTGAAGCCGGTGCTGGACGACATCTTTTTCGCCAAGCGCATGAATATGCTCTATCTGCTGCCCCCCCTGGTGGTGATTCTTTATTTGATCAAAGGGGTTATGACTTACACCCATCAGTACCAGATGAGCTACATCGGCAACGGCACGGTAAACCGTTTGCGGGATGAGCTCTTCGCCCATCTGCAACGCCAGCCCCTGTCCTTTTTCGACTCCCAGCCCACCGGGGAGTTGATGAGCCGCCTCGCCTATGACGTCGATCTGTTGCAGAGATCGGTGACCGGGGTGGTTACCGGCTTCTTTAAGGACAGCTTCACGGTTATCGGCCTGAGCGCGGTCATCTTTTACCGGGAGTGGCGCCTGGCCCTGATGGCCGTGGTGGTTTTCCCCCTGGCGGTTCTGATCATCGTCCGGGTGGGGCGGCGGTTGCGCCGTATTGCCACCAAGACCCAGGTGTCCATGGCCCGGCTTTACACCATCTTGCAGGAGAGCATCCTGGGCCAACGCATCGTCAAGGCCTTTGGCCGGGAGGATTACGAAACCGCGCGCTTTGCCCGGAAGAACCTGGAGTACTTCCGCATCCGCGTGAAACAAACGGCCACCCGGGAGCTGACCTCCCCCATCATGGATTTCCTGGGGGCTCTGGGTATGGCCGCCATTATCTTCTATGGGGGTTACAACGTCATCCAGGGCGTGTCCACGCCCGGAACTTTTTTTTCCTTCCTGGCCGCGCTGTTGATGCTCTATGCCCCCATTAAGGGCTTAAGCAGCGTGCACAACACCGTCCAGGAGGGCCTGGCCGCGGCCCAGCGGGTCTTCGGACTGTTGGACCTGGAGCCGGCCATCCAGGACCGGCCCGGGGCCCGGACTCTCCCCCCCATTTCCCGGGATATCGTCTATCAAAGGGTCTCCTTTAATTACGACCATCGCCTGGTGCTCCAGGACATCAACCTGACGGTGCGCCGGGGGGAGATGGTGGCCCTGGTGGGGCCCAGCGGCGCGGGGAAGACCACCCTTCTCAACCTCCTGCCCCGCTTCTATGAGGTCAGCCAAGGGGCCATCCTCATCGACGGCCACGACCTCCGGGAGGTCACCATGGAGTCCCTCCGGGCCCAGATCGGTTTGGTGACCCAGCAGACCATTCTCTTCAACGACACCGTGCGCTACAACGTGGCCTACGGCCGCATCGAGGCCCGGGAAGAGGAGATTATCAATGCGCTCCAGGCCGCGTACGCCTACGACTTTGTGCAACTCCTGGCCCAGGGCCTGGATACCATGATCGGGGAGCAGGGGGTGCGCCTCTCCGGGGGCGAACGCCAGCGCCTGGCCATCGCCAGGGCCCTGCTGAAAGACCCCCCCATCCTCATCCTGGACGAAGCCACTTCCTCTCTGGACTCCGAGTCCGAACGGGAAGTCCAGCAAGCCCTGGACTGCCTCATCAAAGGCCGCACCACCCTGGTCATCGCCCACCGCCTGTCCACCGTCCGGAATGCCCACCGCATCATCGTCCTGGCGGAGGGCCGTATCATCGAAACCGGCTCCCACTCGGAACTCCTGCAACAGAACGGCCTCTATCGCCGCCTCTACGAAATGCAGTTCCGGAAGGAGGAGGTGGAGGAGACGGAGGAAGAGCTGGGGGAAAAGCCGGGGACCTTCAAGGAAGCGAGCAAGTGAGGGGGGGCGGGTATTGCCGACATCCTGATGAGACAGGATAATTTTTTGGTGGGGCGGGCCTCCGTGCCCGCCTCAAGCTTTGGATACGCAGAGGCCCGGCAGGCACGGAGGCCTGCCCCACCGATAATGATTTATGACAGCCACCTGGCATAATCTCTTTCAGCGTTTGCAGGAGTTGGACGGGGTGCATCCATCTTTTGCCCCTCCCGGGGGGCGTGGTGGTAGGGCCGGAACTGTAGGCGCGGGGTTTCCCCCCTCGCCTGCTATTACTCTCAGATTATTGCTCCCCTTACTCTCCTCCCTCTCCCTCCTCTACGGCCTGGGCGCCAGGCTGCGCCGGGGGCTTTATGCCCAGGGTTGGCTTCAGGTAAAACGCCTTCCCGCACCGGTGGTGAGCGTGGGCAACCTCACCGTGGGGGGCACCGGCAAGACCCCCATGGTGGCCCTGCTGGCCCGGCTTTTTGCGGAGCAGGGGAAAAAGGTGGCCATCCTCAGCCGGGGTTACGGCGGCAGGGCCAGAAGCGTGACCTGCATCTCCGACGGCAAGCAGATTTACGCCCGGCCCCCGGCGGTGGGGGAAGAGGCCTACTGGCTGGCCCGGGCCCTCCCCGGCGTGGCGGTGTACACTTCCCCGGAGCGCCACGCCGGGGGCCTGGCCGCCTGGCGGGAGTTGAAATCAGACCTCTTTTTGCTAGACGACGGCTTCCAGCATTTCCAACTCCACCGGGACCTGGACGTGGTGCTCCTGGACGCCCAATCCCCCTTCGGGAACGGCCGGCTCCTGCCCCGGGGCCCCTTAAGGGAGCCCATTTCCACCCTAACCGCGGCCCAGGTGCTCATCCTCACCCGCTTCCAGCCTGACCGTCACCAGGAGCAGCTCAAGGTTCTCCAGGAAAAATTTCCCGGCAAAACCGTGCTCACCGCGGCCATCCTGCCCACCAAAGTCAAACTCTTCCCGGAAGGCCGGGAAATGCCCCTGGAAAGCCTTAAAAATCAAAGTCTTCTGGCCTTTGCAGGCCTGGCCCGGCCCCGGGTCTTCTCAGACACCCTCCTGGACCTGGGCGTGAATCTCACCGGCTGCCGGGACTTCCCCGACCACTACGCCTTTAAACCCCACGACCTGGACACCCTGATCCAGGAAGCCCAAACCCTGGGAGCCGCAGGCCTGATCACCACCACCAAGGACTGGGCCCGCCTGGGGGAAAAATGGGATTTGCCCATCCCCCTCTGGGTTTTGGAAGTAGAGGCCCACCTGGAGAAGGGGGGAGAGGAACGCATATTAAGGGCATTGGGGAAGGGGGCCGGGGGGCTGCCCAAGCCGGAAGCCTGGGCCCCTGGGCCCCTGCCGCCGCCCCACCCTCCCCACCCTCATCCCCTTCCCCGTGAGGTCAAACAACGGTTTCAGGAATTGGGGGTGAAGGGAAAGTGGGCCGGTGATGCGGCCGCGGTGCGGCGCATCCTGGTGCGGGCCCCCAACTGGGTGGGGGACGCGGTGATGAGCCTCCCGGCCCTGGCCGGGGTGCATACGCTCTTCCCCCAGGCGGAGATTTTTGTATTGGCCGCGCCCCGGGTGGCCCCCCTTTTTGCGGGCCAGCCGGGAGTGGCGGAAATAGTAATTTATCCTGGGGGTCCAGATAAATGGGGAACCCTCTGGAATCTCCGCCGAGGGTTTGCAGATCACAGAAAACAGAAAACAGAAAACAGAAAACCGCGCTTCGACCTGGGCCTGGCCCTCCCCAATTCCTGGGAAGCCGCTCTGGGGTTGTACCTGGCCGGGGCCCGGTGCCGGCTGGGCTACAGCACCCATGCCCGGGGGCCGTTGCTCAACTTGGCAGTGACTGGTGTGCCTAGTTTGGCGGGCCTGCACACGGTCTATTATTTGCTGGGCGTGCTTCAGGGTTTGGGGGGCGTGGACAGCTTCACTCTTCCACGGCTTTATCTCCAGGAGGAAGAAGTTGAGGCCGCGGCCGGGTTGTTAAAAATGCAGGGGGAAGAGGGGCCCTGGGTGGGCCTGAGCCCCGGCGCGGCTTACGGCCCGGCCAAGCGCTGGCCCCCGGAGCGCTTCGCGGCCCTGGGCCATGAGCTGCAGAAAGAGTTTGGGGCCCGCCTGGTCCTCCTGGGGGGGCCGGAGGACCGGGACGCGGGAGAGCAAGTGCAGGCGGGCCTCCCCGGGGTCCTAAACCTCATCGGGCGCACCGGCCTGCGCCAGGCCCTGGGGGTCTTGAGGCATCTCCAGCTTTTAATCACCAACGATTCCGGGTTGATGCACGCGGCCGGGGCCCTGGGCACGCCCCTGGTGGCCATTTTCGGCTCCACGGACCCCGGGGCCACCGGCCCCTTCACCCCCCGGGCCACGGTGCTCCACCATCCCCTGCCCTGCAGCCCCTGCTTGGAGCGGACCTGTGATCATGGTTATAAGTGTTTGCTGGATATCAGCGTGGCGGAAGTTATGGCCGGGGCGCGCCTCTGGCTGAAGGAAGGCCTATGAATGAGATCGGCGTTTTTCTGGACCGGGACGGCACCATCAACGAAGAGATGGGCTATATCAATCACCTGAGCCGCTTTGTGCTCCTGCCCCGGACCGGGGCCGCGATCAAGCGGCTCAATGACGCGGGAGTGAAGGTGGTGGTGGTCACCAACCAATCCGGCGCGGCCCGGGGTTATTTTCCCTCCTCCCTGGTGGAGGAAGTGCACGCCCATCTGCAGAATCTGCTGGCGGCCGTGGGCGCGCGTCTGGACGGCATCTATACCTGCTTGCACAGCCCCCAGGACGGCTGCGCCTGCCGCAAACCCAAGCCCGGCCTGCTTCTCCAGGCCGCCCAGGAGCTGAACCTGGACCTGTCCCGCTCTTATCTGGTGGGGGACCGGCACATGGATATCCAGACCGGGGCCCGGGCCGGGGTCAAGGGGATTTTGGTGCTCACCGGCTACGGCCGGGGAGAATACGAGCTTTTTGCCCCCGCCTGGGACGTGCGGCCCGCCCATATTGCCGCGGACCTGATGGACGCGGCCGCGTGGATCATAAAGGATTTGCAAAAATAGTGGCTGCGCCAGGCCCTCCCCGCATCTTACTGGTCAAACTCAGCTCCTTCGGGGACGTGCTGCATTCGCTGCCCACCCTGGAGGCCCTGCGGGCCGCGTTCCCGGCAGGGCAGATCACCTGGCTGGTGGAAGAGGCGTACGCGCCTTTGCTGGCCGGCCACCCGGCGCTAAATGAGGTCTGGCCGGTGCCCCGGGTGCGGCTGGGGGAGAAGGCGGGGCGGGGAGGGGTGCTGAATCTGCTGGGGCTGATGCGCCAGGTGCACACCTCGCGTTTCGACCTGGTCATCGACCTCCAGGGGCTCCTTAAAAGCGCGCTGTGGGTGGCCCTGGCCCGGAGTCCCCGGAAGGTTGGTTATGACCGCACCCGGGAGTTGAGCTACCTGGCCCTCACGGAGAGGATTCCGCCCTACGACCCGGAGGCCCACGCGGTCTGGCGTTACCTTAACGTGGCCCGGCATCTGGGGGCACCCCCTACCCTGCCCCGCTTCCGGCTGGGTTTAACCCCGATTTCTCCCGATTCCCTGGTCCCCCCGGACCGCCCCTTGGTAGTTCTCCATCCGGGCGCGCGCTGGCCCACCAAGCTCTGGCCCGCCCCGGCCTGGGCCCGGCTGGGGGACTGGCTCAGCCGGGAGAAAAAGATGGCGGTGGTCATTACCGGCAGCGCCGGGGACCGGGAGATGGCGGCCCAAATAACCGGGCAGATGCGGGAGAAGGCCTGGAATTTGGCCGGACGCACCACTTTGGCGGAGCTTGCCGGGATTATGCAAAAAGCCCGGCTGGCCGTCACCGCGGACACCGGCCCCATGCACCTGGCCGCGGCCCTGGGCGCCAAAGTGGTGGCCCTCTTCGGCCCCACCGCGGCCGGGCGCACCGGCCCCTTTGGCGAAGGCCACCGGGTGGTGCGCCTGGACCTTTCGTGCAGCCCTTGCTTTCAGCGGCGTTGCCCGGACCCCCGCTGCCTCACCGCCCTCCCCCTGGACGCGGTGCAGGCCGCGGTGGAGAAATCCTTGTCCCGCTCCGGCAATAATTGGTAAGATGGAAAGGGACGCAGCTAGCGGCTTCAGGGTGAGAAATTTTTGGCAACCGGAGGCGTCATGGCCATCAGCAAGGAATTACTGGAGATTTTAGCCTGCCCCCAGTGCAAGGGGGACATCCATCTCAATGAGAAAGGCGACGGCCTCATCTGCGATAAGTGCTGTCTGCTTTACGAAATCAAAGACGATATTCCCATTATGCTCATCGAAGAGGCCAAACCGCTGAAATGATGGTTTTCAGTTTTTAGTTTTCAGTTAAAAGAAAGAGGAAACCGAAAACTGTCATATGCCTAGTTTGTCCGTCACCGTCATCGCCCTGAATGAAGAGGCGAACATCGTTCCCTGCCTGGAGTCGGTGCGGTTTGCCCATGAGATCGTGGTGGTGGACTCCGGGAGCACGGACCGCACCCTGGAGTTGGCCCGGAACTTTACGGACCGCATCTTCACCACGGAGTGGCGGGGGTTTGCCGGCACCAAAAACTTCGCCCTGGAGCAGGCCACCGGGGAATGGGTCTTTTCCCTGGACACGGATGAGCGGGTGCCGGAGACTTTGCAGCAGGAAATCCTCCAGGTGGTGAGAGCCGACGGTCCTCTGGCCGGTTACAAAATTCCCCGGAAGAACTATTTCGGGGGCCGCTGGATCAGGCACCTGGGCTGGTATCCGGATTATACCTTACGGTTATTCCGCCGGTCCCAAGGCCGTTTCCGGGAGCGGGAGGTGCACGAGGAGGTGGAGGTGGCCGGGCCGGTGGGGGTTTTGCCCACCCCCCTGGACCATTATTCCTATAACAATCTGGGTGAATATGCCGCCCGCCAGGAGCGTTATGCCCGGCTGGCCGCCCAGGAAATGGCCAAAGCAGGCCGCCGCCCCCGGCCCGGAGAACTTATGTGGCGACCTTTCTTAACCTTCCTGAACCTGTTTTTCCTGAAAAAAGGCTTTTTGGAAGGCTCCCTGGGAATGGCCCTGGCCCTGGAAAGCAGCCGCTATAATTTCTTGAAATATCACTATCTGCGGGAACTTACCCGGGGAGTTGCCAGAGATGCCCATTGACCCCAGCGCCCGCATCGCCCCTGACGTAGAACTGGCCCCGGACGTGGAGGTGGGCCCCGGGGTGATTATCGAGGGCCCCAGCCGCATCGGCCCGGGCAACCGCATCCTGGCCCACGCCTATATCGGGCCTTACACCACCATGGGCGCCCACAACCTCATCGGTTTCGGGGCCATTATCGGCTATGAACCCCAGGATTACGCGTTCAAAGGTGAGGAGAGCTACACCGTCATCGGGGACCACAACCTCATCCGGGAATACGTCACCATCCACCGGGGCACCAAGCCGGGGAGCGCCACCCGGGTGGGGAGCCACAATTTCCTCATGGGCCTGAGCCACATGGCCCACAACGCGGTGTTGGGGGATCACGTCATCGTGGTCAACGGCGCGCTGGTGGGGGGCTACGTGGAGGTGGCGGACCGGGCGTATATCTCCGCCAATTGCCTGATCCACCAGTTCTGCCGCGTCGGCACCCTGGCCCTGATGCGGGGTGGGTCCCGCACCTCCCGGGACGTGCCTCCTTATAGCATCATTGATAATGAGCACCTCGTGCGGGGCTTGAATCTGGTGGGGCTCAAAAGGGCCGGGTTTACCGGGGAGCAGATGCGGCCGCTGCAACAGGCCTTCCGGATTCTCTTCGGCCGCCGCACCAACCTGGGGGAGGCCCTGAAACAGGTGGAAGAGGAAGTGCCCCTCACCCCGGAAGTGGCCCATCTCCTGGAATTCATCCGCGCCTCCACCCGGGGGGTGGCCATGGGCCCCAAGCTGGCCCGGAAGACCGATGAATTTTGAGCGCATCCCGGTCATCAAGCTGAAGCAGCCGGGGGACGTTCTGGAGAGGATGGAGGCGTGGGGGGGCGGCTATAAACAAAGATGAACCACAAAGACACAAAGGACACAAAGATGCACCAAGGAAAATTTTGCTTTGGCGCCAAAGCGCCAAAGCAAAAATCATTTCTTTGTGATTCTTGGTGATCTTTGTGCCTTGGTGGTTAAACCTATGCGAATCGCCCTCCTCAGACAGCGGGTGAGCGCGCCGGGCGGCGCGGAGGCCACTCTCATCAACCTGGCCCAGGGCCTGGCCGCGGCCGGCCACGAAGTGACGGTTTACGGGGCCGGGAAAGAGGAGGAAGCTCTCCGGCTCTTGGGCCCCGGGGTTGCCTATGTGCCCGTCCCGGTTTGGGGGGGCAAGACCGGCCGGGTCCTCACCTATGCCCTGAATGTGCGGCGGCTCCTCCGCAAAACCCCCGGCCAGGTGGTCTGCAGCCTGGAGCGCACTCTTTCCCAGCAGGTTTACCGGGCCGGAGACGGCTGCCACCGGGAATGGCTCCGGCGGCGGGCCCCTTACCTGTCTCCCGCGGCCCGGGCCGCCCAAAGCCTCAGTCTCTTCCACCGGGTCCTGCTGGGGCTGGAAAAGCGCCTGTTCACCGACCCCGGCCTGGTCCGGGTGATCGCCAATTCCCGCCAGGTTAAAGGGGAAATAACCGGGCATTACGGCCTGGACCCGGGGAAGATCCGGGTCATTTACAACGGCCTGGATCACCGGAGATTCCGGCCTCTGGCCGGACCGGAAACCGCGGCCCTGAGGGCGCAATTGGGGGTGGCGGAGGCCGCGGCGGTGGTCCTCTTCGTGGGCTCCGGCTTCGCCCGGAAGGGCCTGGCTTATCTCCTGGAGGCCTTTGCCGGCCTGCATAACCGGGAAAGTCTCCTCTGGGTGGTGGGCAAGGGTTCTCTGCGGCGTTATCAGCAGATGGCGGCGCGTCTGGGGGTGGCGGACCGGGTCAGGTTTTGGGGCCCCCAGGCGGATACCGCCTTCTTTTACCAGGCCGCCACCGTGCTGGCGCTGCCCACCATCTATGACCCTTGCAGCAACGTGGTTCTGGAGGCTTTGGGCTGCGGCTGTCCGGTGGTGACCACCTCTGCCAACGGCGCGGGGGAATTTTTGACTCCCGGGACGAATGGCGCGATTTTGGACCAGCCCCAGGACGTGCCCTCTCTGGGCCGGGTTTTGGAAGAATATCTGGACCGGGGCCGGGACCCCCAGGTGCGCCAGGACGCCCGGGACGCGGTGGCCCACCTGAGTTGGGAAAGCACCGTCTCCCAGACCCTGGAGGTGCTGGCGGAGGCCGCTGAGTTAACATTGGGGCGGAGCTGAGGTTTCAACATGCTGGCTTTATATGCGGATGATAACCACAAAGTTGCCCTCAAAGAACTCCCCCCGCCGGAGCCGGGTCCCGGCGAGGCGCTGATCCGGGTGGCCCTGGCGGGCGTTTGCGGCACTGATCTCCAGGTCCTCCGGGGCTATCACGACTTCCGGGGCATCATGGGCCATGAGTTCGTGGGAGTGGTGGCCGGGCCCCCGAATTCCCCCTGGCTAGGGAAACGGGTGGTGGGGGAGATCAACGTGGCCTGCGGCGCCTGCGACCTCTGCCGCCGGGGGCTGCCCCGCCACTGCCGGGCCCGGCAGGTCATGGGCCTCAAGGACCGGGACGGGGCCTTCGCCCATTATGTGACGCTGCCGGAGGCCAACCTCCAGGCGGTGCCCCCGGAGGTGGCGGATGAGGCCGCGGTCTTCACCGAGCCCTTGGCCGCGGCCCTGGCGGTCCAGGAAGCAGCAAACCTGCCCCTTGATTCCCCACTCCTGGTGGTGGGAGACGGGCGTCTCGGCTTGCTCATCTCCTGGGTCCTGGCTTTAAGGGGCGCGGAGGTGCACCTGGTGGGGCGCCACGAAGCCCATCTGGTCCTGGCCCGGCCTTATGGAGTGGTTGCTTTCTTAGAAAAAGACCTGCCCTCCGGCGATTATGCGGCGGTGGTGGAGGCCAGCGGCGTCCCGGCCGGGCTGGACCTGGCCCTGGCTCGGGTGCGGCCCCGGGGCACGGTGATTATGAAAAGCACTTACGTGGAGCGCTACCCCCTGGACTCCGGGGCCCTGGTGGTGCCGGAGGTGCGCCTGGCGGGGAGCCGCTGCGGTCCCTTTGCCCCGGCCCTGCGCCTCCTGGCCCGGGGGCGCATCGACCCCAGGCCCTTGATTGACCGGCGCTTTCCCCTCTCTCAGGGTCTGGAGGCTTTGGACTGGGCCGGCCGCGCCGGCGTCCTGAAGGTGCTCCTGGATTGCGGAGAGGGTGGTTAATGGTTGGGGGGCCCAGGGACTAACGGCGGGCGAGACGCCCGCCCTACGGGTCCATGCCCCTCCCCCAACCCCCCTCCCCCACCTAACATGTTTTCTATGGAAACCTTTCTCGAATACGAAGTACTCTCCTGCGCCAACCTCCCCGGGGGCCTGCCCCGGCAGCGCCTGGCGGTGCTTTCCCCCATCTGGCGGGGAGAGACGCTGCTATTGGCATACCCTGACGCCCCGGCGCACACCCTCCAGGCCTGGTCCGGCCCTGAACCCGGTGAGCCCTGCGACCTCCAGGTTTTCTGGACCCGCCACCAGCCCCTGGGCCCCCCGATATGTCTGGTCATCGGCGGCGACCGCGGCCTCCGGGACCTGGGCCCCGCCGGCCTGGACGCCCAGCCCCAAGGCTATGCCTTCCTGGCCCTGGCCGAGAGCCTGATTCCCCCGGAGGTTTTTGCCTGCATCGGCCCCCCGCCGCCGCCACCGCAGCCGCACCGGGAAATCCGGTTGTTGGCCTGAATGGGGGATAGAGGCATCAGGATTCCTTTATCATGCCATTCTCATCAAAAAAATCCTGAAAAATCCGCTTCTGGAAGAAGGTCCAATTTTCAGATATGATTAAATGAGATTTTCTCCCCTCCGGGAGGCAGAAAAAGACGGAGGTTAAGATGCCTAAACGCTTATGGTTGAAACTCCTCTCCCTGGGGATTCTAACTGCCCTCCTAGGGTTATGGCCGGCGGCTCCGGGGCCGGTTTATAGCGCCACCGCGGTGGGTTTGCAGGACGATTTCATCCGGGTGGCGGAGCAGGTGATGCCCTCGGTGGTCAGCCTGAAGGCGGTGCGGGTGGTAACCCAACAATACGGGGTTCCCGATGATTTCTTCCGGGGGACCCCCTTTGAGGGCGCGTTCCGGGACTCTGGGCGGCCACCGCCGGTGCGCCAGCGCCAGGTGGGCCAGGGCTCCGGGATCGTTATCAATGCCCGGGGTTATATCCTCACCAACCACCACGTGGTGGCCGGGTCCCAGCAGTTGCAGATGCGCCTCCATGACGGCCGGCAACTCACCGGCAAGGTGATCGGCAGCAATGCCAAGTTTGACATCGCGCTGGTGCAGGTGGAGGCCCAGGGTCTGAAACCCGCGAGGCTGGGGGATTCCAGTAATATTCGGGTGGGCCAGTGGGCCATTGCCATCGGCAGTCCCTTCGGCCTTGAGAAGACCATGACCGTGGGCATCATCAGCGCCACCGGCCGCAGCGGCCTGGGGCAGGGCACTTACGGGGACTTCATCCAGACCGACGCCTCCATTAACCCGGGGAACAGCGGCGGCCCCTTGCTGGACATCAACGGCCAGGTCATCGGCATCAATACCATGATCGCCGCCCAGGGCCAGGGCATCGGCTTCGCCATTCCCATCAATACCGCCAAGAAATTGATCGCCCCCTGGCTGAAATAAAGAGGTGGCTTCGGGGTTGGTGAGATGAGAAAAATGAACCACTAAGACACAAAGATCACCAAGAATCACCAAGAAATGATGTTTCTTTTGGCGCTATGGCGCCTAAAAAAATTTTACTTGGTGCGTCTTTATGTCCTTTGTGTCTTGGTGGTTAAATTTTTGACCCTGTCCTCCCCCCAGCGCCAAACAATGGCTGACATGGACGGATCCGAAAAACTCAGAGCCCATTTTGCCAGGGTAAAGGGGATCATCCAGGCCGAGGAGATGTGGGAGCGGGTGCCGGACTACGCCCGGGATTTCTCCCCGGAAAATCTGGAAAACCTGGTGAAATTCGCTTACTTCGGCGGGTTCATCGACATGGCCCAGGCCCGGGGCCTCCTGCTCCTGGAAAAAGAGCAGATTCGCGTCCTCCGGACCCAATGGTATGAGGAGGTGCGGGAAAAAGGGTGCTGGCTCTGCTAGGGCCCGTAACCCAGGTTGAAGTCTTTCTCGGTGAAAAGCCTGATGCAGGTCTCCACCACCTCCGGGTCATAGAGGGTCCCTTTATTGCGGGAAATCTCCTCCAGAGCCTCGGCAACGCCGATGGCCGGCCGGTAGGGGCGGTGGGAGGACATGGCTTCCACCACGTCCGCCACCCCCAGGATTTTGGCCTCCAGGAGGATGTCTTCCTCCAGCAAGCCGCCGGGATATCCGGAGCCGTCCAGGCGTTCGTGGTGCTGGAGGATGATCTGGGCCACCGGCCAGGGAAATTCGATGCCCCTCAAGATGTCGCAGCCTATCTGGGGATGACCCTTGATGAGGGCATATTCGTATTCATTGATTTTCCCCGGTTTGCTGAGAATTTCCGTGGCCACGCTGATCTTCCCCAGGTCGTGGAGGAGTCCGGCCACGCGCAGGCCTTCGACGCGGTGCTCAGAGAGACCCAATTCCTCGGCCAGGGCGCAGGCCAAGTGAGCCACCCGCTGCTGATGGCCGGAAGTGTATAAATCTTTCATTTCCATGGCCATGCCCATGGCCTGGACCACCCCTTCAAACGCGCTTTGCAACTTTTCCAGGCTCCGTTGCAGTTCTTCTTCAGCCCGCTTGCGCCTGGTGACATCCAGAAGCGCGGCCAGGAGGCCGGTGACCTCCCCGTCCCCCCCCCGCACCGGATAGACCCGCAAGAACCAGACCCGGCCGTCCCGGGAGACGATTTCCCGCTCCTGGGGGCGGCCGGTCTGCAAGGCATCGTTTACCGGGAGAACAGGCTGGCTGGCTCCAGCCCAGGGTTCGCCGAATTGACTCCCCACCAATTGGCCGAAAGTCAAACCCAGGGAATCGCCGGCCGCCCGGTTGGACCATATGACCCGGAGGTCCCGGTCCAGATAAAAGACGGGCTCCACCATGGCGTCCAGGAGCAGCGCTTTTTCCCTTTCCGAGGAGAGCAGCCCTTCCTCGATCTGGGCCAGCCAGGCCTCGGATTCCTCCAGCCTGGTAAGACGGTGGCGCAGCTCCCCTATTTCCTGGAGGAGTTCTTCCTTGGTAAGGTTATTTGGGCTCATGAGCAGCTTACCTTCAGGGTCATCGTCCGGGAGCCGGCGGGAGGGCGAACCCGGCCATCTGCCCCCCAGCAGGCCGGGAACGGTCATTTTCTCTGAACAACATATCGGTCTCTAAACCCCGGGCCATTAAAGCTTGCCGGGATTTCTTAAAAAGAGTGGCAGGTGCGGCCGGGGAGGGGCCCACAGGCGAGACGCCTGTGCTACTGGGCCCTTCCTGCATACTCCCCTCCCCCACCCGCATCCGCATTGAAATTCAAACCATTAGGGATGCGGAAATCTTCTGGTTAATCAATAAGCAGCCAGGGAAGAAATTTTTCAGTTTTTCTGGGCGCGGATATAATATATTCTCCCCCAAGGAATCAAAATAAGGAGAGGCTATGCGGCAGTACGTCATCCATCCCCTGGTGGTGGGCGCCAATGAGACCGACCAGGGCATCATGACCTATCTCAAAGGATACGGCAAACGCATCTGGATCCCCAGCTACGTCTTTTATCTGGAAGGCGGACCGGAGAAGATCCTGGTGGACACGGGGCTGGAGCAATTCATGGTGCCCCCGGAGGTGGAGGAGCAATACGGGATCAAGGTGCTGGAGTTCGAAGAGGCCCTGGCCACTTACGGGCTCAAACCCGAGGACATCGACCTCATCATCCACACCCACCTCCACAACGACCACTGCGAAAACGATTACAAGTGCACCAAGGCCCGGGTCTATGTCCAGAAGGCGGAATACGATTTTTTTCTCAAGCCCCATCCCCTGGACCACCGCTACTTCCCGGACCTCCTGGAAGACGTGGAAGTGGTGCTGGTGGAAGGAGACCGGGAGATCGTGGAGGGTATCCAGGTGCTGCTCACCCCCGGCCACACCGTGGGGGGCCAATCCGTGGTGGTGAACACCCGGGCAGGCAAGGCGGTGATCACCGGCTTCTGCTGCAATGAGCAGAATTTCCCGGCCTCCGGGCCGGTGGTGCCCCCTGGGGTGCATATCAACGCCATTGACGCGTATGAGAGCGCCCGGAAGGTCCGGGAGGTGGCGGATATCCTGCTGCCGCTGCACGACCTGTCCCTGGGGCGTCGGCCCAATATCCCGGATTGAAGGGATTTGTGGGGGGAGGGCCAGGGACTAAAGGCGGGCGGGGACGCCCGCCCTACGGGTCCCTGCCCTCCCCCCACACCCCCCTCCCAACCCGCATATTGGTTAAAGGGTGGGGGGAGTGATTCTTAGAAATGGGGCGGATGCCCGCCGCCCTATTCCTCAGAATCACTTTTATAAACCTTTCGGATTAATTCGAAGGAGTTTTTATGGCCCGATTACTGAAATTGACTGCCGTCTTATTGGTGCTCGCCGCCGCGCTCAGCGCCGGCGCGGCCCTGGCCCAGGGGCCCCCGCCCCCGCCCCCGCTGCCGCCCGGAGTGGCGCCCCAATGGGTCCCGGCCCCGGGCAGCCCCCGGGTGGCCTATGCCCCCAATATCTCCGGGGACCTTTTTCTGCACGGCCGCCGTTATTATTATTTCTCTGGCGGCCACTGGTATAGAAGCAAATCCATGTCCGGTCCCTGGCACCCGGTGCGCCGCTTGCCCCGGGCGATTCTGCGGCTCCACCGGCCCGCGTTCAAATCCCCCCCACCCTGGTGAAGCAAAGGAGGAAAGAGGGATGCCCCAAGGCAAGAACAAGCAGACATTTATCAAGTTCCTCCTGATCCTGGCGGTGCTGGGAGCCGCTTTTGTCGGCGGCCCGGCAGGCGCGCAACAATTGCGCATCATTCCCGTGCCCCCGGATGTGGTCCCCCAGTGGACCCCCATGCCGGATCTCCCCCAGGTCTATTACGCGCCCAATATTCCCACGGACGTCTTCCGCCACCGTGGCCGCTATTACTTCTATTGGGCGGACGCCTGGTATCAGGGGAGAAAAATCAGAGGCCCCTGGATGCGAGTAGACCCGCCCCCGGCTATTTTCAATCAAATCAATGCCGCTTACTTTAAAACAACTCCCAAAGGCGCAGCCCAGCCTCCCGGGGCCCCGGCCCCCACGCAGCCGCCACCGGGCGAAGGCCTGGTGACTCCGGAAGGCACACCCGCGGTGCCGCCGGCCCCTGCGGCTCCCGAACCGACCGCGCCCGTTCCCCCTACCCCGCCAGCCGGGGCCTATGCTCCGCCGCCCCAGGAACCCGTGACGCCACCGCCCCAGGAACAGGCAACCCCGGCGCCGCCGGAAACCCAAGAATCCGCGCCCCAGGCCGTCCCCGAAGGCCCCATGCCCAAGGCGATGTGATAAGAAAAAATTAACCACAGAGGCACAAAGAGCACAAAGAGACACAGAAAAATAATTCCTTTGACGCTTTGGCGTCAAAGGAATTATTTTTTCTTTGTGGGTCCTTTGTGTCTTTGTGCCTTCGTGGTTGCCTTTTCCGCCTTTCTCCCCCCTCTTCAGAACTCATACCGCGCCGCGATGGGGATGCGGCGGCCCATGCCGAAGGCCTTGGAGGTGATTTTCAGGCCCGGCGCGGCTTGCCGCCGCTTGTATTCGCTCCGGTCGATGGCCCGGATGACCCACCTCACCGTGTCCGGCTCAAATCCCAGTTGGGTGATGTCTTTGAAGGAATACCCTTCCGTCAGGTAATAATTCATGATCTGGTCCAGGATTTCGTAAGGCGGCAGGGTGTCCTGGTCTTTCTGGTCGGGACGCAATTCCGCGGAAGGCGCCTTGGTGATGATCTCTTCCGGAACCAGGGTCATCTCCCGGTTCAGATACCGGGCCAGCTCATAGACCATGGTCTTGGGCACGTCCGCCAGGACACTTAAGCCCCCGCTCATGTCCCCGTAGAGGGTGCAGTAGCCCACCGCCATTTCGCTCTTGTTGCCGGTGGAGAGCACCAGGTAGCCGTATTCGTTGGACAGGGCCATGAGGAGGTTCCCCCGGATGCGGGCCTGGACGTTCTCCAGGGCCACGCCGAGCTGGTCCACGTCCAGGTGCCCTTGCAAGGAGTCCAGGTAGGCGCGGTAGATGGGGGTGATGGAAATCTCCTTAGAGGGAATACCCAGGTTTTGCGCCAGTTTCCGGGAGTCCCGGATACTGCCCTCGGAAGAGTAAGGCGAGGGCATGAGCACCCCCAGGACGTTGTCTTTCCCCAAGGCCTGCTGGGCCAGGCAGCAGGTGACCGCGGAATCCACGCCCCCGGAGAGCCCCACCACGGCCCTGGTAAAACCGCACTTGTGCAAATAATCCCGGAGGCCCAGGACCAGGGCCTGGTGCACGGCGGCGATCTCCTCCAGGGGCTCATAAAGGCCGGGCTTTCCGGGGGTAGCCGGGTCCACGGTGGCCACCGCCTCCTGAAAGGCCGGGAGCACCGCGATGGCCTCTCCCCGGGCGTCCAGGACCAGGCTGCGGCCGTCAAAGACCAACTCGTCGTTCCCCCCCACCTGGTTGACATAAACCAAGGGCAGGCCGAATCTCCGGGCGTGATGGCCCAGCAGGCGGAACCTGGTCTCTTCCTTGCCCACCTGAAAGGGGGAGGAGGAGATGTTGATGAGGAGCGTGGCCCCTTTTTCGGCCAGGACCTGGATGGGGTCAAAAGCATAAAGGCAACGGGACCACAATTCCGGGTCGTACCAGGCGTCTTCGCAGATGGAGATGCCCAGGGTTTCTCCTTGGAAAGGAATCACGTCCACCTGGGCGGCGGGGGCGAAATGCCTGGTTTCGTCAAAGACGTCATACGCGGGGAGCAAGGATTTGTTCTGGCGGAACAAAATCTCCCCCCCGTGAATCAGGAGCGCGCAATTATTCAGCCCTTTCCCGGTATCCAGGCCGGAGGGCATGGCCGCGCCCACCAGGATGCCGGTTTGGGGATGGTTACGGGAAACCGCCAGTAGTTCCTTGACCGCGGCCTGGGTGGCCTCGATCAATGCGGGTTGTTCCAATAAGTCCCGGGGGGGATAACCCACCAGGAAGAGCTCGGAGAAGATGATGAGATCGCTCTCCGCCGCGTACTGTTCCAGAGTGGCCAGAGCTTTCTTTAGGTTCCCGGAAACATCCCCCACAATGGGGTTGAGTTGGGCCAGGGTGATTTTCATGGGGACAGGTTTAAGAAAATTAAAAATTAGTATTTAATTCAGATTCTTGGAGCACTATACCCCCAGCTTAGGGGCCAGTCAACGGTAATCTGCTTCGGGCTAAGGGGTCGTTGGGAAACCATTTTTATAAAGGTTGCAGACAAATTCCCGGAAATCTTCGAGATCATGTTTTTGGAAAAGTAACATATTGTTAAAATTGGCGATTTAGGGAAAATGGCAGATTTTCTTAAATATTATGATATAAAAAATGATTATCAAAGCCTGAGACCCTGCCTGTAGGTGAATCGCAAGCCGGTGTGTCCGCAAACAAATCCTAAGAGAGAGCGAAGGTAATCCCACTGATTGAGGCTGTGGATGTCGGTGGGGTGAGAGGCGCTCGAGGAGTTAAGCAAGATGGAAAAAGTTGTTCTGCAAGCTAGCAAACGTGAGGTGACTGGCAAGAAGGTAGGGGCCCTGCGCCGGGCCGGGAAACTCCCGGCCGTGCTGTATGGGCACCGCATCGAGACGACGCCCATCATGCTGGATGACCGCACCGTGTCCCAGAAAATGGCCCACCTGACCTCGTCCAGCCTGGTGACCATTGACCTGGAAGGAAAGGAGTATCTGGCCCTGGTGCGGGAGAAGCAGCGCGATTATCTCAAGAACCGCGTGATACATTTGGACTTCCAGGTGGTCTCCCTCACCGAGAAGATGCGGGCCAAGGTCGGCATCGAGCTCACCGGCATGGCCCCCGCGGTCAAGGATTTCAACGCCGTAATCCACCACGTCCTTTCGGAGATAGAGGTGGAGTGCATGCCCCAGGACCTGCCGGAACGGATCAAGGTGGACCTCTCCGGCCTGGCCGCCATCGGCGACCGCGTCTGCGTGCGGGATGTCACCCTTTCCGACCAGGTGGCAATCCTGGCGGATCCGGAAGAGATCATCGCGGTGGCCGCCGCTCCCACCAAGGAAGTGGTCACCGAAGAGGCCCCGGCTGCCGAAGAAGCCGCTCCCGAAGTGGTGGAAAAAGGCGAGAAAGAAAAAGAATAGGAATTACTCAGAGACAGCCAGGGGTAATCCCTTTGATCCAACAGGAACAGCGGTGTCTGACACCGCTGTTTTTTTTGTTGATCTTTAGGGGCAAAACCCCGGCAATCTTCCTACCTCAATTTCTGGTGTACCCCTCCCCTCCTTTGCAAACTTGGCTTTCTGCTGGGGATTGTGGTATCTTTACTTCCAAAACTTCGGGGGCACAGGCTGAACCTCCAGGAACCCAAAATTGTCTCCCCCGGGGGAGGAAAAATCCCCCTTCCCCCCCTTGAGCAAAGGGGGGTAAAAAGTCCCCCTTTATTAAAGGGGGATTTAGGGGGATTTTGGGTTTTACGGTATGCCTGCGGTTACCTTACCTGATCCGGGTGAGACATGAAGCTCGTCACTGCCGCAGAGATGCGGGAACTGGACCGCCGGGCCATCCAGGAGGTGGGCATCCCCTCCCTGGTCCTCATGGAGAACGCGGGGCGCACCACCTACCAGATCCTCCGCCAGGAATTCCCTGACCTCACCGGGCCGGTGGCGGTGGTGGCCGGGCGGGGGAACAACGGCGGCGACGGCTCCGTGGTGGCCCGCTACCTGGCCCAGGCCGGGATGCCGGTGGCCATCTTCCTGGTGGCTCCCCGGGACCAGGTACAGGGGGACGCCAAGGTCAACCTGGAGATCGCCGCGCGCCAGGGTATCGAGATCGTGGAGGTTAAGGAAGAGAAGGACCTGAACCCCCTGGCCCACCGCCTGGCCCGTTCAACTCTCATCGTGGACGCGCTCCTGGGCACCGGCCTGAACAGCGAGGTCCGGGGTTTGCTGCGCCTGGTCATCGAGGAAATCAACCGCCTGCGGCCCCCGGTCCTGGCGGTGGACATTCCTTCCGGCCTTTCCGCGGATACCGGGGAGCCCCTGGGCGCGGCGGTTCAGGCCCAGGTCACCGTCACCTACGGCTGGCCCAAGATCGGCCAGATTCTCCCCCCAGGCCGGGACTATGTGGGCCGCCTCTGGCAGGTGGATATCAGCATCCCCCCGGCGTTGGCTCAAGACGCTCCGGTGGAACTGGCGGAGGCCGGGGAGATGAGGGCCTTGCTGCCGTCCCGGCCTTTTTCCAGTCATAAAGCCACCTACGGCCACCTGGTGGTCCTGGCCGGCTCGGAAGGCAAAACCGGGGCCGCCACCCTCACCTCCGAGGGAGCCCTCAGGGCTGGCGCGGGCCTGGTGACCTTAGGGATCGCCGCCAGCCTCAACGATATCCTGGAGGTGAAACTCACCGAGGCCATGACCCTGCCCCTGCCGGAGGCTGAGGGGGCCCGGGCCCTGGGGAAGAAGGCCCTTAAGCCGCTGTTGGAGTTCCTGAAAGATAAAACCGCGTTGGCCCTGGGCCCGGGACTGGGAACCCACCCGGAAACCCGGGAAGTGGTGCGCCACCTGGCCGGAGATCTGCCTCTCCCCCTGGTCATGGACGCGGACGGGGTCAACGCCCTGGCGGGAGCGCCAGAGCTTTTAAAAGACGCGGCCGGCCCCCGGATTATCACCCCGCATCCCGGGGAGATGGCCCGGTTCCTGGGTCTCACCCCCCAGGAGGTGCAGGCGGACCGCCTGGGCGCCGCCCGGAAGGCCGCGGCCTTGACCAATGCGGTGGTGGTCCTAAAAGGCGCGCAGACCCTGTTGGCCGACCCCCAAGGCCGGGTCAGCGTCAACTCCACCGGGAACCCGGCCCTGGCCAGCGGCGGCACCGGGGACGTGCTCACCGGCCTTATCGGCGGTTTTCTCTCCCAGAAGCTCTCTCCCTGGGACGCGGCCCGGTTGGGGGTCTATCTCCACGGCCTGGCCGCGGACTATTGGGTGGCGCAATACGGCCCCCGGGGCCTGATCGCCGGGGACCTGCTGATGGTCTTTCCGGAAGTTATCAACGAATTTATCCAGGAACTTATTCCCGAGACAGAGGAAGGCATATGCTGCAAGCGCGTGATATCATGACCCGGGAGGTGATCACCGCCACCCCGGAAACCTCGGTGACGGAGGTGGCGGCCTTACTGGATAAACACCGCATCAGCGGCGTGCCGGTGCTGGACGCTGCCGGACAGGTGGCGGGGGTGATCACCCAGAGCGATCTGGTGGCCCGGGCCCGGGACCTGGAACTCCCTCCCGCGATCAGCCTCTTTGACGTGCGTCTCTTCCTGGAAACCCCCTCCCATTTCAAAAAAAGGCTGGAGAAGATGCTGGGAACCACCGTGAGCGAAGTGATGACCCCCAAGCCCCACACCATCTCCCCGGAGACCACGGTCTCCCAGATCGCCGCGTTGATGGCGAAAAAAGGGGTGCACACCATTCCCGTGGTGGAGGGGGGAAAGCTGGTGGGGGTGATCGGCAAGATCGACCTGATCCGGGCCCAGGCCCGGGAATCCGGGGCGTGAAGATTTGTAAGTGGACCAGCCGCAGCCCGGCGGCCACCCGGAGTTTGGCGGCCCATTTGGCGAGGTTTTTAGCCCCCGGAGACGTGCTGGCCCTGAAAGGGGAACTGGGGAGCGGCAAAACCGAGTTCGTCCACGGCCTGGCTTTAGGTTTGGAGGTCCCGGCGGCCGCGGCGGTGGCCAGCCCCAGCTTCACCCTGATTCATGAGTATCCGGGCCGGCTGCCCCTGGCGCACATTGACCTCTATCGTCTGGAGAGCCTGCCCCCGGAATTGCTCCCGGACCTGGAGGAATATCTCTCCGGACCCCGGGTGGCGGTGGTGGAGTGGGCCGAGAGGCTGGGAGCCTTGCTTCCCCGGGACTATCTGGAGGTGGAGATCGCCATCACCGGGGAAAACACCCGGGAGTTCACTTTTCACGGCCACGGCCCCAGGGGGGAAGAATTGGCCCAGCGGCTGGCCCAGGGGGTGGAGGCAGAGTGATTCTGAGGGAATGGACCATTTGTCAGTGAGCAGTAAGCAGTAAGCATTGGAAAAAGAGTGGCCAGACGGGTCTTGTTTTTACTGCTCACTGCTCACTGCTGACTTCTCACTGGTCCCCTATCCCTCCCCCCACAAGAACCCAACAACCTTAATAGAGAGAATTCAAAATGGCTAAACCCGGTTCCCGCAGACGCGCCCTCGTGGAAGAGCCCCCGGAGATCCTGTCCCTGCAGCTCCGCTTGCTGCATTATCTCAAAGTGTATTGGCGGTGGGTCGCAGCCGGGCTGGCACTTTTGTTCATCGCCCTGGCGGCCTGGGGGATTATGACCCAGCTCCAGGCCCGCCGGGATGAACAGGCCGGCGCGGCCATGGCCCGGATCGCTCCCATGTTGAGCCAGCCCGAGTCCGCGACCCAGGCCTTGGAAGCCCTGGATAAGCTTCTGAAAGACTATCCCGGCACCCCCACGGCCCGGGAGGCGGCCATGTTCCGGGCCCACCTGCTGTACCAGATGCAAAAGTATGGGGAGGCGGCCAAGGCTTATGCGTCGTTGCGGCAGGGCCTCGGGTCCGCCTGGGACGCCTTAATCGGGGAAAGCCTGAGTTACTGTTATGAGGCCCAGGGAGACTATCGGCAAGCCGCCCAGGCATTGCAGCCCGTGGCGGAAAAGGCTACGGGACCATTGCAAAGCATGATTTATCACCATCTGGCCATGCTCCTGGAGCAGGCCGGGGACCAGAAAGGAGCAGGCCAGTACTGGCGGAAACTTCTGGAGGGCCCCCAAGACCCGGCACTTACCCCTTATATTAAAGAAAAAGTGGCCGCAGCGGAGGCAGCCACCCCGAAGACCAAGTAGATGGGGGAAAAGGCGAAATACTTCACCACAGAGGCACAAAGAGCACAAAGGGCACAGAGAGACACAGAGATATTGCCTTTGACGCTTTAGCGTCAAAGGCAATAATTTTTCTCTGTGTGTTCTCTGTGCCCTTTGTGTCTCTTTGGTAACTATCTACTTCTTCAGCATTTATTTTTTCTCCGCGGCTCTTCTGGCCACCATCTTCAGAAAGTCTTCATCGATTTTATAGCCCAGGCTTTGGGCCTGTTTCAGGTCCGCCAGGGATTTGTCGAATTCGCCTTTGTCAAAATAGACCATGCCCCGATCGCGGTAAGCCCGGGCGAATTTGGGGTCCAACTCCATGGCCTTGTTAAAATCCTGGATGGCCTTATCGTCCTGGCCCTTGCACCGGTAGGCCGTTCCCCGGTAGTCATAAAGGGAGGCGTCGTTGGGATTCAGCTTTAATGCCTCATTAAAGTCTTTCAAGGCCTGGTCGAAATGGCCTGCTTCACAATTGGCAATGCCCTTGTCCACGTGGGTCTTCACATTCTGGGCGGCAAGGATGCCCGGCAAGAAAACGGCCAGTAAAACCCAGGCCAATACAAAAGAGAAACGTCTCATAAGTTCTTGCTCCTGAAATTTGGGATTTCCGGCGCCGGAGCGCGCTGCTCCTGGCCGCCAAATCCCGGATAAGGGACAGGCATCCCGGCCTGTCCTTTTCACCATATCATAAGACTAGGAGATGGGAAGTCAACGCGGCGTTAACTTAATTTGCAAATAAAAAGGCCCCCGAAGGGGCCAGGAGCTCCTGTTGGGCGGCAGTTGTCCTTATCTAAGGCCTTTCCCGGACAGGGGTTCGGATGACATATATTGCTTGACCATATCGATGTTCATCTTGATCAGGGGTTCTAATTCCTGGTTGCCGGTTCCGCCTGTCGCGGGTTTAAAAGCTACACAGATGCCGCCCACCTGGCACACCCGGTTGATCTGCACCATATAGCCCTTAGCCCGGGGCAGGGCCTGATTGAGATATGTGTCAGCCTTATCAAATTTCTTCATTTTGACCATCACAGCCGCCAGGTTGTTCAGAGCCAGTGGATTGCCGGGATCTTTGACCAGGACCTTGTCCAGAAGCTTCTGGGCCCCGTCGAATTTCCCCTTTTCCATCATCTCAAAGCTCGTCATCAGCATGGCGCCTACATCCATCTCTTTTTCAGCCTTCTTGGCTTTAGCCGCGAAGGCCAGCCCACCGGCGCAGAGGATAAGAGCCATGACAATGACGGTAATCTTAACCGAAGTCCGAATCATATATTCCCTCCCTCAAATTAAAAATGCCAAGCATTCTATGCCGCCCTTCGACTAAAGATAGGCGCTCTTGATCGAGTTGTCAATCTATTTGCGCCAGGATCGGGCCTTGTGCAAAAGTTTTTCCGGCCCGCCCGTATTGGGGGAGGGGCAAACTCCTCATTTTAACCACCAAGGCACAAAGACCACTAAGAATCGCCAAGAAATGATTTTTGGTTTGGCGCTTTGGCGCCAAACCAAAAGTTATCTTGGTGCATCTTTGTGGCCTTGGTGTCTTAGTGGTTTATCTTTGTTCCCGCCCTTCCCCCACAGCGTCATTTTCCCGGCGGGGGGGCGGGCAGCTTCCCCTGGATCATCCGGATGTTTAATCTGATCAAAGGCTCCAACTCCTGGTTGCCATACACCTCCTGGAGGGGGCGGAAGGCCAGGCAGACCCCGTTGACCTCGCAGACCCGGTTGACCATCACCTTATAGCCTTTGGCCTTCAGCAGGGCCTGGTTCAGGTAAGTAAGGGCCTCGGCAGGTTTGCCTTTCTTGACCATGATGGCCGCCAGATTGTTCAGGGCCAGGGGGTTGCCCGGATCCTCTTTGAGCACCTGCTCATAAATCTTTTGGGCCTCATCCGGTTTGCCCGCTTCCAGGAGGTCGTAGCTTTTAATCATCATCTTGGTGTGGTTCGGGCTGCCCTGGGGCCCGGCCCAGGAATTTCCCAGCAGCAGGACGGCCCAGATTGCCGCGGCCATAATCAAGGTATTACTCCCAGTGCGCGTTTCCATGTTCTACTCCTTTAAACGGGGATCAATGGCCTCCCGAATCCCTTCCCCCAGGAGATTGTAGCTCATCACCGTCACCAGGATGGCCAAGCCGGGAAACACCGAGAGCCACCAGGCGATTTCAATGTTGTCCTTACCCATGGTGAGGATGTTACCCCAACTGGGGGTGGGGGGCTGCACTCCCAGGCCCAGGAAGCTCAGGGCGCTCTCTATGAGAATGGCCCCGGCCACTCCCAGGGTGGCGGAGACCATCACCGGGGCCAGGGAGTTGGGCAAGAGATGTCGCAGGATGAGGCGGAGATCGGATGCGCCCAGAGCCCGGGCCGCGACCACGAATTCCCGCTCCCTCAGGGAGAGAAACTCCGCGCGCACCAGCCGGGCTACCCCCATCCAACTGGTGAGGCCGATGACCACCATGATATTCCAGATACTGGGCTCCAGCATGGCGATGACCGCCAGAATCAGGAACAGCGTGGGGAAGCAAAGCATCAAGTCCACCAGGCGCATGAGCGCCTGGTCCACCCAGCCGCCATAATAGCCGGCCAGGGAGCCCACCAGCAAGCCGATGAGGGTGGCTATGCCCACCGCCACAAACCCCACCAGCAGGGAGACCCGGGAGCCGAAGATGATGCGGGAGAGGACATCCCGGCCCAGGACGTCGGTGCCTAGAGGATGGGCCGGACTGGGGGGTACGAGCATCTCTTGGAGGTTGATAAATCCGGGATCATAGGGCGCCAGCCAGGACGCGGCCAGGGCCACCACAAACATCCCGGCCACCAGGACCAGGCCGCTGATGGCCAGGCGATTTCTGCTAAGTCGGGACCAGAATTCTCGTTTTTTCATCGCGTCTTGTCTTTGCGCCTTGGCGTCTTGGCGTGAGATTTTTATTTTTTACCAAGACGCCAAAGCGCCAAGAATTATGAGTTACCTCAGCCCGTCCTGATCCGGGGGTCCACCAAAGCATAGCTCACGTCGGCCAGGAGGTTGCCCATCAGGGTGAGGAGCGCGCCGATGACCAGTTCCGCCATGACCAGGGGGTAGTCCCGGGCCATGACCGCGCCGTAGAAAAGTGCCCCCATGCCGGGGATGGCAAAGATGGACTCAAAGATGACACTGCCGCCGATGAGGCCGGGGACGGACAGTCCCAAGATGGTAATCACCGGCAACAGGGCGTTTCTCAGGGCGTGCTTGAAGATAACCGTGTGCTCCGGCAGGCCCTTGGCCCGGGCGGTGGTGATGTAGTCCTGGCGGATCACCTCCAGCATGCTGCCCCGCATGTAGCGGGACATGCCGGCCAGGCCCAGGAACGCGGCCCCCAACACCGGCAGGGTGACGTGGGCCACCAGGTCCTGCGCCTTTTGCCAAAAGGTGAATTGGGAAAACTGTAGGGAGGTCAGCCCGGAGATGGGCAGCCAGTCCAAATAGACCCCGAAAAACAAAATGAGGAGCAAAGCCAGCCAAAAGCTGGGCATGGCAAAGCCGAAAAAGACCAGGAGAGTGGTGGCCTTGTCGAACCATGAATGGGGCTTGACCGCAGCCAGGACCCCGATGGGAATGGCGATGGACAAGATAATGAGGAGACTCAAGAAGTTGAGGCTCAGGGTGATGCCGATGCGCTCCTTGATCTTGTCCCACACCGGGCGGCGGTCCGGGGAAAAGGAGCGGCCGAAGTCCAGGAGCGCCAAGCGCTTGAGCCAGTCCCAGTACTGGACATGGAGGGGTTTATCCAGGCCGTAGAGTTCCTTGAGGCGGTGCTGCGCCTCCAGGGAGGCCTTGGGATTCATGGTGGTCTGCAGCTCCACGGGGGTGCCCGGGGCCAGGTGGATCACGCTGAAAGAGATGAGCGTGATCCCCAGGAGCATGGGGAGCATCAGGAGTAATCTTTTCAGGAGGGAAAGCCACATGGATATGACAGGATAGGCCTGTTATTAAAGGATATTACTATTTATTGCCCTTGACCGCGGCCCCGATCTTCCGGCGCAACTCCTGAATGGCCTGGGCATAGTCCGGTTCCTTGAAAATGGCGGTGCCCGCCACAAAGACGTCGCACCCGGCCTGGGCCACGGGGCCCACGGTGGTTCCGTTCAAGCCGCCGTCCACCTGGATTTTCACGTCCAGCCCCCCGGCGTCGAGCATCTCCCGGAGACGGCGGATCTTGGGGAGCATGGCGGGAATGAAGCTCTGGCCCCCGAACCCCGGGTTGACGCTCATGATCAGGACCATGTCCAGGTCCCCCAGGACGTAGGTGATCTCCTCCAGGGGAGTGGCGGGGTTCAGGGCCACCGCGGCCTGGCACCCGGCCTGGCGGATCTGCTCCAGGACGCGGTGCAGATGGATGCAAGCCTCCGCCTGCACGGTGATGATCTGGGCCCCCGCGGCCGCGAAGTCCTCGATGTAGCGCTCCGGCTGGGAGATCATCAGATGCACGTCGAAAGGCAGGGGGGAATGAGCCCGCAGAGATTGGATCACCGGCGCTCCGATGGTGATGTTGGGGACAAATTGCCCATCCATCACGTCCACGTGAATCCAGTCCGCGCCGGCCCCGGTTACTTTTCTCAGTTCCTCGCCCATGCAGGCAAAATCCGCGGACAAAATCGAGGGCGCGATGAGGGCCATGCTGACGTCTCCTTATACTGAATTCTCCACCTTAAATTAGCTCATTTAACCGGGGGATGCAACTTATCTGAATGGTTCCAGGTTCAAGGTTCAAAGTTCAAAGTTATACAACCCCCACCGCCATCTTGACACCATCACCCCGCTTCCTTTATCCTCTTTGCAGGTGTTGAATTGGGGGAGGGGGCTAAGGGCCAGTGGGCCCTTACCCCCTCCCCCAAACCCCCAACCCCAATCCCTTAAGCTTATTGATTGGCCGGGGTAAGGCGGGGCCGCAGGCCCCGCCATACCCGGCCCGGTACGCGGGTTGGGGGTGGGGGTGTGGGGGGAGAGCAGGGACCCGTAGGGCGGGCGTCCTCGCCCGCCTTTAGTCCCTGGCCCCTCCCCCCACATTTCACCATCCCAAGGAGGCATAATGCGCGCGGTGGTGCAGCGGGTGAAGGAGGCCTGGGTGCGGGTGGAGGGGGAGGAGGTGGCCCGCATCGGCCCGGGGCTGCTGATTCTGGCCGGGGTGGCCGGGGACGACGGGCCGGAGGACGTGGCCTATCTGGCCCAGAAGCTGGCGCATCTCCGGGTCTTTGCCGGGGAGGGGAAGCTGCTGCACCTCTCCCTCCTGGACCTGCAAGCCGAGGCCCTGGTGGTCCCCCAGTTCACCATTTTGGGGGACTGCCGCAAGGGGCGGCGGCCCTCCTTCGATGCCGCGGCTCCCCCGGAGACCGCGGAGAAGTTGTACGAGGACCTGGCCGCGGCCCTGGCGGGTTACGGCCTCAAAGTGGCCACCGGCCGTTTCCGGCAAATGATGGAGGTGGGGCTGATCAACGACGGCCCGGTGACCCTGCTCCTGGACAGCAAGAAGGCGTTTTGAAATGGTATGTGGGGGGAGGGCAAGGGACCCGTAGGGCGGGCGTCCCGCCCGCCTT
>Ga0299912_10000297_pt1 | contig 45324 bp, 33 predicted proteins | sample RVTome_2_FD_207667 | JGI IMG/M metagenome (GOLD analysis project Ga0299912, IMG submission 207667) | Soil microbial communities from uranium-contaminated site in the Upper Colorado River Basin, Wyoming, United States - RVT95D214 (version 2) ... | reverse complement strand
CCTTGTAGTTGTAGGGAGACATGGGAGCGCCAGCGCGAGAGGAGCGCAACCATTCCCCGGTCCACGGCAAACGCATATTGGCGGTGCGCAGCTGGACGACCTCCTCCCCAGCCTCGACCTGACCACCTAGACCTCGCACGTCAATCAGTTCCTGCAACGAGCCCACACCCGGCCAGGGAATGATGTTGTAGCCCCACATCGTATTGCGCTCGTTATTATACTGCACGGTCCTCACGTCATTGCGAGCGACATTTTCCCAACCCGCTTGTGTGTACAGCAAGGAAGTGAGTTGGATTCCCCATTTGCCGTTATTATTCGTCACACCATAAATACCCTGGCTGACGCCAAGCTTCTGACCGTCTTCCCGATATCGCGTATAGGTCAGCTCCAATCCCGCATGGATCGGAGTGTACATAAGCAACTGCATTCCGTCGAGGATGTCATAGGTGTCCGGCTTCAGAGTGGCGTCATCGCTGGTGCCCACCTTCATGGAGGGGGGCGGATTCTTCACAAAATCGTCAGCCGTTTTGTACACGATGGGATCCACTTCACCAAAAATTTCGTCGAAGGTGGCGAAGGGGAAGTGCAACGTGCTGGCTACGCCGTCCATGTCACGGCTTGCCATGGCGGCGAAGTAGTCGGTCAATAGGCGCATGCCTTCCTTTACCGAGGTTTGGTAGTACATGGGGAAGCGGGCATCGACCATGGCGAGAGGGCGCAAACCCTTCGGCTTAGGATGATCTTCGGGCATCTTGGCATAGCGTTCGATCTCCGCCTTGGTGTCGGGCGACAACTTGGACCAAATTTCAGGCCAGGGATAAGGGCCGACATCCGGCGCTGTGCCAGGTTTGATCAGTTCACTCGGATCTGTTTCTTTTGTCATTTTGTTCTTCGTACTATCGGACATTTATTCCTCCTTTTAATAAGTGCAAGGTGAAATCACTTCCGCAATTAACGGTACGATCGAAGCCGTACCTTTTCAAATCATTTTCACGTCAGTAGCAACTCGCGTCATTACGCTTCTTGAATCGGGTCATTCGTGCAATCACGACGGACCATCCCGCCGAGGCCGCCGGCACTGCCCCAACGTCCCCGTCGGTACGCCATGACGCCCAAGCTCCGGAGCTCACACGATTGGTGACCATCGGCGGTAAAACGAACGTAGCCGCCGATGACGTGCGCCTTGTTCATGGAGGCGTGCAGGACGCGCGCATCGTGTAGCGGCAGCGAATAAGCCCAGCGGCCCATCCCCTGGCCGGCAACACTGAAGAATAAACCTGGCGTCTTCTCGTCGCCAATCAGAGGAGAATTACCCAGGGTCGGGTCGGTGCTGCCGCCATTGACCCCGCCCGTCCGTCTCGTCGTCCCGGGTTCAGTGACGCGCAGCCGGTCCTTAACGCCCTTGTAGTTGTAGGGAGACATGGGAGCGCCGGAGCGAGAGGAGTACAGCCATTGCACGGTCCATGGAAGACGCAAATTGCCGGTGCGCACTCCGACGACCTCCTCCCCCTCTTCGGCTGAACCACCCAGACCACGCCGGTCAATCAGTTCCTGCGTCGAGCCCACCCCTGGCCAGGGAATGATGTTGTAGCCCCACATCGTATTGCGCTCGTTATTATAATGTACGACTTCCACGTCATTGCGAGCGACATTTTCCCAACCCGCTTGTGTGTACAACAAGGAAGAGAGCTGGATTCCCCATTTGCCGTCGTTATTCGTTACACCATAAATACCCTGGCTGGTGCCAAGCTTCTGGCCGTTCCCCCGATACCGCGTATAGGTTAGCTCCATGCCCGCATGGATAGGAGAGTATATGAGCAGTTGCATGTTGTCGAGGATGTCATAAGTGTCCGGCTTCAGAGTGGCATCAACGGCGGTGCCTACCTTCATGGACGGGGGCGGATTTTTCACAAAATCATCAGCTGTTTTGTACACGATGGGATCCACTTCACCAAAGATTTCGTCGAAGGTGGCGTAGGGAAAGTGCAACGTGCTTGCGACACCGGCTATGTCACGACTCGCCATGGCGGCGAAGTAGTCGGTCAACAGGCTCATACCTTGCTTTACCGAGGTCTGGTAGTACATGGGGAAACGGGCATCGACCATGGCGAGAGGGCGCAAACCCTTCGGCTTAGGATGGTCTTCGCGCATCCTGGCATAGCGTTCGATAACCTCTTTGATGTCGGGCGACAGCTTTTCCCAGATTTCAGGCCAGGGATAAGGGCCGATATCCGGTGCCGTGCCGGGCTTGATCAGTTCACTCGGATCTGGTTTTTTTGTCATTTTGTTCTTCTTAATTTTAGGCATTGAATCTCTCCTTTTAATAAATATTTGTGAATTAATAAGTGCGTTGTGAATACTCTATTTGGTTTTATGTATATCGACTCCTTTCTCTCAATCATCTTATCACTCATGACCCAATCTGAATCGAATCCATATTCCCGTGTTGGGGTAATTCAGGATTTATCATTTCAATTCGCAATGAGGTATCCTGACTTTCATTGTTTTCTCATTAATATAATTCCCGTAGCACTTTGGTGTCAATCCAGGACCGTGTCTCTCTATATGTGGGATATCTATTATTTGATGTGAATACCCTTGGTTCTCGCAAATTACACTGAAAATCGCGCTACACTTTACAATTTGCTGGATTGTTAACTAATAAACTTATGCCCACAATATCTCCTTGTGCTCGATTACATACCCTGAGAGAATGCACTTAATTCATAATAATTGTAATCAACGGTGCCATCATTGAGTTAGAGCATGCGAGTAACAGGGGGATCCGGTTTTGGAGGCGATTTTAATAGACGCAGCGTGATTTAACCACAAAATAAACATTGACTTGTTGATTCGTTCAGTTTATCCTAGTGAAAACATTGTTCAAATCATTATTTTTGTAATTCAAATTTGAAAGTAGCGATTCACATGAGTGAAGAACGAAAGACCACCAATGAAATGGAATTCACAACGCCGAAAGGGACTGATAGTAGATAGAATGATGAGTCTTAATATGGAAGGAGGGCAACATGCGGCGAGTAGTCACCGGACATACGGAGAGCGGCAAATCCGTATTTGTGAGTAACGGCGAACCTCCGCGCATCGAGATACGACCGAGTGGGAACGAGATCACCGAGGTCTGGGCTACTCAAGGTACTCCCGTCATTCCTGTGAAGCAAGGTGATCCAACTATTAATATGTCATCTTTCTTCCCCGGAATCGGAGACACAAGCCTAAAAGTCATGCGTATGCCGTCGGGATCGGAATCTGGAATGCACACCTCGGACACAGTCGATTATGGAATCGTTGTGTCTGGCGAGATATGGTTGGAACTCGACGATGGCGAGGAGGTACGCCTAAAGCAGGGTGATTGTGTTGTGCAGAATGGTACGAGGCACAACTGGCGAAACAGAGGACCGGAAGTCTGTGTGATAGCGTTCGTATTGATTGGCGCTAATGGTAATTGGCAAAGGCTGACTGGCTTCGAAAGCGCATAGGGTCACCGACAACTGCCAGGAAAACAGAGGCTGTCAACTCTCCCACTCCGGGTATGGTACGTAGATTATCCGATGGATGGAGCTCACGATATAGTATTTCTATTCTCTGGGCTATGTCTTCAGACTCGGCTTCTTCTATCTCCATCAGCCTCAGTTCCCGGCCAATCTCATCCTGGAGGTCAGTAAAGAAGTCATCATTTACTGCTCCAGAAGAGCCGGACATCTCATAAACGGTGGCTACTTTTTGACAAGCCTGGTACAACCAGTGGCTTTCAATTGTTTCCCTTTTACCTCTTGCCCTGACCTTGGCCAGAAACTGATGTAGGGATTTCTCCCCATCACGGACGACATCTAAAGGATTCAGGTGAGTTCTCAAGAATTCCCTGCCCTGAGACGACCATAGGTTCGAAAAGGGTTGCCTCACTCCAGGAAGATAGCCATCTATGATTCCCAGTATCCGTTTCTTGCGTCCGGCAATGTCGCTCTCCAGGCGCTGCCGCTGGCGGGCCAGCCTTAGTATGGCATTGATCTTGGCCGAGGGAAGATAGACATCATTCAGCCGCTCGATATCCACGAAAGGCATCTTGGCCAGAGACTCGAGGCTCGTGGTGAAAACCAGAGATTCTAAAAGTAAGTTGTCTTCGGGTTGCTTTTGCATTTGTCTTGGCGTAAAATCTACGTGTAGGCCGGTCTGCGGGAGTAACTCAGTTGGTAGAGTCCTTGCCTTCCAAGCAAGTGGTCGCGGGTTCGAGTCCCGTCTCCCGCTCTGAACGCCAGTCACGACCGCTTGCTCTACCGCTAAATTCTACCCCCAAACTGCTTGCCCGCTACCACCTTGACGTCCGCGCCCGCGGCTACAGCGAGAGCACCATCGACCACACCGAGCGGTGTGTCAACTTCTTCACCATATTTCTGGGCGGTATCGACGATGTCGCGGCTGTCAACGCTGATGATTTAAGACGCTTCATCGTCGCACTTAGGAACAAGAATATCCAGGACGGCACTAACCATTATTCCCAAAAATTGAGCCAGACTACCATCAACACCTATGTACGGGCTATCCGCAGTTTCTGAGGATGGCTCAAGACAAATCACGTCATTACTGACAACCCCTTGACTGAGGTACCCGCGCCGCGTTTTCCCCGCAAGATTGCCCGTGTGTATACTGAGGAGCAGTTGCGGTCGGTCCTGAAGTGTGTCGCCAGGCGACCGCGGGAGCGCGCAATCGTCTAGCTTTTCCTTGAATCTAGTTGGTTTATTGATTCCTCACGCGAATAGGCAGCACCAAAAGCTCATCGAATTCGCTCCCAGCCCGGGTGTTTCTCAGGAATTAAGGGAAGGACTTACCAAGGGTGCCATAGCCATTGCAAAGGCTGTAAAATACCGAAGCTCAGGTACTTTTGAATTCCTGGTGGATGTGGACATATCTCAAAACAATGCAAATTATGCCTTCATGGAAGCCAATACTCGTTTACAGGTAGAACACACCGTAACAGAGGAAATTTTAGACATTGATATAGTACAGGCGCAGCTTCAAATCGCCGCTGGGAAAAGTCTTCATACCGTCGGACTGGAACAACGAAACATACCTGCTCCACGAGGATATGCTATCCAATCTCGTGTCAACATGGAGACCATAGGACAGGATGGCAGTGCCCATCCATCTGGTGGGACACTGTCTGCTTTTGATGTACCAACCGGGCGTGGAATCCGAATTGACACATTCGGCTATGTAGGCTACCGCTCTAATCCACGTTACGACAACCTACTCGCAAAAGTAATATGCCATTCACCTTCACCAGATTTTAAAAATGCGGTGAATATGTCCCTCCGGACTTTATCCGAATTCAAGATAGAGGGAGTCTCGACTAACATTTCTTTCCTCAAGAGTGTGCTGCAATTGCCAGATTTTCTATCAAATAATACTTATACAACCTACGTTGACGATCACATCGAAGAATTGATTGAGAGCAGTGGTGGTGGAGGTAAGAAACTGTTCTTTGAGACACCAGTACTGCAAACACGTGGCCGTGCAGGTGCCGTGATTGATAACAAAGATCCTCTTGCAGTGCTTTCTTACGGACAGAAAGCCAGGGAAGATTTAATTGAGCAAAGTCTCATAGGTCCAATGTCCGGAGAAGAAGATAACCCAGAAGGTCTATTTATCGTGAAAGCTCCTGTCCAAGGCACCATCATCAGTGTCATGGGAACGTTGGGAAGTGAGATCATTAAAGGACAAGAACTGCTGGTAATGGAAGCTATGAAAATGGAGCATGTAATCCATTCTCCGGTCAGCGGTGTTCTACGCCACCTGAATGTCCGCGTCGGTGATACGATTTACGAGGGACATCCGCTGGCATACATAGAGGTGCGTGACTCTGTAGATGTTGAAACTCAGGAAAAAGTAAGAGTTAATCTGGACCACATACGTCCTGACCTTGCTGATGTGATTAAGCGGCACGAGATACTCGAAGATTCTGCACGTCCAGATGCAGTAGCTAAACGGCGGAAGATCGGACAGAGGACAGCCCGTGAGAATATTGCGGACCTGGTTGATCCGGGTACATTTACAGAATATGGCGGCTTAGCTTTGGCTGCACAGCGCCGAAGACGCACGATAGAAGATCTCATCCAGAATACCCCGGCTGACGGCATGATTACCGGGACCGGAAGCATTAATGGAGACATATTCCCGGAAGAGAAATCCCGTTGCGCCATCGTCTCTTATGACTATATGGTATTAGCCGGTACGCAAGGACATCAGAATCACCGGAAAAAGGACAGGATATTTGAAATTGCCGCGAAATCTCGCCTGCCTTTGATATTTTTTACAGAGGGTGGTGGAGGTCGTCCTGGCGATACGGATTCCAGTGGAGTGGCAGGCCAAGATGTAATGGCATTTCACCTTTTTGCTAAACTTAGCGGCCTCGTACCTCTCATAGGTATAAATGCTGGCAGATGCTTTGCCGGGAATGCGGCTTTACTTGGCTGCTGTGATGTTATCATCGCCAAAGAAAATTCCAGCATTGGTATGGGAGGCCCGGCGATGATTGAGGGTGGTGGACTGGGTGTTTTTGCACCCGAAGAAGTCGGACCTATGAACATTCAAGTGCCGAATGGAGTTGTCGATATCGTCGTCAAGGATGAAGCTGAGGGGGTAAAAGTAGCAAAGCAATATTTATCGTATTTCCAAGGAACACTAAACAAGTGGGACTGCGCCGATCAGAGGTTGCTAAGGACGATTATCCCAGAAAATCGCCTCAGGATGTATGACGTTCGCAAGGTCATCGAAATACTAGCCGATACCGGTTCAGTACTCGAGCTACGTCCGAAATATGGACTTGGTATGATTACCTCTCTCATCCGGATTGAGGGTCGACCGCTGGGTGTGATCGCCAATAATCCCGCACATCTCTCCGGCGCGATTGACAGCCCTGGCTCTAACAAAGCGGCACGCCTAATGCAGATATGCGATGCTTTTGATATACCCATCCTTTTCCTCAGCGATACTCCAGGCATTATGGTTGGACCTGAAATCGAGAAGACAGCCCTGGTTCGCCACTGTGCCCGCATGTTCGTCACAGGCTCCAACTTGACTGTCCCCTTCCTTGATATTATACTGCGCAAATCGTACGGATTGGGAGCTCTAGTAATGCAGGGTGGGAGTTCACACGTCCCGCATCTTACTGTTTCATGGCCGACTGGCGAATTCGGCGGGATGGGCTTGGAAGGACAAGTAAAACTTGGATATCGTAAGGAACTTGTGGCAATTGAAGATCCGGAGGAAAGAAAAAAAACCTACGATAAGATGGTAGCTGCCGCATACGAGCATGGTAAAGCCCTTAGCAGGGCAAGCTATTTTGAAATTGATGACGTCATTGATCCCGCGGAATCACGGAATGTGATAATGCGAGCTCTGAAGGCACAACCTCCGACACCACAACGCACCGGTAAGAAACGCCCGTATATTGATACGTGGTGACTGAAGAATAAGAAAAATAGCTTAAGGAGTAGTATCATGTTTGATGTTTCACAATATGCTATTGAAGGTAAAATTGCTCTGATTACTGGTGGCAGCAGGGGAATCGGCGCTGCAACGGCTTTGACCTTTGCTCGAGCTGGCGCAGATGTTGTCGTTTCCAGCCGAAAACTTCTAGACCTTGAAAAAGTTGCCAACGAAGTTCGCAAAATTGGCAGGAAAGCCCTGGCAGTAGAGTCGCATATCGGCAAGGTAGAGATGCTGCAACCGCTGATTGACCGCGTCGTAAACGAGTTTGGCAGGATAGACATCCTAGTAAATAACGCAGGCACAAACTTTTTTATGCCGGCTATCGATATGACTGAGAACGGTTGGGACTCAGTTATGAATCTTGACTTGAAGGGTTTGTTTTTCTTAGGTCAGGCGGCGGCGAAGCAGATGATTAAGCAGGGTGGCGGCAGTATTATCAACATATCGTCAACAAGCGGGTTGAGAGCCCAGGTACCAACTGGTCATTACTCTATCGCTAAAGCAGGTGTCATCATGGCAACTAAAGTAATGGCACTGGAATGGTCAAGTTACAATATTAGAGTGAATTGTGTTGCGCCGGGTCCGACTGAAACAAGGCTTTATAATTCCATCTTTTCGCTAACTCCAGTAGAACAAGCAAAAGCAGACAAGGAAGCGGCTGCTAAACAGATTCCAATGCAGCGTATCGGTAATCCACCAGAGTTAGCAAACGCCATACTTTTCCTTGCTTCCAATGCTTCCAGTTATATTACCGGGCAGACTTTTGTTGTTGATGGTGGTTTTCTTCTTCGTTAGGTTAATTGATAATTACAGTCATAGCGAAAAAGAAGGTGCCCTCACTCTTCTTAAAAAGTTGCGCAGAATTTCACGCCTGAAGGACACTCGTAAAGTTGTTGGAGAAAAAGAGAATTATTTTCCCGAAGTTAATCTGAAGTCTCCGTATGTTTGCATGCTCCAAAAGGGTAAACTCTTGTGTGAACTGAGATTCAGGTGTATATTAATGGTCTACGATTAGGTCATTAGACCAAAGATCAGGGAAAATGTCAGTCTATGAAAGGACTTGATTTTAATGCATGTCGTGATGCTGATGTTTGTGCAATGGTAATAAATTTATAGCTAAATTGAAAAAAGGGCGTCCGGTGAAAACTGGACGCCCTTTTCTTTTTGCTACGCTGTTAGACATTAGCCTTCAGCGACTGGATTCAAACTATCGACCGGTAACTAGAATATTATTCGGCTTTATAAAAATCTTGTCCGCATCCATAGCAATGGTATACCTTCATTCTTTGACCGCGATATACTTTTACTTCGCCTTTGGATATGAATCTCAGACTACCACAATTGTTACATCCTAAACCATCAGTGCGTTTGCTAGCTACTTTAGGTTTGGGTGCATTCAATATATCTTCCAAGCTAAAGTCAGGTAATTTATTGGGTGCCTTTATGTGCTTTTTCTTTTTTTTCAATTTTCTATAATCCCAATAATATAAACTAGCACCGACTGGATTTGAATCAGAGACCAAAAGTTTATGAGTCTCTTATTTAAATATACCATCTAACTGTTTTAACTTCAGAATCTACCATTCGTTTATTTCAGACTGTACAATCTGCGCTTTTCAAATTCAATCGAGTTATTCTTATTTAGTATGGTTTCAAAGATATGCCGATGTTTGTGCAATAGTACTTATTAGTCCTGCAAGCTCAAAAACGGATAGGGTCGGCAAATGTACAAACACTAGTAGATACACCTATTCATTACTATATCTGAGAATCTCCCCATTTGAGTGAAGCTAAAACGAGTAAAAATCTTGACTAGCAAATAGAATTAGAATATAGTTCCATAACAGATTGTAACCCACTTCGTGAATAAGTGGGCATACTGTTAAGCCTGGGCAGTATATGCGACAGGTAATCCTAAAATTAGAGGATAAGATAACGAGAATATTACAGCTAGGACTCTTAGTTATGATAGTCTCCTGTCTAGCATTGTTCATGTTAAGGTCAACAGCTGTTGCCCAGGCGGTTAACGAGATTGATACGGTTTTCGGGACTGTCTACAACTTCAAGGCTGATGGAGACACCTTTATCAGTACGGAGGTAGAGGGCGTCGTTTCATGGTTCTGTAATTTTTCAAATACGACTGATTCGACTGGTGCTGAAGCTCGAGACCTTAATATCAGTCTAACGAGCGATAAGGAATTTTACTGGTTCTCACAGGTTCCGGATATATATAGCCCTCCGATTTATCAGTGGTCTTTCGGCAACATACCTCAGCACACTATACCCAACTGGACACCGCAACTTAGCATAGGATTGAACGGAGGCCCACCTAACACAGCCGCTATCACCATAGACCATGTTGCCTTTACTCCACCCTTTGATATGTCCCGGTCCACCAACAAAAATCGATTTACAACTAGAGACAGGCAAATCCTGACCATAACATTAATACCAAGAGAAACTCTTAATTACAATATCAGTGTTAAATTGCCAAAAAGCGATAATGTTACAGGCCAGATTATTTCGACAAGCGCAGAGGCCAAGGATATCTACCTCAACGCTAATAGAAGCATTCTCACCATCTATAGTAATCAGTTAGAGGCAGGAGCCGTCCTAACGTACACTGTTACTATCAAGGTAATACCTAATGTCCCGGAGGTTGAATTTATGCCATCGGTTGCAATTGCGGCATCCAGAGATAATGCCCATGGTTCGACCGAAGGAAATATGATTAGTCAAACCATAGCTGATGTCGGTACCTGGACACTTAACACGGAAGGAAGCTACAACTGGACATGGGGTGAACTTCTTAGTATGAATGTGTATCTCGGAGGTTACGCCCTAACGCTTGAGGCAGAACCATTACAGCCCAGTTTCACAGAGTCGGTCCCACTTCCCAACCAATTATCCCGCGAGCCAGAGGTTATCAGCACCAATATTGGCCTTGCAATGGCTACAGTCCTGATATTCTACCTTTCCGCCACCATTTTCAATAGCAGTATCAAAGAAAATCACGAGATTATTCAACGATGGCTAAATGGTTCTTTGAAGCGATTTAGGTTCCTAAATATATCTGCTTCAAGAATAACGGGTGATAAAAGCGGATATAAGCCCAAGTTGAGACTCTATCTCGAACAATTATTCGTGGTGCTTTTATGTGCACTAATTTATTGGTTTCTCGATCCATACTTCACTAATGGACTGAGGGGCATTGCCCTGTTTATCTCCTTGGCTATGGGCATAGCTTTGGCGACTCTCTGCTATGACGGAATTCAGGTATTGGTGAGCAATCGCAGATTTCGTGTCCCAGCTAAAATCGGTATTTACCCTATGGCAATTCCCGTAGCGGCAGTCTGTGTTGTCTTATCAAGAGCAATACATTTTCATCCCGGGATCATATACGGATTTGTCGGAGCATACACCGCGGCGTCAGTGTCGAGGAGACTGAATGACAAGCAGGAAGCGATAACCATATTATATAGCACAGTAGTCATCCTCACAGTTAGTATTGCTACCTTCTTTTTACGAGAACCTCTTTATGATCTTGGCTGGCAGGGAAGTAACTTCTTACGGTATCTGGTGGATGATATTCTTGTGGCGACAAATGTTGTCGGTTTGGAAGGTTTGGTCTTCTCCTTTATCCCATTAACATTCTTGGATGGTGCCAAACTTAAAAAGTGGAATGTCTGGGTGTGGCTGATAGTCGCGTGTACTATCACATTTGCTTTCTACTACATATTTATCAACCAAGATGGTAGTTTCGTCGAAGCAACTAAAAACATGAAAACGATCGTAATGTATGCCGTAATGGGGATTTCTCTGGTGATAAGCACTGGTGTCTGGCTATACTTCAGAATGAGATATAGACACCTGCCCAATAAGTAACCAATCAAAGAGAATATGAATTTACAGGGACATCTGACCGGATTTAAAACAAGTCGATATTCATATGTGAGAATATAATCCTTGGCTTTTAACCATCATAAAGATACTGTCTCTTTAGTGGGTAGTTTGTCATTGGTGCAGTTATATGCACACCAGGACAGTGATGCCTATGTTTGTGCATCGGTAATAAATTTGGCTTGAATTAGTTCATGGAAGGGAGCTGAAATGCTCCCCTTATCTTGATTACTAGTTGTTTCAACTTGTACATTAAAGAACAGGTAAGTATACTAGTATAATTCTGTAGATTGGAGAAGTTTTGTTTAAATTAAAAAAGGAGGAATGGAATGACCACACAAGCAAGTACAATGGAAGCCAGATTGTTCCCGGTTGTAGAGACGAAGTACGGAAAAGTCCGAGGATTAAACCATCAGGGTGTTAAAACATTCCTGGGCATCAGGTACGGGGCTTCAACGGCAGGCAAAAACCGCTTCATGCCTCCGCAGCCTGTAAAACCGTGGGCAGGTATCCTTGACACGTTCGAATATGGACAGATTAGCCCGCAGATGCCAGCCGACCGGCGCGGGGATTATACAAATCTAATCGCCTGGAACCGACAACCGGGAGGAATCGGTGAAGATTGCCTGTGCCTGAATGTATGGTCACGGAGCGTAAACGACAATGCGAAACGCGCCGTTACAGTCGTGCTTCACGGCGGTGGTTTTGCTACTGGTTCAGGAAATCACGAGGGTTTTGATGGAGAAATGGCGGCACGTTTTGATGATGTTGTTCATGTTTCTATATGTCATCGGCTTGGAGCATTCGGCTATCTCGACCTGGCGGATTTGGGTGCACCGGAGGAGTTTAAATACGCCGGTGTAGCCGGTATCATGGACCTCGTTGCTGCTTTAAAGTGGATACAAACAAATATAGAACAATTCGGCGGTGATCCCAAGCGAGTGTTTGTTTATGGACAATCGGGAGGCGGCGCCAAAACCAGTACACTTTTAGCAACGCCTTCGGCGAAAGGTCTCTTTCAACGTGCCGGTATCCAGAGCGGCTCGGCGATGCGCTTGATGGAACGGGAACAGGGCGCGAAAAGTGCCGAAACAATTCTTAAAGCTTTGGGTATAAATAAAAAGAAGATTGCAGATTTACAGAAGCTGCCGTTTTCCACAATCGTGGCTGCGCAGGCTAGTCTGCCAGCTGAAGACAACCGGTTTTCACCCGTGATAGGAAACGAGGTATTACCGCACCATCCCTTCTATCCGAAGGCGCCACAGGAATCAGCTAACGTCCCGATCATTGTCAGTACCACGCTGGACGATGCGGCGATAGGTCTGGCCAACTTCGATCTGACCGAAACCGGGCTCAAAAAAGATCTTGAAATACAATATGGAAGCAATGCCAAGCGCATTTACAAGATGTATCGGGATGCTTATCCTGATATTTCACCCTATTTAATTCAAGCTCGCCTCATGACGGATAGCAGAGGCCGAGGTACCAAGCAGGTCGAATTGAAGGTAGCCCAGAAAAAAGCACCTGCTTATTACTATTTGTGGGAATGGGCGTCAAAAGCCTATGACGGTAAATTCGGCGCTGTGCACGGTGTGGACGTTTCTCCAGCGGTGCACGATTATACCGGACCGAACAATGACTGTGGACAGAAGGAAGGCAAGCTGATGGTCAACCGCTTTGCAGCTGCCTGGACCAACTTTGCCAAGACCGGCGTACCAAACTCCGACCTCACGCCCGAATGGCCTGCGTATGACCTCAAAAAACGCGCTACTATGGTTTTCAACAATAATACTCGTGTCGAGAATGACTACCGCCGCGAGTTCCGTCTGCTGTGGGAAGAACTGGGAGGGACAGGAAGATAAGAGAAAACGGTTGCAATTCCAGAGAAAATAAAATCTGACAGGACACCCAAATCATCATAGGACATAAAGGATACTATGGCATAGATACGTCATAAACGAAAGAGCGGGAGCACCACGTGGTGCTCCCGCTCTTAATTTCGGCAGGTCATACCTAATCGGTAGACCTCCAATTATCATCTATCATAGGCTCATCTCCTTTTGAAAGCACAACCAATACTGTCAACCCATCCACTTGCCTTCATATTCATAATACAACAGAAATAAAGAAAGAACCAGTAGCCATAGTCTAAAGGAAGCCCATATAAAGATAGCGGGATGCGTGTAAAACGTCAGAATATACGGTTCATTTATATCAGATTAATCTGCGACTATTCAATTTGATCGAGTTATTCTTGCATTTGATACGCTGTAATGAAGGTTAGAATAGTTATAGACATTATATTATTGTGCCAATATAACTAACTTGAAATAAACTTCCCACGACCTTACGGTCGGGGTATTAACTTATCTCAAACTTCGTTTGCCCTGCATCTTTCTTGCCCTGATTCTCAATGTAGGCTTGGATTACAGCTTCATCAATCCCCACGGTCGAGACGAAGTATCCATCCGACCATACCCCATCTGTGCCCCCATATATTTGCGTCAAGAACGGGAATTTTTGCTTCATATCCCGCGACATGTTTTGTTTGATTATCCCAACTGCTTTCCCTACCGACATCTTTGGCGGAATCCATACCAGCATGTGTACATGATCTTTATCATGATTTACAGCCTTAATTCGTATTAATGGGTAGTGTTCCGTTATTTCCGCCAACTTCTTATCTAGATACGTAAAAATTCCTTCGTTAAATACCTTCCGCCGATACCTTGTCACCAGTACAATATGGTAATCGCATTGGTATACACAATGTGCAAGATTTACCAATTCCATATCGCATATTATACTCTTACCCGAAAGATGCAGGGAGAACTCCATCCCTCGACCTTACGGTCGGGGTATTTAGTTTTGTAAGATAAATATGTTACTTCAGAGGAGGTACTGCAATCCTAGAAGAGTGTAAACAGATAATAGCAAAGCAAGGTAGCCTTCCTACAGGAAAAGCTGTGACAACCACTGGTGGAAACCTACCAGCAAAATACGTTATTCATACTGTTGGACCTGTTCGGCGCGGTGGTACAAATAATGAGTCCCAACTATTGTCCAGTGCCTACAAAAAAAGTCTCAAACTTGTCAAAGAAAACAAAATCAGCAGTATTGAATTAATCCCAAACATTAATATAAAGTTAGGGTGCCTTGCACCATACTAGCGGCAGGTGTAAAATCAGCTTAACCAAAAAGACTCCTATATTGCTTATAGGATTTTAGGGAGGGAAATCATGTGGAACCAGTTCAGGACTGATGAGTATCAAGGGATGCTGGCGGAGACTATCACAATGGCCGGCCATAAAGGCGATCTCATACACGCCTATTTTTCACGGCCACTGGGGAAAGGCCCTTTCCCCGGGGTAATATTGATTCCTCATATGCCCGGGTGGGATGAGTTCTATCGTGAGGCTGCCCGCCGATTCTCACAGCACGGATATGTTGCTATCTGCCCTGACATTTATTGCCGGTTTGGACACGGGACACCTGAGGAGATGGCTGGAAAAGCCCGCAATGCCGGCGGTGTTCCCGATGATAGTGTGTTAGGGGATTGTGAGGGTGCCATGAAATACCTCAGAGCTTTGCCATATTCCAACGACAAAGTAGGCATAATCGGGACATGCTCCGGAGGACGACACTCATTTTTAGCGGCATGTCGGATTAACGGGCTTAATGCAGCAGTAAATTGTTGGGGTGGCCGAGTGGTTGCTGCGAAACAGGACTTGACCCCAGGTCAGCCTGTCGCCCCTATCGACTATACCAGCAGCCTTGCTTGCCCTCTACTTGGCATTTTTGGCAACGATGACCGGTTCCCTCCACCAGAGCAGGTGAACCAGCTCGAAGAAGAACTTAAGAAGTACGGAAAGAACTACCAATTCTATAGATATGATGGTGCGGGTCATGGATTCTGGTACTATCATGGTGACATGTATAGGCCGAAGCAGGCGATGGATTCCTGGCAAAAGGTGTTTGAGTTTTTCGGTAAGTATTTGCAGAGTTAGCGTATAACTGAGGCTAGTACTACCAATCAATACAGAACAGTTATCAAGCGGGTATTTTATTCGTTTTATCTGATTAAGCCGGGAGTGTTGAGAATAGGGAACTCCGGCTGATAGTATTGTTACGTTGGAGACGTTTGTTTCACAAGAGAGGTAGGCGACGTGCCAGGGGAAATCCCCAGGACAGCGATACCGGATAGCAAGCCGTTTGTTGTCATGGCCAAACCGGTCGGTCCGGTCTGCAACCTGGAGTGCAGTTACTGCTATTATCTGGAGACCGCCAGCTTTTACACACATCCACATCGATTTCGAATGTCGGATGCTCTGCTTGAGACGTACGTCCGTCAGTACATAGCGGCCAGCCCGGGACCTGTTGTCCTGTTTGTATGGCATGGTGGCGAACCGACACTTGCCGGGCTTGATTTCTACCGACATGCCGTGGAACTGCAGAAACGTTATCTTCCCCAAGGGTGGACTTGCTGGAACAATCTCCAGACCAATGGTATTCTTCTAGATGATGAGTGGTGCTCGTTTCTGGCAGATGCGCACTTTGATATAGGGCTGAGTATAGATGGCACACGGTGGTTGCACGATGCATATCGTAAGGACCCCCAGGGTCGTGGTACTTATGAACGTGTGGTTGCATCTATCTACCGTCTGCAAGCTCACGGTGTCCAGCCTGATCTGCTATGCGTGGTGACGTCTGCAGTGGCGAAAGAACCTATTAGCGTCTACCGAGCACTCAGAGACTTCAACACCGGCTGGATTCAGTTCATACCTATAGTACGGCACTCACCGAATGGACAGATAACCTCGGATTCTGTAACAGGCGAGGCGTACGGGCATTTCCTCTGCACGGTTTTCGACGAATGGATTCACCACGATCTCGGAAAGCTAAATGTGCAGTTCTTCGCCGAGATGTTGCTGGTATGGTCAGGAGGGACTGCCAACGTATGCTGGATGTCCCCGACCTGCGGGCGGGTGCTCATTGTTGAACATGATGGTGGTGTGTACGCGTGCGATCACTTTGTTACTCCCGAGCACCGTATCGGTGACCTGGAGACCTCTCTCCTGAGTGAATTGGTAGATGCACCGATCCAGCGCCGCTTCGGCGACGATAAGCGAGACCGACTTCCTGCCCAGTGTCGCTCTTGTTCATGGCTTATGGTATGCAATGGAGGGTGTCCTAAGGACCGATTTGCAGTAGCAGAGGATGGTGAACCCGGACTCAATTACCTCTGCAGCGGTCTACAACATTTTTTCACTTATACTGAAAAGCCGTTGAAAAAAGTTGTGGAGCGTATGAAACAGGGAGTGAGTCATGAGACCATCATGGCAGAACTACGCGCTGAGTTACTGGTTCGCTGGAAAGGTATCGGGCGGAACGATCCATGCCCCTGTGGCAGCGGGCGCAAAGCGAAGAATTGCTGCTGGTCTCAGCGTCCGTAGTGGAACGTTACTAGTATCAAAGCTCATTTTTTATAGCTTAATTTCAACTATAAAAAGGGATGGGGTCCTTGTCTTCAACCATTGACATATTACAAAATACGTAGTATATTCGTTAACGATTACAATATCTACGAGACAGATTCTAGATAGTATTTCACGCGTATGGTGGTGAAAGTTAATTATTGTACTCGGCTGTTGTATTCCGATATCACCACTTACCCTTATGGCGTAGCACTAATAGGAAGAGCCTGTGTTTGATAGCGGATATTAGTCGGAGGCTAAAATGTCGACTTATATCATAAGGAAACCGGTTCTCATCGTACCTGCTTTATTAGTGACTAATGTTTTTCTCACCACGAGTTTTATTTCTGGATCAATCATTGACATAATGACTTCGCAAATGACACTTGGATCTGTGAAAGAGAGGATGTAAAGGATGAAAAAAGGTTTATGGGTCTTACTTATGCTTCTTACTGTAATAGCGATGATTCTCACGTCCTGCGGTACGGAATCTGTAACAGAAGAAGAGGAAGAGGAAACGACGATTATACAGGCAACTGTAACAAATCCATTACCGGAAACAGTAGTGAAACCAGACACAACACCTGCTGAAAAACCCCAGTATGGAGGGATAGCTACCGTTTCTCTTACAACTGATATAGCAGGTTTCGACGAAGCTTTTATAAGTCATGTAGGTGTTTATTCACTCAAACTGACGAATCAGGAACTATTAATGGGTGATTGGACTAAGGGTCCCGCCGGTACCAATGAGGCTGGCTTTGTCCATGGCGGTGTAAACTCCCTTAATCTCAAGACCGGCTGTCTGGCGGATAGCTGGGATATACCTGAAAGAGGGAAAATGGTCTTCCACATCCGCGAAGGCGTCTACTGGCATAACAAACCACCGACCAGCGGCAGAGAGTTGACCGTTGATGATGTTGTCTTCTCCATAAAGCGAATGTGTACCGAACCTGGAGCTTATCTCAAGTTATCATACCCTAATCTGACAAAAACCCTTGTGGTTACGGGAGATGAGACTGCCCGAACAGTAACTGTAGAGTGCTCTGCAGATGAGTGGATAAACTGCATAGCCCAGATACCCGACTTCATGACAATTATGCCTCGCGATGCCATCGAGAAATTCGGCAATATGAATGACTGGCACAACAGTATCGGCACCGGGGCGTTCATGCTTACCGATTTCATCTCCAACGGCTCAGCTACCTTTATACGTAATCCTAACTACTGGGAAACTAACCCTATTGGTCTGGGCAAAGGTGACCAGCTACCTTACCTCGAAGGTGTCAAGATACTGATTATCACAGATACCGCCACCCGTATGTCGGCATTTCGTACTGGTAAGATTGATTCCGTAGGTGGCGAGTATGACGACGTCAAGGATTTTCTGGAGGATCCTGATGTCAAATCAATGTCGTATAGCAGCGACTCATGCTATCTCATAGCCATGAGAACAGACAAACCGGACCTACCTTTTAGTAAGAAAGAGGTCAGGCAGGCGTTGTTCCTGGCAACCGACTTCAATAAAATTAAAAATGAATACTTCGGCGGGAGAGCACTTATTTTAAACTGGCCAATCGCCTACACCAAGGAGTATGCATCTGCTTACGTTCCCATGGAGAAACTACCCGCCAATGTGCAGGAGCTGTATTCCCACAACGTTACGAAAGCCAAGGAACTGCTCGCCGCTGCCGGCTATTCTACTGGTTTCACCACAACCATTTTGTGTTACAATACTCCAGCTTTCGTAGATTACCTCTCCATGATTAAGGATATGTGGGCAGAAGCTGGTATCACCTTGAATATTGATGCTAGAGAATATGCTATTTGGGTTGCTAGAATAAGATCCAAGAATTATGACCAATTGTTTTATTATTATTCATCAGCCGCCTGGCAGAGACTGCTGAACTTCAATGGGACTAGTTTCTACAATATGAGTTATGTGAATGATGCCCATGTTGCAGAAGTTTTTACCCAAATGAATGAATTGGCCGGAGTTGATGAAGCCAAACAAGCCCAAATACATGCTGAGTTGATGCCGTATGTCCTTGAGCAGTGCTGGGTATTGTCCTCGCCAAGCGCGTATTTGTATGTCGTCTGGTGGCCTTGGCGAAAAAACTGGAACGGGGAAATGTATGTCGGTTATTATAATGACTTCCATTATAATAAATATATATGGCAGGACGTGGAACTGAAGAAACAAATGGCCAGATGAAAAAATAATCTATTCACCTTAATAAGTCTACAAGATAAAACACGATAGCTCGGAGTCGTAACTCCGAGCTATCTATTTTCTATTCACCCGGTCTTCGTTGTTTCGTCCTTGATTTGAAGTGATTCAGTGAAACCGGAGCATTCGCAATTCCGAAACAGATTAAATATTGCGTACTTTCTTGGCTTTACCTACAAACTCTCCTATTCGCTTCCGAATTGTAATCTTATCAAACTTACCAACACTTGTCCTGGGAATGTCGTCTGTAAATAGCACATATACCGGAAGCATCCACCTGGTAATCTTTCCCTTATCCACACCCTCGGTTTGAAGATATTTAATGACGTCTTCTTCGGTCTGTTTGGTACCGGGAACACGCTTTACCAGCGCCATCGGTATTTCTCCCCACTTCTCGTCAGGCACACCCACATAAGCGGCTTCCAGAACAAAATCGGCATTACACGTCAGATTTTCAAGTAGAACAGTAGGTACCATCTCCGAGCCACTTCTGATTACATCGGTGATACGATCAGCAATAATCATATAGCCATCCGTGTCGACTTTTGCCGCGTCGCCGGTATGGAACCAGCCATCTCGCCATGCCGTAGCAGACCTCTCCGGGTCTTTATAGTATCGCTCCATAATCCAGTGACCCCGCAGTACAATCTCACCAATCGTCTTATTATCGTGAGGCACTTCGTTACCCTGTTCATCAACAACTTTAGCCTGTATACCCAATCCAGCCACACCAGTTTTAACCATTATTTCGTCGATTTTCTCCTGAGGCCAATCCACCATATAACGCCTGATGGTGGAACCGAGAACTCCTGCCATCGTCTCGGTCATACCGTAGCCTGAACCGGCTCTCATTAAGGGAAATCGCGCTTCTGCTTTTTGTTTCAAACCAAGCGGTAAAGCGCCCCCACCAGTACCTATCTGGACCAAACTACTCAGATCGTATTTATTGATATCAGGATATTCAAGGAGCATTGCCAGCATTGTGGGTACCATACCCGCGGAGGTTACCTTGTCTTCCTGCACCATCTGACAGAATGCCTCGGGAGAGAATCGCCCCGGAAATACAATCTTCGACGCAGCAGTTACTGTTGAGAACGGTGAGCCCCAAGCGTGAATATGGAATAGCGGGATATTCATCATGGGTATGTTCTGTACGGGTTCCGGTGGGTCGTCCGGTCTTTTTACCCTGAATGCCATTGAAGCAAATCCATACAGGACGTGAAGCACGACCTGACGATGGGTGAACATCACACCTTTAGGAAGCCCTGTGGTGCCTGTGGTGTAATAGAGAACCGCATTGGTATCCTCTGAGATATCAGGCCAGTCATACGTCTTGGGATACTGCTTGATTAGTTCCTCAAATTCATAGAGAGGTTGTACCTTGGTTTTGGGTAATCCGGGCTTATCAGACATGTAGACGAACATTTTAACGGTAGATTTGATGCGGTCGTATAGCGCTTCAACTAGAGGCAGAATAGAATCATCGAAGAAAATTACCTTATCTTCGGCGTGATTAATGGTATGAGTCATGTGGTCCATTGACAATCTCATGTTGATAGGATGAGATATTGCTCCGGTTAAAACGCTTGCCCAGATGTTCTCAACATGCCGGTGGTGATTAAGTGCCATCGTTCCGACCCTATCACCCGGCTCGAAAGGTCCACCGGGCTTTATGCCCAATGCCTTGAGTGCATGAGCCTGCTGGCAGGTGCGCTCATACCACTGCCGCCAGGTGAACCGGAAGTACTGACCGGCGTCGTTTCTGTAAACAATGCCGATGTCATCCGGATACACTTCTACTGGTCTCTTCAGAAAATATTTGAGGATTAATGATTGACGTGAACTGTACTCAGGGTAGCCTTTGAACTCCATTTTTTCTCCTTCGGGATCATTTGTTTTTAGGTAATATTTTCTACCAAAAACGGACTAAGTTTACTACGGAGATTTACATAAGTCAAGGAAAAGTTTACTGATATCCGATCTAATATCCAGGATAAAAAGATCCACAAAATTTCACGATTTAACTATGAGTGCAGATGGCGATAATATTAAAAATATAACAGGGGGAGACCATGTGAATGATATAATGTAGGCTTCAAGTTGGGATGCACCGAGCATGGTCAGTCGCTACGCCGCGAGTTTGAGTTTTGACGATACGCTTGACGTCTTCAAGAACGTGATCAATGCACGGTAGGATGTATCGCTGTGCTCATTGACTTACTTTAACGTATGTGATTTAATAGCGACAAACGTTATGTGGGGTACAATGTGCCGACTGAGTATCTGAATAACCCATTAGTGCATAGCTATTTTGTACAATGGGCAAGAAGCCCTACCGTTTTCTCAGGAAATCCGCTTGACGATGAGCGGTTTTTTCAGTTCGCAAAAGCGTGTATTCAATATGCCAAAACCAGAAACATAGACACGCGAGAACTTGATACGGATATTCTACGCTCACACTTGTACGATGCATTTTCCTTGGGAATTGACAAATCCAGATACGAAGCAACCAATAAGTTCATCTCACGTTTTTCAGATATAATCTGGTATGAGGCAACGAAACTCGATTAAGCTTTTGAGTAATTAAAACGTCAGAGGTGAGAGTGATTATGACCAGAAAAGAAGAACTGGTCAAAGAGTATGACCATCTCGAGAAAGAACTAACAGAAGTAGATAAACGTCTCAATGATATGCGTTCGTCGGCTCCGACAAAGGAATCACTAATAGAATATGACTCACTACGTAATAAAAGTAAGCAATTAGAAAAAAGAATGAGCGAAATTATCACAGAAATAACACAATTACTTAAAGACAAGAGTTAAGACGCGCCACGGCTACGAACAATGAAGTTTCCATCCGTGTTAAAACGTGAAATATATGCAGCATACGCTCGACTGATTCTGGTTACCTGGTTCATTAAAATCATGTAGCTCGATGAATTCAATATGGATTCCATCGGGGACATATCAACAAAGCGGTAAGCTTCTCTTTGATAATCTGATTTTACTTGATAAACGGTCTCAGCTAAGATTAAAAGAATATGAGTTTACCCTCTATGCATAAAACCACCATGACTCTAACCGCCTTGATACTGCTATCATCGATGCATATGTTGGGATGCGCAGGGAGTAGTTCTCCGCAACCTGTCGCCAAGACGGTACCTCAACAAGCAGAGTGGGGAATCTATGAGCTAGAGCTCTCAACGCAAGATGTTAGACTGGTTTACAGCACTCCATATGAAATCCAATCTTCGGCTTTACGGCTAAATAAGGCAGGAGACAAGCTTATATTTGCTCAGAAGATAGAGGGTTCTTCTGACAACAATTTTGAAATCTGTTCCATAGATGTAGATGGTAGCAATCTCAGGAGACTCACTGAAAATAGCTTTTGGGACCTCTATCCTGCCTGGTCTCCTGATGGAACTAAAATTGCTTTTCTCTCGAAACGTGACCATGATCTCGATATCTATTTAATGGATAAAAATGGTGATAATGTACAGAAGCTGTATGATTCCGGTGACAACGATGCGGATATTGATTGGGCTGGGAACAGCCTTGTTTTCACTTCTCAATTTGCTATATGGCGGATGAAAGAGGACGGTACTCAACCGATCAGAATTACTAATCCTCCTAGTCGAGGAGAGTGGGGACAGGCTAATTTACCCAAAGGCGACTATGACCCGCGTCTGAGCTACGACGGCAACAGGATTGTTTTCGAGCGACTTGAGGACACGACTTTATCTAACGGTGGTTACAATCTGTTTGTGGTTAATCTCGATGGGACAGGAGAAACCCGTTTGACCGATAACAACTACGCTCAGGGTCTTGCTAATTGGTCTCACTCCGGAGAGAGAATTGTCTATGTTGTTGCCGCTATTGGCGGAGTAGGTAAATACGATATGTACATGATTAATTCTGACGGCAATGACAACCACAATATTACTCCGTACTACTTTCCTGCAGATTTCCTTTGCCATTCTCCTGTTTTCTCAAAAGGAGATGCAAGGATATTCTTTATCGGACAGTGGTGGCAATGAATTAAACCTGGATTGTAAGATTTATCCGATGAGACCGTCTTGGTGCACACAATTCAAATATTAGTTTCACGATTGGCAACAAGCTTCCCGTTAAGAAAATAGGATACTGTGGTACCACGCCCGCGATTAAGTTGCAATCGTTATGTTGATACTATACAATGTTGAAATCTTGTATCTTAATAATGAAAACTTAGCTACGAACTGATGGATTATGGCATTCTATGTTATATTAAAAGTACAACAAAATGAAAAGGAGTAGCTGGGGCGATGAGTGATGTTGATCCTATTTACGAGCAATTAGCGGCCAAGATTGTTGGTGGAAGAGGGGGCGGGAATATGGCAAAGATTCTATCTAAAATGGCTGATCTGGAACAAGCCAAATTAGTTGCTGCTTTACCCGATACAGACAGGCCTGCATCAGCTGGCAGGTCATTAGAGGTATCTGTAAAATTCGCACAGAAATTGGGATTAGACAAAAAGACGGTCGATAAGCATATTCAGGAATTATACGAGAAGGGGCTGCTCTTCCCAACTAAAAATGGACCACAAATGGCTCGCACGTACTTACAATTGCACGATGCCGCTCTTGCAACAAAGTGGCATAAAGAACTTGGAAAAGAATTTTTTGAATTATGGGGTGGACCCGAAGGTAAAATTACGAGAAAACCACCGCGGCAGATCAACGAGAGATTCTCGGCATTTAGAGTTATTCCCCGTTGGAAGTCAATAAAAGACCTGCCTGGAGTCTTACCTCACGAAGATGTACGGCAGATATTGAAATCACAAGAATTTATTGCAATCGTCCCCTGCGGCTGCAAGCGGTCATTCACAAAAAGGGACTGTAACATTCCCGAAGAGACTTGTATTAGTGTAGGCCGAACTGCTGAGTACAATATTGATAGAGGCGCGGGCAGGAGAATTACCTACGAAGAAGCCATGAAGATTAATGATGAGCTCGACAATTACCAGTTGATAAACACAGTTGTCAACCAGAAGGAAGTTAACCAGTTAATCTGCAATTGCCATAATTGTTGTTGCGGGTCAGTAGCAGGCGCTGCAAAAAGTCGGTTTGAAGCTGAAGTCGATCCGGAGAAATGCCACGCGTGCGGTATCTGCATTGAGAAATGTCAATATGGAGCTATCTCTTTGAAGAGCTATCCTGATATTAAAGGTGAACGTGCATATGTTGATTCGGAAGCATGCCGGGGATGCGGCTGTTGTGTAATTGTCTGTCCGAACGAAGCACGAACAATGAAGATAGTCCGTCCTCCCGAGCACATCAGGGAAGCGGGAGCAATATATTAAATTAAAGGAAACGCAATTTTAATAAGTTAATGGGTGTTTGTCTCATCCAATAATAATAAAGAGGGTGGAGTTCTCGATCTCCGCCCTCATTGTTTATCAAACAGGGAGACTTTTTCACTTACTAAATTTTAAACCACACGCCTTAACCCTTGACAAAATTTACTTCCACAATTAATGTGAGTATAAATAGTTTTCAGGTAAATCAAATAAATTCATGCTTGTTTCTGGAAAAGAAATGTGAATAGGTATTCAAAAGGGAAAGGATTTTTCTTTAATTGAATGCTACTGTTAAGTCGTTACGTGGGGCTCATGCATTATTCCATTTGTTGGCAGTCGTATCACTTTCAGTCCTGATAGTTTTACCATTTACCAGTGCATTTCAGGTAAAAGCACAAATGAGCCAGTTTTCAACTGTAGAAATTGACCATTATATTCAGCAAGAGATATCAAATAGACAACTACCCGGCATAGCCGTCGCTATTGTCAGGGGTCAGGAAATCGTCTACCTGAAAGGCTTTGGGTATACCAATCTAACAACGAAATCACCGGTAACACCGCAGACAATTTTCGATCTTGCTTCTTGTAGCAAGTCTTTTACGGCTCTTGCTGTTCTTACTCTCTGGCAGGACGGCTTGATTGACCTTGATAAACCACTGGCATTTTATCTTCCCGAATTCCATCTGGTTGAGGAAGAAGTTTCAACTCAAATTACGATACGACAACTGCTGAACCAGACTAGCGGCTTACCCGGAGATGTTTCCGAACCGGTGTCTTATCATACTGGTAATAACGCTATGGAAGCACTGGTCTCAGCGATGGCAAATATTCACTCGCAAAACCCGCCTGGAGCAATCTTTGAATATGCCAACTTCAACTACAACCTGCTCGGGGCGCTTATCGAAAAGGTAAGCGGGGAATCATTTGAGGATTTTGTGCAAGAACGTATTTTCGTACCGATGGATATGACACATTCTACACTGCGTCCGGAAATTGCCGCCCGATATGACCGCGCCGACGGGCACCAGCTTCTACTTGGCAAAGTGGTAGTACGAAATGTTCCCATTTATCGGAGTGCCGTTCCCGCTGGCTGGATAATGTCCTCTGTGGAAGACATGGCTAAATGGCTTATCGCCAACCTGAACAATGGCGTTGTTGCTGGTGAACAGGTTATTCCTGCCGAATTGATAGAAACAATGCATAACACGGGAGTCACCTTCACAGAAGATGGTAAGGAAGCAGGTTATGGTATGGGCTGGTTTACTGGTCTGACCAATGATGGCAAAATGGTTTTCTGGCACGGTGGTGATACTCCCAACTTTCTTTCAGAAATGATTTTATTACCGGAAGAGAGACTTGGAATTGTTATGCTTGCTAATGGACAAACCTGTCAAGGAGCACATGATATCGCGACTGGTATTGCCAGTCTAGCATTAGGTTTACAGTTTGAGCTCCCCCAATCGCCCTGGTGGGCTTCCTGGAAAGCAGTAGATAATATCTCAATTTATGCAACTATCCTCTCTGCCCTGCTCATTTTGGGACTAATTCCCTACATTATATGGCAGTTACATGTAACAAAACGGCTGCGTCAACAATACAAAGAAACCAGTACTCCAAGCAGAAAAGTGAAAATCTGGTGGATAGTTGTCCCGGCAACACCATGGGTGGTACTTGCTGTCATAGTAAGTGTTGCATATGTTGTAATGCAATCGCTCTTTGGCTTCAATATTTTCACGACAATAGTGCGATTCGGTTACTTTGCACCACCGGGTACTCTGGTCGCCGCCATAACCATTCTGGTAGCATTGTTCCTGTGGGCAATAGCTCTTTCTGTAACAACCATTTTCAGGGCGTTAGCGAGAGTACCTCGTAGTTCCAGGACATGAAAACTTCAAATTCGATTTCGATGTGTAACATAAATATTACTTGACAATATCAGAATGTGCTGTCATAATTTGAACTCAGGAATCCGAGTTATCATTTATTGGAGGTGTAAACATGCACCTCGTTACCTGTCTTTTTAGAGTCTGTCCACGAGTTGAAACTCTTCCTTCTTATTTTTATTAAAGCATCTATAGTCCAGGCGAGATATAGTATGAAAATTAATTATTAAGGAGGTTCAATGAAAAAACGAACTATAGTTTTCTCGCTAATGGCCACCCTGATAACCCTTTCCTTAGTATTCACCGGCGCCTGCGGAGGAGATGAGGAGGAAGGAAAGCCTAAGCCGGGCTCACTCAAAGATCCACAGGAAATCACCCTGAATCTGGGTGGTGAAGTCGTTACCATCGACCCCAACCGCGCATCGTGGTCTAACGAGCGGTCAGTCATGATGCAGGTCTTTGATGGTATGTTAGCTTTTGATCACGACCTCAAACTGGTACCCATGGTAGCCAAAGAAATCCCGACTGTTGCCAATAAAGGTATTTCTGCTGATGGTTTGACCTACACCATCAAACTAAGGACAGATGTCAAATGGAGTGATGGCACCAAGGTCACTGCCAAGGACTTCGTCTTCAGTATAAAACGGTTATTTGATCCCGACCTGGCAGCCGAATATGCTTCAATGTACTGTGGCACACCTGCAGATGAAGATAGTGGTACACCAGCCAATAAAATAGGAATTGTCGGGGCTTGGGAATGCTTCTATTCAGACCCTGAGACAGAAGCCGAAAAAACTGCTCTCAGAGATGCTATCGGGGTTAGAGCCAAAGATGAGTATACCCTCGAAATCAAATTAAGAGGAGCACTACCTACTTTCCTCCCTCTGCTGGCTCTCTGGCCTACTTATCCCATCAGACAGGATATGGTGGAGAAGTATGGGGAAGCCTGGGCAAAACCAGATGCCAATGGGGCGATGCCAGGTTACATTGGTAATGGTCCCTTTGTTCTGAAAGAATGGGTAGAGCAAGACCACTACACGTTTGTCCCAAACGAAAATTACTGGGGTACTAAGCCGTATCTCACCAAAATCACGTATAAGATAATCCAGGATGCCGTTGCAGCGGTTGCTGCCTATCAGAACGATGAGCTCGATCAGACCGGCGTCGTAGGTGGTACTGAGAAAACATATATGGATGACCCGGTCATGAGTAAGCAAATTGTACGGGGGCCAGTGTTAGGTACCTACGCTTTACAATTTAATGTCACCAAGGAACCTTTCAAAGATAATAAATTCCTCCGTCAGGCAATCGCCACCGCATTCGACCGCGTTACCTATATAGACAAGATTAGAGGTGGGGTCGGCAAACCTGCTACAAGTTGGATTCCACCCGGAATGACGGGCTACGACCCTGAGCTGGGTAAAGAGTATACATTTAATCCTACTAAAGCCAAAGAACTCCTGGCTCAGGCAGGTTATACTGATCCCAAGACTCTGAAAATCACGTTCCAATATGCTAATACCGGCACGAATCCTGTTCTTGCTGCTTTCCTTCAGGAAATGTTGGTGAAAAATCTTGGAATCGACTTAACTCTGGAACCAATGGACTCCAAAGCGTATAGCGCACTGTATAGTGCGAGGGAGTTCAAGTGGGGTTTCACCGGCTGGGGCGCCGACTATCCCGATCCGGAGAACTTCTTATCTTCACTCTATATGACAGGTGCCGGGAACAATAAAACTAGTTACAGCAGTGCAGAGTATGATGCTATTGCAATAAAAGCATTGAAAGAGCTGGATGAAACCAAGCGTCTCCAGCTCTGGGCGGATGCTCATGCACTTGTTGTAGAAGATTGTCCTATGTGCTATGTCTTTTTCCGGGAAACTTTCGTTTTAAAGAAATCCTGGGTTAAAGGTCAGTTTATAACTGGTATGGATGGCACTTTACCCGGTGACATGTTCCTCAGAGAAGTCTACATAGAGAAGTAGCTACCAACAAATTAATTGTGTTAGAATTAACCTCAGGGGATTTGGAAGGATTTAGTACTAATCCTCTGAGGCTTAATTCAAGGCGTAGATGTTCAGATTTATAGTCCGGCGTATTTTATGGCTCCTTCTCGTCCTCTTTGTTGTCTTACTGATAACTTTCATTCTCATGCATTTAGTCCCGGGCGGTCCCTGGGATAGGGAAAAGGCGTTATCTCCACGGGTCATTGAGCTCCTGAACAGGAGATATGGTCTGGATCAACCGCTCTGGGAACAATTCGCTAACTATCTGTGGGGTATCCTTCACGGTGACCTCGGAATTTCTTACTCCTATTCAGACCGCAATGTAACTGACATTTTGCTACGGGGTTTACCCAAAACTGCTACGTTGGGTATTCTGGCATTTATTTTGGCACAAGGTATTGGTATACCTTTTGGTATGGCAGCCGCATTAAAGCAAAACAGTGCCATTGACTATGTCTCTGTGATGTTCGCTACGATCTTTGCCAGCATCCCGGGTTTTGTTCTCGGTATTTTGCTTATGATTTTGTTTTCCGTGACTCTACACTGGTTACCAACCAGTGGTTGGGGTAGTGTACAGCAACTCATTATGCCTGTTTTCTGTCTGGCGGCTCTTCCTGCCGCCCAGAGTGCCCGCATCACGCGTGCCAGCACCCTTGATGTTATGCGGCAGGACTATATTCGGACTGCACGTTCCAAGGGTTTGATGGAAAACGTTGTGCGTATCCGCCACATTTTCCGTAACTCTCTTATTCCGGTAGTAACTGTAGCCGGTCCAGAGCTAGCTAACCTGGTAACTGGCTCCTTTATTATTGAAAACCTGTTCGCTATCCCTGGTATTGGCAGGTTGTTTGTCAATGGTATCGCTGCCAGGGACTATAGCCTGATTATGGGGGCTATTCTTTTTTATGCTTTCACCATCGCGATACTTAACCTGGTGGTCGACATCCTATACGCCGCCATTGACCCACGGATTCGTTATGATTAAGGAGAGCAGATCTTGGTAGCAATACCAAAAACAGAAGTAGTTGCAGTCAGGCCTCACCATACTATATGGGGTGATGCTGTTATCAGATTGCGACGGAACAAGCTTGCTATGATAGGGCTTGCCTTCATTGTATTTCTTTCACTTATCGCAATCTTTGCACCGCTTATAACTCCATTTAGCTTCTCTGACCAGAATTATTATGAAGTCTTAGAGGGTCCCTCCGCCAAACACTGGCTGGGTACCGACCAGCTGGGAAGGGATACATTCGCCAGGTTAATATATGGCGCGCGTACCTCTCTCTCCGTGGGTATCTTCACACAATTCATTGTCCTGTGTATAGGACTGCCTGTCGGTGCTATTTCTGGTTATGCAGGGGGTAAAATAGACAACGCGCTGATGCGGTTTGTAGATGTAATGTATGCTTTCCCGGACCTGTTGCTGGTTATCCTGCTCAGCTCAGTATTTCGTGGTACATATTTTGGCGGGAGTATCTACATGATATTTCTTGCTATCGGTCTGGTGGCATGGGTCAATATTGCCAGGCTTGTTCGCGGCCAGATACTGTCATTGAAAACACGTGATTTTGTGAGTGCAGCACGGGCAATGGGTGGCATGGGCAACTACATCACATGGCGGCATCTACTCCCCAATGCTCTTGGACCTGTTATTGTTTCGATTACTTTTAATATTCCCAGAGCCATTTTTACAGAAGCTGCACTGAGTTATATCGGTATTGGCGTGAAACCGCCCAATCCCAGCTGGGGGGCGATGATAAATGATGGATTTAGTCTGATTTTTGCTAAGCCTTATATGCTTATCTTCCCTGCGATTGCACTTGCTTTGCTGATGTTATCATTTACTTTCCTGGGGGATGGATTGCGTGATGCTCTTGACCCGAAACTGAGACGTTAGAGAATGAAACCACTACTAGAAGTACATAATCTGACCACAAATTTCCATACTCAGGATGGAATTGTCAAAGCAGTAGATAATGTTTCTTATGATGTTAACGTCGGTGAGGCCATCGCTTTGGTTGGTGAGAGCGGATGTGGTAAGACTGTCAGCGCACTTTCTATACTCCGGTTGATAGCGGAGCCACCAGGAAAAATTGTCTCCGGGGAAGTCCTTCTTGATGGCACTGACCTGCTAAAACTGTCTCCAGATGAGATGCGTAAGGTGCGTGGTGCCAAGATTTCCATGATATTCCAGGAACCACTCACTTCACTGAATCCAGTACTGACCATTGGACGCCAATTAACTGAAGGCTTGGAGTTGCACAAGCAGATGTCGCATGATGAAGCAGAACGTGAAGCTATCAATCTTTTAAGGCTGGTGGGGATTTCCAATCCTGAAGGACGCATAAACAATTATCCGCACCAATTCAGCGGTGGTATGAGACAGCGTGTAATGATTGCCATAGCTATTGCCTGTAGACCTCAACTCATTATTGCGGACGAACCAACTACTGCCGTTGATGTTACTATTCAGGCACAATTGCTGGAACTGATTAAGGGGATATCCAGACAATACAATACTGCACTGATGCTTATCACTCACAATCTTGGTGTTGTCGCCAGATATGCCCACCGTGTTTTTGTAATGTATGCCGGTAAAATTGTGGAACATGGCAGTGCTCTGGAAGTCTACCATTATCCGGACCACCCCTACACCGCCGGTTTGCTTGCCTCGGTACCCCGTCTTGATGAACCCAGGAAGACCAGACTGTTGCCGATTAAAGACCAACCACCAGATCTCATCTTACTGCCGACAGGTTGTGCCTTTCACCCCCGCTGTAATTATGCCATTAAACGGTGTATAGATGAGGTACCGTCTCTATATGAAGTAGATAGAAATCACTATTCTGCCTGCTGGATAGCTCAGACTGGACAAAAACCATGGCAAAAAAAGTCGTCATAGAAGTAAATAACCTTACAAAATACTTTCCGATTACCAAGGGATTTCTCCGCCCTAAAGTAGTTGCTGAGATTAAAGCAGTGGATGGCGTAACGCTGGCTATCCACGAAGGAGAAACAGTCGGATTAGTGGGAGAGAGCGGTTGTGGTAAAACTACGCTGGGTAAATGTATCCTTCAACTGTATCGCCCTACCTCTGGCGAAGTGATTTTTGAGGGTCAAGACTTAACACAGCTTACAGACAAGGAACTGAGACCTTTGCGACAGAAACTTCAGGTCATTTTCCAGGATCCTTACGATTCCTTGAATCCCCGTTTTACAGCACTGGACATTGTGGGGGAGCCGCTTCGTATTCACAACTTGATGCAGGGGAAGGAATACCGGGATAGAGTGGCAGAATTGCTCAATCTTGTGGGACTGGCGCCATATATGGCAGAACGTTACCCTCACGAGTTCAGCGGTGGTCAGCGGCAACGCCTCGGTGTGGCACGCGCTCTAGCGTTACAGCCTAAATTTATTATGTGCGATGAGCCTCTTTCAGCGTTGGATGTCTCTATTCAGGCACAAATCATCAATCTGTTGGATGATCTACAGGAAAAATTCGGCGTGGCTTACCTGTTTATCTCTCACGATTTATCTGTAGTGCGCCATATCAGCGACCGCGTGGCGGTCATGTACCTGGGTAAGATTGTGGAAATTTCCAATCGAGATGAACTCTATTCAGGTCCTCTTCATCCATACACTCAGGCACTTCTCTCTGCTGTACCCATCCCCGACCCTGAGGTAGAAACAAATCGTCAAGTTATCGTTTTAAAGGGTGAAGTCCCTAGCCCCATCAATCCTCCATCCGGCTGTGTCTTTCATCCACGCTGTTACAGAGCATTCAAGGATTGTGAAACGATTGTACCGCTACTGGCTGATTGTGCAGATAGCCATCAGGTAGCTTGTTTGCTTTATAAAAGTTCTTATCCTTAGTATTTAGGTAATCTGAAAGCAATTCTCATTATTCTAAGTAAGCCTATTTTTAAAGCTGGCCAATTGGCGTAGCCTAACATTCTTAGATTCTTGTTATGTTTGATAATATTTGAAATTATAAATGTAAAAAAGGGAGGGGACTTGTTTCCCTCCTGGAACCTCAAGTCCCCTCTTCAAACCGTGATTATTCAGTTCTAGTTTGTTTCAGTATGATATTTTCCTACATCATACCGCCGAAACGACTGACATTACCACCCATCTGCTTATCAAGGTATTTCGCAAAAACTTCACGATGGAAGTTGGCATCACCGAAAGCAGTGTCCGATGACCTTGCTCGTTTGAAGTAGAAATGTAGGTCATGGTCCCAGGTGAAGCCGATGCCACCGTGAATCTGGATACTCTGGTTGGTCATGAACCGGTAGTTGTCTCCACAGTAAGCTTTTGCTATAGAGACTGCCAGTGGTGCATCGGGGTCATTATCTTTGACCATCTCGACTGCCCACTCCATAACGCCCCGTGAGTATTCCAGCGCCGATTTCATATCAGCGCACTTGTGCTTGATTATCTGAAGTTTACCGATTGGCTCACCAAAGGCAATACGGGTTTTAGCATATTCGACCGTGGTGTTCAGAACCCACTCCATGCCTCCGAGCATCTCAGCGCAGAGTATAGCACGGGCTTTTTGGGCGATGTCCTCTAGAATCGTCCAGCCGCCGTTTACCGCACCGATGACATTAGCACCCGGTACGGCAACACGGGTAAACTGAACATCCCATTGCTTCCGAAGAATGTCCATCGTCTCCAGCGGTTTGACGTAAACGCCCCATTCATTACCATCTACAAGGAGCAGAGTAATGCCTTCTTCCGGATTATCCGAAAGCTGTGTGCGTGCGGCGATCAGGAAATAATTCGCTGCTTTGGCATCTGTAACGAAGGGTTTGGTACCAGTCACGGTGAAATCACTGGCGCCTCGCCGGAACGCTCTCATATTGATACCGCCAGCCCAGAAGTCGCCATCCTCTTCAATGATAGCCGGTGTAATAATCATTTCACCTGAAGCAATCTTGGGTAGCCACTCTTTTTTCTGTTTTTCGGTTCCATGGTCATTAATGAGCTCAGCTCCGAAAATAGCGTTATAAACAAAGGGAGCTGGTAATAATGCTCTACCCATTTCTTCAACGAGTATTGCCAAATCCCGGAAACTCATTCCAGTGCCACCGTATTTTTCCGGAACTGTTAATCCCTGCCAGCCTAGGTCTACCATTTTCTTCCAGAGTTCGGGTGAATAGCCGAGGGGGTCTTCCGACATTTTACGGACGTGGGCGCGGGGACTCTCTTTTGCCATGAAGTCGCGCGCCATGGACTGCAACATTACCTGATCTTCACTCAATACAAATTCCATCGCCATTTTCTTCTCTCCTATCCTACCGCGGCAGTCCCAGTATTCGTTCGGCAACGATGTTCCGGTTGATTTCTGAAGTACCCATCTCAATTGTGGCGCCTTTCGCCCGTATGTGGGTGTATACAAGATCGCCGTCCTCGAGAGCGCGTGGTGACCCTCGCATCATTTGTGAATAAGCACCGATGATGTCCATCATCAGTTCGCCGCGGCGCTGTCTCATTTCAGCGCTGAAGTTCTTGGATATGGAGACTTCATTTCCTCCAGGTGGTTGCTTTGCGGCACGCATCTTTGCCATAGAAACCATACCCTGAGCCCGCATAGCTTCCGCTTCGATAGCGATTTGTACAATATTCTGCCTGAAGTGTTCGTCATCCCAAACTCTTTTACCGTAGCGTTTGGTATTTTTAGCTAATTCGACCATGTCCATAATATTAGCACCAATCTGGCGGCGTCCTTCTGGAGCGGCACCCATTGCCATAGCCCCACCACCACCACCACCGCGTTCGGCAGCGAGGGTGGTCATTGCGACATACCAACCTCTGCCAACTTCACCGACTCTCATATTGTCGGGGATGTGTAAATTGTCGAAGAACATCTCACCAAATTCGGCTTCTCCGGTCATCTGCCGTAAAGGTCTTCTATCAAATCCCTTAGCATGTGCGTCAAAGAGGAAAAATGTCAGGTTCCGGTGGCGTGGTGCCTGGAGGTCGCTTTTTGCCAGTAAAACACCAAAATCAGCGAATCTGAACATACTACTCCAGATTTTCTGGCCGTTGACCACCCATTCATCACCGGTTTTAATGGCAGTTGTCTGTACGTTTGCGAGGTCCGAACCTGCATTCGGTTCGGAGAAGCCTTCTGCCCAGCTCTCCTCACCACTCAAAATCTTGGGAATGAAACGCTTTTTCTGCCATTCCTCACCCCATTGCAGGATCGTGGGTGCGGCAAGCAAAGTACCCAATGAAGCCGGTGCACCGGGAGTACCTGTTCTCGCCATTTCCTCACGGATAATTATCCTCTCTTCGATAGGACGTTCGATGCCGCCGTACTCCTTTGGATAACCGAATCCCGTGTAACCCATGTCATAGCATTTTTTTGTCCACTCCATCGCCATTTTCTGGCGTTCTGGAGTTTGTGCTTCTGGCATCTTGTATTCCGGGGTGCCCCACCCCTTTGGCAAGTTTGCCATTAACCAGGCACGCACTTCCTTGCGGAATGCTACCATTTTTGCTGACTCATCAGCCATCTCGTTACTCCTTTCAATTCTTCTCTTGTGATATTTTCTGAACAGTTATAACCGTTAAATAGTATCTCTTCTACCATTCTCAATCGTGTCCACAGCTAGAAAAGTCCAGGACACATTCTGTAATATCATCTCCTTTCAGTCTTTGCTCGCTTTTTATTAGGCGACTATTTCTAATGTCTGATATCAGTCCTGTGCATACTACCTAAGTCTGAATATATTATTTAGTGATAACTTGCTTTCGATGTTATTTGATTTCCGCAGATTACCGTCTTTTTTATTGCACAGAGCTTCGGCACTGATATTATCATTTTGCCTCATATTTTGTCAAAAATTTTGAGCCTTGATTTATATTTCAACTAGAGATAACTAATTTACGCGTACAAATGGTTTAGGTGATAAGAAAATTGAAGGAAGAATCGCTGAGGAAACCTCTTGACGTCAAATGAAAGATATTGATAAACTGACGGTGGCATTAATGCTTCATTTTCTTGGGGAAAATACGCCGGTATTTCTGAATATTATTGTTTTCTTTTGGCTAAAACATATTCACAGCAAATCTGCTGCATTAGCAGATAACTTAAACTCGTTCTACAGATGATTGGAAAAAGGGAGTTGAAAGGAGAAAGATAGTGCGTATAACTTTAAGTGTTATTAAGGCAGATATTGGTGGTTATGTTGGGCATTCGGAGTGTCATCCGGATGTTATCAATTGTGCCAAGGAGAGCCTGGCGGAGGCAAAGAAGAGCAATCTTCTGATTGATTATCATGTTACCAAATGCGGTGATGACCTGCAATTGATAATGACACACAAGCGCGGTGAGGAAGATGAAAAAATTCATCGTCTTGCGTGGGATACTTTTGTAGCAGGTACTAAGGTAGCTAAAAAACTCAAGCTCCATGGCGCCGGACAGGATTTAATATCAGACGGTTTTTCCGGGAATGTGAAAGGAATGGGTCCGGGTGTAGCTGAGATGGAGTTTGAAGAACGGGAAGCTGAAACCGTAGTTATCTTTATGGCAGATAAAACTGCGGCAGGTTCCTGGAACATGCCATTGTATAAGATGTTCGCTGATCCTTTCAATACTATCGGGTTAGTTATTGCACCCAATATGCATGCCGGCTATGCTTTTGAGGTTCATGATGTTAAGGAGCATAAAAAAATAACATTCAACGCGCCGGATGAGCTTTATGATATGCTAATTTTCCTCGGGGCACCGGGGCGGTTTGTCATTAAATCCATTTATCATCGTGAGACTAAGGATATCGCGGCAGTATCTTCAACACAAAAGCTTTCAATCCTCGCGGGACGTTATGTCGGTAAAGATGACCCGGTCTGTATTGTACGCTGTCAGGGTGAATTCCCCGCGGTCGGTGAAGTGCTGGAGCCATTCGCATCACCTATTTTGGTAGAGGGATGGATGCGTGGTTCCCATATGGGACCTCTAATGCCGGTTTCGGTACCAGATAGTACGCCATCACGTTTTGATGGCCCACCACGAGTAATAGCGCTGGGATTTCAACTGGCGAATGGTACGTTGGTTGGTCCGCGTGATATGTTTGAAGACAAGGCTTTTGACCTAGCCCGTGTCAAAGCGAATGAAATGGCAGACTTGATGCGGCGTCATGGTCCTTTTGAGCCGCACCGTTTACCTCTTGATGAGATGGAATACACTACCATGCCCAGCGTTATGAAGAAGCTATCGAAACGATTTGTTGACCTTGAATAGACCGCTGGAGATTCTGTGCGCCCGAAACTACTAATTGCCACTAACAATCTTGGAAAAGTACGCGAATATCATGTCCTTTTAAAAGGTGTGCCATTCAGCTTGGTTTCCCCTATGAGTATTGGGGTAAAGACGATTGTTATAGAAGTCGGGAAAACATTTGAAGAAAATGCTCGGCTTAAAGCACAGATACTGGCTAAAGAAAGTCGCTTGCTTACACTGGCAGATGATTCAGGTCTGGAAGTGGATGCGCTTGGTGGCGAACCTGGAGTGATGTCTGCTCGTTATGCAGGTGAAAATGCCACTGATGTAGAGCGTGTTCGTTACCTACTTTCTAAATTGACTGATGTACCTGAAAACAAGCGGACCGCACATTTTCGGTGTGTGATTGCTATTGCCCGACCTGAAGGTAAAACGGAAATCTGTTCCGGTGAGTGTTCCGGATTTATCGCTTTAGAGCCACGTGGTGATAATGGTTTTGGGTACGACCCCATATTTTTCGTACCGGAAATGAGTAAAACGATGGCAGAGCTTCCCGTGGTAATAAAGAATGGGATCAGTCACCGCGGAAGAGCCGCGAAACAAGCCAGACGGCTACTTTACAGAATCGCCAGAGAGCATAGTACGTAACGTGTTCATATTAGTATAAAACATCTTGTATACAATGGTTAATTAGTATATACTACTAGACTACACCATACTATTAGCGGAGAAGTGAAATATGAAACTATCGTGCTTGCAGGAAAATTTAAGTAAAGGCCTTAGTATTGTAGGCAGAGCGGTTGCCACCCGCACAACCTTGCCCATCACCAATAATGTATTACTGGTGGCTGATGAGTCGCGTTTGAAGCTCGTGGCGACGAATCTGGAGATGGCAATCAGTCACTGGATTGGCGCAAAGGTTGAGGAAGAAGGTTCGATTACTGTACCAGCACGACTGATTACCGAGTTCGTAAATTCATTACCAACCGGCGAAAAAGTTGACATAAAGCTAACAGGCAAAACATTGGAATTGAAGTGTGCCCGCTACGAAGCCCGCATTAGTGGTGTGGATGCCAAGGATTTTCCACCTATTCCAAAACTGGATGACGGCATTGCTACTTCGATTGAAATCGGGGTACTACGACAGGGCATCAGCCAGGTGGTCTTTGCAGCGGCATCTGATGAATCAAGACCTGTGCTCACCGGGGTTGATGTCCAGATTGAAGGTAGCTTGCTCACGATGGCAGCTGCTGATGGTTTTCGTCTGGCTGTGTATAAACTACCGTTAACAAAAGCGGTGGGTCAAAAGATTGAGGTCATTGTTCCGTCACGCTCATTGAATGAGTTGAACAGGCTCATCGGCGATGATGAAGAAGCTGTGGATATGACTCTCAATCCAAACAAGAGTTTAGCCATTTTCCGTCTCAAGAAGACAGAACTGGTTTCACAACTGGTGCAGGGTGCTTTCCCGCGCTACGGTCAACTTATTCCACAATCGGCGGCGGCAAAGGCTACGGTTAGTGTTGCAGAATTTCTACGTGCCTGTAAAATGGCTTCGATTTTCGCCCGAGACGGCAGTGGTATTGTTCGACTGGTAATGAATCCCGGGAAAATCACCGTATCATCGAAATCCGAAGAACTGGGTGAAGATGTGGGCGAACTCGATGCAACTGTAGAAGGGCAGGAAGCCAAGATTGCCTTCAACGGTAAGTACCTGACCGATGTCCTCAGTGTGCTCAAAGAACAGCAGGTTACGCTGGAAACTACCAGCCCTTCCAGCCCCGGTGTGCTCCGTCCTGTCGGCTCCGATAGCTACGTGCACGTCGTCATGCCGATGTTTGTTCAATGGTAATAAATTTTAGCTTCGGCAGATTGATAGAAGGGTGCCTTGTTAAATGAGGCGCCCTTTTTTTCTGTTGAAAATAATATCAACTTCATCGTAATATTAATGCTAACCTTAATAATTGTATAAACCTAAATGATTGACATACCAAGGGGGTAGAAATGACTGAGAAACTTCCCTTGAAGTTAATTACTTTCCTTGTCATGTTTGCTATCATCTCGTCTTCTGTATCATGTGGTGGGGGATTTTCAACGGGACCACAAAACCTTCCTGGTCAACTAGTTGTCAATATTTCCCAGGCTAAGACTGATGCTGAGAGACAAACGGCAATTCAAAAAGTCCTATGTAACAGCTTTTCTTTAGGTTTTGTTGACGAGAATGGCAATCAACTTAATCCTAATGTACAGGACGGAAGCACCAGCCTCACCGCTAATGACCTGGCAGCGCTGAGTTATTTCATTAGTGAGGCACAGGGTTACACTATTAACGACATTGTAGATTTTCTGGCTGCCGCTGGTATTTTATTATCTTCAACAAAAGAGGCGATTACAACTGACGGCATATTGCCCGACATCCAGAAATATGTCGATTGGTCTTATGTCCATCGTGACGATACCAGGAGCCTGCTTGGCTTAGTTCTTGCATCCGGACCAGATATGCAAGTTGTGGGAGCATCTCCCAAATTTGGAGGCGATACCCGTATCAGTACCGCTGCTGGTTTGATGATGTTAGCGGACATACTTGCTGGTGTAACCGAAAATAAGCAAGTCGTTGCTAAACATTCGAGAAACATCGCTAATGCCGCTGAAACAGATATTCAAGAATTTGTATTGAAGGCACAAGGTTTAATCACAAAGATAGAGACTGGTTCAGAATTTAAGAGTCTTTGGGACAAAATTGCAGTTAAGAAGGCTGCCCAGGGACAGACTGCACAAATAAAAGTCCCGGATGCTATTAAAACAATGGTAGCCGCCTTTGCTGCGGGGAATCAATTTGCGGTGCGGCTTGAATTGTGGAAAAGTCTTGATGAGCGATATGTCGTAAAGTCAGTGGAGCTTCTTAAAACTCCTATCACTTTTGACAGAAGTCTTGGAGCGCCTTTATTTCTAGCACCAATGCTAACCCTCGTGCCATCTGGGAGCGTGGTGATGAATGTCCCTACCACTTTCAGCTTAAACTTACTCAGTTATGGCTCGAGTATCATTGATCAATCAGCTCCACTTTTTCCTGACGCAGATGCTATTTTTTTGTCTGACCAAATGTGGTCGCAAACTAGGATTGAACTCGGCGGGCACCGGCTCGGAATAATACAAACTGGGGGAAAGTCGAGCGGTTTCACAATTTCAATAAAGAACTGCTCGAATACCGAAAGAAGAATAGCTCTACTTCATGTTTCGGCGAAAATCAATGTCCCGGATGTGGCTGAATTGATGGTAGAGAACTTGCAGTACGTAAAGTTACTCCAGTTAAAAGCCGAAGATATTTTAGACATGTACAGCGTAATGGAAAAAGCCATACAGGTCACGCCCTGGGTATGCGAAGTTGCTATTCCCCCGGTTACAAATAAGGTGAAAATTACTCCAGCAGAATTCACCGGAGAGACGGGGAAGGAATATGAGTTTCATATCGAGGGTGACTCACCACCAGTGGGCTGCAAATACCAATGGATGGTTAAAGGTGATGCGTTACCCTCATGGGAACTTCAGGAGGAACACGGCGTATTAAAGTACATTTTTCAGAAAGAAGGTACATATACGTTATCGTTGACGATAGTCGACTCTAACTTTAAAACATGGGCTGAAGCCTCCTCTTCAAAAGTAACCATCAAAGCAACAACGACCCCCAACGTGACGCTGGATATCATACCTCCACCGCTTTTGGAGACGATGCAAACACTGATTTTTAAGGTCAAGCCGAGTACAGCACCGGAACTGATACCTGAAAATACAGCCTGGAAATGGGACTTCGGTGACGATTCGCAACCGGTAACTAAGGTGGGGAGGATAGAGGCTGACCTCGTTTGTGGACATAACTACTATAAAAATGGGAGTTTTAACGTCAAAGTGAGTCTGGTTGATAAAACTTCAGGTCAGGTATTGGCGACAACTACAGAGAGCATTGTTGTTGATGATTCCGCCTCAATACGAAAAACCAACATATTCAAAATAGGCTTGCGGGTATACGGAACCGAAGAATATGGTCTGGTCACCAGCGGCGTCTACCGGAAACAAGGAACGCAAGACACACATATTGTCGGTGGGGCGACTTTCCCCAGAGAATATACAACCTCAGACCTCCAGCAAACTTATGTGTGGAAAGACGGCGGTCGTTTTGAAGCTACCTGGATAAATGTAGCTACATCCTGGCGCGGAATCCAGACTACGATTATCAATGTACAAGGTCATATAGCGGTTACACCGGACGGGATACAGTTGTATTCCTGTACATATAATTATTCTATGAGCTTCCCCAACTATGAAGGGAAGGGTGTAGAATGGAAGGTCACCGAAAGATGGGAACTTAAAGATATACTTCTTACAAAAAACGCCTGGGGAGAAAAACCCGAGTACAAGTTCCGGTTGGAAGGCAAAGGTATCGCGCAACATATTGTTACAGTAGCATCGGAGGAATATAGCCCCAATGGCTCGAGGTATATTTTTCTTACTCCACAGTGGGACAATTTGCCTTCTGGGGACCCTCCTTATATCGAGGTTATTTTTAGTACAATACAATAGTCGGTAAGAGGGTAGCGCGATAAAACTGCCTGTTCAGTGATTGGGGACAAAGAAGCAGTGGGAAAATGGCACCAATGAAATGCACTGCTGGCAAGTGTTTTTAATCAAGTCTACGCAGGATCTAACAGTGATGCCGATGTTTGTGCAACGATACAATATTCTGCTAGAAACTATGCTAACGGTTTTGCCAACGCTTATTACAAGAGGATAATAAATTAGCTACAAAATACTGCGCTTTAATGCAATCTGATGTTTACGCGGAAATCAAAGAAATAGTTACATTGTCAGTTGGATCATCTTGATTGACTTTCGTTTTGGTTTTGTTAAGCAGTTCACAAAGTCGCAAGATGAACGTAAAATAATCGTCAGCCCAAATTTGTTCATGTGTAGTTGCAGCTTGGAAACCATTTAAGAGCCGTTGGTATAGATTCAATAGTTTTCCATCGTCCACATCATTCACGATGGCTTCAATTTGTTTTAATGGACTGTCAAGTTTTTGGCCTCGCTTTTCTGCATTTGTGAGTACCAGGAGAATTTCAGTTACTTCACTGCACAGTCTCTTATCGTTATCTAAACACTCCATATCTGTGTCTAACATAAACTTCCTCCAAGCTTGTTTCAAACAATAAAATTGAAGTCTGGATAATGAACCACTTAATTATATTATTGACCCTTGATTACCATTTGTAAATACATGGATTATTATTTTTGTAACCAATACTTTCGTTAGAAGTCAAATCTTTATGGTACGTTCGTTTGAGCCTGCGCGGAAATGTATATTAAAATGGCTATCGAAAGTGGTAACTTTTATCTAATCGAGAAAGCAAATGGTAACGTACGATTTATACACGTCGCGGGACAACCATCTTGCTGATTACATGGGGGTTCGACTCCTATTACCGTTGGTTCACTGGTATAAGTGTGACATATTTTCGCCATGTGTATTCATTAAATCTGATATTACTTGCCACTTAACATGCATCACAATGTTTGTGCAATGGTAATAAATTCTGATTAAAATTGTAAAGTGTTAAATGCGTTTAGAAACAAATTGGGCGTCCTTTTTTGTGTCTGTTACTAAAACGTTAGAATCTACCGTTCATTTATCTCAGACGCTATAATCTGCGATTTGTGATTTTCCAAGAAGATAAATCCTTGTCGCATGTAAGGGACTTATGTAGTATAATTTTCCCGTACACAAGGAGGTCCCAAAATGCCTGGATTTGTTGCTTTGAGTATTGATCCTAAAAAGTATCAAGATAATTATTTAGACGACCTGTTTGGGTTGACATTCTACCAACAGCATCTAGGTGAAGACTATGCTGGATTTGCATCTTACAATAAAGGAAAAATCAATATCCGCACCCATCGGGGGCTAATTAGACCGACCTTTAGTAATGACATGGTAGGGCTAGAAGGGACCATGGGAGTTGGTTATTGCGGCGATAATAGAGAGCCGATTTTAGTAGATTCAAAATTAGGTGATTTTGTCGCTTGTTTTTCCGGGAATATCATTAACCGGGATGAGTTAATAGAAAGATTTAAGACTTCCGGTCACTCTTTTGCGTGGGGCGGAGTAGACATTGAAATCATCGCCAAATTGATAGCTCAGGGAGAAGGATATATTGATGGTTTCAATAGGATGAACAATGCAGTCCAGGGGGCTTACTCTGTTTCAATACTCACCCCTGAAGGAATCTATGTCATTTCTGATCCAAGTGGTCGCTGGCCTCTCGTGTTTGGTGAAAAAAATGGAGCAGTTGTAGCTACTACTGATCCGTGTGGTTTTGCAAATTGGGGATTTAGCTACAAGCGAGATTTGGAACCTGGTGAAATCGTTTTGCTGAGGGATGATTACTTAGAAACTAAGGGTAAATTACCCATCACTAAAACTCAAATTTGTACGTTTGTTTGGGTCTATACTAATTTCCCCAACGCAGTTTTCAAAAACGTCGCCGTTTCAGCTGTGAGAAAAAAATTGGGAGCTGCCTTAGCTAAACGAGATATACAGCGAGGATTCATTCCGGATATTGTCGCTCCTGTTCCTGATTCAGGCAGATTCTGCGCTATTGGATATCATCAGGAGTTCTGTCGTCAGATAAACGAGAAAAAAATCGATAGAATTCCTGAATATGACGAGGTTTTAATAAAGTATCCATACGCTGGTAGGAGCTATACAAAATCGAGTCAAACAAAAAGAGAATTGGAAGCTCATGTCAAACAATTGAGAAGCGGCGAGAGTTACTCGGGTAAGAAATTAGTGGTTTGTGATGATTCCGTTCGAAGGGGCACTCAGATTGAAAAAAATTTAATGCCTAAGCTCAGGGCTCTTGGTATTAGTGAAATTCATTTCAGGATTTCTAATCCTGATTCGTTCTCCTATTGTCGATGGGGTAAATCAGTAAAAAAAGGAGAGCTCTTGGCAGCACAAATTCCTTCCATAAAAAAGAGGGCAAAGTTCCTCGGCATAGACAGCTTGGAGTATACAACGGTACACGAATTGGCTGAGGCAATTGGACTGCCTCTCGAGACTTTATGTATCGATTGTGATTTGCCATCTCAATCAGTATTTTGAATCCATGTTACTATTTGACCGTCAGCAAATATTTCGTTTAACATTTGTAAACAATGAACGATAAGCAAAAAATCGCGGAACTGTATGACGTTTCTGTACAAGACTGGCCTGGAGAAATTCAGTTTTACCGGGATTATGTTTCGGGAATTGAGGAAAATGACAAGAATGTGCTTGAAATAGCATGTGGAACTGGACGTGTGACTCTACAACTGGCAACGCCAGAAATAAGTATCGTTGGCTTTGATATCTCTCTTGAGGAACTGGATATAGCTCGTAAGAAAAGCGATGGTGTACTTAATCTAGAATTTGTTTACGCTGACATGCGCTCGTTTCAACTGAACAGGAGGTTTCCTCTGATAATTATTCCGGGGCACTCTTTTCAAGCGCTGGTCACTATAGAGGATCAGTTGCTCTCGCTAAAGATGATTGCCAGACATCTGAGTCATTACGGAAAACTAGTCATTCATGTCAATCATGACACACTAACTTGGTTAGCAGAAAAATCACATGATGGGAAAGATCCGAACCCGGAGATACGTAGGATCATCCATCCGAGGACAAAAAACGTTGTTAGCAGAAGCCTGCAATGGCAATTTAAACCAGCCGAACAAACAGCCTTCGCTGTTAGTTATTGGAAGGAAATTGATAAGACCGGTGCTGTAGTGGATGAGTGGTCCAGTGGTCCGAATGCCTTTCATGTTTTCTTCCCTTTTGAAATGAACCATCTCTTGAGAAGAGCTGGTTATAAAGTGAACCAAGTCTATGGAGATTTTCATAAGAATCCTTTGACAGATAATAGTCCAGAAATGATATGGGTTGTTCAATTAGACCACCTGTAATGAAGGGAAATTACTCTATCGGACCCCTACCATTAAGCTATACTTTGATATTCGCACGAAGAGTAACCATTCATGTATTCGTGTAGAGTTAATTTTCACTTAGTAGAAAAGGCAAACAGTATCAAATATTTGTACTCATCATTTTTAATATTTGCCAGTCAAACACAGGAATTGGCTCAGTTATTGGGTGAATAAGTCTTGACATAAACATAACTTTATTATACGATTACTTCCCCCTGACATTTCTCTATTTTCCAGTACTTACTACTAATCTATAAATTTAAGGAGGTTACATCATGGCTTTCACAGCTAGTTCAACCGTCGGACAGGTTCTCGCGGTTAAACCAGGTGCTATTACTATCGTTGAAAACTACATCGGTCGTAGAATCAGCCAGAGTGAGATAGAGTTTGCCCAGGGAATGACATTGAAAAATGTGGCGGAGTTTGTTGGTATGAGTAATGAGAAACTTGAAGCACTTATCAAAGAACTAAACACTTAATAATGAGGTGTACCAAACTGATGCACCTTGTAGTGCACCCCATATAGTCAAGAGGTAGTTAAGAGAGTCAGCTGGTTATTTCGGTATTCCTCCTCAAACATATTTGGTGACTTGTAGCCTAATGCGGAATGCAGGTAACTCCCGTTGTAGTATGAAATCCAATCCTGTAGCGCGTCTGCCAGTGCAAACGGACTAGCCCACTCCCGTAACCAGAGCAGTTCTTCTTTCATCGTTCTGAAGACCCTCTCAGTATCCGCATTACCCTTGGGAT